>Ga0081455_10003128_pt1 | contig 19264 bp, 17 predicted proteins | sample TabmetS3T2R1_FD_70207 | JGI IMG/M metagenome (GOLD analysis project Ga0081455, IMG submission 70207) | Tabebuia heterophylla rhizosphere microbial communities from the University of Puerto Rico - S3T2R1 | ecosystem: Host-associated > Plants > Roots > Rhizosphere ... | reverse complement strand
CCGTTGGCGTGCGGGTTGGCGCCCATGCGCCGCTCACCCTTGGGTGCCAGGGCGGCCAGCTCGGCCCGGAAGGCCCCGCGCTCGTCGAACAGCTCCTCGGGCCGGTAGGACCGCAGCCAGGACTCCAGCATCCGCAGGTGGTCGGGCCGCTCGCCCAGCCCGGCCAGCGGCACCTGGTGGGAGCGCCAGGTGCCCTCGACCGGGACGCCGTCGACCTCGGCCGGCCCGGTCCATCCCTTGGGGGTGCGCAGCACGATCATGGGCCAGCGCGGCCGGGCGGTGTCTCCCTCGGTCCGCGCCCGGTGCTGGACGGCCCGGATCTCGGCCACCACCTCGTCCAGGGTCGCGGCCATGGCCTGGTGCATCGCGGCCGGCTCCGACCCGGTCACGAACCGGGGCGTATACCCGTAGCCCTCCAGCAGGGACCGCAGCTCGCCCTCGGGGATGCGGGCCAGGACGGTCGGGTTGGCGATCTTGTAGCCGTTCAGGTGCAGGACCGGGAGGACGGCGCCGTCCCTGGCGGGGTCGAGGAACTTGTTGGAGTGCCACGAGGTGGCGAGCGGCCCCGTCTCCGCCTCGCCGTCGCCGATCACGCAGGCGACGAGGAGGTCGGGGTTGTCGTAGGCCGCCCCGAACGCGTGCGCGAGCGCGTACCCCAGCTCGCCGCCCTCGTGGATCGAGCCGGGCGTCTCGGGCGCGGCGTGGCTCGGGATGCCGCCCGGGAACGAGAACTGGCGGAACAGCTCCCGCAGGCCGTCGTGGTCGAGGCCGACGCGCGAGTAGAGCTCGCTGTACGTCCCTTCGAGGTAGGCGTTGGCGACCACGGCCGGCCCACCGTGCCCCGGGCCCGTGACGTAGATGGCGTTCAGGTCGCGGGCGCGGATGGCGCGGTTGAGATGGACGTAGACGAGGTTCAGTCCCGGCGACGTCCCGAAGTGGCCGAGGAGCCGGGGCTTCACGTGCTCCCGGTCGAGTGGGTCGCGCAGGAGCGGGTTGTCGAGTAGGTAGATCTGGCCGACCGAGAGGTAGTTCGTGGCCCGCCAGTACGCATCTACGAGCCGCAGCTCCTCCGCGGAGAGCGGCTCGCTCGCCGTGCCCAGCGCGCCCGATGCCTGCATGCCCGGCGCCATCTCAGACCAGCTTGCCAAAGAGCCGCCCGTACTGCGCGAGATGCCGGTCACCGAGGAACTCCCGGACGGCGCGGGCGCGTGCGTTGCGGCCCAGCCGGCCGGCTTCCTCCCGGTCGCGGAGCAGGGACTCCACCGCGCTCCCGAACCCGACCAGGTCGGCGGGGTCGTCGAGAAGGAGGCCGTGCTCGCCATGTGCGACCTGGTCGACGATGCCGCCGACTGCGCTCGCGACGATCGGCCGGCCCTTCCACATCGCCTCGGCCACGGTCAGGCCGAACCCCTCCGCGACGCTCTTCTGGACGACGACGGTCGCATGGCGCTGCAGTGCGTTGGCGATCGCGGCCGCCTCGTCCGGGTCGCGCATGGGGACGCAGGCGAGATGGACGCGACTCCGCACCGCGTGCGGGAGCGCACGCCAGCGCGCGAAGCACTCGTCGAGCACCTCCGCCGCCTCGGGGTCGTCGGCCACTCCGGTGACGGCCGGCCCGGCGAGAAGGAGGTGCGCGCCGAGCGAGAGATCGACGTGCTCGGCGAAGCCCTCCATCACGCCCGACATGTCCTTCATCCAGTCCCAGCGGGACACCTGGAGCACGAGCGGCGCAGCCCCGGGCGCGGGCGGCCCCGTCTGGAGCACGTCGGCCCGCCGGTTGATCCTGCCCGGCGACCCGTCACGGCGCCTGAACGGCACGAGCGGCCGCTCTCCGTTCCCTTCGAGCAGGCCCGCATAGGCGAGGGCGAGGCGGACGTTCCGCTCCGACATCGGCTCGTTCTTCGCGGAGAAGGGGTCGATCGACGGTGCGACCACCGCGATCCGCGCCGGGTCGGCCCAGGGCGGAGCGAAGGCGGCGCGGGAGAAGACGTAGGCGTCCACGTCCTCGAGGTAGGGCCGTAGGAACGCCCACGCCCGCTCCGTCCACTCGTTGGGGCTGTCGCGCCCCACGTGGCAGCGCCAGACGACGACCGCCCCCGCGCGTCGGAGGGCGCGGGCGAACCCCGCCGTCTGCGGGTCGTGGAGGAGGGCGACGTCGCCCGGCCTGACGAGCGCGACCAACTCGCGCAGGTTCCCCTCGAGCGTCCGCTCGTACCAGGCTCGTTCCTCCTTGCCGAGCGCTCCTCCGTCCCCGGGCCCGCCGTAGAGGCCGTTGTGGATCCGTTTCGTGACGGCGAAGAAGTCCGGGTCGCCGGCGATCACGAGCCAGCGCGCGTCGACGCCCGCCCCGCGTGCGTACGCCAGCAAGGTCTGGAGCATCTCCGCGACGCCGCCTCCGGCGGCCGTCGAGTTGACGTTGAGGACCGACCGGCCGGCGAGCGCCGCCCGCGTGACCTCCGCGGTGTGCTCGAAGCTGCTCATGCGCTCGAAGCCGATCAGGGGCTCGAGCCGTGCCGGATCGAGGGCCTGGACCTCGACCTCCTGCAGTCTTGATCGCCCGTGGGCCGGGCGAGCCGCTTTCCCTTCGGCGCTGACTGCCATCGCCTCCCCTCCGCTTCGGTTGCTGAGACACGATCTCTCCGGACGCCGCCGGGCAACATCGGGGAAGCTCCCGCCTTTCCGGTTCGGGAAACTACGGATCGAGCGAACGAGTAGGGCCCGGCTCGCACCGGGCCCAGCTCGATTCGGTGGTCGGCTGCTTCTAGCCGACGGCCGCTGCGGGCTTCTCCACCCGCATCCGGACGTCACTGCGGTGGCGAAGCGCGCCGCCTACGGCGAGGACGACGAAGCCGACTCCGCTCAGGAGCAGAGCGACACCGACCACGAGCCCGAAGAGCGCGATCTGCTCGGCCAGATAGGCCATGTTGAGCGCGGTCGTGAGCGCCGTCTCGGTCACCCAGATGTTGCGTGCCTGGTTCGCGACCGGCTCGCCGGTCACGGGGTCCTTCGCGGCGAGAGCCTCGTCGTTCGTCGGCTTCCCGTTCTCGTCCACGAAGCGCCCCATCTCCGCGTAGGTCTGACCGTCGGTCGTCTCGATCGTGTGCTCGCGCATGGTTTCCGCGAACGCCTTCGCCTCGGAGCCCGTGTCGACCTTCTGACCGGGAATCGAGGAATCAGGCGTGCCCACGATGTTCTCGGCGGCGAGGCTGTCCCGCACCTCGGCGCGCCCGTCGATGCTCATCGTGATCGACGCGATACCGAACGCGATCAGCACGACGCCCGCCGCGATGCCGCCGATCTCGAAGAACTTCCGCTTGCTCATCGTCGTCTCCTTCCGTTCCTCCGACCAGACTGTCCAAACAGGAAGCAGCATCGACGGGCAGGTCGCGGAAGCCATCGGGGCGGGTACCGAACCTCGTTGCGGGCCGATCCGGCTCCGGCTTTCGGCTTTCCCGCAGCGCGGCCCGCGCGGAAAGCGACCGTTATCGCTGCTACTCTCCGGTGTTCCGCATGTGGAAGGCGCTCGCGATCGCCGTCCTCGGGATCGCCGTCCTGGCGGGGTCGGGCGCCGCCGCGCTGCATCGCTACGACGCCTCTCGCTCGGACATGATCGCCGAGGGCGTGACCATCGCCGGCATCGACGTCGGCGGCCTGCGGTTGCCGGAGGCCCGGGCGCTCCTCGAACGGCAGCTGGCGCGCCGGATCCAGCGGCCGATCGCGCTGACCTACGACAAGCGCCGCTTCGTCGTCGAGCCGGGCCTCGTGGACGTCAGCGCCGATCCCGAGCCGGCCCTCCAGGCGGCGCTCGAGCAGAGCCGCGACGGCAACTTCCTCACCCGCTCCTGGCGCGATCTCGCCGGCGACGGCGAGGATGCGAGCCTGCCGGTGCCGATCGAGTACTCGCAGCAGGCGGTGGCGCGCGTAGTCGCGGGCGTCAGGCGCGCGGTCGACCAGCCGGTCCGCGAAGCGAAGAGCTCTGCGTCCTTCGAGGGCGTCAGCATCACGCCCTCGAGCGTCGGCGTGGCCGTGCGTCCCCGGGCGCTCCGGCGGACGATAGCCGCGCGCCTGAGTCGACCGGACGCGCCTCGCAGGATCGCCGTGCCGGTCGCGCGCGTGAAGCCGAAGGTCACGACGAAGGAGCTGCAGGAGAAGTACCGCACGTTCCTCGCGATCAGCCGCGGCCGCCGGGAGCTGCGCCTCTTCGTCAACCAGCGGCTCGTCAAGACGTACAGCGTCGGCATCGGCGCGGCCGGGTTCGCAACCCCCGCCGGGATCTACCAGATCCAGAGCAAGGCGGCCAACCCCGCGTGGTACGTCCCGAACAAGCCCTGGGCGGGCGAGCTGGCCGGCCAGGTCATCCCGGCGAGCGATCCGCGGAACCCGATCAAGGCACGCTGGCTAGGCTTTCACGAAGGCGCGGGCATCCACGGTACCGCCGACCTCGCGTCCATCGGGACCGCCGCGTCCCACGGGTGCATCCGCATGATTCCGAGCGAGGTGATCGAGCTCTCCGACCGCGTGCCGCTGCACACCCCGCTCTACATCGCGTAGAGCAGGTCTGTATCCTCCCCCGGCAGATGGACGGCGCGTCCTTCGGGTACCTGGACCCCGGGTCCGGGAGCATGATCGTGCAGGCAGTGGTCGGCGGGGTCGCCGCCGCCGCCGTCGTGGGCAAGATCTACTGGCGCCGCTTCCTCGAGCTCATCGGCGTCCGGAAGAAGGACGAACGGACGTAGACCGCGGGTCCGGCCTCCGACTCGAGCCAGGCTCGTTTCGGGACCCGGACAGCCGCGTCTTCTACGCAGGCGACGGCGTCCTCCGCGGGCTGTCCGAGCGCGGCCGGGCCGACTGGGAGGCGCTGGCCGGGAGCGACCTCTTCCGCCGCTCGGTCGCGGACGGGAGGCTGATCGGCACCGAGCCCGTCGACGGCGTGGACGGGCTTCCCGAGGAGCTCACCGGCCGGTTCGCGACAGTCCTCCGCCACGAGCGCGTCCCGGTCGTCTCGTACCCGTACGAGTGGACGTTCGGCATGCTCCGCGACGCCGCCCTGCTGCAGCTCGACCTCCTGCTGGACGCGCTCGACGAGGACCTGACCCTCAAGGATGCGTCGCCGTACAACGTCCAGTGGCTCGGCGCTCGGCCCGTCTTCGTGGACGTGGGCTCCTTCGAGCGCCTGCGCGAGGGCGAGCCGTGGGCCGGCTACCGCCAGTTCTGCACGCTCTACCTCTACCCGCTCATGCTCCAGGCGTGGAAGGGAGTGCCGTTCCAGGCCTGGCTGCGCGGCTCGCTGGACGGGATCGAGCCGGCCGAGATGCGCGCGCTCCTCTCCTTCCGCGACCGCTTCCGCCGCGGCGTCCTCGGCCACGTCGTCCTGCACAGCCGGATGGAGCGCCGCTACGGCGACAGGAAGCGGGACGTCAAGCGGGAGCTCCGCTCGGCGGGCTTCCACAAGGGGCTCATCCGGGCCAACGTCGAGGGCCTGCGCAAGCTCGTCCGCCGGCTCGAGTGGGAGCCGGGACGCTCGACCTGGTCGGGCTACGGCGAGGAGAACCCTTACTCGGAGGCCGACGCCGCCGCAAAGGAGGCGTTCGTGCGCGCGGCGGCCGGGGCGCGCCGCTGGGCCCTGGCCTGGGATCTCGGCTGCAACGACGGGCGCTACACCCGGGTGGCCGCGGAGTCGTGCGACTACGTCGTCGCGGTGGACGCCGACCCGGCCGTCGTCGAACTGCTCTACCGGACGCTCCGGGAGGAGGGCTCGCGCACGATCCTGCCGCTCGCGATGAACGTCGCGGATCCGTCGCCGAACCTGGGCTGGCGGGGCCTCGAGCGGCGCGCGCTCGAGGGGCGTGGCCGGCCGCAGCTCGTGCTCTGCCTCGCGCTCGTCCACCACCTCGCCATCAGCGCCAATGTCCCGCTCGAGAGCTTCCTCGACTGGCTCGCCGGCCTGGGCAGCTCGCTCGTGGTCGAGTTTCCGACTCGCGAGGATCCGATGGTGCAGCGGCTCCTCGCGGGCAAGGGGCCGGACGCGAACCCGGATTACGAGACCGACGCGTTCGAGCGCGCGCTCGAGCGCCACTGGCGCGTCGAGCGCCGCGAGGTGCTCCCCTCGGGCACGAGGATCCTCTACGGTGCGGCTCCGCGCGCCTGAGCCGCCCGGTTCCTTCCTTCGCGCCGGCCTCCACCTCGCCGCGCTCTCCGCCTTCGCGCTCGCCCAGCCCCTCTTCGACCTGCTCTCGCGCAACGCCGAGTTCTTCGCGGTGCGCGGCTCCGGCCGCTGGGACATCGTCGCCTTCGCATTCGGCGTCGTCCTCGTGCCGCCGCTCCTGCTCCTGGCGCTCGAGGCGCTGGCCGGCCTGGCCGACCGCCGTGCCGCCACGGTGCTGCACCTTCTCTTCGTCGGCGCCCTCGGCGCCCTCTTCGTCCTTCAGGCGATCCACACGGTCGACGCCTCCTCGGCTCTGCTGCTCGCCGCGGCGGTCGGAGCCGGCGCCCTGGCGGCCCTCGTGTACTCGCGCGCGCGACCCGCCCGCATGCTCCTCACCGTCCTGAGCGCCGCGCCGGCGGTCTTCCTGGGCCTCTTCCTCCTCGCCTCGCCCGTGGAGCGCATCCTCCTGGAGCCGGAGCCCGAGCCGCGTCTCCTGAGCGTCTCGGCCCGCGCGCCGGTCGTGATGGTCGTCTTCGACGAGCTGCCGACCGTGTCGCTCCTGAACCGTCGGGGTGAGATCGATGCCGTCCGCTACCCCAACTTCGCGCGGCTCGCCGAGGACGCGACCTGGTACCGGAACGCCACCACCGTGCACGAGTGGACGTCCGACGCGGTTCCCGCCCTCCTCACGGGCCGGTTTCCGGGCGACGAGCTGCCGCTCTACTTCGACCATCCGGACAACCTGTTCACGCTCCTCGGCGGGAGCTACGCGCTGCACGTTTTCGAGTCGCAGACCCATCTCTGCCCGGACGAGCTGTGCGCCGAAGACCGGGAGCCGTTCGTCGAGCGGGTCGGCTCGCTCCTCTCGGACCTGTCCGTCGTCTACGGCCATCTCGCGCTCCCGGAGGACTACGCCGCGCGGCTGCCGAGCATCTCGGGGGCGTGGCGGAACTTCGGCGGCGCGGACGAGCCCAGCGTCCGCCTCCAGGCGGGGCCCTCGGTCGCAGGCGGGCGGCTGGCCGCCTACGACGAGCGCGACCTCGAGGTCGAGGCGTTCGTACGGACGCTCAGGCCGGCGCGGCAGCCCACGCTCTCCTTCCTGCACGTCCTCCTCCCCCACCATCCGTGGGAGTACCTGCCCGACGGGAGGCGCTACGCCGTGAACCTGCCGACGCAGCCCGGGATGGAAGACGAGCGCTGGGTCGGCGACTCGTACTTCCCCATCCAGGCGCAGCAGCGCCATCTGCTCCAGGTCGGCTACGTCGACACGGCGCTCGGCCGCATCCTCGACCGCCTCGACGCGATCGGCGCGTACAACGACGCGCTCGTCGTCGCGGTCGCCGACCACGGGGTCAGCTTCCGCCCGCACGGCGAGCGCCGCCGCGTCCACGAGGGCAACCTGGAGGAGATCGCGTTCGTGCCGCTCTTCGTGAAGGCTCCGGGGCAGGACGCCGGCCGCGTCGAGGACGCGCACGTGCGCACCGTCGACGTCCTTCCGACGATCGCAGACCTGCTCGGCATCCGTGTTCCGTGGAAGACGGACGGGCGCTCCGCGGTGGGAGTGAGCCCCGAGGATCACCCGCAGGTCGTCGTCTACAAGTCGAACGGCGAGCGCGTCAGCGGCGACGTCGATGAGCTCGTCGCGCGTCGCGAGGACGTGCTCGAGCGCCAGGTTCAGCTTTTCGGCGACGGAGAGAATCCGCCCGGCCTCTATGCCGTCGGGCCGCACCCCGAGCTGGTCGGGCGGGAGGTGAACGGCCTCGCCGCGGGGCGCTCGGGCGAGCCGAGCTTCGAGCTCTACGGCGACACGTGGTACGACCCCGACGCGCCTGTGCTTCCGACGCGGATCGCGGGCGAGATCGAAGGCGCGGAGGGCGACGAGGACGTGGCCATCGCCGTGAACGGGAGGATTGCGGCGGTCACGCGGAGCTTCTCTTTCGGCGGGGACACGCTCGTCTCGGCTCTGCTCTCCGAGCGTGCGTTCCGCCCCGGGGCCAATCGGGTCGGCCTCTACCTCGTGCGGGGGTCGGCCGGCGAGCTTCGCCTCGAGGAGATTCGCTCGAAACAGAGCTGACACGGATCGCGGCGTGTCGCCGCCGCGGGCCGGCGCTATCGTCAGACCGTGGACGACGTCACCACGTTCCTCGACGGCTCGGAGGCGTTCTTCCGCGCGTTCGCCGCCGTCGGCTGGGGCGCGCTCGGGCTCGCCGTCGCCTTCCAGGTCGTACGGCTCGCGCTGCGCGTACGGGGCTGGCAGAACATCCTCAAGGCCGCGTATCCGGGGATGCGTATTCCATACCGCGGGACCTTCGGGGCGTACGTCGCCGGGGTCGGCGTGAACGCGCTCCTCCCGGCGCGCGGCGGCGACGTCGTGAAGCTCTACCTCGTCAAGAACCGGGTGGCGCCGGAGTCCTCCTACCCGACGCTCGCCTCGTCGCTCGTCGTCGAGACCCTGTTCGACTTCGTCGTCGCCACCGCCCTGCTGCTCTGGGCGCTCCAGGCAGGGCTCCTGCCGGGCGTCCCCGACCTGCCGCGCGTCGACGCGTTCGACTGGTCGTTCGTGGTGGAGCACCCGCAGATCGCGGCCTTCCTCGGCAGCGTCCTTCTCGGCGGTGCGATCCTGCTGACGGCCTGGGCGAGCCGGCACGTCACCGCCTTCAAGCAGAAGCTCCTGAGCGGGTTCGCCATCCTCCGCGATCGCCGCATGTACTTCGAGCAGGTCGTCTCGTGGCAGGCGGCGAGCTGGGTCGCGCGCATCGCCTCGACGTTCTTCTTCCTGAAGGCCTTCCACGTCGACGCGACGGTTGAGACGACGCTCGCCGTCCTCGTCGTCCAGGGCCTCTCGACCGTGCTCCCCTTCACCCCCGGCGGCGCCGGCACGCAGCAGGCCGTGCTCAGTTTCGCGCTGGCCGGGGCCGCCGCGAACAGCACGATCCTCGCCTACAGCTTCGGACAGCAGCTCGTCGTGACCATCGGGAACGTCGCCCTCGGCTTCGGCGCGATCCTGCTCATGCTCGGGACGCTGCACTGGCGCGCGCACGTACGGGGCGTCGAGGAGGAGCTGAAGGGCGAGGACGAGGAGACCGCTACCCGCGAGCCAGCCGGTGCACGGTCTCGATGAGCTCCTCCAGTGTGAACGGCTTGGGAATGGAGGCGTCCGAGACGGCCGCCGAGCGCTCGCTGAAGCGCACGCTACCCGAGAGGAACGCGATCGGAACGTCCGGGTGCGACGCGCGGAGGCCGCGGGCGATCTCGATCCCGTCGTCGCTTCCGAGATGGATGTCGAGGAGAACGAGCGCGACCCGTTCCGCCTCGAGCGCGTGCGCCACCTGCGCAGCCGAGTCGGCCTCCAGCACGCGGTAGCCCTCGAGCTCGAGGTTGACCCGGCAGAGAAGCCGCATTGCTTCGTCGTCGTCCGCCACGACGACGACGCGATGGTCCTGGGCTTCCATCGGCCGTGAGTGTAACCGCGTATGATTGCGTGGCATGGAGCGCACGGTTCGCAGGGGGGAGCCGCAGCCCTACGCCCAGGCCGTCACCGACCTGTGGGAGCGCGTGGGTGTCTCGCTCGTGCGGCTCGAGCGGATCGCCGAGGCGCCGCCCGAGTCGGTTGCGGACGACTTCATCGACGAGCTCCCCTCCCTCCAGTACAGCCTCCACGCCGGCGCCGAGCTCGCGGTCGGAATCGAGCCGCCGGCCGGCGGCGAGGCGCTCCACAAGGAGCTCGTCTCCGCTCTCGCCGAGGCCCGGGACGCGACCGCCGAGATCGCGCTCGCCCTGGACGCGGCCGACGGCGAGCTGGTCGAGCCCCTCCTCCCCGAGTGGCGCGGGACGCTCTTCCGCGTGCGCCTGGCCCGCCTGCGTGCGCTGGAGGGCAGCGCCAAGGTGCAAGGTTCCGACGGCTCGGTGGAGCCGCAGCGCACCCGCGCGCGCGAGCGCCCGTCCGTGTCCGCCGTCGTGGCGACGGTGCTCGTCATCGGCGGCGCCTTCCTCTTCACCGCGGGCGCAGTGCTCGCAGCCTGGCCCGTGTGGGCCGCAGGCCTCGCGCTCTTCGCCGGCGGCTTCGTCCTCTACCGGCCGTAGCCGGCCCCCGTTAGTCGGCCGCGGGTGTGGTAAGCGCCGCGTCGATGCGGGCGAGCGACTCGTCGCGGCCGAGCAGCTCGAGGCTCTCGAAGAGCCCCGGCGAGACCTTCGAGCCCGTCACTGCCACGCGAATCGGCTGGAAGGCCTGCCGCGGCTTGAGCTCGAGGCGTTCGGACAGCGCGCGGAGCTCCTCCTCGATCCGCTCTCGCGAGAACGGCTGCGTGCGGGCGAGCGCCTCACGGGCCTCTCGGAGCACCGGAGCGGAGCCGTCGAGCAGGTCGGCCGGAGGCTCCACGGGCGTGAACAGGAAGCCGGCGAAGGTCGGGAACTCTCCGAGCGTGGCGATCTTCTCCTGGACGAGCGGCGCCGCCTCGCGGATCGTCGCCTCGTCGCCCTGGAAGCCGGTCTCCCGCAGGTAGGCGACGAGCGTCTCCGCGTACTCCTCGGGAGACAGCGCCCGCAGGTAGACGCCGTTCATCCACTCGAGCTTGTCGTAGTCGAAGACCGCGGGGCTCGACCCGACGCGGTCGAGCGTGAAGCGCTCGACGAGCTCGTCGCGAGACATGATCGTCGTGCGGTCGTCGTAACTCCAGCCGAGGAGCGCGAGGTAGTTCATGAGCGCCGGGGCCACGTACCCCTGCGCGCGGAACTCCTCCACGGAGACGGCGCCGTGGCGCTTCGAGAGCTTCCGTCCGTCCGTCCCGAAGACGTTGGGAACGTGACCGTACCGCGGCACCTCGGCGCCGAGCGCCTCGAGCAGCAGGATCTGCTTGGGCGTGTTCGAGACGTGATCCTCGCCGCGCAGGACGTGCGTGATGCCGGAGTCGGCGTCGTCCAGGGGCGCGGCGAAGTTGTACGTCGGCGTCCGGTCGCTGCGCAGGAGGACGAAGTCCTCGACGCTTTCGTTCGCCACCTCGATCCGCCCCTTGACCTCGTCGTTCCAGCCCGTCGAGCCCTCGTCCGGCGCGCGCAGCCGGATCGCGCCCTCGTCCTCGTAGGCCTTCTCCTCCGCCAGGAGCCGGTCCGCGACCTCGCGGTGCCGTTCGAGCCGGTCGAGCTGGAACGCCACCTCGCCGTCCCAGTCGAGGCCGAGCCACGAAAGCGAGCGCTGGATCTGCTCCACGGACTCGGCCACCTCGCGGCTCGCGTCCGTGTTCTCGATGCGGAGGAGGAACTCGCCGCCGTCGTGCCGCGCGAAGAGCCAGTTGAAGAGCGCCGTGCGCACGCCGCCGATGTGGAGGAACCCGGTGGGGCTCGGTGCGAAGCGGACGCGGACCGGCACACGCCTACGATAGAGAAAGGCCCGTCGAGGCGGGCCTTTCCTGCTCTCCCGACTGGGATCGCGTCAGCGAAGCGCTTGCTTCGTGGCGTAGACGCCCGAGCGTTCGGCGGCCGACAGTGCGAGAGCGTTCGGATCGGCCAACGTCGCGAACTTCGCCCGGCACGCTGCGGTCGGCCGCACGGCGACGACGAAGGCATCCGCGGGTGCGCCGGTGCCGTACGTCCACCAGAGCCCCACGTTCGGAACACCGGGGTCGCCGATCACGCCGGTTGTGGTGCCCCCGTCCTCGGTGATCGTGATCGGGTTGTAGAAGGCGTAGTCCGCGAAGCTTGTGACCGGCATCTTCCCCAGGCAGTTGAGCTTCGCGGTCAGGTTGTTGATCTGCCTCGTCTGCTGCGCGTTCTTGGCGTTGATCGCGCTCAACGCGTTGTGAAGCTGTCGCTCCGTGTGCGCTCCTGCCGGTGTGGCGGTGAACACCACAGCCGCCATGAGCGCTGCCATCACGACTACGAGTAGACGTCGCACTTCAGCTCCTTCCCTCGGGGGACGCTCCGACTCACGACACGACCATCTTCGACCACTCCATGTTCGGAATCAGCGAAGTTCGCGTTCGGTCTTACGACGATCTCACAGGCGTTTTCTCGGCCTGACGCCGGCCCGTACGGGGCCCTCGCATGCGACTACGATGGCCGGGTGCTCGCGGGCGCCCACGTCTCGACCTCGGGCGGGATCCACACCGCGGTCGACCGGATCGAGGCGATCGGCGGCGACGCCGTGCAGATCTTCACCCAGAGCCCGCGCACCTGGCGGCCGACGAACCACGACCCGGCGAACTTCGACCGCTTCAAGGAGCGCCGCGCGGAGACCGGCGTGGGCGCCGTCGTCTGCCACGCGCTCTACCTGATCAACCTCGCGACGCCCGACGACACGGTGTACGAGAAGTCGCGCGCCGCGCTCCTGAACACGATGGACGTCGCGTGCGCCATCGAGGCGGACGGGGTCGTCTTCCACGTCGGCTCGCACCTCGGCGCCGGCTTCGACGCGGGGCTCGAGCGGGCCCTTCCGGCGCTCGAGGAGGTGCTCGAGCGCTGCACCGAGGTCACGTGGCTCCTCCTCGAGAACTCCGCCGGGGCCGGTGGAACGATCGGCCGCTCGGTGGACGAGCTGGCCGTCCTCTACGAGCGCCTCGGGCGTCATCCGCGCCTCGGGCTGTGCCTCGACTCCTGCCACCTGTGGGTCTCCGGCGTGGACGTCACGGACCCGGACGCGCTCGACGCCCTCGTCGCCGACGTGGACGGGCGCATCGGCCTCGAGCGCCTCCGCTGCCTGCACGTGAACGACGCGCAGGCCGGGCTCGGCTCCAACCGCGACCGCCACGCGAACGTCGGGGATGGCGAGCTCGGCGAGGGCCTCGGCGCCTTCCTCGCGCACCCGCGCTTCCAGGGCCTCCCTATGCTCCTCGAGGTCCCGGGCCCGGACGGCCACGGGCCCGACGCGGACGAGATCCAGAAGCTCAGGGACCTCCATGCGCGGTGGGCCCGCAAGACCGCGCGGCGGCGGGCGAAGCGAGGCAAAAGGCGGGCTTCGCCGGGCCGCCCGTGAACCGGACGCGAAGCGGGTACGACGTCGAGACGCTCCCGGCGCGTTCCGCGCGCCACACGCGCGTTTTGCCGCTATAGGCTGGAACCGGAGGGAGGCCCGCGGCGGCCCCCGCGAGGTTTGGACGCGGCTCTACACCACGTCGCTACGGTCGACGACCCGGAAGGACGGCTTGCCGCGGGGCAGCTCGGAGAACTCCGGGTTCACACAGCCGAGGTCGTCCAGCCGGTTCGCGTAGCAGCTCGCCACCTCAGCCTTGCACATCGGCAGCGGCTGGCGCACGGCCCGGACCGCCCCGAATCCGCCCTTACAGTCCTGGGCCCGGCCAAGGGCGTCGAGGTCGATCTCGACGTCGTAGACCTTCTGCATGCACCCCACGTAGGTGTGGCCCAGCTCCTCGTACGCGTAGAGGAAGGGACAGGCGCGCTCGACGCACGCCCCCGGGTAGACGACCTTGTCGCAGTGCACGCGGCACCGTCGGCACTCGGTCTCCTCCTGGGGCCTGAGGGGGAGCTCGGTCCCGATGAATGACGGGCGCCGCACCTGACGGATTCTGGGCAAGCAATCGGCCGCCCGCAAGACTTGACAGAGGGCCCGGGCGGGTGTAGGCGCCCCGGCCGCTCAGAGCTCGCCCGTGAGTCTCCGTGCGACGTTGAGGACGTCCATCGGCGTGAACGCTTCGAAGTCCGGCTCGAGGCCCCGTTCGTCGTCGTCGGCACGAAACCAGAGCGCCTGAGCCGTCGTCATGCCGAGCTCCTTCGCCCCGCGGACGTCCTCGAAGCGGCGGTCGCCGACGAAGAGCGCGCGCTCGGGCTCGATCCGCAACTCGTCCAGCGCCGCCTCGAAGATGGCGGGATGCGGCTTGCGCTTGCCCACCTCTGACGAGAAGACGACCGCGTCGAGCCGCTCGGCCAGCCCCATGCGCTCGAGATCCTCCCGAAGCAGCCACCCCGGGTCGAACGCGTTGGAGACGAGCCCCGTCCTGAGCCCGCGCTCGCGGAGCGAATCGAGCAGCGCGTGAGTCTGCGCGCCGAGGAGACGGGCCGGCTCCCACGCGGCGTGCTCGGCTGCCAGGAAGCGGTCGAGCTCGGCGTCGTCGAGCTCGATGCCGAAGCCCCCCAGGAGCTCACGGATCATCGCCGGGTACTCGATCTCGTCCAGCGAGCCGGGCATCCAGAGGAGAGGCACGTAGCGCTCGCGGAAGCGGGCGGCCGTCTCGTCGTGGCCCGGAAGCCCGTCGCGCTCGAGCGTGGCGAGGCCGGCCTCCCAGCCGGCTTCGAGCAGCTCCTCGTCGTACGCGAAATGGAAGAGCGTGTCGCCCCAGTCGAAGAGAACCGCGTCCAGCACGTGACCCAGGTTAGTAGGGTGCCCGCGCCCCGTGATCCGCAAGGTCCTCTACGCCCTCCTCGCCCTCGGCCCGATCACGGTGCTGCTCGACCGCTTCACCGGTGTGGGCGAAATCGCGCTCTTCGTGCTGGCGGCGGCTGCCCTCATCCCGCTCGCCTGGCTCATCGGCGAGGCGACCGAACACGCCGCGCATCACACGGGACCGGGCATCGGCGGGTTCCTCAACGCCACGTTCGGGAACGCTCCTGAGCTGATCATCGCCTTGATCGCGGTGAACGAGGGGCTCACGGAGGTCGTGCGTGGGTCCCTGACCGGCTCGGTCGTCGGGAACCTCCTGCTCGTTCTCGGGTTCTCGCTCCTCTTCGGCGGTCGCGGCGAGCTCGACCGCGAGTCGAGCATCGTCTCGCTCGCGCTCGTCGCCGTCGCGGTCCTCGTCTTCCTGATCCCCTCGATCCCCGGCTGGGAGGGTGATCCCGACCGCCGCTCGCTGGCGGAGGTCTCGCTGTGGGTCTCGATCGTGCTGCTCCTCGTCTACGTCGGCGTCACGTGGTACTCGCTCCGCCGCCACCACCAGCTGCACTCGACGGCGGAGCCGGCGGAGCAGGAGGACGCCTGGACGCTCCCCGGCGCGCTCGCCGTCCTCGCCGCGGCCACGGTCGTGACGGCGTTCGTCGCCGAGACGCTGGTGCACACACTCGAGGTCTTCGCGGAGGAGCTCGGTCTCTCGGAGTTCTTCGTAGCCGCCGTCATCGTCGCCATCGTCGGCAACGCGGCCGAGCACGGCGGCGCCGTCGTGGTCGCCTACGGCGGGAAGATCAAGCTCGCGGCCGAGATCGCGCTCGCGTCGAGCGCCCAGGTGGCCGTGTTCCTCATTCCCGCCGTGGCCATCCTCTCGTGGGCGATCGAGCCGCTCGCCCTGTCGTTCCGGGTCATCGAGATCGCCGCCGTCGGCGGCTCGGTCGTCTTCGCCGCGGTGCTCCTCCGGGACGGGCAGTCGAGCAGCCGACGCGGCGTGCTCCTCATCACCGCCTACGTAGTCGTGGCCGTCGCGTTCTTCCTGGTGGGCGACCGGTAACGGTCCGGTGGGGGTTCGGTTAACCCCACCTTAAGTCGGGCGCTGACCTCCTACTGACCGCCGGCCGCTGGTGGAAGTATGGGGCGATCGAATCCCCCTGCACGGAGGTCGCAGAGTGACAACCACGGAGACTGAGACGCAAACGACCGGAGAGGCCGCCGCCGCCGGCGCGGTCGTCGAGGCACACGACCTCACCCGCCGCTACGGCGCGGGCGACACCGCCGTGGACGCGCTGCGCGGAGTCTCGCTCGACGTCGCGCGAGGTGACCTGACCGCGGTGATGGGCCCTTCCGGCTCGGGCAAGTCGACCCTCATGCACATCCTCGCCGGGCTCGACCGGCCGACGTCCGGCGATGTTTCGATCGACGGCACCAACATTGCCAAGCTTGGCGACACCGAGCTGACGAAGCTTCGCCGCAAGCACATCGGGTTCATCTTCCAGTTCTTCAACCTGCTGCCCATGCTGACCGCGGAGGAGAACGTCGTCCTCCCCGTCCAGCTCGCCGGCCACAAGCTCGACAAGGCCTGGGTCGACGAGGTTCTCGGGAAGGTCGACCTCACGGACCGCCGTACGCACCGCCCGAGCGAGCTCTCGGGCGGACAGCAGCAGCGCGTTGCCATCGCGCGCGCCCTCATCTCCAAGCCGACGGTCATCTTCGCGGACGAGCCGACGGGGAACCTCGACTCGAACACGAGCGGGGAGATCCTCGAGCTCATGCGCGAGTCGGTGGACGCGTACGGGCAGACGACGGTGATGGTCACTCACGACGCGCGTGCGGCGGCCGTCGCCGACCGGGTCCTCTTCCTCGCCGACGGGCTGATCGTCAAGGAGCTGGGCCGCTGCAGCCAGCACGACGTGCTCGAGGCGATGGAAGAGGTGAGCCGCCTGTGATCCGCGTCGCGCTGCGAGGGCTTGCGGGGCGCAAGCTCCGGGCCGCCCTGACGGCCATTGCGGTCGTCCTCGGCGTGATGATGGTCAGCGGGACCTTCGTCCTCACGGACTCGATCGACCGCGCCTTCGACAACATCTTCACGGACAGCCGTCAGGGATCGAACGCTGTGATCAGCGGGAAGTCCGCCTTCGACCTGACCGAAGACAGCGGCGCGATCGAGCCGTCGTTTCGAGAGTCCCTCCTCGAGAGGGTGCGTAACGTGCCCGACGTCGCCGAGGCGGAGGGAAGCGTCGACGGGGACGCGCAGATCATCGGCGACGACGGCAAGGCGATCGTCTACGGCGGCGCACCGAATCTCGGTTTCTCGATCGCGAACGGCGATAGCCGGTTCAATCCACTCGAGCTCGTGGAAGGATCCTGGCCGGCCGACGGCGACGTCGTCATCGACGGAGCTACGGCCGACAAGGAGGGCTTCGAGGTCGGGGACACCGTCGGTGTCCAGGCGAGAGGCCCCATCCAGGAGCTCCGCATCTCCGGCATCGTCAAGTTCGGCTCGGTCTCGACCATCGGCGGAGCGACCCTCGCAGGGTTCGACCTCCCGACGGCTCAGCGCATCTTCGACAAGGAGGGCAAGCTCGACGAGATCGCCGTGGCCGCGAGGTCGGGCGTCTCCGACCAGGAGCTCGTCCAACAGATCCAGCCGATCCTGCCGCCGAACACGGAGGTGCAGACGTCCGAGCAGCAGGCCAGCTCCGATGCCGAAGAGACGAACGAGGCCATCTCCTTCATTCGGACGCTCCTGCTGGTCTTTGCCGGTGTCGCCCTCTTCGTCGGCTCGTTCGTGATCGCGAACTCTCTCTCGATCACGATTGCCCAGCGGACCCGGGAGTTCGCGACGCTGCGTACGATCGGTGGTTCCCGCCGGCAGGTGCTCGGCTCCATCATCGTCGAGGCCCTTGTGGTCGGAGTCATCGCTTCCTTGGTCGGGCTGTTCCTCGGCCTCGGGCTCGCGAAGCTCCTCTTCTGGCTCTTCGACGCCGTGGGCTTCACCCTGCCGAACACGGGCTTGCTCTTCGAGACCCGGACGATCGTGGTCGCGATGCTCGTCGGCGTGCTCGTGACGCTGCTCGCCAGCCTCCGCCCGGCGATCCGTGCGACGCGGGTTCCGCCGATCGCCGCAGTACGCGAGGGAGCCACACTCCCGGCGTCCCGCTTCGCGCGCCTCCGCACTCCCGGCGCGATCCTGCTGGCAGTGGCGGGCTTCGCCGCGCTGATCTTCGGCCTCTTCGGCGGGGGGCTTGGGACGGCCGAGATCCTCGGCCTGATGGGGGTGGGCGCCCTGCTCGTCTTCGTTGGCGTGGCCCTCTTCGCGTCGAAGCTCGTTCCGTCACTGGCAGTCGGAGCGAGCCCGGTGGCGACCGTGATGCTGATCCTCTTCACGGCTCTCGCCTGGCCGTTCTGGCTGCTGCCGTACTGGCTGCTCCGCTACGGCGCCTGGGGACCGGGACCGACCGGGAAGCGCACCCTCGCGTTTGTCGGGGGGGCGGTCCTCAACCCCCTGCTGCTCCTGATCGTGGCGGCGATGTGGGCAAGGCGTGCGGCGACCTCCTGGGAGCCGGAATGGCCCGCCGAGTTCCCCGGCGTCCTTCCGGGACAGATCCCGTCCGAGCTCGGAAAAGGAAACAGCCGGCGGAATCCGCAGCGCACAGCTTCGACCGCAGCCGCGCTCATGATCGGTCTCGCGCTCGTGACGCTCGTCGCCGTGCTCGGGGCGGGCATTCGCTCCACGTTCACGGACGCGGTCGACCGAATCTTCGTGTCCGACTACGCCATCACGGCCCAGAACAACTTCTCGCCGATTCCGACGGACGCGGCAGAAGCTGCAAAGGGTGCGCCCGGAGTCGAGTCTGTCGCCGACGTCCGGACCGGCGAGGCGCTCGTCTTCGGGGATCCCCACTTCGTGACGGCGGTGACACCCAACGCCGGTGACGCGCTGAACCTGGACTGGAAAGACGGCTCTCAGGCGGTGTTCGGTGAGCTCGGGTCGAACGGAGCCTTCGTCGACGACGGCTTCGCCGACGATCACGATCTGACCGTCGGCTCGCCGATCAAGATCACGACCCCGAGCGGGAAGGTTCTCGACCTGACCGTCAAGGGCATCTTCGACCCGCCTTCCGGAGGCTCACCGTTCGGAACGGTGACCTTCTCCAGCGAGACCTTCGACGCGAACTACGACCAGCCCGAGAACCTCTACTCGTTCATCACGACCCGTGGTGGAGTGACCGCCGCGAACACCCAGGCGCTCGACGACGCCCTGGCAGACTTCCCCAACGCGAAGGCGGTGACGCGCGAGGAGTTCAAGGACAACCAGATCGGCGCACTCAACAGCGTCCTCAACATCCTCTACGTGCTGCTCGCGCTGTCCGTCGTCGTGAGCCTGTTCGGGATCGTGAACACCCTCGTGCTCACGGTGTTCGAGCGGACCCGCGAGCTCGGCATGCTGCGGGCGGTCGGGATGACCCGCCGGCAGGCTCGACGGATGATCCGCTACGAGAGCGTGATCACGGCGCTCATCGGAGCGGCGCTGGGGATCGCTCTCGGCATCGCCTTCGCAGGCCTGCTCGTGGCGCGTATCGACTTCATCGACTTCTCCGTTCCGATCGGCCAGGTCGTCATCTTCGCGGTCGCGGCCGTCATCGTCGGCATCGTCGCGGCCGTCCTTCCGGCGCGTCGGGCGGCACGTCTCGATCCGCTGCAGGCGCTGCAGTACGAGTAGATGGCCCACGGCTCGAGAACGCTGGAGGCGGGCCCGGCGGCGGCCGGGCCCGCCTCCGCGTCCA
>Ga0081455_10003127_pt1 | contig 19266 bp, 18 predicted proteins | sample TabmetS3T2R1_FD_70207 | JGI IMG/M metagenome (GOLD analysis project Ga0081455, IMG submission 70207) | Tabebuia heterophylla rhizosphere microbial communities from the University of Puerto Rico - S3T2R1 | ecosystem: Host-associated > Plants > Roots > Rhizosphere ... | reverse complement strand
GCTCGGCGCCGTAGCGGATCTCCCCGGTGGCCCCCGTTTTGCGGATGCGCGCCAGGACCTTGTCCAACCGGTCGAGCAGGCCAGGCACCCAGGCGCAGCCGCTCTCGGTGACCACGAACCGCAGGCGGGGGAACCGCTCGAAGATGCCGGAGAGGATGAACTGCACCAGCGGCCGTTGCGAGTAGAACGGCACCTCGTTGATGTAGAGCAGCATCGACACGGGGTACGGCCCGTAGTCCGGCACGCCGGTGCCGCCGTGGACGTTGACCGGCACCTCCAGCTCCTCGAGCACGGCCCACAGCGGGTCGTAGATCGGGTCGTAGAGCGGCTTCACCCAATGGACGTCGGGCGAGATGTTCGGCAGCAGGATGCCGCCGCGGAGGTTGTGCTCCTTGATCCAACGCACGTCGGCGATTGCGTCGTCGACGTCGTTGAGGAAGATCTGCCCGATGCCGGCACGCCGCTCGGGGAACTCGCCGCACCAGTCGACCAGCCAGCGGTTGTGGGCCCGGATCCCGGCCAGGCGGTGCTCGTAGTCCTCGGGCCTCGGGGGCTGGGCGAACAGCACGAAGCTCGGGAAGAACGGCGGCACCGTGTTGGGGAAGATGACCTCGCCGACGATGCCGTCCGCCAGCTGCTGGCTGTTGCGCATCTCGTTGTCCCAGTTGCGGTAGCGCCGGGTGTCACCGAGGTCGCGGAAGGGGTTCTTGTACTTCGCCCGCCAGGCGTCGAACTCGTCGAGGAAGCCGGGGTCGAGGTACTCGCGGTACTGCTTGTGGCTGCCGCCGGCGTGGCAGTCCGCCGAGATGATCGTGTAGCGGTCGGCCACCTTCGATCCCTCGGCGGCCGGTGCCGCCGTCTCGTTGGCAACAGTCATGGGTCGGACCCCCTGGGCACGGGCTGGCGACCACCCCAGTTTGATGTAGAACGCGTTATCACGCCAACCAGGCGTCGCCGTGGCACGATGGGTGCATGCGCTGCGACGTCGTCGAGGGCGAGCCCGGCATGTTCCCGGAGCCGGTGGCCCGCATCATGCGCTCGATCGGCGGGCTGTTCGGCGCCGGTCGGCGCCGGCGGGCGGACGAGAGCCAGGCGTCCACGACCGAGACCGGCGCGCCCGGGGAGCCCGCCGACCCGGACGGCCCGGGCGCCGACGACACGCGCTGACCGGCCCAAGCGGGAGCCCCGGCCGCGCGCCCCGGCCTCGTTGTTGGCGCGACAAGAATGTGTTCTACTTCCGCCCTAGCGCACCCGAGCCGGAGGGAACCGCGGTGGACATCGGCGAGATCGACCTGCTCGACCGCGATCGCTTCACGCAGGGGATCCCGCACGAGTGGTTCACGTGGCTCCGCGCCAACGCGCCCGTGTTCCACCACGCCGAGCCGGACGGCGACGGCTTCTGGGTCATCAGCCGGTACGACGACATCGTGACCTGCAGCCGCGACGCCGCCACCTTCTCCTCGGCGCAGGAGCTGGGCGGCGTGGTGATGCTCGAGGGGCCTATGGCGCCGCTGCCGGGAACCGAGATGGCCGGCAACATGATGCTGTTCATGGACCCGCCGGGCCACACCCGGTACCGCAAGCTCGTGAACCGCGGGTTCACCCCCCGGATGATCGCGGCCCTCGAGCCGCACGTGCGTGACCTCACCGTTCACATCATCGAGGACGTGCTGGCCAAGGACGGCGGGGACTGCGACTTCGTCGTGGACGTCGCCGCCGAGCTGCCGTTGGAGGTGATCGCCGAGCTGCTGGGCGTGCCGCGGGAGGACAGGTTCAAGCTGTTCGACTGGTCCAACCGCATGGTGGGGTCGGAGGACCCGGAGTACCAGGTCAGCGAGGAGCACGTCACCGAGGCCCAGGTCGAGATGTTCATGTACGCCCAGCAGCTGGCGGAGCAGCGCCGCGCGGAGCCGCGCGACGACATCGTGACCACGCTGCTCAACGCCGAGGTCGAGGGCGACAGCCTCACGGAGATGGACTTCAACCTCTTCTTCATGCTGCTGTCGGTGGCGGGCAACGAGACCACGCGCAACGCCATCGCCCACGGCATGAACGCGTTCCTCGAGAACCCGGGCCAGTGGGACATGCTCGTGTCCGACCCGGCGGCACACATCCACGGGGCCACCGAGGAGATCCTGCGCTGGGCATCGCCGGTGCTGTTCTTCCGCCGCAACGCCCGCCAGGACTTCGAGGTCCGGGGCCAGACGATCAGGGCCGGCGAGAAGATCAGCCTCTGGTACATCTCCGCCAACCGCGACGAGGACGTGTTCACCGACCCCTTCACGTTCGACATCACCCGCGACCCCAACCCGCACATCGCCTTCGGCGGCGGGGGGCCGCACTTCTGCCTGGGCGCCCAGCTGGCCCGCCTGGAGATCCGGTTGCTGTTCGAGGAGCTGGCGGTGCGGGTCCCGCACCTGGAGGCCCGGGGGCAGCCCGAGCGGCTGCGCTCGAACTTCATCGGCGGCATCAAGCACCTACCCATGCGCCTGCGGCCTGCGTCGGTCAGCCCCGCGGCGCCGACGGCGTGACCCCGGTGGCGACCCAGGCGGCGACGCTCACGGCCGAGCAACGGGACCGGCGGCGCCGGGTGATCGACGCCGCCTTCGAGCTGGGCGCCGAGCGCGGCTACGACGCCGTGCAGATGCGGGACGTGTCCGCGATCGCCAACGTCTCGCTGGCCACGATCTACCGCTACTTCTCCTCGAAGGACCACCTGCTGGCGGCGGCCATGACCGAATGGACCGCGCGCCTCCAGAGCCGGGTCGCCCAGTCACCGCCCCGGGGCGACACGCCGGCCGAGCAGCTCATCGACGTGCTGAACCGCGCCTGCCGGGCCATGTCCCGCCAGCCCAAGCTCAGCGCCGCCCTGGTGCGGGCGCTGTCCTCGTCGGACGAGGGCGTGCGCGAGAGCGCCGTCGCCGTGCAGCAACAGCTCCAGGCCATGACCAGCGGCATCCTGGTCGACCTCGCCCCGGCGGTCCGGTCCGACATCCTGGCCGTCCTCGGCCACGTCTGGTACTCGACGCTGGTGGCGTGGGCCAACGGCAGGATCGACTTCGACCAGGTCACGGCCGAGCTGGACAGGGCAGTCCACGTGCTGGTCGACCCACACACCACGTGACCCGACGCTGACCCCACCGTGGGGGCGGGGTCAGCGTGCGGCCGGCGGCGCCGGCTGGGGGCCGCGCACCAGCCGGCCGGGACGCTCCCCCGTCGATTCGTCGTGCTCGCGCACCACGACGCCGCGCTTGATCGTGGCGACGTAGCCCCTGGCCCGCTGGACCAGCCGGCGCCCGCCCGCGGGCAGGTCGTAGACCATCTCGGGCGCCTCGCTCGCCACCCGGTCGGCATCGATGACGTTGACGTCGGCCAGGTATCCGGGCGCCACCAGGCCGCGGTCCCCGAAGCCGAACAACGCCGCCGTCCGCCGCGTCTGCAGGTTGACGGCCAGCTCGAGCGGCAGGCGCTCGCCCCTGCTGCGCTCGCGGGCCCAGTGGCTGAGCATGTAGGTGGGCACGCTGGCGTCGCACAGCAGGCCGCAGTGGGCGCCCCCGTCGCCCAGCCCGAGCACGACGTCAGGCTGGCTGAGCAGCTCGGCCAGCGACCGGAAGTCGCCGTCGGCGTAGCCCCCGAGCGGCATGTACAGCAGCGCCCGGCCGTCTCGCTCGAGCAGCAGGTCGTAGCCGACCTCGGCCGGCGACCGCCCCTGCCGCGCCGCCAGGGCGGCGACGCTGCGGTCGGGCGGCGGCTCGTACTCCGGCGGGTCGCCGAGCGGGAACATGTGGCCCCAGGCGTCGGCGATGAAGGCCGCCGCGCCGGCGTCGTCCAGCGTCTCCCCCAGGATCGCGGCCCGGACCTCGGGCCGCCGGAGGCGCTCGACCCGTTCCACGAGCGGCAGGTCGGCCAGTCCCGCATACGCGGCGTGGAGCATGAACGGGTGGGCGGTGGCCTCCAGCCCGAAGAGGACGGACGTCGATCGCCCGCCGGCCTGGGGGACGATGTGGGCGCCGGTGGCGTTGGCCCGGCGGACCAGGCCGAGGACCGTGCGCCAGTGGTCCGGACGCATGTGGTCCTGCCCGATGCCGAACGTGATCCGGCAACCGGTGCCGCGCGACAGCTCGGCCATCCAGGCGAGCTCGGCCCCGGGGTCGACCATGTCGCTGGCCAGCTCGAAGACGCCGGGGACCGCCGCGGGACCGCCCGGCCACGGCGCCGCGGCGGACGACAGGGAGCGACCGATGCCGATCAGCTCCTCCGGCGACGCGGTCGTGCCGGCGGCCAGCTCGCCGTCCTTGGCGCGGTGGATGACCGTCCGGGTGGTGGAGAAGCCCACCGCCCCGGCCACCATCGCGTCCCGCACGAGCGCGGCCATGGCGGCGATCTCGTCGGCCGTGGCCGCGGCGTTCGCACCGCCCCGGTCGCCCATCACGTAGGCCCGCACCGCACCGTGCGGCACCAGCGCGCTGACGTCCAGCACCCGGGGCAGGCGGTCGAGCTCGTCGAGGTACTCGGGGAACGTCTCCCAGTTCCACGTGATGCCCTCGGCCAGCGCGGTGCCGGGGATGTCCTCGACGCCCTCCATGAGCTGGATCAGCCAGTCGTGACGGTCGGGGTGCGCCGGTGCGAAGCCAACGCCGCAGTTGCCCATCACCACCGTCGTGACCCCGTGCCAGCTGGACGGCGACACCTCCGGATCCCAGGTCGCCTGGCCGTCGTAGTGGGTGTGGATGTCGACGAAGCCGGGCGTCACGACCAGCCCGTCGGCGTCGATCTCCCGCCGGCCACCGCCGTCCACGGAACCCACCGTGATGATGCGATCGCCATCGATCGCCACGTCGGCCGGCACGGCCAGGCCGCCGGAGCCGTCAACCAGGTGGCCGTTGCGGATGACCAGGTCGTGCATCAGTCGCCAAGCCAAGCACCGGCCTACCGCGCCGGCAACGTGACGTGAGCGTCCTCGACGCGGGCCTGCACGTGCGGCCGCCGCCGGCGACCGGTGCGCAGCGACCACGGGGCCTGCGGCACGCGCGGCGCCACCGCCGCCAGCAGCACCGCCGTGACCAGCGAAATCGGCAGCGCCACCGCACCCGGCACCGTCCCCGCGAGGCCGGTGCGGTCGACGAGGACGTAGTAGACGGCGTAGTGCGCCAGGAAGATCCCCAGGGTGTGGGCGGCGGCGGCCTGGAGCAGCCGGTCCAACCGCGCCAGCCGGGCGGGCCAGCCACACTGGGCCACGGCGTAGACGAGCGCGGTGCCGGCCAGGCCGGGCACCACGAACGCCGGCCCGCCGGGATAGCGGTCGGGCGTCATGCCCAGCGCCAGCAGCACCACCACCCCCACCGTGGTCACGGCGGCGGCGGTCAGCCCCCAGCGGTGATCGGCGAACCGGCCGGTGCGGACGGCCGCCATCCCCACGAGCACGAATCCCGTGTACGTGATCGCCGGGAACTTCCCCGCCACGAACTCGTCGGCCCACCATCCGCCGGCGTCGGACGCGGCCCACTCCGCCAGCATGCCGCCGACCAGCATGCCGGCGGCCACCATCGGCAGCAGGCGGGGCCCCACTGCGATGGCCACGGCCGCGCCGGCCACCACGGTGAACCCCAGGGCCTCGATGACGCCGAACATCGTCGGGTGTCGCCACAGCAGCCAGTCGAAGGCGAGCCCGATTGGCACCAGCAGCCCGTAGCGGCGCACCACCTCGGCGGCCACCCGCGGCCGGCTCATCCCCCTGCGGCGCCGGGCGGCCACGAACAGGGACGCAGACGCCCCGGCGGCCACGAAGAAGGCCGGGGCCGCCACGTCGGTCACCGCGAACGAGGACCAGCCGGGCAACACCCCCCGCGCGTCGCCGGTCAGCCAGTCCGTCAGGTGGTGCACGACCATGGCCACCAGGGCCAGCCCGCGCAGCCGGTCGAGGGCGAGGACCCGCCCGACGCCGGATGGTGCGGGCGGGGCCGGGGAGGGGGCGCGCGGGGGCGGGATCGACGTCGCGACGGAGGACATGGCTGTTGATTGGGTACCCCGCCAGCCGGGGCCCAGTCGTAGCAGGTGGGGGTGGTCAGCTCACGTCAGGCGCCGTGCGCATGGTCGCAGAGCCGCGCCTCGCCCTCCCTGATCTGGCCGGCACCCACGCCCTCGAGGGCGGCGAAGGGGCCGCACTCGTGCGGCACGATCCACACGTGGATCATGGGAACGGGATCGAACTTGACGAGTCCCGCAGGGCATCCACCGCCCGCCTCGGTCAGGCCCCGCACCTTGGGCGCCTCGCCGGGCGAGAAGCACAGGTTGTCGTGGATGTGCCACTGCGTGAGCTTGCCGCCCAGCTCGGGCACGGTGTCGAGCGTGTTGCCCTGCGGCAGCATGTACATCGCCGCCTCCAGCGTGCGGGTGCCGTCGCGGTCGACCCGGTACACGAGCGACTCCGGGCGTTCGGGGTCGAGGATGTCGGCGTCGTTGATCCAGTCCCACTGGATCAGGTGCTCGTAGCCGGTGAGGCCGTCGCCGATGGAATGGAAACCGGCCGCCTCGGCGACCTTGGGGTCCGACCACTGCGGCAGGCGCCAGAGCGTGATGGCGACCAGGTTCTCGGCCGCCGCCTGCTGCTCCGGGGTCACCCCCTCGACGCCGCCGAGATCGATCGGCTTGGTGGGGTCGTACGGGGTCGGCGCCACCGCTGTCGCCTCATGGCCGGCATGCTCGTGGCCTGCCGCCGACTCCTCGCCGGCGGTGCCGTGCTCGTGCTCGTGGCCTGCGGCGTCGCCGCCGTGCTCGTGGCCGCCGGCATGGCTGTGGCTCCCCGCCGCCACCATGCCGGGGACCGTGAGCGCCAGCGCCGCCACCGTCGCGAGGCCCACCAGCGCCGGCTGCCGGCCACTCAGGCGGGCAGACAGTCCGGGAAGGAGGACGACCAGCGCGCCGACGACCGCGACCACGGCCAACGCCGCCGCCAGCGTGTCGGCGAACTCGGGACCCTCCTGTACGTCCAGGCCGGTCACGAAGCCGATCCCGTTCGTCTTGGCCAGGACCCATCCGCCGAGTGCCGCAAGGTTGCCGGCCACACCTACCAGCGCCACCGATCGCGAGGGTCGCACGAGCACCACGGCACCCCAGCCGATCTGGAACACGGCCGTGAGGGCGAACGCGACGACGGCGGCACGGTGCTCGCTGTGCGCGCCCGCTGCCGTGGCGTGGATCGCGCCGGCCCCGATCGAGGCCAGTGCCGCGGCGGTGACCAGCGCGCTGGGACGGTCTGCGGACGAAGCGGTGGGCACGGCGGTGTTCCCCTCTCGGTGTCGGCCAGCCGATGGGAAGGCTAGGACAGCGCTGCGGCGGATTACACGCGGCGTGCAGAATTCACGAACCGGCGGCCGCCGCCGCCCGGTCCGCGGCCACCGCGTCGTAGTTCTCGTAGTCCGACCCGGTGTCGTCGGCGAACTCGAACTCCAGCAGCCCGGAGTCCGCCCAGTGCCGGCGCAGGTAGCCGTCGTTGGCGTCGAGCAACCCCAGCTTGCGGACGTTCGGGACCAGCTTGGAGAAGAACGCCCGTTGGAACCCGGCGAACGGGTGCACCTTGATCCGTCCCGCCGCCTCGGTGATAGCCGGGTACACGGCCTCGACCCGGACGCCCATCCGTTCCCAGACCTCCGGCGTCGTCGAGCGGGCCCGGTTGCGCAACGTGTTCTCGATCAGGAACTCCTGGCGGTCCTTGAGCTCGGCCTCCGAGAGGCCGGTGTAGTACTCGGACAGGCTGAGCACCCCGAAGGCCACGTGCCGGGCCTCGTCGGACATGACGTAGCGCAACAGCTTCCGCAACAGGGGCTCGTCGATCGTGCGCAGCATCGACCCGAACGCGGCCAGCGCCAGGCTCTCGATGACGATCTGCATGCCGAGGTAGGCGATGTCCCAGCGGTCGTCCTCGAGCAGGGCGGTGATCTGGCCCTCGAGGAACGGGCTCATCGGGTACGCCTCACCGAGCTTGGTGTGCAGGTACTTGGCGAACACCTCGGTGTGGCGGGCTTCGTCCATGGTCTGGGTGGCCGCGTAGTACTTGGCGTCGATCCACGGCACCGTCTCGACGATCTTCGCCGCGGTCAGCATCGCGCCCTGCTCACCGTGCATGAACTGGCTGAGCTGGGCCTTGAAGCTCTCGACGCCGAGCTGGTGCAGCTCCTTGTCGCCCCACGAGGCGATCGGCGAGCCGTCGACGTCGCGGGCGGCGCGGGCGAGCTGCTGGAACGGCGTGGTCGGGTCGACCAGCTCGAACGGGTCGACCTCCGTCGACCAGTCGAGCTCGGTCACGCTGTTCCACTGCGACCCCATCGCCTTGTTGTAGAGGGTGACCAGCTGGCCGCGGCTGCGGTCGTAGTTCCACAGGAAGATGCGGTCGGCGTGGTCGTGCACGACCTTGATCGTCTCGTCGACCTGGTCGGAACTGGGCAGGTCGGGCATGTCGGTGGTTACTCCCCTGGTCCAGTGAAGCGCCCGGTGGCCATGGCCGCGGGCCGTCGACGTGCCGGGTACCCGGGCCCGAGCCGGGTGGTGACGTCGCGGAGCCGGACCGGCTCGCGGCACTGCGAGCAGACAACCTCCGCCCCCAGGTCGTGGCCGCACGTCCGGTGCTGGAGCACCACCGGCGGACCTTCCTCGCCGGCCAGCCAGCGATCGCCCCAGCGGACCAGCGCGGCCAGCACGGGGAAGAAGTCCCGACCCTTGTCGGTGAGGACGTACTCGTGGCGCACCGGCCGGTCGTGGTACTGCCGGCGCTCGAGCATTCCCTCGTCGACCAGGCGATTCAGGCGCTGGGTGAGGATGTTGCGCCCGATGCCGAGGCTGCGCTGGAAGTCGTCGAACCGCCGGACACCGTAGAAGGCCTCGCGCAGCACGAGCGGCGTCCACCAGTCGCCGAGCAGGTCGACGGCGCGGGCGATCGAGCACGGCCAGTCGGCGAACGGGGTGCGCCTCACGATGGACCACTCTTGTCGCTCGGGGGCGGGAACGCACCCCCGACGCGGCCCGGGCGGTCGTGGGAGCGGGAGACACGAACGCCTGCGAGCTGGCTGGCCTGGGCCACCAGCCGACCCCGGCTGTCCCAGACGTGGCACACCTCGTCGACGAGGTCGGCCTGCACCAGCCGCGCCCGCTGCCTCACCATCAGCGGCCCGGGGGCGGGGACGCCCCGCACGTACACCGTGAGCTCGAGCGTCGGCACCCAGCCGAGGGTCGCCAGCTCGAGCGTGGCGGGCGGGAACGAGTCCGCGGCGTACAGCAATGCCAGCGGGTCCGGCTCCCGGCCGTCGGCGAAGGCCAGCCAGCCCCGCACCTCGGCCCTGCCGGATGGGCGCCCGGCCGTGAAGCCGGCCGTCGCCGGGTCGAGGTGGATGTGCACCCGGTTCATGATCGCCAGCTCCACGCCCCCCGGTCCCACCCCCTGGGTCCGCACGCACTCGGCGACCGGGGGCAGTTTCGGCGGCTCGATGTCGGACCACCAGGGCTCGGCGGCGGGATCGTGCCGCCCGAGAGTGAAGGTGGCCTCGACGGCGGGCGAGCCCCCCTGCTCCAGCCGGGCTCGCACCTGGCTCATCCACCGTCCCCGCCGGAGGACCTCGGTGAGCACCTCCGCGGGGCCGGGGTTGGGCGACGACAGGTAGTGGGCGGTGGCCGTGACCGGGTGCGGATGGTCCGGTCCCTCGGCGGAGGCCAGCGCCGACCGGGCCGCGCGCGCCATGGCCGCCAGCAGGTAGCCCCCGTGAGGGCGGCCGCCGATGGTCCACTCGGGGTCGATGGTCATCTGGAAGCGACCGGACGCACCGCCCACGTCCGCGGGGACGACGGCCGTGACCGTGTCGAACGCATCGGCGTCTCGCATCCCCGGCACCTTAATCGGTGTCCGTTGCACTAGTGAACTCACAAGAGTACGTTCCCGCCATGGCTGTGACCGAGGCACCCACCACGTCCGACGCGCCCGTGTGGAAGCAGACGGCGTGCATCCTCTGCGAGTGCAACTGCGGGATCGAGGTGCGCTTGGGGTCGCTCGAGAACGCCCGGAGGTTCGAGCGCATCCGGGGCGACAAGAACCACCCGTCGTCGCTTGGCTACACCTGCGAGAAGGCGCTCCGCCTCGACCACTACCAGAACCCCGGCGGACGACCGGTGCCCGATCGGGCACGCGTGCCGGCCCGCGGTGAGCGGGTGACCCACCCGCTGCGTCGGCGGCCCGACGGCAGCTTCGAGGTGATCGACTGGGACACCGCCATCCGGGAGGTCGCCGGCCGGCTGGCCGCGGTGCGCGACGCCCACGGCGGCGAGAGCATCTTCTACTTCGGCGGGGGCGGTCAGGGGAACCACCTCGGCGGCGGCTACGGGGCGTGCACGATGCACGCCTTCGGCGGCCGCTACCGCTCCAACGCGCTGGCCCAGGAGAAGACCGGCGAGTTCTGGGTCAACGGCAAGCTCCTGGGGACCAACGTCCGGGGCGACATGGAGGGCTGCGAGGTCGCCCTGTTCATCGGGAAGAATCCCTGGCAGAGCCACAGCTTCCCGCGGGCCCGCACCACGCTGAAGGAGATCGCCCGCGATCCGGGGCGGGCCCTCATCGTCGTCGACCCCCGCCGCACCGAGACCGCCGACCTGGCCGACATCCACCTGCAGGTGCGGCCCGGCACCGACGCGTGGCTGATCTCGGCCCTGGCGGCCGCCGTCGTCGACGAGGGCCTCGTCGACCGCCGGTGGCTCGACGCGCACGCCACCGGGGTCGACGCCGTCGTCGCCGAGTTGCGCGGCGTCGACATCGCCGCCCACTGCGCCGTGAGCGGCGTGGACGAGGGGCTGGTGCGCCAGGCCGCCCGCCGCATCGGGAGCGCCGCCAGCGTGGCCGTGGCCGAGGACCTGGGGATCCAAATGAACCTCCACTCCACCCTGGTCAGCTACCTGGAGAAGCTGGTGTGGCTGCTGACCGGCAACTTCGGCCGGCCGGGGACGCAGCACGCACCGTCGAGCCTCGTGCCCCTCGGCAAGGTCCGCCGGACGGAGATCACCGAGGGCGATGACGGCCCCCGCAGCCCGGTGGCGGGCGCCCGCATCGTGTCCGGGCTGGTGCCGTGCAACGTCATCGCCGACGAGATCCTCAGCGATCATCCGGCCCGGTACCGGGCGATGGTCGTCGAGAGCGGCAACCCGGCCCATTCGCTGGCCGACTCACAGCGGATGCGGAAGGCGCTGGCGGCCCTCGACACGCTGGTGGTCATCGACGTCTTCCTCACCGAGACCGCCCGGCTCGCGCACTACGTGTTGCCGGCCCCCACGCAGTTCGAGAAGTGGGAGGCGACGTTCTTCAACTTCGACTTCCCACGCAACGTCTTCCACCTGCGGCGCCCGGTGCTCGATCCGCCGCAGGGTCCGCTTCCCGAGCCCGAGATCCACGCCCGGCTGGTCGAGGCGTCGGGTGCGCTCGACGCCGCCGGCCCCGAGCTGTCGGCCCTGCGGGAGGCCGCCGACCGCGGGCGCGCCGCGTTCGCCGACGCCTTCTTCGGCGCGCTGGGGGCGAGGCCGGAGCTCGGTCCACTGGCAGCGGTCGTGCTCTACCGCACCCTGGGCCCGACCTTGCCGGAGGGCGCCGCCGCCGCAGCCGCACTGTGGGGCGCGGCGCACCGCTGTGCCCAGGCGAACCCGGACGGGGTACGCCGGGCCGGCCACGGCGAGGGCATAGAGGCGGGCGAGCGGCTGTTCGAGGCGATCCTGACCAGCCCCTCGGGCGTGGTCGTGACCGATGACGCCGGCGACGACGATGCCGTCTGGCGCCGGGTGGCGACCCCGGACGGGCTGATCCACCTCGAGATCCCCGAGCTCCTCGCCGAGCTGCGGGGCCTGGCCGACGAGCCGCCGCCCGGGGCTGACGATGAATGGCCCTTCGTCCTGTCGGCCGGCGAACGCCGGTCGTTCAGCGCCAACACGATCATCCGCGACCCGGCGTGGCGGAAGCGTGACCCCGCCGGCGCGCTCCGGGTCAACCCCGCCGATGCCGAGCGCCTGGGCCTGGCCGACGGCGGCCCCGCCCGCCTCACCACCAAGCGTGCCAGCGTCGCCGTGACGGTCGGGCTCGACGCGGCCATGCATCCGGGCCACCTGTCGCTGCCCAACGGGCTGGGCCTCGACCACCCGGCGGCCGACGGCGAGGTGGTCGTCACCGGCACGGCCCCGAACGAGCTGACTGCCAGCGAGGATCGCGACCCCTGGGTCGGCACGCCGCACCACAAGCACGTGCGTGCCCGACTGGAGCCTGTCCCAGAGGCGAGGATGGGGTCATGAGCGAGCGTTCCGAAGGGCGAGAGAGCGAGCCCGGCCCGAGCGGCCGTGGGAGCGGGAGGCACCGCGTCGACAGCCCGAGCGGCCCGGCCGGAGGCCAAGAGCGGGAAGCATTGACCGGGGACGAGTGGATCGCCGCCTTCGCCGACCGCCTCGGCGTGCCCCCGCCCGACGCCGCCACCGTTGACACGCTCTTGGCGCTCGCCGGCACCGCGGCCCACGCGTCGGAGCGGACCGCGGCACCGATCGCCTGCTACCTGGTGGGCCGGGCCGGCATCGACCCCGACGAGGCGGGCCGGGTCGCGGAGGAGGTCGCCCCGACCGCCTGACTGGTCCGGGTCAGCGGACGGCAGCCACCACGGCGCCGCCGCCGGAGCGCCACACGACGCCCGCCTCCCCGAAGCCCGCATCGCGCAGGGCCTGCGCGTGCCAGGACGACGGCGGGTCGAATTCGGCGGGGTGGTTGACCCCACCGAAGTGCGCCCGCCGCTCGGCCACCGCGTCGGCGATCAACGGATCCGCGGCGGCGATGTCCCACCAGGCGTCCCAATCGGGGCGACCGTCGGCCCGCACCCGCTCCTGCCGGCGGGCCTCCACGGCCGCCAGGGCGACGCCCAACCGGGGCAGGTCCTCGGCCCCCATGTGGTCGGCGTTGGCCACCGCACCGCCGGGACGGACGACGCCGGCGAGGTCGCGGTAGACCCTCCGGAGCAGGGGCTCGGGGAGCCAGTGCAGCGCCGTGGCCGTGAGCACGGCGTCGACCGGCGTCTCCGGCAGTGCGGCCACCCAGGCGGGATCGGCCAGGTCGGCCCGCACGAAGCGCACCCGGTCGTCGTCGCCCAGCGTCGCCCGGGCGATGGTGAGCAACGCCGGGTCGACGTCGACGGCGATCGAGCGCGCCCGCGGGAAGCGCTCGAGCAGCCGCCGGGAGATCGTGCCGGTGCCGCAGGCCAGGTCGAGCACCAGCGGTCGCTGCCCGGCTACGGCTTCGACGACGTCGAGCAACGCGGTGAGCCGCTCCTCGCGGTCGGGCATGTACCCCTCCTGCTGGCGATCCCACGACTCCTGCCAGGCCTCGGCCCACGCCCGATCGGGGCGGGGGGCGGTGGTGGCCCGGCTCACCGGATGCTCCGAACGACCTGGCTGGCCTCGGGCAGGTCGTGGCCCGGCAGCCGGTCGGCGTGATGGAACCGCGATGTGACCGTAGGTGGCGTCACCAGCCGCCAACCGCGGCCGAAGAGGTGCCCTCTCACGATCGACCTCCCGTGCTGTAAGGTGCTTGAGGTTGTTTCACTCCTGACACCGTGACACACCAACGTAAGGGGTGCAAGTGGATTTTGAGTCTTACGCCCGGTTCGGCGTCGACCTGGTGTCCTCGCAGCCCGACGAGCTGGAACCCGTCGATCCGCTGAGCTCGCTCGACGGCCTGCGCGGCTTCCTCGCCCCCTGGCCGTGGATGGTCGGTCGCGTCGAGGCTAAGGACCTGGCCCCGCTGGTCCGCTTGCGGAGCCAGCTGCGGGCGGTGTTCGACGATGCCGCCAAGGGTCGCTCCGCCGACATGGTCGACCGGATCAACCAGCTGCTCACGCACCACCGGCCCCAGCCCAGCATCTCCGGGCACGACGACTCCGACTGGCACCTGCACATCGCCGACGACCGGGGGCCCGTGGTCATGGAGTTCGCCACCGGCGCGGTGATGGGGCTGGCCATGGCCCTCCTCGACCTCGGTGCCGACCGGTTCGGCACCTGCGCCGACCCGCGCTGCGGGGGCGTGTTCATCGACACGTCGCGCAACCGCTCCCGGCGCTATTGCTCCGACCGCTGCGCCAGCCGGGCCAACGTTGCCGCCCACCGCGAACGCCAGCGGTCCGGAACGGGCTGACACGAGACCCGACTGGTGATCTCTGCGCTCAGCGCCGCATGATGGCAGCGATGCCCCCCGCCCCCGACGGGCCTCGACCCGACCCCGCGAGCACCCCCGTTCGTGCCCCCGCGGTCGAGGTCGAGCACCTGGTGAAGCGGTTCGGTGGCTTCACCGCCGTGGACGACGTGTCGTTCGAGGTGGCACCGGGTGAGCTGTTCGGGTTCCTGGGCCCCAACGGCGCGGGCAAGACCACGACCATCTCGATGCTGTGCACGCTGCTCTCGGCCACGGCCGGCCAGGCCCGGGTCGACGGCTACGACATCACGACCCAGCGGGACGAGGTGCGCGCCAGCATCGGGCTCGTCTTCCAGGACCTGACCCTCGACGACTACCTCACCGCGGAGGAGAACCTCCGCTTCCACGCCGTGATGTACGGCGTGCCCCGCAGCCAGGTGGCCGACCGCATGATGCCCCTGCTCGACATGGTCGGGCTCACCGAGCGCAAGGCCCAACAGGTGCGCTTCTTCTCGGGAGGCATGAAGCGGCGGCTCGAGATCGCCCGGGGACTGATCCACGCCCCACGCGTCCTGTTCCTCGACGAGCCCACGATCGGCCTCGATCCCCAGACCCGGGCGCACATCTGGGACTACGTCGACGAGCTGCGGTGCCGCGAGTCGACGACCATGTTCCTCACGACCCACTACATGGACGAGGCCGAGCGCTGCGACCGGATCGCCATCATCGACCAGGGACGCATCGTGGCCATAGATACGCCCGACGCGCTCAAGGCCGCGGTGGGTGCCGACACCGTGACGTTCGCCACCGCCGACGACGCCCTGGCGGCCCGCCAGCTGCACGATGCCTTCGGCGCCGAGGTCGTCGGCCAGAACGGCGGCCTGGTGGTGCGGGTGCCCGACGGGGAGGAGTTCGTCCCCCGGGCGTTCGGGGTGCTGACCGTCGGCGTCCAGAGCGTGAGCGTGCGCCGGCCCAGCCTCGACGACGTGTTCATCAAGTACACCGGCCGGGCGATCCGCGACGCCGAGGCGGGCGCCGGCGACCAGTTCAAGATGAATCCGATGGTCCGCGGGTTCCGGAGGGGTTGATGGCCACCCCCTCCCACGCTGACGCCACTGATGCCGCTGACGCCGTTGCGTCCCCGGTGCGGCCGCCCGACGCCGCGACCCGTCGCCAGGCCACCCTCACCCGCAACGGTCGGACCATCGGCATGGTCTGGCAGCGGGAGCTCATCCGGCTGCGCCGCACGCCGACCCGCATCGTCACCGGCCTCGCCCAGCCGATCATCTTCCTGTTCATCCTGGGGGCGGGGCTTGGCAGCCTCATCCAGCAGGGGCCCGGTGGGCTCGACTACCAGGAGTTCCTGTTCCCCGGGATCCTGTCGATGTCGATCATCACGTCGGCGCTGTTCTCGGCGGTGTCGATCGTCTGGGACCGCGAGTTCGGATTCATGCGCGAGATGCTGGTGGCGCCCGTGTCCCGCACGTCGATCGTGCTGGGCAAGGCGCTCGGCGGCGGCACGGTAGCGGTGGTCCAGGGGCTGATCCTGGTCGTCGCCGCCCCCATCGTCGGCGTGGACCTCACGGTGGGCCGGCTGCTCCTACTGATCGTCTCCCTGCTCCTGCTCGCCTTCGCCATGACCGCCTTCGGGATCGTGCTGGCCACGCGCATCGAGCGCATGGAGAGCTTCCAGATGGTCATGACGCTGGTCCTCCAGCCGATGATCTTCCTGTCGGGCGCCGTGTTCCCGCTGCAGAACCTGCCGACGTGGCTGGCGGTCATCACTCACCTGAACCCTGCGACCTACGCCGTCGACCTGGTGCGCCGGTCGGTGCTGCCCGACGTCCCCGGGGTCGAGATCGCCGGCTGGGTGGTCCCGATGTGGGCGGAGGCAGCGCTGGTGCTGTCGATCGGGACCGGCCTGCTGGCCCTGGCGGTGCGCCTGTTCAACAGGACCGACTGACCGCGCGCCTGGGTTGGCGCAGCCCGGGCGTCGCCCAGTTGGCGAACCGGCGTCCCAAAGTGACGGAAACCGGAACATCCGAACGCCGGGCGGGCGGACCTCGCCCGCTGCAGCGTGGATCAGGCCCGTTGACCCCGGTCCCGCAGGGCGGCGAGCAGCTTGGCGACCAGGGCTTCGAGTTCCACCATCTCCTCGGCCGTGAGCTCGTCGAAGAGGCCCGCGATGGCGTTCATGCTCGGCGCCAGGACCGCGTTGGCCGCCTCGCAGCCCGATGCGGTCAGCTCCACGACCGTGGCCCGCCGGTCGGTCGGGTGGGGGCGCCGGGCCACGAGGTGCTCCTGCTCGAGCGCGTCGACCAGGGCCGTCATGTGGCGGGGCGTCAGGCGCAACTCGTCGGCCAGCGTGCGCATCATCGCCGGACCTTGCTCGTTGAGCCTCTCGATCAGCCGCAGGCGCAGGAAGGTGAGGCCCTGGTCGGTGTTCGCGTCTATCCACCGCAAGTACGCGTGCGCGAACTGGGCCAGCGCGCCCACCAGCTCCTTGGGACATTCGCCGTAGTCGAGGGCGGCCTCGCCACCCAGGTCACACGTGGAATCGACGGTGATGCGCGTGTCCGCATCCATGCCGACAGCCTACCTAGCAGGCACTTCTGCTTGTGATTGTTACTGGAGGAACTATAGTTTGCGTAATAGTTACTAATGCCAGGACAACGCCTGGCTCACCGCCGACTCCCTCACGGAGGACCCGATGACCGACGTCTCGAGCTCGCCAGCACTCTCCCTCGCCTCCGGCGAGTGGAAGCTCGACCCCGCCCACTCCGGCGTTCACTTCAAGGTCCGCCACCTCGGCCTGACCAACGTGCGCGGCACGTTCAAGTCCTTCGACGCGACGCTCGTCGTCGGCGAGACGCTGGACACCGTGGCCGTGGACGCCGTCATCGAGCTGGCATCCGTCGACACCAACAACCCTGACCGTGACGCCCACCTCCTGAGCACCGACTTCTTCGCCGCCGAGAAGAACCCCCAGATCAGGTTCACTTCGACCGGCATCAGCGGCACCGAGGACGACCTCGAGCTGACCGGCGAGCTGATGATCAACGGCATCACGAGGCCCGTCAGCTTCCCGGTCGAGTTCAACGGCATCGAGGTCCATCCCGCCGACGGGAAGGACCACGCCGGCTTCTCCGCCAGCACCGTCATCAACCGCAACGACTTCGGCGTGGACTTCAACCTGCCCCTCGGCATGAACAAGCTCGCCCTCGGCGAAAAGGTCAACGTCGAGCTGGAGCTGCAGTTCGTGACGGACTGACCCGGTTCGCCGTCACACCCGAACTGGTTCTCGGGAGGGGCCCGGGCTAGCCCTCATCGCTGAACCGTTGGACCTGGCTCAGCCGGCAGTCGAAGCTCCTCGGTGCCGCTGTGAGGGTGCCGGCCTCCTGCTGCGTGGACTGGCCCGGCTCGAGGTCGTTGACGAAGACGGTCCGCGACGCGAGCTGGCGGGAGCCGTCGGCGCTCTCGAAGACGACGTCGACCACGTAGTTGCTGCGCTTGGACGAGTGGTTGGTGACCCGTACCGCCGACGCCATATGCCCGGCGCCGGTCGGCAGGCAGTTCGCCAGCTGGACGTCCGCCGCCTCGCGCCGGCGCTCGTCGTCGGCCGAGTCGGACGCCCTGGCGAGCAGGGCGGCCGCCAGGAGGACCAGCAGCACCGCCAGGCCGGCGACGACCGCGAGCGCCACGAGGCACCCCTGACCCCGCGGCCGCGGGGCTCCCCATGCCGGCGGCGGTGTCGGCGCCGGTGTCGGATGGGGCGGGTACGGCACCGTGTCGTCGACCGGGGGCGGCGGCGACGCCGGCGTCGGGACCGGCAGCTCGAGCGTCGGGTCGTCGCCCGGCCGATGCATCGCCATCCAGACCCCCAGCTTCCCCCGCTGGCCGGCAGGTTAGGCCCGAGCCGCGTGCCCGGTCCTGCCGGCGCGCCGCCGGCACGTCATCGGCTCGCCGACTCGCTCCGGCGCAGCAGCACCACCGAGCGCTCGGTGACCACGAGCTCGCCCCGGAGCTCGTCTACGTCGCCGTCGCCGTTCCCGTTGCCATCCACCGGTGGCTCGCCCGATGCGGTGTCGAGCACCGGACGCCACGCCTCGCCCCAGGCGCCGCTGATGGTCCACTTCCGAGGCTCGGGCGAGGCGTTGAGCAGGAGCAGGAACGAGTCGTCCACAACCCGCTCGCCCCGGGGCCCCGGGTTGGTGATGCCCTCGCCGTTGAAGAACATGCCGACGCACGCCTCGTGGCCGGACCGCCAGTCGTCGTCGGTCATCTCGCTGCCGTCGGGATTGAGCCAGGCGATGTCGACGGTGCCCCGCAACGGCCGGCCCTGGAACCAGCGGCGGCGGCGGAACACGGGGTGGGCCCGGCGCAGCCCGATGAGGCCGGTGGTGAAGGCGTGCAGCCCATCGTCGGTGTGGGCCCAGTCGAACCACGACGTCGCGTTGTCCTGGCAGTAGGCATTGTTGTTGCCGCCCTGCGTGCGCCCGACCTCGTCGCCGTACAGCACCATCGGCACCCCCTGCGAGAGCAGCAGGGTGGTGAGCAGGTTGCGCTGCTGGCGGGCGCGCAGCGCCAGCACCTCGGGATCGTCGGTGGGCCCCTCGACCCCGCAGTTCCAGGACCGGTTGTAGTTCTCTCCGTCCTGGTTGTCCTCGAGGTTGGCCTCGTTGTGCTTCTCGTTGTACGAGACCAGGTCGCGCAGCGTGAACCCGTCGTGGGCGGTGACGAAGTTGACGCTGGCCGAGGGCCGGCGCGAGTCGCCCTGGTAGAGGTCGGAGCTGCCGGTGAGCCGCGAGGCCAGCTCGCCCAGGATGGCCGGGGCGCCGCGCCACACGTCCCTGACCGTGTCGCGGTAGCGCCCGTTCCACTCCGACCACTGGGGCGGGAAGTTGCCGACCTGGTAGCCGCCCTCGCCCAGGTCCCAGGGCTCGGCGATGAGCTTGACCTGGCTGACAACCGGATCCTGCTGCACCAGGTCGAAGAACGCCGACAGGCGCTCGACCTCGTGGAACTGGCGGGCCAGCGTGGCCGCGAGGTCGAAGCGGAAGCCGTCGACGTGCATCTCGATG
>Ga0081455_10003126_pt1 | contig 19271 bp, 20 predicted proteins | sample TabmetS3T2R1_FD_70207 | JGI IMG/M metagenome (GOLD analysis project Ga0081455, IMG submission 70207) | Tabebuia heterophylla rhizosphere microbial communities from the University of Puerto Rico - S3T2R1 | ecosystem: Host-associated > Plants > Roots > Rhizosphere ... | reverse complement strand
TTTTCGTTTCAGCGCGCCGTCGCGGCGATGATTGGGTGAGCGTCTTGGTGCAGACCACCCAGCCGATCGTCAGCCGCTCAATCATTTTGTCATGAAGGCGAGAGGCGGATCCTGCCGCTGGAGTTGCCAAGCTAGGGCTGATGTGAATGTCGGTAGAATGGTGGGTACCACACTAAGCAGGCATCTAAGCCTTTGATATTACTTGTATTAGTCTGGCAGTATGGCGGAGAGGAAGGGATTCGAACCCTCGATACGAGTTATCCCCGTATAACGGTTTAGCAAACCGCCGCCTTCGACCGCTCGGCCACCTCTCCGCAGCCCGCTAAGACCCCGGCGATCGCATATCCACGACGGATGCGCGGCGTTTCTAGCGGCGGCTTGGCAGGGTGTCAAACGCAAGCCCGGTTTTGCCTGTTTTTTCAGGGGCTTGGCTGCTCGGCACGGAGCGTGCGAGGGTGCCGCCATGAGCACCCCGTCCCGTTCCATCGACCTGTTGAGGCGTCTGGTCGCCTTCGACACCACGTCCCGCCATTCGAATTTGGCCCTGATTCACGATATCCAGACTTATCTCGACGACCATGGCGTGAAGAGCACGCTGGTGCCCAATGCCGAGGGCACCAAGGCCAATCTTTTCGCCTCTATCGGTCCCGAGGTCGAAGGCGGCATCGTGTTGTCAGGCCATACCGACGTGGTCCCGGTCGACGGCCAGCCCTGGACCAGCGATCCGTGGCAACTCGCCGAAAAGGACGACGGCAATCTCTATGGCCGCGGCACCTGCGACATGAAGGGCTTCGTCGCCGCCTGCCTGGCCCATGTCCCCGCCTTCCAACGCGCCCGCCTCAAGGTGCCGATGCATCTGGCCTTCAGCTATGACGAGGAGATCGGCTGCCTGGGCGCCCATTCGCTGGCCGAACGCCTGGTGGGCTCTGTCCCGCGTCCGCAGGCCGTGATCATAGGCGAGCCCACCATGATGGGCGTGGTCAACACCCAGAATGCCGGGGGCGGCCTTATCGCCACCTTCACCGGCGTCGAGGCCCATTCCTCGATGACCCATCTCGGCGTCAGCGCCATCCATTTCGCCGGCGATTTCATCCACTGGCTGAACGAGCTGCAGGTCGAGCTCGCCCAGCGCAAGCGCACCGACATCGACACGGTGCCCGGCCATACGACCATCAACGTCGGCATCATCACCGGCGGCACCGCGGCCAACATCCTGGCCCGCGAATGCACCCTGAATTGGGGTTACCGCACCCTGCCCGGCGACGATCCGTGGGAGGTCCAGCGCCGCGCCGAGAGTTACATCGCCGAGCTGCTGCTGCCCAGGATGCGCACCAAGCACCCCGACGCCAACATCACGATGCGCCGCCGCTCCTTCGTGCCCGGCCTTATGCCGCAGGAGAACGAGCAGGCTGCACATCTCGCCCTGCAATGGACCGGCGGCAACCGCACCTATGCCGTGCCGTACGGCACCGAGGCCGGCATCTTTCGCAATCACGGCATCCCGACGGTGATCTGCGGGCCGGGTGACATCGCCCAGGCTCATCAGCCTGACGAGTTCGTCGCCCGCTCGCAGATGGACGCCTGCGATGCCTTTCTCGACAAGATGACCGCTTGGGCCGAACGACAGTGATGTTGAATCGGGAGACCTCCGCTGGTGAGGCGCGTGCCTTGGCTCACCCTTCGGTTCGGCGGCCAGTCTCGTAGAGAAACCACGTGCGTTGCTCGGTCTCGTCGATCCAGTTCTCGATCAGGCTGGCCGTGGCGATATCGCCGTGCTCGTCACAGATGTCGTGGAGCGTGCGCATGTGCTTGGTGAGCTGGATATTGTCCTCGCGCAGCTCGGCCAGCATGTCGTGCGGCGTCACATAGTCGGCGTCGTTGTCGAGCACGCGCTGCAGGCGCTTGATATGGCCGACCGAGCGGATGGTGGTGCCGCCGAGCTTGCGCACGCGCTCGGCGATCATGTCGGTCATGGCGTCGATCTGCGTCGCCTGGTCGTCGAGCAGCAAGTGATAGTCGCGGAAATGCGGGCCCGAGACATGCCAGTGGAAATTCTTGGTCTTGATGTAGAGCGCAAAGACGTCGGCCAGCAGGATGTTGAGCGCGCCGCTGAGCTCCTTGGTGGCATTGGCGCCGAGATCGGTGGGGGTGGCGAGCGCGGCTGCCTGGCGCGCCTTGACGTCTTCCTTGGCCATAGGCTGTCTCCTGAAACAAGCAATTGACGCTCGACATTAGCTGGGAATGTCGAGGCACACACCCCCAACCAAAGGATGATGGATCATACCCCTGCGCAGACCGGGTGCTCGACCTGGAAGACACCACGTTGCCCAAAGCGTTTGACGTACGCGTCAACGATGTCGCGCACCTTGGTCTGGTGGGCGGGCGCGTCGAACACGACCACGATCAGGAGCTTGCTGCGTTCGCGATCGATGCGGCCCGCCGGACCGCGATGCTGGCCTTCGACGTTGAGCACGCTCAAGCCATCGGGAAAGCGCGGCGTGACTGTCTCGGCGAGAAAGGCAGCCCACTCCGCCTCGCTCACCTCCTTGCCGCCGGAGATGTCGCGGCCGAAATAGAGGTCGATCTCGAGAGCAGGCGTCAGCGGCGCCGTGCAGACCGGTGCGGTCGGCTGAGTGCACGCCGCGAGAGCGAGCAGGCCAAGGAGATGAAGCGTCCGCTTCAATTCAGATACGGCACGGCCATGCCCTTGGTCACGGCGGGACGCGCATTGATCGTGTCGTACCAGCGCTTGACGTTGGGGAAGTCGGCGAGGTTGACGGTGTGCCACTCGTGCCGCGCCGTCCACGGGAAGATCGCGATATCGGCGATGGTATACTCCGCACCCGCTGCGAACTCGTGGTTGGCAAGCTGCTTGTCGAGCACGCCATAGAGGCGCTTGGCCTCGTCGACGTAGCGCTTGATACCGTACTCGATCTTGGTGGGCGCCGCGCGCAGGAAGTGGTGCGCCTGGCCGAACATCGGGCCGACACCGCCCATCTGCCACATCAACCACTGCAGCACATCGTAGTGCCTGGCAGGGTCCGTGGGCAGGAACCTCTTCGTCTTGTCAGCGAGGTAAACCAGGATCGCGCCCGATTCGAACAGGCTATAGGGCTGGCCGCCCGGACCGTCGGGATCGACGATCGCAGGAATGCGGTTGTTGGGACTGATCTTGAGGAACTCGGGCTTGAACTGCTCACCCTTGGAGATATCGATCTTGTGCACGCTATAGGGCAAGCCGCATTCTTCCAGCATGATGGAAACCTTGCGGCCGTTGGGCGTGCCCCACGTATGAAGCTCGATCATCTCCTTGTTCTCCCCCTTCTTTCAATGACCGTCAGGCCCAGCTGTCGTCGTCCGATCCGCCGACGTCCGGATCGTCGTCGAGCGACGCCGTGTCGTAATCGTCGACCTGGCTATCCTGCGCCAGGCCATTCTTGTCGTCGTATACGGTATTGTCGTCGAAGCCGGCATTGCTGTCATACCCGCCCTGTTGCGCCATCGTGTCGGGCGGCAACGTGTCGGGCGGCAGCAGCGGCGATGGCGTCTGGGCCAAGGCCGGCCCGAACGCACCCGGACTGCCACCCATGAGATTGCGAATACCCTCGAACAGCAGCGCGCCGCCGGCGACGCCGGCCGCCGTGGCGAGCGCCGTGCGCAGGAAACCGCCGCCACCACCGGTCGGCTGTGGCGCGAGTGCCGCCTGCAGCGGCGAACGTGTCGACGGCACGGAAGCGCGCGGCGGCTCGGGCTGAGCAGCCGGCTGTTCGCCCCAAGGTCCGGGCCGCGGGGCACTGCCCAGGAAGCTCGACGACGTCGATGGCCCTGCTTTGGCCTCGAGCTCGGCGATACGCTCCTGCGCTGCCTTCAACGCCTGATCCTGGACCAGCACCGTCTGCACCAGCAGATAGGGCGAAGCCGGTTGGCGGGCCACATGGTCCTTGATCACGGCTTCAGCCTCGGCATCGCGCGGTTGAGATTCATACGGCTGCAAGCGGCCGAACAGGCCGGCGATCAGATCGCGTTCCTGCTGTTGCATGGCAAATGCCTCCCGCCCCTTGGAAACTTCCCCGCAAAGGGGCATCGCCAACGTGGGGGGCGTGCCAACAACCGTCAAGGGCGACCGTCAAGAGGCGACCGTCAAGGGTTGTCCAGGGACCCCAACCTCAGCCACCAGGGGCTGATTTGTCGCGTCCGCAACAAGTCCTTGACCGTCCAGCGGTCCTCCGCCAGGCGCGCTTCTACTTCGGCTTCATCGGCGGCACGCACGATCAGCAGCACGTCACGGGTGGCCATGAGAGGACCGCCCAGCACCACGAAGCCGTTGGCAGCCAGCGCATTCATGAAGTCGGCGTGCGACCGCCAATCCTCCTGCCTTTCCATCGGCTGGTCGTCGTTCCAACGCGGACCGCGCGTGCGGATCACGGCGAAGAGCTTGCCGGCCATCGTGTTACATCCTGGTGAAGCTCATGATCCAGTTGGTTTCCCAATGGCGGCCACCATCGATGGAGAAAGCTTGCTCCCAACGCGCTGTATTGGCGGTGATGCCAGACCATATGAAGCGGACGCGCACGGCGTGGCCGTCGCAGCGGTCATCGCCGTAGAAGGTGCCGATGCCGTCATCGAAGCGACCGACGACAGGCGGCGTGATGCGACCGGGCGTGCGGCTGTCGAGCCAGTAGATCGACCACAGCGCCGCCTCCGGATCGTAGGTCCGCACGGTCATGCCCTTGTACGGACAGCCTGGCAGCTTGATGTCGCTTTCGTCGGCGTTGCCGTAGCCGTCGAGGATCTTGCGGGCCGCGCAAGATCCGTCGAACTCGAGCCAATCGCGGCAATCGGCGAGCCGCTGCGCCAGATAGCGATGGCGGCATCGCCAAAGTCCCATGAAGAAATCAAAATCCGGATTGGGCTGCAGCTTGGTCATGACGGTCTCCTGCGACCGTCCTTCTATGACCTCCTGCTGTCAGCTTCTGTCAGCAGCGGTCAACGCACCACCGCCGCCGTCTGCCCGAACAGCACCTTGCGCTGCTCTTCAGTGTTGATGCCCGGCTGCGCCCGCAGCTCGGCGCCGACCGCCTTGCCCTTCACCACGGCGGGACGCTTGCCGACCGTCTCCTCGAACCACTTCTGGAGATGGGGAAAGTCCTCGACCTTCTGTCCAAAATTCTTGAAGCCGACCACCCACGGCCAGATCGCCATGTCGGCGATCGAGAACTCGCCCGCAACATACGCTCGATCGCTCAATCGCTTGTTGAGCACGCCGAACAGACGGTTGACCTCGTTGGTGTAGCGGGCCTGGCCATACTTCAGCGCTTCGGGAGGATTGAACTGCGGGGCATACATGTTGAAGTGGTTTGCCTGGCCAGCCATCGGACCCAACCCACCCATCTGCCAGTTTACCCACTGCAGCACCTCGTACTTGCCGCGCAGATCCTTCGGGAAAAACTTGCAGGCCTTCTCGGCAAGGTATTGCAGGATCGCGCCGGATTCGAACACCGATACCGGCGCGCCGCCGCCGGGCGGCTCGTGATCGACGATGGCGGGCATGCGGTTGTTGGGGCTGATCTTGAGGAACTCGGGCTTGAACTGATCGCCGGTGCCGATGTTCACCGGCACGATCTTGTAAGGCAGCCCGCATTCCTCGAGCATGATGGAAATCTTCCAACCATTGGGCGTCGGCCAGTAGTGGAGGTCGATCATGGTGTGCGTCTCCTGGAGGAGTGTGAGTTGAGCGGAGACTAGACGATCCGCCGCGGCGAGCGAAGACAAAGGCCTTAATGACCCTATGAGGAAAGGATCGTTTCCGATAAGGAGGAGGCTTCTATCGGGAGGGAGCCAGGACATGGCCGTTTCACTTTACGATCTCAGCGTCACCAACTACCTGCAGACCCTGGGCGCCATGGAAGGCTTCCTGGCCAAGGGCATCGCTCACTTCCAGGAGAGCAAGACCGATCCCAACGACATCCTGGAAACCAGGCTCGTCGCCGACATGTTGCCGTTCAAGTTCCAGGTGTGGGCCACGGCGCATCATTCGAAGGCTGCGATCGACGGCGTGAAGGAAGGCGTGTTCGGACCACCGGCGCCGATCCCGGCGACAATCGATTACACAGGCCTGCAAAAGGCCGTGACGGAGGCGCGCGAGTCGCTGCAGCAGGTCAAGCCGGAGGAGCTCGACGCACTGCAAGGCAAGGATGTCACCTTCCAGCTTCCCAACATGAAGATCCCCTTCACCGCCGAAGGCTTCCTCCTCTCCTTCTCGCTGCCCAACTTCTACTTCCATGCGACGACGGCCTACGACATCCTGCGCCACAAGGGTGTCCCGCTCGGCAAGCGCGACTTCCTGGGCAAGATGCGGCTGAAGAGCTGACACGCATGGCCCTGCATATCGGCCCACGGCATATCGGCATCGTCGCCTGCTCGGCGGAGGGCGCCTCGCTCTGCTATCGCACGATCTGCGTAGAAGGCGCGCGCCTGCTCGGCCCGCATGCCCATCCCGAAGTGTCGATGCATACGCCCTCGCTCGCCGATTACATGGCCTGCATCGATCGCGACGACTGGAATGGCGTCGGCGAGATCATGCTCGCGTCGGCGCACAAGCTTGCGCGCATCGGCGCTGATTTCCTGATCTGCCCCGACAACACCATCCATCAGGCGTTGCCGCATGTGCTGCCACGCTCACCCCTGCCCTGGCTGCACATCGCCGAGGTGGTCGCCGATGAAGCCGTCGCACACGGCTTTCGGCGCATCGGCATCACCGGGACCAAGTGGCTGGTCGACAGCGAGGTCTATCCCGAAAAGCTGTCGGCGCGCGGGCTCGAATACGTGCGTCCAAGCGCCGACGAACGCGATGAATGCAACCGCATCATCATGGACGAGCTGGTGTGCAGCACCTTCAAGCCGGCGTCGGTCGCCTACTTCCAGGACGTGATCCAACGGTTGAGAGGGCAAGGTTGCGACGCCATCGTGCTGGGCTGCACGGAGATCCCGTTGATCATCAGCGACGCCAACGCGTCGCTGCCAACGCTCGACTCGACCCGCCTGCTGGCGCGAGCGGCGCTCAAGCGGGCGATGCAGGGAAAGGCGCTGGCCGCTTAGTTTGGAGCGCGGACCTCCAGGTCCGCATCATGAGTGAGCGGACCTGGAGGTCCGCGCTCCATCATGACGGCTGCAAACCCTGAGCCACCGCGTCCTCCACGCGCTCGAGCCAGATGAATTCCAGCGTCTTGCGCACCTCCTCGGGGATGTCGTCGTAGTCGCGCCGGTTGCGGGCCGGCAGCATCACGCGGGTGATGCCGGCGCCGGCGGCGGCCACCACCTTCTCCTTGATGCCGCCCACCGGCAACACCAGGCCGCGCAGGCTGATCTCGCCGGTCATAGCCGTGTCGCTGCGAATGACACGCCCGGTGAGCAGCGAGGTGAGCGCCATGAACATGGCGACGCCGGCGCTCGGCCCGTCCTTGGGCGTGGCGCCGGCCGGCACGTGCACATGGATATCGCTCTTCTCGAACAGTGCCGGCTCGATCTTGAGCGACGTCGCCATGCTCTTGACCAGGCTGAGCGCCGCCTGCGCGCTCTCGCGCATGACCTCGCCCAGCTGGCCGGTCAGCAGCAGCCGGCCATTGCCCGGCGTACGCGTCGCTTCGATGAACAGGATGTCGCCGCCGACAGGAGTCCAGGCAAGGCCGGTGGCCACGCCGGGCACGCTGGAGCGCATGGCCACCTCGTTCTCGAAGCGCACCTGCCCCAGGGTCTTCTCCAGGGAATCGACGCCGATGTGCTTCTTCTCGGCCTTGCCCTCGGCGATCTCGACGGCAACGCTACGCAGGACGCGGCCCACCTCGCGTTCCAGGTTGCGTACGCCGGCTTCTCGCGTGTAACCCTCGATGATGCGTCGAAGCGCGGCATCGTCGATCTCGACCTGCTCGGCCTTCAGCCCATTGGCCTCGAGCTGGCGGCGCACCAGGTAGCGCTTGGCAATCTCGAGCTTCTCGCCTGCTGTGTAGCCGGAGAGCTGGATGATCTCCATGCGATCGCGCAGCGGGCCTGGGATGGTGTCCAGCATGTTCGCCGTGGTGATGAACACCACGCGACTGAGATCGAACGGCACATCGAGATAGTTGTCGCGGAATGTCGAGTTCTGCTCGGGATCGAGCACCTCCAGCATGGCTGCCGCCGGATCGCCGTGGATGCCGGAACCCATCTTGTCGATCTCGTCCAGCATCATCACGCAGTCCCGCGCCCCGGCCTTGCGGATCGCCTGGATGATGTTGCCCGGCAGGGCGCCGATATAGGTGCGACGATGGCCGCGGATCTCGGCCTCGTCGTGCAGGCCGCCCAGGCTGACGCGCGCGAACTTGCGGCCCATGGCGCGGGCGATCGACTGGCCGAGCGAGGTCTTGCCGACGCCCGGCGGGCCGACGAAGCACAGGATCGGCGCCTTGCCTTCGGGCGCGAGCTTGCGCACGGCAAGGTACTCGATGATGCGCTGCTTGATCTTCTCCAGGCCGTAGTGATCGGCGTCGAGGATGCGGCGGGCCTCGACGATGTCGATGGGCTTGGGCTCGGGCAACGCCCAGGGCAGCTCGAGCAGCGTGTCGAGATAGGCGCGGATGATGCCGTAGTCGGCCGCCGCCTCGGGGGTGCGCTGCAGGCGGCGCAGCTCCTTGCGCGCCGCCGCCTCGACGTCGGACGGCATCTTGGCCTCGCCGATCTTCTTCTCGAGGTCGGCGAGGTCCTGCTTGTTGGAGCCCTCGTCGCCCAGCTCGCGCTGGATGGCGGCCATCTGCTCGCGCAGCAGCACCTCGCGCTGCCGGGTGTCGAGTGAGGCCTTCGTCTGTTTTCCGATCTCCGCCGACAGCCGCAATACTTCCAGACGATGGGCCAGGAGCTTGGAGACCTTGTCGAGCCGCGGCGCCAGGTCGATGGTCTCGAGGATGTCCTGCTTCTCCGATGGCGTGGCGTCGAGATAGGTCGCGGCCAGATCGGCCAGCATGCCCGGCGAGGTAGTTGCTTCCACCGTCTGGCGCATCTCCGGCGGCACGCGCGGCAGCAGGTCAAGGACCTCGCGCACCTGCTCCTGCAGCACCAGGAAGCGTGCCTCGATCTCCGATCCGGCCGGGCCGGGCTCGGCGATATTCAGGCCACGCGCCAACAGGAAGGGATGGCCCTCGACGAATTCCGAGACCCGGAAGCGCTGCACGCCCTGGCAGATGAGATGATGCCCGCCTTCGGGGCTGGTCATGTAGCGCACGATATTGGCGATGGTGCCGGTGCGGTGCAGGTCAAGCGGCGACGGATCATTCTGCTCGGGGTCGCGCTGCAGGACGATCAGGATCTGCCGCTGCTCGCGCACCGCCTGCTGGGCGGCGGCAATGGTCGACGGCCGGCCCAGCGTGATCGGGAACACGATCTCGGGGAAGAGGACAGTGTTGCGCACCGGCACGACGATCGTGGCGTCGGACGGCAGGGGCCGCATCGACTGGCCGGCCGCACCGGGATTCACATCGGGCGGGCTCATGGCTTTGCCTTCTGCGCCGAAACCTTGGACAACCTGATAACGAGGCAACCATTGGATACGGCGCTGCGTGGGTTTTCGTAACGGCCTGGCGGCAGCGGGATGCGCCGCTCGAAGCGGCCCTGCGGCAGCTCCAGGCGGTGAATGATCGCCGTTCGCGCCTCGACCGGCAGCGGGCGCTCGCCGGCAATGATCAGACGACCACCTTGGATCGCGAGCTCCACCTTCTGCGGATCGACGCCCGGCAGGGCGACGAAGATGAGAACGGCATCCTCGGTCTCCAGCACATCGGTCGGCGGCTCCCAAGTCGCACCGCGCGACGGCTTCTGCAATGGGTTGAACACGTCGCGATGCAGCTGCTCGGCCCGCGCCAGCATCTGCAGCGCTTCCGACCACATCCAGTCCCGGGGATCGTTCGTCATGGGCCCCTATATAGGAAAGATGGCGGGGATAGACACCCCCGTTGTCAGTTGCCGATCAGCGCCTGGTAGACCAGGTCGCGCAGCAGATAGCGATAGCGTAGCCGCGCTGCCGGGGACTGCATCATGAACACCACGTACAGGTGCTCCCGCGGATCGTGCCAGAAGTAGGTGCCATAGGCGCCGCCCCAATAGTAGTCGTTGGGTGATCCGGGCAACGGATTGCGGCCTTGCTCGTTGCGGACCGCGAAGCCCAAGCCGAAGCCCTGCCCCATGCGTGCGCTGGGCTCCAGCGCCTCGAAGCGCCACATATCCTCGCCCATCTTGACATCCGGCGGCAGTGCATCGGCAGTCATGAGGTCGATGGTCTTGCGCGAGATCAGCCGCACACCGTCGAGCTGGCCGCCATTGGCGAACATCTGCAGAAAGCGGGCATAGTCGGCAGCGGTCGAGACCATGCCGCCGCCGCCCGACCGCCAGGTGAACTTCTCGGTCACCTCGGGGATCGACGGCATCTCGTTCTTGGGCCCCTCCTTCATCGGCCGCGCACCGCGCGCCTTCTTGTCGGCGCCGACCTCGAAGGCGGTGTCGCCCATCTTCAAGGGCTTGGTGATGCGCTCCTCGATGAACTTGTCGAGCGGCATGCCGGACGCGATCTCGATCACCCGGCCCAGCAGGTCGGTCGACATGGAATATTCCCAGGTCGTGCCCGGCTGATAGAGCAACGCGAGCTTGGCCAGCTTTTCGGCCATCTCGGCCAAGGTCTGGCCGCGATCGGCGACCTTCAGGTCGAGATACGACTGCTTGACCGGGTTGGTGCTTGGCGCACCGTAGGTCAGCCCCGAAGTGTGGCGCATGAGGTCCTGGATGGTCATCTGCCGGGCCTGCGGCTCGAGCGTGATCTCGACCGTGCCATCGCCATTCTTCTTGGGCACTGCCACCTTGGTGTCGGCGAAGGCCGGAATGTAGCGCGAGACCGGATCGGCGAGGCTGATCTTGCCCTCCTCCACCAGCATCATGGCGCCCACGCTCACGATCGGCTTGGTCATCGAGGCGATGCGAAAAATCGTGTCGTTGGTCATCGGCGCCTTGGCTTCCTTGTCGCGAAAGCCGAAGGAGTCGAACATCGCCACCTTGCCGTTACGCGCAATCAGCACGACGGCGCCCGGCAGCTCATTGTCCTTTACGCCTTCGTTGAGGCGGTCACTCAACCGCTTGAGGCGAGTCGCGACGAACCCAACCTCTTCGGGCGATTGCACCTTGGGAATGCCCTGGGCGGCGGCCGGCACGGCCACGCAAGCGGAGAGCACTGCCACGGCAGCTAGACGAATCAGCGACATCAGCTTTCCTCCTCAGAGCTTCGGTCCGTCAAACCCGCCCCCTGGGGCACCGGAAGACTTCCCGCACTTCCCGCTAGTGCTTTTCCAATCCACTCCGCCACTATCGGCTTCGCATAGCAGCACGCAAAACCCATGACCGCAGCCACGCGTACGCCCCCGCTCGTTGCCCGGCCGATGGCTCATCATAAAGCAAGAAGACGCTGCACCAGCCAGACGGCGCCGGCGGTGGCGACGATTGCGGAGAGGATCTGCGGCAGGCACGGCAGGTGGCCGGGCCGCGATGCCCAGGCCAGTGGCGGCAGCACGACGACCACAAAAGCGAGCTGGCCCAGCTCGACGCCGACGTTGAAGCCGACCAGAGCCCTCAGCAATGCCGCACGGGAAAGATCGAGCTCGGTCAAGGCGGACGCGAATCCCAGCCCATGCACCAGGCCGAAAAGGGCCGCGATCAGCCAGCGTCGGCCGGCGCTCGCCGGCGCCACAAGATTCTCGATCGCGACCCAGACGATCGACGCGGCGATCAAGGGTTCGACGATCGCCGCCGGCACATCGACGAGCCCCAGCACCGCCAGGCTCAGCGTGATGCTATGAGCGACCGTGAAGGCGGTGACGATCTTTACAGTCGGCCAGAAACCGCGCGCCAAGGCGAGCAGCGCGAGCAGGAACAGCAGATGGTCGATGCCGCTTATGATGTGCTCGACGCCCATGGCGATGAAGCCGGCCAGGCCAGTGTCGCCGCTACTCGCGGCAAGATCGAGCGTTGCGGTGCGACGATCCTCCAGGAACGCGACCTCCATCGAAGGCCGTTCCGGCAAGCGCACGCTCAGCACGGTCTGAAAGTGCGCCCCCAACACCTCCGGCCAGTCGTCCTTGATCGCCAGCGAGCCAGCCGACCTAGGGCACGCCAGCACCATCTCGAGCACGACCCTGTCCTCGCCGGCGCTCGAGCCACGGATGGCGATACGTCCGGGCTGGCACGGCTCGCCAGCAATGGCAAATCGCGCGTAGTCACGCAGGAAACCGGCGACACGATCGGCGGCTGCGCGGTTGCCGTCTGCAGCCTCGACCAGCAGGCGGCCGGCTTGATCGTCGACTTCCGTTGCCACGATCGTCAGCCGATAGAGAAGCTTGCCACCGTCGACCTCGAGCGTGGCCAAACCGGTGCTGGTGACGTGGGCCGCGGCGGAGAAGGCCCAGCAAGCCCCCAACAGAGCGACGGCAACGGCGCCTCTCATCGAGTGGGCGTTCCGATCACCTGATGCCAGGTCTCCGCCACGTACGTCGCAAGCAACGGCACGCCTTGGACGCCATCGATACGGGTGTAGACCGCCACGCCCAGCGGATTGCGCGCGCCGAAGCGGACGGTGAAAGTTGCCTCGCCCGGCCCACGCACCTTCACCTGCAAGGCCGGCGGTCCCAAGCCATAGTCGGTCGGAGGCGCTGTTCGCATCTCTTCGGGGGTGAGTATCCGCAAGGGAGCGGAGTCGCGCAGCAATTTCAGCCCGGCATCGATACGTGCACTGGCGTCTGCCGGAACCGGACGCGGTGCTTCGACCGTCCGCCACCCCTGCCCTTCGCGTTCGAACCGCCAAGTCTCGCGAGCTCGGGTGACCTCGACCATGCGGGCATCCTGCGGCGCGAAAGTGGTCAGCAGGCCAGCGGGAATGAACGCCGTCAGCCCTGCGTCCGGTCGCTCGCCATGCAACGCCAGGACAGCGAGAAAGGCGAACGCGAACGCGGCGGCCACGGGCCAGGCCGCGCGGCGGATCAGCGACGGCGCCACAACCATACGCCGGCCCCCGTCAGCGCTACCGCGCCTGGCAGCAGGATCACCGTCAGAATGAAGATCCATCGCACTTGCGGGTTGGTCAGGCTCACTTGCGGCAGCACCTCGACGGGCGGTTTCAAGGTCGGCAGCCGGTCTTCATGCAGCAGCCACGACACCGCCGCCAACACGACGTCGGCGTTGGCGAGATAGGGGAAGAAGGAATTGCTGGCGAAATCCGCATCGCCCACGACCAGCAGGCGAAACGGCCTCCCGGTCCCTGCTCCCAGCTTGCCCTCGGCCGCCACGGCGAGCGGCTGCGGCCGTCTCGACGCCGACGCCGCTTCCTCGCGATAACGCAGGCGATCGTGCGCGACGTAGCTTTGCGGCCCGCTGGCGAACAGGGCAACCGCCTTGACCTCGACGCCGGACACCGGCTCCACCGGTCGGACGCCGGGATAGAAGGACAGCGCCTGCGAGCGTGTCACCGGATGGTTGGAATAACGGGTCACTGCGACCATCTGCTCGTCGGTGAAGTAGTGGTCGACGGGATCGACGACCAAGCCTTCGCCCACCTTCGCGCCCGCCTCCGAAAGCAGCGCCAGCATGCCAGGCTCGATCGCGTAGTCGGGCTCGACCAGCAGCATATAGGAGCCGCCGGCCTGCAGGTAGCGGCGCACGATGTCGGCCTCGCCCGGGCCATAGGGCGTACGCGGATTGGCATCGATCACGGCATTGCACTCGCCGGGTACCGGCTTGCCCGTCGCCAGCTCGACCTTGCGGGTCGCAAGACCAAGCTTCTCGACGGCGCGGCGGAGGCGGCCCAAGCCGTGTTGCTCCATGAGCACCACGCCGGCCCCTTCGCCATGGCTGTGGCCTTGGGCGCCCTCGAAGTGGGTGTGGAACTCGAAATTGTCGATGTCGTATTCGCCGTGGCCGGTGACGAAACAGACCAGCGGCTGGCGTCGACGCAGCGCACGCAGGATGCCGAGCGCGATCTCGCGATCGTCGGTGCCGACGACCTCGACCTTGTTCTCGGCCGTTCGAATGATCGCGGTATTGTAAAGCCGCACGCCAAGCGCGCTCGCGCGGGCGGGGTTGCGGTCGATGTCAACGGCTTCGACAACCAGCCTGGGATTGAGATGGCCCAGCAGCTCCAGCATCGTGACGATCGACCGGCCGGCGGGATTGTCCTTCTGGTAGAAGTAGACAAGCTCGACCGGCTCCTGCAGCGACCGCACCACGTCCTGCGCCTCGCGCGACGGCGTGAAAGCCTGCTCGCGGGTGAAATCGAGATGAGCGTCATGCCGGTAGACAGCAATATTGGCTGCAAGCGTCGCTCCTGCGGCCGCCGTGACCAGGCCGATGCGCAGTGCCCACCGGCGCCAACCGGCGCCGTAGACGCGGACGCGAAGGCCGGCGGCGAAGAGAACGATGAGGGCGGCCACGCAGGCCGCGAACCAAAGTGCATCCAGCCATTCGGCCTCTTCGCCGCTCATCGCTCGGCCAGCCTCCGCGTGGTGAGGAACAGGGCGAGCAGCGACAGGCTCACGAAATAGCAGATGTCGGAGACGAAAACCGAGCCCGACACCATGGGCTTGAAGTGTCCGATCAGCGACAGGTTGATGGCCAGCACATCAAGCGGCGGCGGCAGGAGGTAGGAAACCGAATCGGCGAACCACAGCATCAGGCTCGTGCCGAGCGTCAGCGCCGCGGCGACCACCTGGTTCTCGGTCAGGCTCGACATCAAGAGCCCGATCGCGACGATCAGCGAGGCATGGCAGAGGAGCGCCAGGTAGCCGCTGCCGATGGGACCCCAATCGGGTGAACCGTAAGCGTCGAGGACGAACGCATAGGTCAGCGCTCCGCAGTACATCGCGAGGACCAGAGCAAGCACCGACAGGAACTTGGCGAGCACGATCCAGACTTCATCGACGGGTGCCGTCAGCAGAAGCTCCAGCGTATCGCTGCGGCGTTCCTCGGCGAAGGCACGCATGGTCAGCGCCGGCACCAGCAGGATCGTGAGCACGTACATCTGGTGGAAGATGTACAGGAGGTTGGCAACCTTGGTGGCGAACAGCGTGAGACTGAAGGTGTAGCCCAGGACCAGCAGGAAGACGGCGGCCACGGTATAGGCGATCGGCGAGCCGAAGGTCGCCAGCATCTCCTTGCGCAACAGGACTCCGAGCAACCTCATGTCCGCTCGCACACAACGCAGAGAGACAATCCACGATCCTGCAGCCTCCGGCGCGCGACACAGTATTTCTGGGCACCAGCCAGCGCAGAAATTCCCGGCAAGCGCCTGGCCGCCTGTGAGACGGAATAATCAAGCACCGGTGCCGGGGGTAAGGTCTTTCCCCCTGTCATTCCTTGAGCCGCCGAGTTGGCATGGCTCCTAGAGACGGGAGCAGCAGGCAAAGACGCAACGGCTGTCATGCTGCGGAGGCCGCGGCCACGCCTACGCCCAGGGTCGCGGTGGTCAGGCTTGAAGCGGATGGGGTGGCAGCGCTCGATCATGCCCCCTATTTCGGGCTGTTCGTACGCAAGCGAGTCAATGGGGAATAATCGGAATGGAATTTCTGCGCTCCGGGAGCGGGGTTGGGCTTTCTCGCGGCACACCCCTAAGGTCTTGAAACGGCACGTTTTCGTGCTCGCGATATTCCGGCATCGAAACCGGCCGCGGAAGCCCATGCTTCCCCAAACTTCATCATGCACGCGCCCTCATGCCACCGACAGGAACCAGGCCTCAAGGTCCGGCGTGTCGGCCATGGCGCGCACGCCGAGAAGCCTGCCGCCCAGCAGGATGGCGACGCGATCGGCGACACGGGCCACCTCCGAAAGAATATGCGAGCTTACGATCACGGTGTGGCGCCCGGCCAGCCCTCGGATCAGCTCGCGGATCTCGATGATCTGACGGGGATCGAGGCCGTTGGTGGGCTCGTCGAGGATGATGATCGGCGGATCATGAATCAGCGCCTGGGCGATCGCCGCGCGCTGGCGGTAGCCGCGCGACAGCGTACGTCCAGGCCGATCAGCGACTGCGCCGAGCGCCAGCGCCTCGACCACGCGATCGACCGCCTGCCCGGCTTGGCGCGCGGAGACGCCGCGAAGCCGCGCCATGAACGACAGGAACTCCCGCACCCTCATATTGCCGTAGACCGGGGAGGCTTCCGGCACGTAGCCGATCAAGGCGCGCGTCTGCAGCGACTGGCGTACCGAGTCATGACCCTCGACCTCGAGCCGTCCAGCGGTCGGCAGCAGGTAGCCGGCGAGCAAACGGATGAACGTGGTCTTGCCCGAGCCGTTGGGTCCGAGCAGGCCGAACACCTCGCCGCGCTCGATCTCGAGGTCGAGCGAATCGAGCGCCAGTGTCGCGCCGTAGCGCTTGCTGACGCCCGTTGCGATGATGGCGTTCATGGTCTTGTGGACCGCGCGCGTCCCGCGCGCCTCATGATCATGAGCGCGCGGGTAGGTCGCGGTTTACCGCGACCCGCGACGCGCGGTCCGCAAGAAAACGCTCAATACCTAAACCATCGATCGGCGTGTTGGTCCGGCCGGTCGCGACCAGCTCGGCCATAACGGCGCCCGTGGCCGGTCCGAGCTGGAAGCCGTGGGCCGAGAAGCCGAACTGATGGAACACGCCTTCCGATGTCGAGCTCGGCCCCACCACCGGAATCTCGTCGGGCATGCGCGCCTCGATGCCGGCCCAGGCGCGCACGATCGTCGCCTCGCGCATGGCCGGGAACAGCTCCCATACGGTGCGGGCGCTGGTCGCGAGCTTGGTCCAATCGAGCACCGTGCGGTTCTCGTCACGATAGGGCTCAGCGAGATGGCCGCCGCCGATCACCACCGTGCCGTTGGCGAGCTGCTTGAAGGAGAGCTTGCGGCCGCGCAGGATCACCACCGGGTCGATGAAGGCAGGCACCCGGCTGCTCACCATCAGCATCGGCGCGATGACCTCGAGCGGCACCGGCTCGCCGAGCTGGGCGGCGATGCGATCGGCCCAGGCGCCGGCGGCGTTCACCACCTTGGGCGCCTCGATCGGCCCGTCGCTGGTCTCGACGCGCCACACCGAGCCCGAACGGCCGAGGCCTGTGACCCGCACGCCTTCGATCACCTGGGCGCCCTTCTCGATGGCGCGGCGGCGAAAGGCTTGCGTCGTGCGGAACGGATCGGCAGCGCCATCGCGGCGCGAGACAACGCCGCCTGGGCAATGATCGGACACCGCCGGCACGAGGCGCTTGAGCTCGGCGCGATCGACCAGCTCCTCGTGGCTGAAGCCCTTCAGGTGCAGATCCTCGACGCGAGCGCGAAAGCCAGCCAGCTCCTCCGCGCTTTCGGCCACGAGCACCGTGCCGTGGCTGGAAAAGCCGCAATCGTCGCCGACCAGCTCCTCGATCTTCTCCCACAGCGCCATCGAGGCAATGGAGAGCGGGATCTCGGCGATGTGGCGCGCCAGCTGGCGCACGCCGCCGGCATTGACGCCCGACGCGTGCCGGCCGGCGTAGTCCTTCTCGACCAGGATGGGCCTGAGCCCGCGCAATGCCAGATGAAGCGCCGTCGAGCAGCCGTGCAGGCCGCCGCCGATCACGACGACGTCGGCGGTGCGCGCGGTCATTGGTCCGCCGGCCTTCCAGCCCGCGTCTTCCGGATCGCGCGCGTCTCGCGCGCATCATGAGCGAGCCAGAGGCTCGCGGTCCGGAAGAGCATGAGACGCGCGCGGTCCGGAAGACACATAGCTAGCGCTCCACGGCCTTGCGCTCGGCTTCGCTGATCGGCAGCGACGCGAGCTCGGCCAAGGTGATCGGTTTCACCGGCGGCCGGAGGCGGTAGTAGCCGACCTCTGCGGGCGTGACCTTGCGCTCAGCAGCGATCAACTCGGTCACAGTGAGGCCGCACAGCCTGCCTTGGCATGGCCCCATGCCGCAGCGCAGGAAGGCCTTCATCTGGTTGGGACCCTCGCAGCCCAGCCTGGCCATGTCGCGTACCTGGCGAGCGGTCACCTCCTCGCAGCGGCAGACCAGCGTATCGCCTTGGGGCTGGCGGAAGGCGACGGTCGGACGATTGAGCCAATCGAGGAAAGCGCGGCCCATCTCCTCGCGCTGCAGGCGCTGGCGTATGGGCTGCGGGTCTGGCACGTGGGCATCAGGTTTCAGCGCTCGAACCGTAGCGATGGCAGCGAGCCTCCCGCGCTCGGCCGCCGCAGTGCCGCCCGCAATGCCTGCGCCGTCGCCGGCCACAGCGATCCCGGGGACCGAGCTGCCGAAGTCGGCATCGAGCACCGGGTGGAAGCAGAGCTGGCGCTCGTTCCACTCATGCGCGACGCCCGCCGCCAGGGCGAGGTTGACGTTGGGCACGACGCCCTGATGCAACAGCAGCAGCTCGGCCGGCCGGCGACGCTCCGCGCCTTTCGACCGGAACACCACCTCTTCGAGCGTGTCCTGGCCGACTGCTTTCAAGGTGTCGGTGCGGAAGATCGGCACCTTGGCCCGCACCTCGCGCAGCAGCCGCAGCCCCTTGGCGAAGTACGGCGAGAGCAGGAAGTCTGGCAGATGGAACAGCGCGCGCAGCCAGTTGTCGCGCGGCGTGGTGTCGAGCAACGCATCGAGCTTGCCGCCCGCGCGCAGGATCTGCGCCGCCAGCAGCCAGAGCAGCGGGCCGGTGCCGGCGAGGACGGTGCGGCCGCTCGGCGCCAGGGCTTGCGCCTTCAGGGCGGTCTGTGCACCGCCGGCCGTCATGACTCCCGGCAAGGTCCATCCGTCGATCGGGAACGGCCGCTCGAGCGATCCCGTAGCGATGATCACACGGCGCGCCTCGATCATGCGCGCGGCGCCCGCGATCGACACGCCCACGATCCTCTGCGGATCGAGGCTCCACACGGTGGCACCGTTGACGATGGTGGCGCCGCTGGCCTTGGCCTCGGCAGCCAACGCTTCGCCGGCCCAATAGTCCTCGCCCAGGATCGAGCGATTGGTGACGGGCGTCGATGTGATGGCGCGATAGATCTGGCCGCCGATGCCGGGATTCTCGTCGAACAGGATTGTGGAGACGCCGGCACGCGCCGCCAGCGACGCGGCGGCAAGGCCGGCGGGACCGCCGCCGATGACGACGAGGTCGTAGGAGGGAGCGAGGTCGGCGGCGTTCATGGCATCTCCTCCCCACGAAGTGGGGAGGTGGCGCATAGCGCCGGAGGGGTCATGGAGGTGTCAACGCAAGAGCATGACCCCTCC
>Ga0081455_10003125_pt1 | contig 19275 bp, 10 predicted proteins | sample TabmetS3T2R1_FD_70207 | JGI IMG/M metagenome (GOLD analysis project Ga0081455, IMG submission 70207) | Tabebuia heterophylla rhizosphere microbial communities from the University of Puerto Rico - S3T2R1 | ecosystem: Host-associated > Plants > Roots > Rhizosphere ... | reverse complement strand
GCCCGGATGAATGCGCCGGCAGATGAGCAGCCGGCCGATCCGGTGACGCGCCTGCGCGAGCGCGCCGACAACATGGCGGCCTCGGCTGCCGCGATGAAGAAGATCGCCGATGCCGCCGATCCGCTCTACAAGACCCTCGATGAGGGCCAGAAGCGGCGTCTCTCCGTGCTGACCCGCATGGATGGCCGTTTTGGCGGCTGGCGCCACCGCATGATGGGCTTCGATCGCGACGATGGGCCCGGCCACCGCGGTTTCGACCGCAACCGCTTTGACCGGGACGACGTCCCCGGCAGGAGCGGCGGCGAGCGGCTCTGACCGCCTTCGCCCCAGCTTCCGGATAACTACGCGAAGCCGCTGGATTCCGGCGGCTTTTCGCTGTCCCGGATCGGTCGCAAAGGCCGGGAAAATCCAAGCCGGTTTGCTGGACAATGGGGGGTCGCTTTGCTAAACGACCCCCCTCGCGAAGGCTTTTCCGGACCGGTTCCGGGCGCATAGCTCAGTTGGTAGAGCAGCTGACTCTTAATCAGCGGGTCCCAGGTTCGAGCCCTGGTGCGCCCACCAAGTCTTTCCAAACACTTGCCAGAACGACGGCGACGCGGACAGCAAACCGTTTTGCAATGTTGCTCGCGCTTCGAGCTTCAGCACTGCCGCTTCAGCCCAGCCGTGCTTCAGCGCTGGTATTTTCGCGCACGCAGCGGTCCGGCATTAAGGATGAGGATGAATCCTCCGAGAAGGTCGGTTATCACGGCAAAGCCGATGACCCACCCGGATGCGTCGCCGGAAAAAGTCGGCACAAAATAGATGTCCTCCAGCACCTTCACGCGTATGAATATCGCGCCGAGCGCCAGTATGACGAGGGTCAGCCAGGTGAACACGGAGAGGGCGCGAACGAGAAAACGATACCCGCCGCCGAGTTCAAGATCGCCCTGGGTTGTCGGCGGGAACGGAAAGAGCGCCATCCCGTAAGAAATGTTCAGCAGCTCCTGGACGTCCTTGTCGTCTTTGCTCCGGCGAGCGAGCCGTACCGCCATTATTTCTGCCAGGACATCGTGATGGTAACCGATGAAGTTGATGGCGACTCCCAGGACTGCCGAAACGACAATCAGGATTTCACGCAAATCCCTTGACGCTCGGACGATCCCAAGGGCATGAGAATCGGACCCGACGGGAATGAGCGCGAGAGCGAAAACAGCAAAAATCGGAATTTGAATAGCGACGAGTATCAGTCGCAGGCTCGCAGCTGACGCGCGTTGTTTGTCGACGTCCTTGAAATATCCTTCGTCGAAGATCCCGTGGTTCGCGTCGATAATCTCCGAGTACCGAGCCCCACGCAACGTGCTTCCTCTTACCCATAGCTTGCTGTACGGGCGGGGCACTCGCATAGCCGCTCCTGCGTTGGCGATCGGATATTTTTGGAAGTTGACTAACCGTCCGCGATTGACAAGACGGCCCGTCCTGATCAGTCGCTTTATCCACAGCCATCAGCGGATATCACTTATGCAGCGAACGTCGGCGAGCATCGTGTTCCGCTGGCTCTTGGATTGGCTTGCGGCCGGGATCCGTCTGCTGTCTGCCCCAATCGTCACAGCAAGAGAATATCCCTAACTCGACGAGCTCCTTTTGGATCCCTGTGTCGGTATGACGGTCAGTTTTACGCCGCAGGCGGCAGCCATCTTGATCACCGTCTCGAACAGAGGGCGATCAGTGCCCCACTCGTATCTGTAAAGACTGTGTCGGCTTACGCCGACCTTCCTGGCCATCGTCGTTATTCCCTGTTCGCGGACAATTTCCATGAGCTCGGCAGTGAATGCACGATCGCTCAAGTCGAGCGCTTCACTGAGGCGCTTTGCAACGTCCTTGGGCTTCTGACGCTGAGCGATGTTCTTGGCCATCACCTAACTCCAACAGATGCAACAAAAACTTTGGCCGTTAATGGCCTTAGTCTAAAGCGAAGTGGAGGTGCCCGTCTACGTCGGGCCTCGGCGTTCTAGAGAACGGATTCCACCGGATTGGCCGTCCCGCGATACGGCTTGTAGTTCAGCATCCGCACGTCACCAGGTCCACGAATTTCATATTCGATGCCGCGCCACTTTACCGTTGTTCGCCCGGCTGCGCGGATCAGCGCCAGCAAGACGACCAGGTGGGCCAATACAATGCCTGGCACCGCGCTTGCAGCCTTCGGCCAGCTAAACCATCGGAGCTCTTTCTGATCCAGCGTCAGGACGCTGCGAACAGCGCGCTCCAGCGCCAATGCGCTCAGCGACATCACGCCCCAGTAAGCCGCAGCCGTCAGCAGCGCCCAGAGTAACATGGTCGAATCGGCAAGCCAGAAAGCAGTCAGGGCCGCAACGATCGGCGCAAAGACGCAAACCACGACGTGCACGCCGTTAAAGGCGAGAAGATACCAATGGTTTTTTTCCGCGGAACCAATGACGACAGTTTGACGTTCCAGCCACGAGATGAAGTCTCGCAGCGAGATCTTCTCCCGATTGGCGACCATCACCGACGGCACAAAGCGCACCTTGTAGCCCGCGCTTCGGAGTTGCCGCACTACAACCGGACCATCGAACAATGAAGTACGCCAGGCTGCTACCATCCCCATCTTGTCAAGTGCGTCGGATCTGAACGCCATGCTTCCGGGCAAGACGAATTCATTCAGCCAAAACTGAATGACCACTCCGACATTCCAGAGATAACGGGTCATTGATCCAAGGCCGGCGTCGCTAGGCAGGTACCAGCGATTGCCCGTGGAAGCTCCGATACTGGGATCAGCCAGCGGCTCCACCAGTTCACGGAGCCAGGTTTGATGAGCGGACACGTCACCGTCCGCGAACGCTACAACTTCGTAGCTTGAATCCAGTTCGCTGACGGCTTGGGCCATGGCGCTGCATTTAAGGCCGCACGTGCTGAGTGGTTCCTTGAGAACGCTGAGCTGAACCAGATCGGGATTCTCGTCGCGAATTTTTTCGACAATTTGCCATGCAGGATCTTCGAGGTGATCGACGACCACGAAGAGCTTGTAGTCAGGGTAGAGTTGATTGGCGAGGCCTCGGATATTTCTTTCAAGCGATGGATCGAGCCCGCGAATGGCGAGAATGATTGCCGCCTTTGGAAGAGCAGCATTATCGGGTTGCTCGACACGTACCCGAAACACCGTTAGAAACCGTAGCGTTACGCATGCCTGGATGATCGAGCAAAGAATTACGTAGCCTAACAAGCCCCACAGAAAGAAATTGAGCATCTGGCCCGTTCCTTTTTGGAAAGGAGAAAGCTTACTACTCGCCTTGTCGACGGGCAATCCAACCGTGCCGTCGGCTGAACATTCGCGTCGTGGCTGGGTGATCCAAATCGTCGAGCAAGTCCTTTCAAAGCGAGGGCCCCAGGCTTGGCTGGTTAGCCGTCCGATGCGCTAGATTGATGGAAACTGTTGAACGCGCCTCTGGCCGGGGATGTCCAGGTCTTCTGCGGGCGTTTCGGTCCGGCATAAGACCAGCCAAGGGGGGACGGGAATCATGAAAGATGAATTGTGGGAAGAACGGGGGATTGCCTACCGAATCAATGCTTTTGACGATTCTCGAAGGACCTTGGTTTTCATTCATGGCCTTGGAACGAGTTGCTCCGGTTGGGCGCCTTTCGAAGCGGCTCTCGAAAATGACTTCAACATACTGACCTACGATCTGCGTGGTCACGGCTTCTCGCGAAGATACCAGAGCTATGCCGACTATGATCTGAAAGCCCTCGCGGATGATCTGCACGCACTTCTAGATCATCGCGGCATAAGCTCCTGCTCGTTGGTCTCCACCTCGCTCGGAACGCTCGTCGCGCTTTTGTATCTGTATCACTACCCGGGCACGGTACGAACGAATTTGCTTCTCGCGCCAGTCTACAAACCGCATTCTCCGCCGGGCGCGGAAAAGGGAAGCCGTCGCTTCTCTTTCATGAATCTGCTTTCCCTGATGCCGCTTGCTCGGCGCAATCGAAATCGAGTGGACTATTCGCGGTTTGAGAATGCCGCCGATCTGGATTGGGGAAGAGTTCGCCTTGAGGTCAGGAGCCTGTCCTGGCGCATATTCTTGTTCTATCTGCATCTCATGGATCATTTTGCGGACCATGCGTTGTGGTCGCAAATACGGGTACCGACAACGATCATGCACGGTACGAAAGACAGCTTTTCGCCCTATCACTCGGCCGTCGAATTGTCGAAAGTGATCCCCGGCGCCAAGCTCGTGGCCCTCGAGGGCGCCAACCACATCGTCATCATCAACAACAAGAAGGAAATCATCGAGCAGATCAGACAGGCGTAATTCATCGCTGGGCGTGCAGCGGCAGTAGCATTGAATGCCCAGACGTGGACATCCCCGCGCAAGAGTTGGAAACCCTCACCGGGTCTTCTACGCGCGCTTGAGGGCCAATCTGCCAATGACGTCATTCACGCGGTTGGCCAAAGAGGTCCTTTGCCACCAGCCCAGTACGGTCCTGTCCCCTCGAACGAGGGCGCGCAAATGAGCGCCGATCAGAGTGGTGTTCGGCTCAAATCCCATGCGGTAATGGTGGCACCGGATCCAGATCGTGCGGACGCCGCTCGTTGTATAGCGGCTCCAGTCGAAATCCCACTCCTCTTGAGGGTTTTCGGAAGCCTGAAAATGAACGACAGGAATCGGAAGAGCTGGCGGGCGATACCGACTGGTCAATAGGCCGCAGTTTGCATAGACCAGCATCTTTCGCCGCATCTCCTCGAAGGAATAGTCCTTCGGAACAACGCCCAGGCTCTGGAAGCCGTCAATCACGTGCTGCCACGTCAGCCCTTCAACATCGAGGAGCGGAAGTTTGCCGTAGCGGCGATGGTTGTTCAGTTCTTGTCCCACGGCTTCAAGGAAGGCAGCTTCATCTATCTCATCGAGACGATGCTGCTCTTCCGGGAGTGGTCCCTTCTCCGGAGCAACGGCGTCCATCATGCCCAGGAAACCAACTTGGCCCCCGGCGGCGTGAATCTGTCGGGCGATTTCGAAAGCCAGAACGCCGCCAAAGGACCATCCCAGCAAGTGATAGGGTCCCTTTGGTTGCACCGAAATCATCTCTTTGATGTAGGTCTGCGCCATTTCATGGAGAGACCGCGCCATCGGTTCTCCGGGCGATAGCCCGGACGCTTCAAAGCCGTAGACCGTTTGATCGGAACCAATGGCCTTTGTCAGCCTCATATAGCAGACGGCATCGCCATTCGCGGGATGACAGCAAAAAAGGGCCGGCCGCTCGTCGCCGATCTGAAGCGGCACAAGGGGCTGGTAGCCCGACGTGCTCTGCTGTTCGATCGCGCTTGCAAGTCTTGCTATCGTCGAGGACTCGAACAGCGCCCGGATCGATATCTGGGATTGTAGCCGGTCTCTTATGCGCGAAACGAGCTGAACGGCCATCAGCGAGTGAACGCCAAGATCGAAGAAGTCATCGTCGGCGCCGACCGCCGTCAGCCCGAGCGCATGACAAAAAATTTCCTCCAGGACCTTCTCGGTCTGTGTTTGGGTCGATCGGGATATTTTGATCGACCGTCGTTCGCCGCCCGCGGCCTGGACCGCCATCTCGACTTGCGCCACGGACGCAAAGGCCGTTGCTGCTTCGGCCCAAATTGCAGCGTCGGCGCGGCCGACGAGACCAGTTGGCGCCCCTGCGTCGGCATCATCCTCATCGCTCTCCACGTGAGCATCGGGACGGAAACTGAATTCTGCTGCAGTTTGGGTGGTAATGACGTGCAGTTGATCATTTCCCTGGGTGAGATGCTCCCCGCCAACGGTTTCCAGGAATCGTCGGACCGGAAGATTACGGTTCGTTACCCGCACCGGAATCCTGATGCTGGCCGCGCCGTGCTCGACAGCCAGACGGCCAATCTCGGAAACCATCCGGTGCTCGACACCTCGCCCAAGTACCCGGCAGCTCATCAAGAATGTATCGACCAAAAGTTCGTCGCTTTCCAGGTGAACGGCAAGGAGACCAACGATGCCGTAATCTCCGAACTTGTCGGCAACCCGGAATGCAAGCACAGCACCGTTGCCGGAGGCATTCTGCTCTGCGAGCTCGACGCCGCTGCGCTTGATATTGTTGATATTGAACTGGTTGGTTCTTTCGGTCAGCTGAGCGAGACGAGAAATATTACCGTCGCTCGGGCGTTCAATATCGAGCTGAAGATTGAGTCCTTCGATGAAGCTTGCAAAGTCGGATGACCTGGCGCGCTCTCGCTTGCGAGACAGGTTGCTTCGATAGCTTTCAACGCGCTTTGCGTCTTCGGCCGTGGCCGCGACGCAGTCAAGCGGCCAAAGGTGGTCGATTTGCGTTCCCGCGGCATGTGCCAGATCCACGGTAAGGCTCTGAACTTGCGGGCAGGCTGCGGCGACCTCAGCCACTTCGACCGGGTTGTCGTCCAGGAAAAGGAAGCTATCGAGGCCGAGACCAAGTTCGTTGGCCAGCTCTTTGATGTTTTCCGATTTGGCGTTCCAGTTGACCTTGTACCCGACGATGTGCTCGGGCTTGAGCACCATGTCTGACCGTTGATTCAAGACAGAGGCTACATCGTCCTCTATGTTCTTGCTGCAAAGGCAGATCAGCACCCCGCATCGGGCGGCCTCTACGAGCCTTTGCTGAAGCCGCCTGTGACTGTCGAGGATTCTCACCCCCTGCGGGCCGTCTTCACCCACGACCCCGTCCCACAGGGTGTTGTCGCAGTCGACAACGATCGCCTTTATCGGAGATCGAAGCGCCAAATGGATGTGGCGAGCGGCGAGCGTGCCCATCGCGGTAAAGGCGCTGGTTGTGTAGGGGATGTGGCCAAGCTGGTCGCTCGTGCCGTCGTACTCGGCGTCAGTCGGATATAGATTGCGCAATTCGTGATATGTCGCGATCGTCAGCCCTCTGACGCCGCGCAGGCCTGTGACAAGCTTTTCGAGCAGCCGCTCCTGGACTGACGCCCATGGGCCGCCGAAATCCCATTTCGGGGAAGGCGCGCAAATCAGCAGAACATAGGGGACGTGCGATTTCGGCGCTGCTTCGCGGAAGGCGGCGACGAGATCGTCGGATATTTTCTCGAGGAAGCGGGTACGGTCTTCCCGGGAGGAGGCCTCGGCAGGTTGCTCCCGGAGCCAATCCTCCACTCTCAACAACGCCAGATTCGCACCGCGTCGGTTGCGACGTGTCGCGCTTGCAGGGTCAAGCAATTCCTGAAAGAGCTGGTTGTAGCCGGCAAAATCCAGCGAAGCATCTATGCCAGTTCGACGCAGCCAGAACCGCAAAGAATCCGCTATCGGCAACGACGTGAAGGTTGAGACTACGCGAACCTGATGGTCCGCCTCGGGCAAGTAAGCCGAGACCGCAGCCTGAGTTTCATCAATCGGCCCGTCGGTCAAACCATCAACGGGACGTAACCGAGCTTGCGGGCTCTCGATAAATGCATCGAACAAACGCACAAACTGATCAGCCAGAAATGATACCTGACCATCGCTCAGGTATCGCCGATCGTAGGCAAAATCGACGGTTATGGATTGGCGGCCGTCCAGATCGGAAATGTATATTGCAAACGGGTTGGCTTCGGTTCCGCGCAGCGGAGTCGCCCTCAATCGTTCGCCTAGAAGCTCGGTCTCAAGGTCCGCCACGTCACGAGGGATGTAGGAAATCATCAGATCGACGAGCCGCCTGCGATGACGCTGTTCGGCGCTTACGGCACGACTGATGTCGTCGATCGACACGCGATGATGCAAATAGTCGCGCGTGATGCACTGCGTTAGCAGGGTAGATAGCTGCGGCAGAGAACTTTCACCCGCCATTTTCAAGCGTAACGGCATGACGCCGCTGAACATCCCGAGGGTGTGTCGATCCTCCTTGGTTCGACCGGGATATGCCACCCCGAGCACGAGCTCGTGACGTCCACGTGCCGAGCCCAGGAGCCAGGCACCCAACGCGAAAAGTGTGTTGGCAGGCCGGATATCATGCGCATCGCATTGTGACAGGAATCGTTGGTAGCGTGAAACATCGATTTCCCTGCGCACCAACGGACGAGCAGCGGTATTGTCCCCAGCTCCCGATCGCCTTGCGAGAATCGATTCCGGGAGGCCGCGCAACCGGGTCTGCCAGTATTCAAGGTCACGCTTGAAACGGGGCGAGGCGGAATAGGCCGCATCCTGTTCCTGAAAGTGTCGATAGGAAGAACAAGGACGCTCGTCCGAAATGCCGCTAGCCAGGGAATTGTATGTTGCGATGATGTCTTTGAAAGACCGCGACAAGGCAACCGCATCGGTAACGATGTGTTGGACCCGCAGAATGAGATAATAGCGCCCGCGCTCAAACTGCGCCGCTATGACCTGGAACAATGCGTCATCAAGGTTGAACGGGCTCGCAAACAGCTCGTCAACGTGCGCCTGAACGGCAGCATCCGGGTCTGCTTCGGTCGAAAAGTCCACCACTGTAAGCGGAATAGCGGGGCTTCGGCCGATCCGCTGCCGAGGTTGCTGGCTATCGATGATCAGACGAAGGGCGTCATGGCGGAGAGCGAAATCGGCCAGCGCCCGTTCCAGCACCTCCAGGTCGAGCTCTTGCTGTATCTTTACAAGAACTCCGACCTGGAAAAGGCGGCTGTCACCGCTCGCGCTCACATCGAGCCAGATCGAACGCTGCCTCGACGTCAAGTCAATCCAAGAAGAAAAAGAATCAATCATAAATCAGCCCCTCGGCACCAACCTACAATGAGGTCGATTCGCCCGCAATGTCATGGTCTTGACGAAGTTCTGAAGTGTCGCGCGAAATCCACACTACCCGACACACTGTCGCAGTATTTTCATACAAGGTCACTGGTTGCGGGAGGGCTGTAAAATCCGGCCTTGAAATGCTAATCAATTGCTACATTGGCTATTGGGCATGCGAATCTTTTCCAGATCGATCGGGGTTCCTACTGTCGTCGCAGCGGCAGTTCTCCTTATGGGCGGCCTCTTTCTGGCCCGTTTTGCAGTTGGCTCGGCCGAAAAGGCGGTATCTTCCGCAGAGAAGCCCGTCGCAGTGCTGGCGGCTCAAGCCGTTGAGCGAGACATTCCCATCTATCGCGGCGGCATCGGTTTTGTTGAAGCTTTCAATAAAGTTTCCCTGACCTCCCGAGTCGAAGGACAACTGATTACGGTATCGTTCAAGGAAGGCCAGGAGGTGAAGGCCGGCGACGTTCTCGCATTGATTGATCCGAGATCGTTCGAGGCAAGCCTGCGCAGCAAGGAAGCGATCCTTCGGGCCACCCAGGCCAAGGCCATGGCCGCAAAAGCAAATCTCGACCGGATGGCTGATTTGATCCACCGCGAGGTTGGCACGCGGCAGGCTCTGGAGAATCAGCAGGCCTTATATTCGGAGTTGGAGGCCCAGATCGATGGCGCCGAGGCCGAAGCCCAGAGTGCGGCGCTCAATCTGGAATACACGGCGATACGATCTCCGATCAACGGCACCGTCGGCTTGAAGCAGGTGGACCAGGGCAATGTGGTCCGCCCGGGAACGCCGGTCATTGCCGTCATCACGCAAGTTCAACCGATCTCCGTCATATTTTCCTTGCCTCAGGAAGATCTTGCAGTCGTCAACCAGCAGCTCAGCGCCGGACGGAGTCTCACGGTGACCGCGATGGCCAGGGACAGCAAACTGGATCTCGGATCGGGGAAGCTTGCCACGATCGACAATCAGGTGGACAGCAAGACCGGCACCTTCAAGCTCAAGGCCGTGTTCGCCAACGAGAAGAAGAATCTCTGGCCCGGTGCCTTTGTATCGGTAAGGCTGCTGGTGGAGGATTCGCGCAAGTCGATCGTAGTTCCGGCCGCTGCGATCCAGCGCGGCCCCGATGGCGCCTACGTCTACGTGATCGATGCGCTCTACAAGGCGACGATGCGTCAGGTCTCGGTCGACCTGGTCCAGGACGGCTTTGCCGTGGTCAAGAACGGCTTGAGCGTTGGCGAGAGTGTCGTCGTCGAGGGACAGTTCAAGCTCCGGCCAGGTAGCGCGGTAGAGGTAAAGGACGGCGGAAGGCCGTTGCCCTCCATCTCCAACGCCTCGTCGCAGCGGCCCGGTTGAGTTCTCCGTGGGTATTTCCACCCCCTTCATCCGCCGTCCCGTCGCTACGACGCTGCTTACGGCGGGGATATTGCTGCTCGGTGCGATGGGCTATCGCCTGTTGCCGGTATCGGCGCTTCCAACCATCGATTTCCCGACCATCGAGGTGCTGACAGACCTGCCGGGCGCCAGCGTGGATGTCGTCGCCTCATCAATAACGTCGCCTCTTGAGTCCCAGCTCGGCCAGATGCCGGCGCTCATCTCAATGAGTTCGGTGAGTTCGTTCGGAAGGAGCGCGATCACGCTCAGATTCGCGCTGAACCGGAATATCGATGCGGCCGCCCAGGACGTGCAATCCGCGATCAGCTCCGCGGCCGGCCTGCTGCCGTCATCGCTGCAGATTCCTCCGACATACAGCAAGGTCAATCCGGCCGACGCGCCGATCATGCTGATCGCACTCACATCTCGCGCCATACCGCTTTCCAAGGTGCAGGAATTTGCCTCCACCGTTCTTTCCCCGAAATTGTCGCAGATCGACGGCGTGGGTCTGGTTTCGGTTCAGGGAGGTCAGAAGCGAGCCGTACGCGTCCAGGTGCGGCCTGCGGCCCTGGCCGCCCTGGGGCTGAGCCTCGAGGACGTCAGGCTCGCCATCCAGCAAATCAACGTCAACACGCCGAAAGGCAGCATCGACGGCAGCCGTCAATCGCATACCATCGGCGCGAACGACCAGCTTCTGACTGCAGAAACCTACGAAGACGCGATCCTGACATATCGCGACGGCGCCCCGGTGAGGATACGCGATGTTGCGGCTGCCGTCGAAGACGTCGAGAACGTCAAACTCGCCGCGTGGCACGGCAGCGAACCTGCAATCCTTCTGGAAATTCGCCGTCAGCCGGGTTCGAACATCATTGCCACCGTGGATCGCGTCAATGAGTTGCTTTCCGATCTGCGCGCGTCAGTGCCTCCCTCGATCGAGTTGACCGTGCTCAGCGATCGAACCGAGACCATCCGCGCTTCACTGGCCGAGGTCAAGTTTACGTTCCTGCTGACGGTCATCCTCGTCATCGCGGTCATCTTTGTCTATCTGCGCGAGCCGCTCGCCACCATTATTCCAAGTATCGTGATTCCGCTGTCGCTGGTTTCGGCCTTCGGCATCATGTATCTCTGCGGATTTAGCCTTAACAACCTGTCTCTGATGGCGCTTACGGTCGCTGCGGGTTTCGTCGTCGATGACGCAATCGTCATGATTGAGAACATCACCCGCTACCGCGAGCAAGGCCTGCCCAGCCGGATGGCCGCAATCAAGGGAGCCAAGGAGATCGCGTTTACCGTCGTTTCGTTGACCCTCTCTCTGGTCGCGGTCTTCCTTCCTTTGCTCCTGATGGGAGGAGTGATTGGCCGCCTGTTTCGCGAGTTCGCGGTCACGCTGAGTGCGGCGGTGCTTATTTCCGCGATCATTTCCCTGACGCTGACCCCGATGATGTGCGGTCAGTTGCTGGGCTCGAATCAGCAACTCAGGCCGCGTTTTTTTCCATCGCTGGACAAGGCTTTTGAAGGGCAACTGAGGGCGTATGACCGATCCCTCAAGTTCGCCCTCGCACATGGCGGGGCGGTTCTCGCGCTTACTCTGTTTGCATTGGTGATCAGCGTCGTACTCTATGTCGTGATACCGAAAGGATTCCTGCCCCAGCAGGATACCGGCCTGATTGTGGGCATCGTCGATACGTCTCCCGACATGTCGTTCCGCGGTCTGGTGGAACGGCAACGCGAGATCGTCGATGTCGTACGCAAGGACCCCGATGTCGCAACCGTCGCAAGCTTTGTCGGGTCGGGAACATCAGGCGCGAGGACCAATGTCGGGCAGCTCTCGATCGCGCTGAAGCCCAGACGCGAGCGCAAATCCAGCGCAGACCAGGTGATCGAACGTCTGACGGCGGCAACGGCCGGTTACCCGGACGTGAGACTTTTCGCCCAAGCGGTCCAGGACATTCAGCTCGATCAGCACGTCAGCCGCACGCAGCATCACTACGTGTTGCAGGCTTCCGATGCTTCCGAGCTCACGCAATGGGTGCCGAGTCTTGCCCGGGAGCTGCAGAGGCGACCGGAATTCCAGGATGTCGCGACCGATCTTCAGGAGGGGGGAGTCCAGACCAAATTGACGATCGACCGGGACAGGGCGTCATTCATGGACGTTCCGATTCAGTCGATCGATGAAGTCCTCTATGACGCATTTGGACAGCGCTGGGTGTCGACCATCTTTACCCAGCTAGATCAATACCATGTAATTCTGGAGCTTGATCCGAAGTCGCAGCAGGACGTGAACAATTTGGACCTTCTCTATGTCCCGACACGGACCGGAATTCAGGTGCCGCTGACGTCGCTGGTGGCGGTGACGACCGATACCCAGCCGCTCTCGATCAACCGGTTGGATCGATTCTCGTTCGTGACCCTGTCTTTCAACCTCGCCCCCGGGGTCTCGCTCGGTACCGCCATCAATGCGCTCGAGCGCACAAAAGTATTTATCGGCATGCCGCTGACCATCGACGGACGATTCAGCGGCACCGCGGCCGAGTTTCAGGACTCGTTTTCAGATGCGCCGCTGCTCGTGCTGGCCAGCATTCTTGTGGTCTACATCGTGTTGGGCGTGCTTTACGAAAGCTTCGTGCATCCCGTCACCATATTGTCGACGTTGCCGTCGGCTGGGCTGGGCGCGCTCATGGCGATGTGGCTCCTGAAGTATGAGCTCAACCTCATGACGTTGATCGGAATTGTGCTGTTGATAGGCATCGTCAAGAAGAATGCCATCATGATGATAAACTTCGCCGTCGAGGCGGAGCGGTCGCTGGGCACAAAGCCTGAGGAGTCGATCTACAACGCGTGCCTGTTGCGGTTCAGGCCAATCATGATGACGACAATGGCCGCTATTCTCGGCGCCTTGCCTCTGGCGCTCGGAGGGGGAGCAGGCGCGGAGTTGCGTCGCCCGCTCGGAATCGCGATCATCGGAGGGCTCGTTCTTTCGCAATTCCTGACGCTGTATAGTACGCCGGTAATCTATATCGAACTGAGTCGTTTGCGCACGATCGTGCTGGCGAAGCTGTCGCGCCGCTTCGGCGCGCCCGAGACGACAGGACAGATCGGCTCCTTGCCGCCCGGATAGCGATCGCCATGAAATTCATCGATCTGGCGATTCAAAGGACCGTGGCGTGCTCGCTGCTGGCGATTGGCACGATCCTGCTGGGCGCATACTCCTATCGCCATCTCGTGGTCGCCACATGGCCGGCGATCGATCTGCCGACCATCGTCGTCTCGGCCGCCCTTCCGGGGGCCAGCCCGGAAACCATGGCGGCCACCGTTGCGACGCCGCTGGAGCGAAGGCTGGGCCGGCTTGCGAGCGTAACCGAGATTTCTTCCGTAAGCAGCGCCGGCAACACGCAGATCATCATTCAGTTCAGCTATGGCCGCGACATCGACGGCGCCGCCAACGACATTCAATCGGCCATCAGTGCCGCCAGCGCCGAACTGCCGAAGGAAATGCCGCAGCGTCCGATCTACAAGAAGATCAACCCTGCGGTCGCCCCGGTCATGCTGATTGCCGTCACGTCGGAGACGCTTCCGTTGCGCGAGCTCTACGGGTACGCCGACACGGTGGTACGGCAGCGGCTTTCGGAGATCGACGGCGTTGGCAATATCGCCCTTCAGGGAGCGTCGCCCGCCAGTATTCGCATCTCGGTAGACCCCGAAGCAGTCGCCTCGTACGGGCTTGGTTTCGACGATATACGAAGTGCGATCGTGCAATCAACCATGCTGCGGCCGCTCGGCAGTCTCGATGGCGGCCGACAAACGTCAAACGTCAGCATCGATGACCAGCTGCGAACGGCGCAGTCCTACGGTTCCCTGATCGTTCAGACGTCGAGCGGCGCGCCGCTTCGTCTCTCCGACGTCGCCGCTGTCAGGGAAGACACCGCCGACACCCGCGTGTCCGGCCAATACAACGGCCGCCCCGCAATCTTCGTCTTCGTGCTGCGAAAGCCTGGCTCCAACATCGTGCAGACGGTGGAACGCGTCAAGGATGCGCTGCCTGCCGTCAAGCGCTGGCTTCCGGCGGCGGTCGACCTCACGCTCGTGATCGACCGGGCGGACGAGATCAAGGGAACGCTTGATGATTTCAAGCTGCTGTTGTTGATCACCCTGGCGCTGGTGGTCATTCTGATGTTCGTCTTCCTGCGCGACATCAGCGCCACCTTGATCGCGTCTGTCTCAATTCCAGTGTCCTTGTGCGGAACGTTCACCGTGCTGCACGTGATGGGCTACGGGCTTGACGTCATTTCGCTGCTGGCCCTGATGCTCGCCACCGGCTTCGTCGTCGATGACGCCGTGGTCGTGGTCGAGAACATTTTCCGCTTTCGTGACGGCCGGCCGCTGAAGCAGGCGGTCACTTTGGCGGCGAACCACATCGGGTTCACGATTGTTGCAATAACTCTTTCACTGGTGGCCGCCTTTGCGCCGTTCTTCTTCTTCGCCGGCATCGTCGGCAGCCTGTTGCGCGAATTTGCGGTTACGCTTTGTTCGGCCATTCTGATTTCCGGCCTTGTGTCGCTGACACTGACGCCCGCGTTGTGCGCCCGCCTTCTCGGCGCGGGCCAGGCTGGGCAACGCCGCGATCTGATATCTGACCGGCTGAGAACGGCCTATTCCCACAGTCTACGGGCCGTGATGCGGTTCCCGCGCGCTATGCTCGCCGTGACCACCGCCGTGGTCATCGCGACCGGCATATTGTTCGCGGTCGTGCCGAAAGGATTTCTGCCGACGCAGGATTCGGGGGCCATCTTCGGGATCACGGACGGATCGCCGGATGTTTCCTTCGCCGGAATGGTCGAGCAGCAGAACGAGATCTCGCGGCGGCTGATGCTGGACAGGGACGTTCGCGATGTGGCCATGCTGGTGGGAGGCGCCGGTACCTCGGGGGTCAGAACGGCGCGCTTCTTCGTGACGCTGAAGCCGTCGGGGACGCGCGACAATGTGAGGGTAGTGATCGCTCGCCTGAGGGAGGCGCTCGCGACGCTGCCTTCGTCGTCGGCCTTCATGGTCCCGATTGAGGATATCAACGTCGGAGCGCGCGAGGGCAAGGGCCAGTATCAATACACGTTGCGAGGCGAGAGCTGGGACCAGTTGCAGGTGGCGGCGCGCTCGGCGCTGGAAAGGCTTCGCCGTCTGCCCGCCATCAAGGACGTCGGGTCCGACTTTGAGATGGGAAGCCTGCAGCTCAACCTCTCGGTGGACCGGGACAAGGCCGCCAAACTCGGCATTACGCCAAGATCGCTCAACGAGACCCTGTTCAGTGCGTTCGGGCAGAGGCAGATCGCGCTTATCTACACAAGCCTTGAGCAACAGCAGGTCATCCTGGAAATGAACTCGCCTGTACAGCTCGAGCAAGGCAGCCTCGATCGAATCTATCTCAAGGCGGCCGACGGCTCGCAAATTCCCTTAAGAACGATCGCGAGCGCCAGCGAAGCGCCGACCTCTCTCGCAGTGACCCATCAGGGAGAATTTCCGGCCATCACGCTGTCTTTCAATCTGGCCGATCACGTTGCCCTGGGTGACGCGGTCAGCGATATCGAGCGTGAGATCTCGAAAATGGATCTTGGCGCCGGCGTGCGCACCAGTTTCGAGGGACAGGCTGGTGCGTTCAAGTCATTTTCCGGAATGGAGCCGTATCTCCTGCTGGGAGCGCTGGCGGCAGTCTACATCATTCTGGGAATTCTCTACGAAAGCTATATCCATCCCCTTACGATCCTATCCAGCCTGCCTCCCGCGGCGTTCGGTGCCCTCCTTGCCCTGTGGCTGACCCGGCTCGATCTCTCCTTGATCGCCTTTATCGGCATCATTCTGTTGATCGGAATCGTGAAGAAGAATGCGATCCTGATCGTCGATTTCGCCATAAGAGCCCAGAGCCAGGGACTTCCGGCCGCTGAAGCGATTGTGCAGGCGTGTGAACAACGCGTTCGTCCGATCGTCATGACAAACGCGATCGGAATTCTCACTTCCCTGCCACTGATATTCACGATCGGACTCGGCTCGAATGTCCGCCAGCCGCTGGGGGTTGCCCTTGCCGGCGGCTTGATTGTTTCGATGGTTTTGACTCTCTATTCGACCCCGGTCATCTACCTTTACCTCGATCGATACCAGCCCTCCGCGGTGAAGCGGCTGAGACAGGTCTTCAAGAAAGCAGCCTCGGCCTGACGAAGCGGCAATCCGTTGTTTCCGGGATGCCTTAGCTGGGACTCGCGCATACCCGCACAAGGAAACGGCGCACGATTGCCACGGCTCCGTGCTTGTCGAGATCGTCATGACCGCCCGCATCGAGCTGGGTAAATTCCTTCGGCCCCGGTGCACTCTCGAAAAGCCGCTTGCCGAGATCAAGCGGGATGTCGCGGTCGGTACCACCATGAATCATGAGGATCGGTGTCGTCACCGATCTTATGGCCTGGTCTGCCTGGAATCGGTCGCGCAAAATCAGCTGCACCGGCAGAAAAGGAATCCAGTGCCTCACTACATCCGTAAGCGAAGTGAAAGCGGCTTCGAGGACGAGAGCGGCGACCTTTTTCTTGCTGGCGAGTGCAACGGCGACGGCACTCCCCAGTGAAAATCCCCAGAGAACGATCTGCTCAGGTCGGTACCGTGTTTTGCAAAACCGGTAGGCCGCCTCGGCGTCCAGCAGCAAGCCGTTTTCGGAAGGGGTACCGGTCGATCGTCCGTAGCCTCTGAAGTGCGGAGCCATGATGCCAAATTGAGCGGATAACAAAGCCAGGAATCGAACCGAACGTTGATTGGGACTGTCTGCGCTGCCGTGAAAGAAGATCACAATCGGCCGGCCCTCGGCTGGAGGCTTGTGCCATGCCTCGAGACGTTCGCCGTCGGTTGTTTCGATCTCGAGAAATTCGCCGCCAATGGATTGCAGCGGGACTTCGGAATCAACCGACGGTGCTCGGTAGATCAACCGTCGCTGAAAAATTGCGACCAGGATCAATGCCGATATGAAAAAAGCCAACGCTGATAGCAAAAGCGAAATCACTCATTGCCCCTGACGGTGCGATGTTTGGAGAATGCGAATCAGTTGGTAGCGCGCCGTAGGTCGAAATCATAGGCGGCAGAAATCGATCTCACTCTTAAATCTCATTTTGCCACGGGGCGGGCGAGCCCGTTCGAAGAGAGGCAGCTATTTTGCGCCGGATGCGACTCAGCTGATCGCCCGCAGCTGGCAAATACGGTCAAGCGCGGCGCCCACCTGGCCCCGGGCGGGGTTGCGTTGCTGCAACAACCCCATTGAAAGTGGGGGCGCAGGGTTCAAGTTGCCTGGGGGCACGAGCGCCGACTGGACCTTCCACCGGGGGGGAAGCTGGCCAATATCCAGCCCGTTTTCACGCGTTTTGAGCGGATTCCGGGGGGGCTTGCCGGTCAAAAACCATGGTGAACCCACGAAATATCTAGCCAGAGGCACAATTGATGCCCGGTTAAAAATCGCTTGGTTTTACTTCGTATTTGTACGGGTGTGTCTTTCCTGCAATGGCGCGGTCAGTGCGATTGGGCCATCTTCCGGGACAGCCGCTAGGCACAATTTTGCTGTCCCGCGTCCTTTATTGAGGAGATTGAAGATGTATCTGAAGAGCACCATCGCCGCCGCGGCACTTCTTGCGGCTACTGGCTTGGCTTCCGCCGCTGACATGGCCGTGAAGGCCCGTCCGGTGGTGGCTCCGCCGCCCGTCTGGACCTGGACCGGTTTCTACATCGGTGTCCATGTCGGCGCCGGCTGGGGTGAGACCGAATCGACCCTGACCGGGCTCAGCGCCCCGGCGCTCCCGCCGCCTAACACCATTGCCTTCCAGCTTCCGTTCTCCCAGAACAGCCGCAGTGGCTTCCTGGGTGGTGGCCAGATCGGCTACAACTGGCAGGCTGGCTGGGCTGTCATCGGTGTCCAGGCTGATATCGCCGGGACCGACATCAAGGGCACCACCCCCTGCCTCGTCGTGCTGTCTTGCCGCACCGAGACTGATTGGCTGGCGACCGTGTCGGGCCGTATTGGCGCAGTGGTCCTCGACCGTGGCCTGGTCTACGTGAAGGGCGGTGGCGCCTGGATGCAGAACCATCATTCTGTCGACGTCCTGCCGATCGGGGCTGCGGCTTTCCCGGGGATCAATATCACCAACAAGGACAGCGACGCTTTCGGCTGGCTGCTCGGCTTCGGCACGGAGTGGCAGATCACCCCGAACTGGTCGGCGTTCGTCGAATACAACTACATCGAGTTTGACAGGAAGAACGAAGCCTTCCTGATCAACCCGGTGATCACCGCTCCGATCAACGTGTTCGTCAACGCCGATCTCAAGAACACGCTCTCGATTGCCAAGGTCGGCATCAACTACAAGTTCGACTGGGGCACGCCGGTCGCCGCCAGGTACTGAGATCCGCGCTTCTCACGATCTGAAAACCCCGGGCCAAAAGCCCGGGGTTTTTTACATGTGGCGCTCGTTTCGGTCGCTGTGGACCTCCGACTCGCAAAGGCGAGCTCTTGAAGAGCTGGCCCTTTTGAAGGGCCCGAGAAATGACGACTCGGCCCGCGGTCTGACGTCCAAAGGAAGCATTTCGAGATCCTTGGGGTGTTTCCCCTCTTTTCGAAAAGGGTCGGCTGATCGGCTCTAAAACCGTAGCCCTGCGACACCCGTGGCTGCGGGATCGCTGCCCGAAAAATGGCCGGCGATGCGGTGATTCTCGCTGATTCGCTGCGGAAAGACCTTCAGAAGAGCCCTTGGCTGACGCCTGGCAATCGTCACGGCTCGTCCGGTGCAACCCCACGCCGGTGGATTCAAATGATGTCTGGTGCTTTCACTTGTGACTGTGTCTTTCCTGCACTGTTACACCCCCTGGAACCTCAGTATTTTTGCGGACAGAGCTTAAAACCAAAGAAGGGGCGTTCGATGAAAAAATTTGCAGCAGCAGCCGCTATCCTGGTTGCGTCCACGGTGGCCGGTTCCGCCGCTGACATGGCCGTGAAGGCCCGTCCGGTGGTGGCTCCGCCGCCCGTCTGGACCTGGACCGGTTTCTACATCGGCGCCCATGTCGGCGCCGGCTGGGGTGAGACCGAATCGACCCTGACCGGGCTCAGCGCCCCGGCGCTCCCGCCGCCTAACACCATTGCCTTCCAGCTTCCGTTCTCCCAGAACAGCCGCA
>Ga0081455_10003124_pt1 | contig 19278 bp, 9 predicted proteins | sample TabmetS3T2R1_FD_70207 | JGI IMG/M metagenome (GOLD analysis project Ga0081455, IMG submission 70207) | Tabebuia heterophylla rhizosphere microbial communities from the University of Puerto Rico - S3T2R1 | ecosystem: Host-associated > Plants > Roots > Rhizosphere ... | reverse complement strand
AAGGTCCCCGAGGGCGTCAATTTAAACATCGTGCCGTTCCCGTTTATGCCGCCTTGATAGGTCGTGCCGTAGAGATTGCCAGCCGCGTCGGCGATCAAGTTGGAATAAGGATAGGCCCCGTCGACGCCAGTGAACGAATGTAGCAAGGTATAGTTCCCCGACGGCGTCACTTTAAATATCGTGCCGTTCGAGTCTAATCCGCTGTCAGTCGTCGTGCCGTAGAGATTACCCGCCCCATCGGCGAGTAAACCGGACACGGGACGGGCCCCGTCGATACCCCCAGTGAATGAATAAAGCACGGTCTCGGTCCCTGAGGGCGTCAGCTTGAACACTATCCCCATATTGCTTGCGCCGCCGTCATTTGTCGTGCCGTAGAGATTGCCGGCCGTATCCGCGATCAAGTTGGCATAGGGATACGCCCCGTCGGCGCCGGAGAACGAATAGAGCACAGTCTCGGTCCCTGAGGGTGTCAGTTTGAACACCGTGCCCATATTGCTTGCGCCGCCAAGAGTCGTCGTGCCGTAAAGATTGCCCGCCGCATCGGCGAGCAGGCCCGAGACTGGATTCGCCCCGTCACTGCCGGCGGAGAACGAATGGAGCACAGTCTCGATCCCCGAAGGCGTCACTTTGAACACCGTGCCGAAATTGTATGTCCCGCCATTGATTGTGGTGCCATAGAGGTTGCCCGCAGCGTCGGCGATCAGGCCGGCCACTGGATTCGCCGCGTCGGCGCCGGTGCCGAACGTGTAGAGCACAGTAGTTCCCGAGGGCGTCACTTTGAACACTATGCCTGAATTGTTTGCACCGCCAAGATTGGTCGTGCCATAAAGGTTGCCCGCTGCGTCGGCGATCAAGCCAGCTTCGGGTTGCGTCCCGTCAGCCCCGCCAGCGAACCTGTAGAGCGTCGTTAAGGTCTGCGCCGGGGCCTGGCTCGTTACCAGAGTGGCGGCGCTCAATAGAATAAGCAAATTCTTCTGCATCATGGATCTGTCCCTATTGGAGTAAGCAAAAAAGCTCGCCGAAACTTGCCACGGTTTCCGAAAAAAGAGGCGTTGGAGAGATTTTTGCTAAATTTGTGAGCAAATCCTTTTGCAAGTATGGTTTCTGAGCGCTGGAAGCAGATCGAGCAGGTCTACTACAGTGTGGTGACGTCGTCCGTGGCGGACCGTGCCGCGCTGTTGGATGAATTGTGCTCGAACGATCCGGACATGCGCCGCGAAGTGGAGTCGCTGCTCAATGCCAGGGACGATGCAGGGAACTTTTTATCGTCGATGACCCTGAAGGGTCACATCGCGGAACTGCTTTCCGAACCGGACCTGACGGGTCAGACCCTTGGACACTACCAAATTCTTTCTGCTATCGGCGCCGGCGCGATGGGCAAAGTCTATCTGGCGCGCGACACAAGGCTCGACCGGCAAGTCGCACTAAAAATTCTTCCCACGCAGTTCACACGAAATTCCGATCGGGTCGCCCGGTTCCGGCGCGAGGCCAAAGCTGCCTCGGCCCTCAATCATCCGAACATCATCACGATTTACGATGTCGGCGAGATCGGTGATACCTCGTTCATCGCTGCCGAGTTTATTGAAGGCGTAACGCTACGCGAGCGGCTCGCTGCGGGGAGGATGGAACTACCGGAGATCCTTGAGATCGCAATCCAGTGCGCACTGGCTCTCGAAGCCGCGCATCGTGCTGGGATTGTGCATCGCGATATCAAGCCAGAGAACATTATGGTGCGCCCGGATGGCTTAGCGAAGGTGCTCGACTTCGGCGTGGCCCGTGTGGAAACGCCGGAACCGGCCGTGGACGCAACGCAAGCGGGTACTCTCATCGGTACGCCGCGATACATGTCGCCGGAACAGGCGCGCGGCCAAAGGCTCGACGCAAGGACCGATATTTTCAGCCTCGGCGCGGTGCTTTATGAAATGGCCACTGGCGTTCCTGCGTTCCCTGGAACGACTCCGGCGGATGTGTTCGCGGCGCTGCTCGGTACGACACCTCGCGCGCCGTCGGAAATCGTGGCTGGCATCCCGGCGCATTTCGACACTATTGTTTTGAAGGCGCTGGAGAAAGATCCGGCAGCGCGGCAACAGACCATGCAGGCCTTGGCCGCCGATCTTCAGGATTTCGAGCGGCACCCTGCGGCGCTGAGCCAGACTCCAGCCAAGAAAAGAGCGGCGGGGCGTGGTCGCGTTTCTTTGCTTGGCCGGCAAAGCATCGCGATCGCGGCGGCAGTAATCGGTGTGGGGTTGGCGGCTACCTGGTACACGCGGATGGAGAGATTGGGGAGTCACGTCGAAGCGCCTACCCTCAGCGCAGTGCCGCTTACCAGTTTCGAAGGGTTCAAAGATTTCGGCTCTTTCTCTCCCGACGGAACTCGGGCGGCGTTCTCTTGGAACGGCGGCCGGGGGGGAAGCGGAGGCCACCTGCAGCGCAACATTTATATAAAAACGATTGGTCCTGATGAGCCGGTGCAGTTAACGTTCGCCTCAGAGGACGACAGACTGCCAATCTGGTCGCCGGATGGAAAACATATTGCGTTCTGCCGCCGCGCGCCTAATGAACCCGCACGAAATCATTACGACATTTATGAGATCCCAGTCGAGAGAGGAAAGGAACGCAAGATCGCCGAAGCGGGATTGGGGACGTCGTGGTCGCCGGATGGCCAGATCCTAGCAATGGCCGGGGTGCCCGGCGCGATGGCCGGAGTACCCGGCGAGTCGAGCGGTATCTTTTTGCAATCGTTGGCAACCGGCGAACGGCGCCAGATCACCAATCCCCACCCGCATTTGGACATCCTTCCCGTCTTTTCTCCCGATGGGCAATGGATCGCGTTTACCCGCGACTTCGGCTTCTCATCGCGGGAAATATTCGTGATCCCGGCGAGAGGCGGAACGGCGAAGCAACTCACCTTCGATCATGAACCCACATATGGGGCAGCCTGGACGCCGGACAGCCGCGAAATCGTGTTCTCATCGAATCGGGGAGTCGGCGGCGAAGGCCTCTGGCGTATTCCCGCAACGGGCGGCGTTCCCCGGAGGGTCTCCGCGACACTCCAGGGCGCCTTTTATCCTTCTATTTCGCGCCAAAGCAATCGGCTGGTTTATACCGAATCGTTCAAAGATACGAATATCTATGCCTGCGACGGACCAGGCTTTGGAAGGCAGGCGAGTACGAGTCGAGCGGCTCTGGGCCGGTTTGGCCCGCCAAAGGGTCTGATCCTTTCCTCTCGCCGGGATGATAGCCCGAGCTTTTCGCCGGATGGAGAGCGGATTGCCTTCGTCTCCAAGCGCACGGGCAATGAGGAGATCTGGATTGCAAATCGAAATGGCGGACAGTTGGTGCAGTTGACTGTGTTCAAGGGTCCGGGGACCGGAACACCAAAGTGGTCGCCGAATGGCCAGCGAATCGCATTCGATTCGCTGGCAGGGGGCAATCCCGACATTTATATTATCGACGCCGGCGGCGGCATACCACGCCGTTTGACGAACGGTTCTCACGCAAACTTCATGCCGGCCTGGTCCCCAGACAGCAAGTGGGTTTATTTCAGATCCAATGCCTCCGGTAGTGACCAGATCTGGAAGATTCCGGCTGCTGGTGGAGTTGCTACACAGCTTACACAAACCGGAGGAGGCGAGGCATTCCCTTCGCCCGACGGCAAGATAGTCTATTTTCGAAAGCGCCTCGGGGAACCGATCTGGATGGTTCCGGCCGAAGGTGGTCCAGAGAAACGCTTGCCCGAAATGGAACGTTTTGACAAGATCTTCCGTTCCATGGGAGTTATAAGTCGAGGGATCTATTTTATGTCGAGGCAGGACGGACCGCGGCAGACGATCCACTTTTTCGACTTTGGAACTCGCCAGATTACTCCACTCATGACTTTCGACAAAGAACCAATTTGGGATTATCCGAACGTTGCTCTCTCCAACGATGGCCGGCGCTTGTTGTTTGCTTGCCTGGACAAGGAGGTCAATGATTTAATGCTCATCGAGAATTTTCGTTGAGCATACGGTCGGCGACCCAACGTGAACCCTCCCGCCAACGAAATTACGCAGTTGTTGAATGCCTGGTGCAGTGGCAATCGAGAGGCGCTCGATCAACTGGCGCCATTAGTGGAATCGGAGCTGCGCCGATTGGCCGGCGTGCATATGAGCAAAGAAGCGGCTGGCCACCCACTCCAGCCAACCGCCTTGGTCAACGAAGCTTATCTGCGTTTGATTGAATGGAACACCATCGCGTGGGAAAATCGGGCCCATTTTTATGCGGTCGCAGCAAAGATGATGCGGCGCATACTCGTCACACAGGCGTTGGCCCGTCGGACTCAAAAGCGCGGCGGCGAGGCGGTTCTGGTTTCGCTGAGCGAAGCGGGGGAAGCGCCGGATCGTAACGCTGAAATTATCGCGTTGGATGAAGCGCTACAGTCGCTGGCGAGATTTGACGATCGAAAGAGCCGGATCGTGGAACTGCGGTTCTTCGCTGGTCTGAACGCAGAAGAGACGGCAGAGGTTCTGGGCATCTCTCCGCGTACAGTGCACCGGGAATGGGATTTGGCGCGGGTCTGGTTATTCCGGGAACTTCGCGGGCACACATGACAAGCACGCCATCGGAATGGTCTCTGTCAGGCGCCCGCTAGCGCTTCGGATTCATACATAGACCGACTCGCTATTGGAGTCATCTCACGGCGAACGCGCCGGTCTGCGGGCTTGGGTTCCTTGTTGATTTTAGCTTCGACCCACTCGAAACGCGCTACAGCTTGCTCAAACGCCCGTTCGCACCGAAGCTTTGATCGTGGCAAAGGGGGTTGAGGTCGCAAATGCCGGCCGCACGATATAGCTACCAACTCCAGCCGGCACGACAAATGTTTCTGCAAAGTGAACCATCATGGGTTGAAAGGCACCACTCGGGCTTTCGACAATGATCTCGCTTCCTTCGACTAGGTTGAGAACGTTTACGCTTCCAAACGTATGGTGCTGAACCGCGCCTGAAAACCAATGCCTGCGGGTTTCGATAAATTCTCGCGGGTGGAGGCCTGTGCGTTCTTCCCGCCAATCCTCGCCTTGCGCAACCTGTTCGATTCGATTGACTAGCTCGCGTTCTACCCAGCCGGTTGTCCGATCCCACTGGATATTCTGAATCCCATGCTCCAAATGGACTGGCCGGGGTCGCCCGTTCAATCCGAGTCTTCCCCAGTCCCACAGCTTGAAAGTGAAAATATAAGGTGTTGCGCTGATTTCCAGGACCAGGCAGTTTCGGCCCGAGCAGTGAATCGTTCCCGCAGGAATCAGGAAATGATCGTGCTTTCTTGCTGGCCAAACATTTACGTAGCGCTCGGCCGAAAAAGAGTCGCCCGAGTTTTGGGCCCGTTGTAATTCGCGGATCATCATCTCACGATCCAGTTGCTCCTTTAAACCGAGGTAAACGCAGGCATCGTCGCCGGCATCCAGAAGATAGTAGCTTTCATCCTGCGTGTAATGCATTCCGAATTTTTGCTGGATGTATTCCGTCAAAGGATGCACTTGCAGTGAAAGATTGCCGCCTTGCATTGTGTCGAGAAGATCGAAGCGGATAGGAAATTCTGTTCCGAATCTAGCGTGAACCGCATCCCCCAAAAGCTCGCGCGGGTGACTGAAAACCAAGTCAAGCGCGGGAACTTCGATCCTTACGTTTCCAAATCCCAGAAGCAGACTGTTCTCTTCGGGAACGCAGTCGAAACACCAGGCGTAGTTTGGAGGTCCGCTTGGCAAGCAGCAAGTATTTCTCAGCCACTGGCCTCCCCATGGGCCTGGATCGAAAAACGGTACTAGGCGAAAGGGCTGTTTCACAGCCGCGCTCAAGCCTTTTCGGAACATCTCACCCGAAATCATTTTGGGTTCGCGCCGCTTGTTGGTGTCGAGCAGAAAATCGATTCGCGGAAGGAGGCGCGCTTTGAAACGATCGGCGACTCGCCAATCGACGAAAACTCCGCGTTTGTATTTCGCCGAAGGGTCGGCGCTTTCATTGCCGGCTCCTAGATTCCCAATTTCATTGCGGCGCTGGCGTTGCTGAATCTCCCAACGGGCGAGATCTGCAAAAACGAGAGTATCTGGCTTCTCGCACAGTAAAACCGCGCCCGCGCCAACTACAAATGTCGGGCCTGTCACCACTTCCTGAAATGCTTCTTTGACCTGCTTGAGCCGCTCGCAACCGAAGAAATCCTTTAATTCTAGATTTGTGAGATAGCCAAAAACCGGGTCATCGGTCAGATCACGGGCCAGCAATGCTTCAATTTCGGCAGAGGTTTTCAGCGCGCAGCGACTCCGGATAATACGGGCCGACGGGTCGGAATCGCGGATAGCGCCACAAATGTCGTCCTCAAACACTCCGGGATAACACTCAATGCAAATCATCCTTGCCCTGAGGCTAAGGAGGTGAGTCACAATCGCTTTCCATCCGAGCTCGCAGCCTGTCGACGACGGGGAAATCGCGACGCAAGGATACTTGTCGTAATCGCAATTCATGTTGGAAGCAAGTGCATCTGGAGCAAAGGGACGGCGCCAATGATAGCGGCAGTCTCTCCTAATTTGGATTGGCAGAATCGGACGCTGCCCCATGGCGTCCAAGCATAGGAATCTACATGCTGCTGAAGTGCGATGAGGATCGGGAATGAGCTCTTTATGACGCCGCCACCCAGTATGAATAATTCCGGATCGTACGCGTGAACCAGCGATAAAGCGCACGCCGCCCAAATGCTGACACATCGGTCACGCACAGCAATTGCCACAACATCGCCCTGGTCGGCCCAACTAAACAACGTGGAAAAGTCGAGTTTCTTTTCGCGCGACAGCGGACTATTTTCAAAACCGGGCCAAGTTCCACAAACCTCTTCTAGTGCATAAGTGGATGCTTCCGCTTCAAAACAGCCCTGAGCACCACACGAGCAGCGGCGGCCGCCGATAACCACTGTGAAGTGTCCCCCTAGACATCCCGCTTGGAAATGTCTGCCCCGTACCAGAATGCCTTCCATGATGGCGGCGCTCCCGATTCCTGTGCCCAGGGTCACCATTACCACGTTGTCGCTGCCCGTCGCGGCACCTGAATGCCGTTCACCCAGGAGAGCCATTCGGGTATCGTTTTCGAGGACCAGCGGCAATCCAAACTGCTCGCGCGCCCAGGAAGTAATGTCGACCGACGTAGCATCGGAATACTTGTGATTTGTGGAAACGACACGCCCGGCTGCCGTATCCACCAAGCCACAAAAACCGAAGCCTATCCCCACAAAATTGCCGCCATGCCTTTTTGCGAGTTGCGCCAATGTCTCCGCCAAGACAGGAAGAAGATCCTTGAGACTGCCCTTGCCGTCAGACTCTATGGAGACAACTTCGAGCAGTGTCCTATCATCGACCGCACCACAAGACACGTGACTTCCGCCCACATCGACGGCGAGTACTCTCATACGGCGAGGCCTTTCTTTCGATCCTTTAACCAAATTTGGCCGATCTCCTCGAGTGCATAGCCCTTGGTTTCCGGAACCCACGCTAAGACGAAGACAAAGTTCACCGCGGCCATCGCGGAAAAAAATAGAAAAGTGCCGTAACTCCCAAGGTGTTTCTGCATCACCGGGAAGAATTGGTTGGCCAGATACGCGGAGATCCAAAGAGCAGTGGTCGCGATCGACATAGCGATCCCGCGGACCTTCGGGGGAAAGATCTCTGAAATAACGACCCAACAAACAGCGCCATTTCCGACAGCATGACCACCCACGAACAGTACGATGCCGATCAAGATCCCTGTGACTCCGGCGTGTGAATAGTAAAAGAAACCGACAGACGCCAGGGCCACAGTCTGCATCGCTGTCCCAACTAAAATCAGCGTCTTGCGCCCGGCTTGGTCGACCAGCCAAATAGCAATGACTGTGAAGACTACGTTTACGACGCTAACCAACACAGATTGGAAAAAGGAATCCTTCACATTCTGGCCCGCGCTCTTGAATACTTCAGGCAAGAATGAAAGCAAGGATGTGATCCCGCTCATTTGTGAAAGAGCTGCCAGGACTATCCCGATACTCAAAGCCCGCCGGAACGGCCCTACAAAGAGTTCCGATATCCCGCCTCGTTCCTCCTCGAGAAAATTGTGGATGGCCTCCACTTGTGCGAGTGCGGACTCTTCTCCGTTGATTGCCGTGAAGACCCTCTGAGCTTCCGCTTGCCGGCCCACTTTCAATAGCCAGCGCGGACTTTCCTTGCTCAAAAGAATCATCGCGCTGAAGAGAATGGCTGGAAACACGCCCATCGCGAACATCCATCGCCATCCTCGTTGAAGATTCCAGGTTTCATCCCCGGACTTCTGTATCAGGAGATTGATAAACACCGCCGCGAGAACCCCAAACACGATACCGAATTGATAGAGCACAACAAGCCGGCCGCGGATGTTGCGTGGCGCAATCTCCGCGATGTACATCGGCGCCACGATTGAGGCCGCTCCAATTCCGATGCCACCGGCAATACGCCAAAAAATGTACTGAGTAAAATTCGGAGCCAGCGCAACACCAACGGACGAAAGTGTGAAGCAAAATGCACACAAGTATAAGGATTTCTTCAGGCCGAACCTGTCGGCGATGCTACCTGCCGCCGCGGAACCGATCAAACATCCGACCAGCGCGCAGCCAGCAGCCCAACCAGTACCAACCGGGTCCAGGCGAAAAAATTTCGTCAAAAATCCGATCGCGCCGCTTATGACGATGTTGTCATAGCCAAACAGAAAACCGGCCAGCGCGGCAACCAGCGTCGAAATAATCAACACGCTGCGAACTTTGCCCGGCCTGGTTGAACTCTCCACTAGCGAATCCAATTCTCAACGAGCGGTCTAAGACGCGATTTTGCGTCTTGACACAGCGAGACGTTCACCCATAGACTTTATCTTGACCATGAACAAAGTGTCAAGATCCATGTCCAGAAGCGTACTCTTTCTTTTGGGAATCATGTTGATCTGGTCAATAGAGGCCAAAGCTGGAAATACAACTATCTGGCAGATCGGCAAGTTTGATCAGTCTCCGGTCGAGTTCTTGAACCCTTCGAAAGATTCGGTCTCCTATGCAGCCAGTCAAGGAAACTGGCGCAACGATTGGCCTCGCAGCCAACGCATCGGTCAGGCTTACACGATTTTGTTCGACATCGATTCGGTATCGGGACTCTATACGCTCCGAATCGGTACTCTGATTGAGCGGCCCAGGGTGCCCGCATTACGAATTGAAGTAAATGGCCACACCGGGACTTTCTATCTGCATCCCAAGCTGAGCTATTCACGGAGCGACTTCTCATATGCGTTTGACCCACATGAATCGCAAAGTGACGTAGCGGTTGCTATTCCAGAGTCCTTTCTCAAGGTTGGACAGAACACGATCAAGATTAGTTGTATCGACGATCCGCCCTCCACTTCCGAAGAACAGAAGGAATCTGGCATCACCTATGATGCGCTGAGTCTGTACCAAGACGCTTCCAAAAAGCCTAGTCCCGCCGATATCTTGGCTGAATTAGAGCCCACAATTTTTTTCCGTCAAGTTAACGGCACATTAGTCGAAATTGTCGATGCCTTCATACGGACCAATAGACCGGCAAAACGAGGAATGGCCGAATTGGAGATTGATGGCAAACGGTATCCCGCAAAGCTATCAGATCTTACGGATTTTGGAGAACAGCGAATTTCCTTTGAATTGCCGGAATGGAGCGGAACAGTCTCAGCAAAGCTGAGGGTACAGGCCGGGGTGCGGCGTGCGTTTGATTTCAGTTTAAGGGCGGAACGAAAGTGGACAATCTTTGTTGTCCCGCACACGCATCTTGATGTTGGCTATACGGACTTTCAGGGAAAGATAGCGGAGACTCAACCGAGAGTTCTGACGCAAGCGGCTGAATTGATTCGCGAACATCCTGATTTCCGCTTTTCGATGGATGGCTCATGGAATTTGCAGCAACTGCTGAATACACGGCCAAAGGAGAAGCGCGAAGAAATTCTGGGGCTCATACGTAGCGGAAAGATGGCAATGCCGGCCCAGTACTGTAATTTGCTCACTGGCTATGCTTCGCTCGAGACGCTATACCGGTCGCTTTATGAATCTAAGGAATTAGCAAAGCAGTATGGCCTGCCATTCGAATACGCGAACATCACCGACGTTCCGACTTATTCCGGCAGCTACCCATCCATCTTGGCTTCGAGTGGAGTTAAGTATTGGACCGCGGCAGCTAACAATGATCGCGCTCCAATCTTTTACTACGATCAGTGGAACGAAAAGTCGCCATTCTGGTGGGAAGGGCCAGACGGCAAAAAGGTATTGTTTTGGTACTCGCGTCACTATATGCAGGTACAGACACTTTTCGGCCTGCCACCCCAGTTAGCCGCGGTGCGCCAATCGTTGCCTATTTATCTGCAGGCATATTCGAAGCCCAGTTTCAAACCGGATGTCGCGCTGATCTTTGGAACACAGGTCGAAAACACAGACCTCTTTCCGCCTACCGCAACATTTGTAGACGAATGGAATAAGTCGTACGCGTATCCGAAACTGACATACTCCACGTTTCCCGACTTTTTTCATTACCTGGAAGAACATTTCGGAAAGGACTTGCCGACGTATAAGGGAGACGGAGGACCGTATTGGGAGGATGGCATAGGGAGCGATTCCTACTTCGCGGCGGAAGATCGCCAAAACCAGAATCGAGCCTTGTCAGCCGAAATTTTATCCAGCGTTGCGCACTCACTTGACTCCAATTTGAATCCGCCGGCCGGGTTGCTGGCAGATATTTGGCGGAACATCATTCTTTTTTCAGAGCATACGTGGCTCTCCTACAACTCGGTCTCGCAGCCAGATCACGATCAGTCGATAAAACAGGCGCGTGTGAAAGACGATCGGGCCGAACGTGCTTCGCTTGAAATTGAGGACGTTACGAACCGGTCGTTAAGTCAACTCGCCGACCAGATTCACGTTCCTGCGAACACGTTGGTGGTTTTCAATTCGCTCAATTGGAACCGGGATGCTGTTGTGGAAACGGATTTGTTCGCTCATCCAAAGGTGGTCGATCTGAGTACTCATCAAGATGTTCCGCTCCAAGTCCTGTATGAGAAGCAAAAGTTCTTGCACGTCCGCTTCGTCGCGAAGGGCTTGCCCGCCGTTGGCTACAAATGCTTCAGCATCTCCTACGAAACAGAAGGGTCGCCAAAAACCGAGCGCAAAGAGCTACGCACTATCGAAAATCGCTACTACCGTATCGGGTTGGATGAGAGCACAGGATCGGTGGTGAGTATCTACGACAAGGAGTTAAAGCGAGAGTTAGTGGATGCCCATAGCCCTTACAAATTCGGACAATACCTATACGTCACTGGCGGCGATGGGGACACGCAGATGATTAATCCATTCCCTGGGCTTCCGCCGGGCGAACTAACCGTTCATCCGTCATCGCAGGGCAAATTGGTCGGGGTCGAAGAGTTTCCGTGGGGGCAATCGGTACGGCTAAGCAGCTCCAGCGTTAACACTTCAGAGATTCAAACCGAGATTCTGCTTTTTAACGACCGGAAGAGTATTGAGTTCCGCTACCATCTCCACAAGAATTACACGAATGCAAAAGAAGGTGTTTATTTCGCCTTTCCGATCGATGTAGCGGCTCCGAATTTTGCGTATGGAACTCAACAAGGGTGGGTCGATCCGGCGCACGATCTCATGAAAGGAGCTAGCCTGGAGTGGTTTAACGTTCAAACCTGGATGGCGGCGCATGACGCTAACCTGTCTGTCGGAATTGTGCCGGTCGACGCTTCGCTTGCGAGTTTTGGAGACATCAACCGGGGGAAATGGCCTGGCGAGTTCCAGCCGAAATCGGGAACCATCTTTTCATACGTGATGAATAACTACTGGCACACAAACTATCGCGCGGGTCAAGGCGGAGATTTTGAATTTCGATATGCAGTCACAAGCGCCGCCAAGTTGGATAGCGCCACGCTCACGAAGCTGGCAGCCGAAGCAATGCGGCCGCCTGAACTCAATTATGTCGTCAATCAAGATAAGGTTGGTAATCCGGACCGCCCACTGCCGCCGGAGGGGAAAGGGTTTCTCGAAACATCTGCGGATGGTGTTGTGCTCGTAACCTGGAAACGAGCGGAAGATGGGAATGGTTCCATCCTACGGCTCGCGGAAACAAGCGGGGAAACCAAGAGTGTCAAGATCCGCTTTTTGCACGAAGCACGCATCCGGTCCGCGCACATTTGTTCCGGCGTTGAAGATGACCGGGAGGCGCTACCCGTTGAAGGCAACACCGTTCCACTCTCTTTCAAGCCATTCGAGGTGTTGACCGTTCGAGTCGTCGAGGAGTGACAGACTCAGCGAGCGCCTTGCCTTTGTTATTGCGAAAAATGCTTCGTAGCGCGAGAGGAACGGCGCCGAACATGCTCGGACTCTCTACACTTGCCCGCCTGAGCTCAGGAAGCGACAGGCCTTGTATCAAATACCCACTATGAAGTTCGTCTTTCAAGACGGGCTCTATTAACGGCCAGGCTTCCGTAATCTGCCCGCCGACCACGATCACTTCGGGGCTAAGCCCCTGGGCCAGGCCGCGGATGCCCCTGCCGATTAGCGTGGCAGTGTGTAGCAATTGCTGGCGAGCCTCTTTGCTGCCGCTCATTGCTAGATCCACAATGTCATGGACAGACCGTGCGCTGGTGGCCAGGTCAGGGTACTTCTTTTGAAACCGGCTGATTGTGGCGTGATCGGATGCGAGAGCTTCCCAGCAGCCCACGTTGCCACAACTACACCGAGGACCTTGCGGATCCATCGGCATGTGCCCGAAGCCGCCGGAACCTACACTCGAGCCGATATGCAATTCCCCGTTAAGAATAAAGCCGGTGCCAACGCCTTCTACTATCAGTACGAAGAGTAAGCTGTGCGCGCTTGAAATTTCCATCGGACCATACCAGAGTTCCGCCAACGCCGCCACATTGGCATCATTTTCTATTTCGACTGGCAGATGCAATTCGTGATGGAGTAACCGCCTGATGGGCACAGCCTTCCAGCCCAGATTGGGCGAAAACACAATCGTCCCCTCTGTTCGATCCAAAAGACCTGGAACACTCACGCCTACGGCTGAAAAGTGAGCTTTCCCGTAGTTACTTGCCAGATGCGCCTTGATGTCTTGTGCCAATTGCTTTAAGAACGAATCGGCATTGCGGCCTGTCCGAACGGTCCGCTGGCTCAGAACTCGGCCATTGAAATCGCTCACCAAGTAAATGGATTGGTGAACGCCTATGCTCAGTCCGACTGCGTACGCTTTTTCGGAGTTCACCTGAAGGTAGACAGCGCGCCGCCCGCCTTTCGAGGGAGCTTCTTCCGCTTCGTAGACAAAGCCCGACTTCAGTAGACGGTTGACAACTACCGAAACCGTTCCCGGGCGAAGACCCGTGTCCTTGACGACCTCCGTTCTCGAAACCGGCTGACGATCTCTGATCAGATGCAATAGCCGCATCTCATTGGTGTCTCTGACATCTTCCACACCTAGAACTCGAAGACTTGGCCTTCCCGATTTGCGCATACCTCTACTGAAGCAAATAGCTCGGTCTTCAGAGTATAAAACTTTTATTTAGGCATGAAAAAAGTCTTGACAGACAATTGAAACAGAACTATACCTGTTCATACGGGTCTCTATGACCTTCGCGGTTCGCCCTAATCTCGTCGCGCGAGCTCGCCTTGAAAGAGGTAACAAGAAATGCAGCGTCTCAGACCAAGCTGTCTTGTCCTGACATCGATCTTAATCGCGAAGAGCCTTTGGGCACAAACAGTTACCGGATCTATTAATGGCACGATCGTCGACCCGTCCGGCGCGGCTGTCGGCGGTGTTCAAATCGAAATTACAAACCGTGATACAGATCTGCGCCGAACCGCCAACAATTCGGAGAACGGGACTTACGTTGTGGCACAGTTGCCTCCGGGCACCTATGACGTGTTAGTTCAGAAGGCGGGATTTGCCAATCAGGTGCAACGCGGCATTCGGCTGCTTGTGAATCAAAACCTGACACTCGATTTCAAGCTTTCACTTTCGTCCGTATCCCAAAATATAGAAGTCACAGCCGCTCCTCCGGCGCTCGAGACCACCTCCGCAACGTTGGGGAAAGTCGTTGAGCACGACCAAATCGTGGATTTGCCGCTAAACGGTAGAAGTTTTACGCAACTCGTTTTGCTGACGCCGGGCGCGGCGCCTGTTCAATCGGGTCAGCAAGGGTCCTTTACGGTTCGCCTAGGCGCTGGCGGTATCAGTCCTTCCGTCAACGGCCAGCGAGGGCAACAAAACAACTTCACCATGGACGGTGTTCTGAATAACGCAACTTACACGAATACCTGGGCAATCAGCCCACCGCCGGATGCGTTGCAAGAGTTCAACGTTCAGTCTCATATGACGGACGCGCAGTTTTCGATTTCATCGGGCGCCAATATCAATATCGCCACCCGCTCCGGCACCAATGATTTTCACGGGGCTCTTTGGGAGTTCTTCCGAAATGACAAACTAGACGCACGAAACTTCTTCGATCAGCAGAAACCGCCGTACAGGCAGAATCAATACGGCGTGTATTTTGGCGGACCTGTCCGGCTTCCACATTTCAATGGAAAAGACAATACTTGGTTTTCCGCCTATTGGGAAGGCTTTCGATCGCGCCAGAGTGGAAGCTATTTTGCCAGCGTTCCGACTCAAGCCATGCGCCAGGGCGACTTTTCCGCCGTTCTCGGACCCCAGGTTGGAGTCGATAGCCTCGGGCGGCCGATGCTCCAGAATCAGATATTCGATCCGGCGACCAGTCGGACCGATCCCGCTGGGAACATTATCAGGGACCCATTCCCTCGTAACGTGATCCCCACCAGCAAGCTCAGCCCCGCCACTCAATTGGTGTTGAATAAGTATTACCCGTTGCCGAATTTAGGTGTTGGACCCAACGTGCTGCCCAATTACCAGTTCGTGCAATCCACCGCAACGAACAACGATCAAACGGGCATTCGAGTCGATCATCGTTTTGGCGACAACGATAGTATCTACGGCCGGTTTAATCGGGCGAATCCCACAATCACTCGGCCTGAGAGCCTACCCACTTACCAGCAAACGCTCGGTAATTTTGCACGCACAGCGGCGGTTGGTTACACCCATCTATTTGGCCCGACAACTATTTTGAATCTTCACTACGGCTATACATACACGAATTTCGGACAGTTTGACGAACCGTCGGGCATTCAGTTTCTGCAGGCTACTCATTACGATCGAATCAACCCGGAGCGTAACGGAGTGCCGCTCGGACCGCAGATTGGCCTCTCCGAAGGCTTCACTGGCACGAGTCAATTCGCCATTCCGCTCGGTCCATCCACGAATCATGATGGCCATGCCGATCTTTCGATGGTCCGCGGTAATCACACGATCGGCGTGGGCGGCATGGTCTATCACATTCACAGCTTTGACGACGGCTGGGGGCTGAGCACCAGCTTTACTCGAAATGCCACCTCACAAGGAGGTGTCTTCAACAATACCGGCCTGGGAGCTGCCAGTTTTGTGATGGGCTTGCCCGACAGCCTTTTCGGCTTTCTCGGCGATACGTCGGCCGATACCAGCACATTTTGGTATGCCGGTTATGTCCAGGACAAATGGCAAGTCTCCAGTAAGTTGACCATCACAGCCGGCCTGCGTTATGACTTCGTGCATCCGCCGGTATACAAAAACAATAAGGTTTCGGGCCTTGATGCGGATACCGGTGCCTTCTTGATTCCAACGGCTTTTCCGCCCCTGTTTCAATCGCCCACCGTTCGAAAAACATACTTCGATCCGCGCTACAACGGATTTCAACCGCGCTTCGGAATCGCTTACCGAGCCACGTCGAAGACTGTTTTCCGCAGCGCTTTCGCTATGTTTGACGATCATAATAACGTGCTGGTCCAGGAATCGCAGGATCCGCGAATCTCATGGCCGCAAGGGTATGGCGTCTCCGTCGCGAATTTGAATCGAGGTCTACCGGATACTTCCTTCGACAGTCTGCCTCTCGCGTCATCATTCTTGGATCCGACCCAGCCCAAAGTCGCGTTCACGGCAAATCCACGGAATAAAATCCCATATGCCATGGAATACAACGCCGGCATTGGGCAGCAGCTTACCAATTCTCTAGTGCTGAATCTTGACTATGTTGGATCTTTGGGGAGACATCTTTTCATTCAGCCGCAAGTTAATACAGCGCTAGTTCCAGGGCCAGGATCGCTTGTTAGCCGCGGCCAGCGATTCTCTCAATATGCGGGTGGCAGTATCTCGAACAGCACCAACATTGGCACATCAAACTATAACGCCCTGCAGGCAAAACTGGAAAAATCCCTCTCATCCGGCCTGACGTTTCTCGCTTCCTACACGTGGTCGAAGTCTCTCGATATACAGTCTGAAGGTCAATCTGGCTCTATCGCGACCGAGTACGATTTGCGTAGAGAATGGGGCCCCTCGGACTTCGACCGCCGGCACCTGGTTACAATTAGCGGAACTTATGCACTTCCCTTTGGGAAAGGCAAAGCGCATTTGGCCAACGCAAACGGGCTGACTCAGGTTTTGCTTGGCGGATGGAATCTAGGCGCAATCTATACCTACATTTCTGGTGCGCCCTTCAGCATCGTGGCAGGCGGCGACATCGCAAATGTGGGCGGTGGCAGCCAACGTGCCCAGGTCATCGGCAACCCGAATGCCGGATTTACCCAAAGCCGTCTGGAATGGTTTAATACCGCCGCGTTTGCTATTCCCGCAAACTATACGTTTGGCAATGCGGGAAGAAATAATCTGGTAGGGCCCGGCCAGACCAACATTGATTTCTCGACATTCAAAGACTTTCTCGTATCGGAAAAGATGAAGTTTCAGTTTCGTGGCGAATTTTTCAATGTCGCCAATCATGCGAGGTTCGGTGTGTCTGGTGGTTTGCCTGATAACAATGTGCAAGATGGAGCATTCGGCGTAATCAGCAAAGCTGGATCTCCCCGCGATATCCAATTTGCATTAAAATTCTTGTTTTGATGATCGTTGTATCGGCCCTCTTCGTACTGGCGGCCTTGGGATGTGATGAAAGCATAGAACCTGCTGCCGCTGCTTTGCAACGCAACGATTTGCAAGCGGCCAGCGCAATTCTCGAGTCCGCGCGGTCACAGTGCGGACAATCCGCCCGGTTCTACGAACTAGCCGGCGTCGTGTATCTACGCAATAACAACGTTGTGGAAGCGATAAAGGCGTTGGAACAATCCGCCGCTATTGATCCAGCCGATTCGCGTGTCCTGTTTACATTGGGCACCTTGTTAGCGCAACGCGGGATGTATGCCAAAGCTGTGGAATATCTGCGAAGGATACCGGATGCCGAAGCGGATGAGGCGGCGTATTTCAATTTGGGCTTGGCCTATTCGCACTTAAAACAGTTCGAAAACGCGAGAAGATCGTATTTCCTGGCGATTGATAAGCACCCGAATCATGTTGAAGCATATTTTCGAGTAGGCCTTGATTATGCTGCTACCGGAGATTCTAGGAAAGCTGTGCCGTGGCTATTTCGCGCTAAGGCGCTAGCTGGAGACCGGCCAGATATCGCCTACTCCTTGTCGGAGCAACTTCTCGCTTTACAGTATTTCAAAACCGCCGAAGAAATCCTCGCTGCCGGTCTCGAAAAGAACCCGCACGACGCTTTGCTCACCGTGGCCAGCGGCGATTTACATCAGAAAAAGCAAAACAGAGCCGCCGCCGCGGCGAAATATAAGGAAGCGCTTGAGCGTCAGCCAGACTTGGTTGCGGCTTTGGTCGGGCTTGCCCAAATCGCGGCGGAGGATAAAGAGGACGACGCGCAGAAATACTTGCTTGATGCTCTCAAGATTGAGCCCACAAATCCGCTGGCAAATGGACAACTGGGAGTGATCTTGGTTCATCGCGAGGATTGGGATTCGGCTATAGCCCATCTCAAAATGGCTTGGGATCAGGATCGCTCGAACACTTCTTTCGGATTAGAGCTTGCTCGCGCGCTTAGACACCGAGGACAATACGCCGATGCGCTTCGGTTGCTGAAGACGATACAACCTCTAACGGACGACTCTACGCCGCTGCATCTTGAATTGGCCCAAGTCTACTCGAAATTACACAAACTTTCCGATGCCCAGGCAGAGCGCGAGATCGTTGCCCGCATCGAGGAACGATCGCACGATGGATTGCGCTTTGAGACTCCGCAAATTTATGTCCATTGATGTCGTGCGGATCTCGATCGGCCTGGTAGTGTGTGGTTGCATGTTGGTTGCTCAGGCTCGGGAGGCTTCTCGTGGCTGCCAAGGCGCAGCCGGCTTTGCCCAGATTGAGCGGCTGCTGCAGAACAAGCAGTATGATGAGGCGGCTCGAGCATTGGACCAAACGAAAAATTGCAACAAGCTCTCGGCGATCGAAACATTCCAGTTGGGCTGGTTGTACGGTAGAGCGCGCCGGTTCGCTGATGCTCTCAAAGTTTTTGAAACGGTTTCCGAAGACGTGCCGGACCGGGTCAGCCATCAATATGCTGTTGCCTTGAGTTACTTTGAGTTGGCTGATTATCGTAATTCGGTAAAAATATTGAGCACGCTTGATGCTTCTGGCTCATTGAATCCGGAATGCGCAAACCTCCTCAGCGTCTCCTACTCTAAGCTCGGTCTTTATAAGCAGGCTGAATCGACGCTTGCTAAAGAAATTCAAACTCATGCGAACGATCTAACTGCGCGTTTGAACCTGGTTACCTTGTATGCAGATCAAGACAGATTTCAAGAAGCTGCGAAGGTGGCGTCGGACGCGGCAGAGGCTTTCCCGGGCGATTCCAGAGTTCTGGTAGTTCGTGGAGCGGCGGATACCTTAATTGGCCAGCTAGAAAGAGCATATGACGATTTTTCAGCAGCGGCAAAACTGGATCCGGCAAACTCAGACACTCAGTTCTTTTTGGCCCTGACTAGATACAAGCAGGGACGATTTGCCGACGCGATCAAATCTCTCGAAACAGCCAATAAGTCCGGGATAATCGACTCCGACTTGCACTACTTGCTGGCGGAATGCCTACTCAAGGCTGATGCTTCCGAAACGCAGGCTGCCATGGCCGAGTTGAACCGGGCTATTGAGCTGAATACGAATTCTGTTTCGGCTAGAGCGGTGCGCGGCAAACTGCTGCTTGAGGCCAGCCGTGCAAAAGAAGCTGAGGCGGACCTCAAGATCGCCTATCAGCGCGATCCAAGCTCACGAAGCGCCACCTACAATCTAGCGCGGGCATACCGGGCAATGGGGC
>Ga0081455_10003123_pt1 | contig 19288 bp, 11 predicted proteins | sample TabmetS3T2R1_FD_70207 | JGI IMG/M metagenome (GOLD analysis project Ga0081455, IMG submission 70207) | Tabebuia heterophylla rhizosphere microbial communities from the University of Puerto Rico - S3T2R1 | ecosystem: Host-associated > Plants > Roots > Rhizosphere ... | reverse complement strand
CGACCATCGAAGTCTCCTCCGGAACCTCCGCCATCTTAGCCCCGCCCGCAGTTTCGGCTTGGTTAAGAAAGCGGTAATGCCGCCCGCCTTACAGTGTCCGAGCAAAGAAGGCCCGCAATTTGAGAGCCGCGGTGAACCAACACATCTCGTCCGCCGAGGACACCCTGCTCGATTACGCCGTGCGTTTGACCCATCATCGGGCCGGACGCAAGGCGCTTTTCCTGCGGTTGACCGCTCTCGCGCCGGAAACGCGCACGGGAAACCATTGGAAGCTGCTCGACAGCGTGTTGGGACCCCTCGTCCTGCGTCATGGCGGCGAGTTTTTCCGCCTGCGCTGTGGAGACGCGGTGGTTGTATTCGGCAGCCTCGACCTCGCCACCGCGGACCGGCTGACGGCCAAGCTCTCCTCTCTGTTCCGGGATGATCCCCTCATCGAACGCGCGCCCAAGCCCTCGGGTGAACCGGAGCCCGGCGCGCTGCCCGTAAGCCCTCTTTGCCTCTGGTGGGATTTAGGCCTCGATTATGACGGCTTTCTGGCGCTCGCCCGTCGCATCAAGGAGGCGGCGGATGACGAAGCCGGGCCGCGGTCCGCTTTCGACGGCGAGGTTCCCGAAGCCGAGGACGATCCGCTCAAGCCCCAGCGCGGTCCTTCCTTCGTCGTGGCCGACCCCAAGACGCTGCCGCTCGTGACATGGCTTCAGGCTCCGGCGCGCGGCACGACAGGCCTCGCTGCGCTGGCGCGCGTTGCAACCATCGTCCGCTGGGAGCACGGCACGGCACCGATCCGCTACGGGGAAATCATGGAGCGTCACGCGCAGGCGCAGCAGAGTTTGGGTGTGCCCGCCGGCGATCTCGAGCGCAATCCGGGGCTCGCCGAGAGTCTGGGAACATGGATCGATCGCCGCATCTTGACCGAGCTCGCGGCGGCGCGGCCCGCGTCGAGCGTTCTCACCGTTTGCGTCCGGCTCGAAGCGCTGCTCGGCCCCGAATTCCTGGCGTTTCATCGCGATTGGGCGGTGGGCTCCTGGGTGCCGGTGACCTGGCTCGTGCCGGTCGAGGATGCCGACGGCCCTGGCTATCGCTATGCCCGCGAGTTTCTCAAGCGCAGCGGTCATCGCCTGGGCGTCAGCGGAGTCGCCCTCGACGAGGCCATGGACATCGATTGGGCGACCCTCAAGCCCGATACGATCGCATTTGCGTGGACGCCGAGCCGCATTCCGGAGGCGGACAGCCGTGCGTCCCGCAGACTTCAGACGTGGCTCGTCAAGGATGCCGCCGATCTTGCGCTGCTCACCGGCTGCGACACGCTCGAAGCGACGAACGGAGGCCGCGCATTGGGATTTTCGCGTCTCGCCGGCCGTCACGCGGAGAACTTGGTGCGCGGCGCGGCGGCCGCGCGCTGACGCTACACCGGATCGAGAAGCCGCCGAAGTCGCTCGGCGGCCACATGGGCGAAGCGGAGCATCACGGCTTTGCGGCGTGCCGCCGACACCGAATGCCAGGGCGCATCGCGCAGGATCTCCGCGCCATAGCCGTCCGCCAGGATGATCCCGGTGTCGTCGGGAAGCACCTCGCGCGGAAACTCGACCGGCACGGCGAAGAAGAGCTGGTCGCAATATTCCCGGTAAGTCTCCCATTTCTGATCGGCCCGAAAATCCGCGAGCGAGGATTTGATCTCGACGAACAGGAGATGACCCGCGCCGTCCAGCGCGCAGATATCGACCCTGCGTCCGTTGGCGAGCGTGAGCTCGCCGAGGCTGGACAGTCCCATGTCGGCAAACAACCGGCCGACGCCGCGCGCGATCAGCGCGGCCCGCTCACGTCCTTCTGCATCCAGGGGCTGCCGCTCGCCGGCGGCGGAGAGTGCCGCGCTCGCGTCGTCCGCGGTCACGGATGCTCGTCCTTCACGACGTCGCCGTCGACGCCCGCGAGAATCCCATCGACACCGTTGGCCGAGACCGGTACCGACTTGATGTAAATGTCGCGTTGCGGGAATGGAATCTCGATTCCGTTGGCTTTGAACTTGTCCCACACCTTGAGATAGACGGCGCCTTTCACGTTGCCGACGCCGTTCTCCGGATCCAGGATCCAGACACGCAGCTCGAGATTGACCGAGTTGTCGCCGAAGCCCGTGATGATGCAGATGGGTTCCGGCGTCGAGACGATGCGCGGAACTTCCTTGGCGGCAGCGATGCAGAGCGCGATCACCTGATGCAGGTCGCTGTCATAGGCCACGCCGAGCGCCAGCTTGAGGCGGACGGCGCGGTCCGTGAACGACCAGTTCTCGACCCCGTTGGTCATGAAGACCTCGTTCGGGATCAGATGCTCGATGCCGTCGCGCGTGCGTACGGAGACGTAGTTTCCGCCCATCGAGGTGATCCAGCCGAAGGTGCCGTGAATCGAGATGACGTCGCCCGGCTTGATCGTCTTGTCGAGCAGCAGCATGAAGCCGCCCATCATGTTCGAGGCAGCCTTCTGCAAGCCCAGGCCGATGCCGATGCCGATGGCACCGCCGAACACCGCGAACGCGGTCAGATTGATGCCGACGATGTTGAGCGCGAGGACGACGGCGATGGCGCCGAGAACGAATTGCAGGAGCTTGCTGAGCAGCACCTGCACATTCGGCGTGAGATCCTCGATGTGGCGGATCCGGTCCGACACGAACCGCGACGCGAGGCTCGCCGCCCAAAGCAGGATGCCGAGCGACATCATGCCCTTGATCACGGTGTAGACCGAGATCCTGACCGTGCCCAGCGTGACGGCCATCCTGTCGAGCGAAGCGATGAGCGGATCGAGCACGCCCAGAATGTTGAGCGCGACCACCACCCAGACCGTGGTGAACAGCAAGTTCGACCACACGGTGTGGCGGATTAGGCGCGAGGCGAAGCGGATCACGACCCACGCGGACAGAAGATTGATCGCGACCAGGATGAGCGCGGTGGACTGGCCGAACTGTCGCGCCGCGACCAGGGTGATCCACTGGAACAGGAGCCACAGCACCGGCAGGGTCAGAAGCCGCGCGAGCCTCAGCGAATCGCGCGCGAAGGGATGCAGCTTCTCGCCGGCCGCGAGCTTTTCGAGAAAGGCCGACAGGCGCGGGGCGAGCAGGCTCGCAAGGCCGAGCGCCGCCGCAATCAGGCCGAGCTCAATCAGGCGGGCATAGGTGAACACCTGCTCGTGGAGGAAGGTCAGGACTTTTCCGCTCGTGGCCTGCACATCGGCGAGGCTCACCCCGTCGCTGCCCGGGACCTCGACGCCAGTGCTCGGCGGTGCCTTCACCTTGCTCATAACCCTCTCCCGCCGAGGTCCCTCGGCGCGTCAATTTTGCCATGGCGGGTAGGGGCGGCGCCACCCGCGCCGGGCGCCGAAACGCGTGGCCCGCGAAAAGCCTTGCCCCGGCCGCGCGGATCCTTACCCTCTGCGGCCATTCGAATCCGGAGACCGCAACCCCGATGCCGACGTCCTTGGCCCATTGGCTTGTGACCGCGCGGGCCTATGTCCTGGGTGTTCTCGGCGCGCTCACCTTCTATGCCGGATTTCAGGCGGCGCAACTCGATTTTGTCGTCGACGCGCCCCGCCGGCCGGCCTTGAGCGAGACCGTCAGCCGGGCGAGCGATCTCTATCTCAAGAGTTTCGGGCCGAGCACCGAGGTGACGGTCGCCGTGGCGTCGAGCGCCGAGCGGCTTTCGGGCGAAAAGGGGCTCGCCTATCTCGAACGGCTGCGCTCGGCGCTCGCCACGCTGCCTGAGGCGCGGCCGGAAACGGCGGAAACGTCGCTCTCCGGCAACGAGCAGGTCGCGGTTATCAGCGTGCATTTGAGCCGGCGAACACCGCTCGATCCCGCCGTGGTCTCGGATCATCTGGGCAAGGCGGGCTTCGAAGAGGCGGGCAAGGGGCCGTTCCGCGTTGCCCTGCTGCAGCCGCGCGGCCCTGAGCATGAGCGCGCGCGCGATCGCGAGCCGATGTTGCTCATGGCGGCCGCCTGCCTGCTCATGCTGTCCGCCGGCCTTCTCGGCTACACCGGATCCTTTGCGCTGACCGGCGCGGCGCTCGCGGGTGCGGGCGTCGCGGCGATCTGGCAGCTGGGTCTGTGGCGGCTGTTCGGCGGTTCGCTCTCGACGGACTCGCTCATCCTCATGGTCATGGTCGCGGCGATGGCGCTGGGGCAGGCGTTTCCGTTTTGCCGCGCGGTGCTCCGAAGCCTTGCCAATGATTCCGATGACCCCGTGAGTGCCACCGCTGTCGCCTGGCCACGCACCATGCCCTACGCGGTGGCAAGTCTTCTCGCCGCCGCGCTCGCCATGAGCGGCCTCTTGTGGCTCGGCATTCCCTCGCTTTCGGAGCATGCCGTCTTCGCGGCCCTGGGTCTGTCGCTGACAGGGCCGGGCATGAGCCTCGTGTTTCCGCTCATCGTGGCCTCGATCTCGATCGACCGGCCGGTGGTCTCGCCCGCTCAAGGGCCGACACCCGGACGCGAAGCGCGCCGACGCCGCCTCGCGCGCCACGCGGTCATGCATCAACGGGTGCGCGAGGTCATCGCCATTCTCTGCGCCGCGCTCGCCCTTGTTGCGGGGCTCAACGGTGGCGCGCGGCCGACCGGGCCGGTCAGCGCCGGCAGCGATGCGCTCGATCCGGCGCTCGCGTGGTCGCAGATCGCCGACGCCGCGGCGGTCAGCCCGGGCAGCCCGTTGGCGAGCTTCGTCATTCTCGGCAAAACCCCGCCCGGCGCCTGCGCGCGCTTCGAGGTCATCGATCCCATCGACCGGCTGAGCTGGAACTTGCGCAATGTGCGCGGCGTGGTCGCGGTGCAGTCGTTGCCCGATGCGCTGCGCAAGATCTCGGCCGACGTCCACCATGGCGATGCCCGCTGGAGCGAGCCTCCACGCAATCCGCTCGCGCTCGTGCAAGCGATGGCGCAAGTTCCCGACATCGCGCGGCTTTATGATTCCCAATGCAGCGTGCTGCCGATCCGGGTCATGGTCGCGGGGCCTATAGATCTGTCGATCGCGCGTGTGATCGATGCCGTCACCCAGTTCACTGCGCAAAATGCCAAGGCGCCGGTGACGTTCTCGCTGGCCGCGGGCCCGCTCGCCGGCGCTGTGTCCGAGCATCTGGCGGTGACCGAGCATGAGACCGCAGTGTTCCTCACCGCTTTGCTCGCCGTTGCCGCACTCGCTTTTCTGGCGCTGGTCGATTGGCGGGGCGCGATCGCCTTGCTGTTGACGTTCGGTCTGACGCTGCTCGCGTTCGGCTGGACGCTCGCGGTCCGCCAGATCGGCTTGTCGGCGGACATGGCCGCGCTCGTGCTGCTCGCGGCGCTCATTCCAATCGATGCGCCGGTCTATCTCCTGTCGGTCACACCGCCGGCCACGCGTGAAGCTCAGCACCTCGTCTGGCGGCGCGCGTTGCGCGCCACCGGCCGCACGCTTGTCATCCGCGCGGCGACGATGGTCATCGCCTTCGGGGCGTGGATGCTGTCGCCCGATTATCGTCAAGCGGCCACCGGCCTGCTCGTTGTCGTCGCCACGATCGTAACGACAGGGGCAACGCTTGTGGCAGTTCCCGCGGTGCTTGGTTTGATCGAGACTGCGCTCGATTGGCGCGGCGCGCCGCCGGGCAAGCCCGCGCGGACCTGAGCGCGTCAATTATTAAGCTCAACTTTTGGAAACTATCTTCTGCAAATGATTCTCCGCGCTGGCACCATGGCGGCGGTAAGGATATTGTGGCTTGCCCATGACGGGCGCTCGGGACAGGCTTCGACTGCCGTCCCCTGGACCTCTTAGGCCTCAAAGGAAACGAAAGCGCGATTGGTTTGTTGACCGTATCGTGCTTGACCGGAAGGTTTGCGTGTGAAAACCGACCTCGCTCACCCGGAACGTGCCGCCGAAGCGCCGTCTCCCGCAAAAGGGCGACCGACCCGCCTCTTGATCATCGCAATCGACGCGCCGTTTCTCGTGACGCATCGGTTGCCGCTTGCGTCGGCCGCTTCTCGCGAAGCGGGTTTCGATGTTCATATCGCGGCCCCCATCGATCCCACCTCGACCCGTGAGGACGAGCGCGCGCGCCAGCGCATCGAAGCCGAAGGGCTCACGTTTCATCGCATTCCTCTCAAGCGCTCGAGCATGGATCCCTGGCGCGAGGGACAACTCGTGCGGGTTCTGGATGCGTTGATCGACACCATCAAGCCCGATCTCATCCATTGCGTCGGCATGAAGCCCGTTCTGTACGCAGGCGCGCTCGCACGCCTGAAGCGGCTGCCGGCCGTGCATGCGGTGACCGGGCTCGGCCACACCTTCATGGGTCAGACCCTGCCGGCGCGTCTTCGCCGCTTCCTGCTCATGCGCTTCTATACCTTTGCGTTCGGGGGGCGGCAGGCCTGCGTCATCGTGCAAAACCCCGACGATCGCGCCCTCTTCGCCAAGGCGCGCGCTCTCGAGCCGCGCCGGACTTTTCTTCTGCGCGGAACCGGCGCCGATCTCACACGCTTCAAGCCGCGCGGCGCCGAGGCGGCCCTGGCGGGCAGGCCGCTGGTGGTCATGCTGGCGGCGCGCCTCATCGAAGCCAAGGGCATTCGCGACTTCGTAGCCGCCGCGGAAGCGATTCGCGCCCGCGGCGGCCCGCAGGTGCGGTTCGTGCTCTTGGGAACGCGGGACGCGGAGAACCCGACCTGTGTCGCCGAAGCCGATCTCGAGCGCTGGCATGCGACCGGTGTGATCGAATGGTGGGGCCATTCGGACGACATGCCGGACATGCTGCGCAAAGCCGACATCTTCTGCCTGCCGAGCTGGTATCGGGAGGGCATTCCCAAAGTTTTGATCGAAGCTGCGGCGTCGGGGCTGCCGATCGTGACCACCGATATGCCCGGTTGCCGCGAAGTGGTCCGCGATGGCGAGAACGGCTTTCTCGTGCCGCCGCGCGATCCCAAGGCCCTGGTCGCTGCGCTTTCGCGGCTTCTCGAAGATCCGGCTTTGCGGCACCGCTTCGCTATCCGGGCCCGCGAGATCGCCGTTGCGGAGTTCTCCCTCGATGCCTTTCTGACCGCGTCTCTAGCCGTCTATCGAGCGGCGCTCGAAACGCGGAGAGCTAATCAGAGCACGGTTGGACCTGATCGGTAGCTTTTTGCTCCGGCCTCATCCTGAGGTGCTCTGCGGAGCAGAGCCTCGAAGGATAGCTGCACGCTCAGAGCCTGGCCAACCATCCTTCGAGGCCCACCCGATGGTGGGCACCTCAGGATGAGGTCAGAGGATGGTGCTCGTAGCCATATCACGGACGCCAAACGACGCGTCTGACGGAAAATCCGGTTTCCGTCCCTTGGCCCGTGATCTAGAACTGGCCCATGGCTGCTTCGCCTCTTCCACCGCCACCCCGGAACTCCCGGCGCAAACTGATCGGCGCCGCCTTGATGGTCCATGACGTCGCCATGGCGGCGATCGCCATGGAGCTGGCGATCTGGCTCCGCTATCAGCTCGCCGTGATACCGCCGCCCGACTTCGGCCACACCCAAGCCACGTTCATCTTCGCGATCGCGGCCGGCGGCGTGTTCTACGCCTTGGGCCTTTATCGGGGTGTGTGGCGCTTCACGGCTCTGAGCAATTTCGTCACCATTGTTCAGGCGGTCACGGTCACGGTTCTCGTCTTCCTGCCGGCTCTGTTCCTGGTCAACCGGCTCGCTCTCTTTCCGCGCACCGTCGCGCTCATCGTCTGGCCGACGCTCGTCCTCCTGCTCGCGCTGCCACGCTTCGCCTTCCGGCTGTGGTCGAGTGGCAGCTTCGCGACGCTGTTCACACGGGAGTCGACAGACAAGATCCCTGTGCTCGTCGTGGGCCTGGGCGATGAGGCCGACCGCTTCATCCGGGAAAGCCAGGTCGACCGCGCCGGCCGCTATCGCGTCGTCGGTCTTCTCGACCGCGATCCTCTACAGACCGGGCGCGATCTGCGCGGCGTGCGGATTCTCGGAACGCCCGCCGAGCTCGAGGAGATCGTCGGTGATCTCATCCGGTTCGGCAACCGCCCGCAGAAAATCGTGCTGGCTCCGGCCGCGCTCGATGGCGCCAGCGTGCGCGCGCTCTTGGCCGCCGCCCAGGACGGGCAAATCTCGGTAGCGCGTCTTCCGCACGCGACCGAGCTCAGCCAGCAGGGGATCGACCAGGGCCGCGGCCGCGGGCTCGGCGCCCACCTCCAGCCCATCGATGTGGCCGATCTTCTCGGCCGGCCGCAAAAAGCGCTCGACCGCGCCGCGATGAAAGCGCTCGTCGCCGGCCGCCGCGTGCTCGTCACGGGCGCGGGCGGCACGATAGGTTCGGAGCTGGCGCGCCAAATCGCAGCCCTCGACCCTGCCGAGCTCGCGCTCGTCGACAATGGCGAATTCGCTCTTTACCAGACGGATCTCGAGCTGTCCGAGCTCGCGCCCGGGACCGTGCGCCGCGCCATCCTGGGCGATGTGCGGGACGCGAACATCATCGATCGCATCTTCGCCGGCGTGCGACCCGAGATCGTCTTTCATGCCGCGGCGCTGAAGCACGTGCCCCTGGTCGAAGCCAATCCGTGCGAGGGTGTGCTCACCAATATCGGCGGCACGCGCAGCGTCGCGGAGGCCTGCCTCGCCCATCGGGTCGACACGATGGTGCTCATCTCGACCGACAAGGCGGTTCACCCGACCAGCGTCATGGGCGCCACCAAGCGCATCGCGGAGCTGTGCTGCCAGGGGCTTCAGCAGACAGGTGGGGCGACGCGCTTCGTCGTGGTGCGGTTCGGCAATGTTCTGGGATCGACCGGCTCCGTGGTGCCGTTGTTCCAGCGTCAGCTCATGCGCGGCGGTCCGCTCACCGTGACGCATCCCGACGTCACACGCTACTTCATGACGACGCGGGAAGCCGTCGAGCTCGTCCTGCAGGCCGCCGCGCTCGATCCCGAGATGAAAGGCGATCACATCTACGTGCTCGACATGGGACAGCCCGTGCTCATCGCCGATCTCGCGCGCGAGATGATCAGGCTCGCGGGCCTCAAGCCCGATATCGACATTCAGATCGAGTACACCGGGCTCCGGCCCGGCGAGAAGCTGCATGAAGCGCTGTTCCACGAGGCCGAGCCCTCGGTGCCGACCCGCGCCGAAGGCGTTCTGCTCGCGCGGCCCCGCGTGATGCCGATGAGCCAGCTCGCGCCCGCGCTCGACACGCTGCTCGCCGCCGCCCGCCTGCGCGACGAGCCGGCGCTGTTGCGCGCGATCCTCGCACTCGTGCCCGAATTCGTGAATGAGCAGGTCGCCCCCGTAGCGGCGCCCGCGCTGACCGCCGTCCAATCCTGATCGGAGTTTTCCCATGACGACCACTTCTTCGCCCGATCTCGTCACGCTGAAGCGCGCGCTGTTGTCGGTGTCCGACAAGGCCGAGCTCGTGCCCTTCGCGCGCGCGCTTCATGCCCGCGGGGTCACGTTGATCTCGACGGGAGGCACCGCGGCGGCGCTGCGCGCGGCCGATCTGCCGGTCATGGATGTGAGCGAGGTCACGGGCTTTCCCGAGATGATGGATGGCCGCGTCAAGACCTTGCATCCGAAGATCCATGGCGGGCTCTTGAGCTTGCGCGACGAGCCGTCCCATGCGGCAGCCATGCGGGATCACGGCATCGAGGGCATCGATCTCCTGGTCGTCAATCTCTACCCCTTCGAGGATACGGTGGCGCGCGGCGCGGCCGAGCCGGACATCATCGAGAACATCGACATCGGCGGCCCCGCGCTTATTCGCGGCGCCGCCAAGAACCACGGCTATGTCGCGGTCGTGACCGAGCCTGCCGACTATGCGACCGTGCTTGCCACACTCGAGGCGAACCACGGCGCCACGACGCTCACCCTTCGTCGCACGCTCGCCGCAAAGGCGTACGCGCGCACGGCCGCTTACGACGCGGCGATCGCCACCTGGTTCAGCGCAAGATTAGGTGATGCGACCCCGGCGCGGCGTCTTTTCGCGGGCACCCTCGCGCAGTCGCTCCGTTACGGCGAAAACCCCCATCAGGCGGCTGCGCTTTACCTCACCACGCCGGCCGAGCCGGGGGTCGCCCGCGCGCGGCAGATTCAGGGCAAGGAGCTATCCTACAACAACATCAACGACACCGACGCGGCGTTCCAGCTCGTGTGCGAGTTTCCGTCCGATCAATGCGTGGTCGCGATCATCAAGCACGCCAATCCCTGCGGCGTCGCGCTGGGGGCGACCGTCGCCGACGCTTATGCGCGCGCGCTGCTGTGCGATCCCGTGAGCGCGTTCGGCGGCATCATCGCGACCAATCAGAAGCTCGACGCGACGGCCGCGGAGGCGATCACGCAGATCTTCACCGAGGTCATCATCGCGCCCGACGCGGACGATGACGCGCGCGCGATCATCGCGAAGAAGAAAAATCTTCGCCTGCTTCTGACCGGCGGGCTCGCCGATCCCACGGCCTCAGGCCTTACGGTGCGCTCCGTCGCGGGAGGTCTCCTCGTGCAGACGCGCGACAATGGCCGCGTCACACGCGAAAGCCTCAAGGTCGTGACGAAGCGCGCGCCGACGCCCCAGGAGATCGACGACATGCTGTTCGCCTTCGTCGTGGCGAAGCATGTGAAGTCGAATGCCATCGTCTATGCGAAGTCAGGGGCCACGGTGGGCGTCGGCGCCGGCCAGATGAGCCGCATCGATTCCGCGCGCATCGCGGCGCTGAAATCCGCCGAGGCTGCTACGGCCGCAGGCCTCGCGCGACCGCTCGCGGAGGGCTCCGTCGTGGCGTCGGATGCGTTCTTTCCATTTCCCGACGGTCTTCTCGCCGCCGCCGCGGCCGGCGTCACCGCGGTCATCCAGCCCGGCGGCTCGATGCGCGACGACGCGGTCATCGCTGCCGCCGACGAAGCGGGCCTCGCCATGGTGCTGACCGGCATGCGGCATTTCAGGCATTGAGGGTATCCCCCCTCCCCACCGGGGAGAGGGAGACTACAGCGCGCGGAGCTGAGTTTCCGCGACGGCGAGCTTGCCGATGGTGAGCCCGCCTTGATCGAAATCGGTGATCATCTGGCCGAGGCGCTCGATGCCGTCTCGCGCATGGGCGAGCCACGCTGTTGCCGCTGCTTCTCCCGATGCGTCGACCGACTCGGTCAATGCGCGCTCCGTGAGGCGGCGCTGATGGCCGACGATCTGATCCATCAGGCGCTGCAGTGCGAGCTCGTCCCAATGATTGTCGATCGTGAGGTTTCCGGCCGCCGCGAACAGGCGATCGATGCCGAGGGCTTCGCCCAGGAGGAAAAACGCGCGTGCTGCCCGGTCGACCGGAACTTTCGCGTCCTGGGCCAGGGAAACGACATCTGCCGCGGCGTGCAGGCTTTCGAGCGCCGTGATGCGCAACCCGAGCCCGGCGGGAACACCGGCCTTGTCATAGGTGGCGCGCCGTTCCTCAGCGGTGGCGTGTTGCTTTGGCGTCAGGAACGGCATGCCGTTGCTGAACAGGCTCCCGATTCCCGGCGCATAGGCATTGACGGCGCTGTCGATGACGAGCGGCTTCGGACCATTGCGCAGGAACCACAGGGTCTGCTGGTGCAGGAAACGCGTGACCTCAAGATAAAGGTCGGATTGCACGGACGCAGCCACCATAGTGTCCAGCTGGTTGATGCGGTCATAGAGCTGCCCCAGGCCGAATATCTTGCGTGCCGCCACGAACGCCTTCACGACCATTTCGACGGTCGAATCGGCTTCGTTGCGGACGTCATGCACAAAGGTGGGCCCTGCCACGTTGACGATCAGATTGGCGATCTGCGTGGCAATGATTTCGCGCCGTAGGCGGTGTTGCCCGATCTCTCGGGAAAAGCGGGCACGAACGGCGGACGGAAAATAGAACGCAAGATCCTCGGCAAATTGCGGGTCGTCGGGGATGTCGGACTCAAGCAGAGATTCGAACAGCGTGATCTTGGCATAGGCGATGAGCACAGCGAGATCCGGGCGCGTCAGGCCCTGCTTGCGCGTCGCCATCTCGCGCAACGCGTCGCGGTCCGGCAGGCGCTCGACAGCGCGATCCAAGAGGCCGCGGGACTCGAGTTCCGCGATGAAGCGGGCATGCGCCGACAAATCCTGCTTGGCCGTGATCTCGCTCAACGTCAGCGCGAGCGTCTGGCGATAGTTGTTTTGAAGCACCAGGCTCGCGACGTCGTCGGTCATTTGAATGAGCAGCGTGTCGCGGTCCTCGGGCTTGAGGGTGCCCCTGCGAATGGCGCCGTCGAGAAGGATCTTGATGTTCACTTCGAGGTCGGAGGTGTTGACACCGGCGGAATTGTCGACGGCGTCGGTGTTGATGTGGCCACCGCTCCGCGCATATTCGACGCGTCCGCGCTGCGTGCAGCCGAGATTGGCGCCTTCGCCCACGACCTTGACGCGCAGCTCGCTGCCGTCGACGCGAATGGCGTCGTTGGCGCGGTCGCCCACTTCGAGATGGCTTTCGGTCTTGGCTTTGACGAAGGTGCCGATGCCGCCGAACCAGAGGAGATCGACATCGGCTTTGAGCAGCGCGTGCATCAGGTCGGCGGGCGGAACGCTCGGTGCGTCGAGCCCGGTCAGGGCCTGGATTTCGGATGTCAGAGAAATCGATTTCAGCTGTCGGCTGAACACACCACCGCCTGCCGAGATGATCGATTTGTCGTAGTCAGCCCAGGACGACCGCGGCAGGCCGAAGAGGCGCTCGCGTTCGGCAAAGGAACGTGCCACGTCAGGTGTCGGGTCGATGAAGATGTCGCGGTGATCGAACGCGGCCACGAGCTTCGTTTCCTTCGAGAGCAGCATGCCGTTGCCGAACACGTCGCCCGACATGTCACCGACTCCGATGACCGTGAACGGCACTTTCTGAATGTCCTTGCCCAGTTCGCGGAAGTGCCTCTTCACGGCTTCCCACGCGCCGCGCGCGGTGATGCCCATCTTCTTGTGGTCGTAGCCGTGGCTGCCGCCGGACGCGAACGCGTCGCCGAGCCAGAATCCACGCTCCTGCGCGATCGCGTTCGCGATGTCCGAGAAGCTCGCGGTGCCCTTGTCCGCGGCGACGACGAGATAGGGGTCGTCGGCGTCGTAGCGCAGAACATGGGGCGGTGGCACGGGCTTGCCATCGACGAGATTGTCCGTGAGTTCGAGCAACGCGGTAACAAACAGCTTGTAGCAGGCGACGCCTTCGGCCTGTACCGCGTCTCGCGTCGCGTTCGCGGGCATTAGTTTCGGAAAGAATCCACCCTTGGCGCCGACCGGAACGATGACGGCGTTCTTCACCCGCTGCGCCTTCACGAGGCCGAGAATCTCGGTGCGGAAATCCTCGCGCCGGTCCGACCAGCGCAAGCCGCCGCGCGCGACCTTCCCGAAGCGAAGATGAACGCCCTCGACGCGCGGCGAATAAACGAAGATCTCGACCAGCGGACGCGGTGCCGGCAAATCGAGAAGCGCATGGCTGTCGAACTTGAAGGCGACGACGCCTTTCGGCGCGCCATCCGCGTCGTTCTGGAAGAAGCTCGTACGCAGCATGCTGTCGACGGCATTGAGAAAGCGCCGCAGGATGCGATCCTCGTCGAGGGACGTCACCGCTTCGAGCGCGCCGTCGATTTTCTCACGAAATACTTTCTCTGTTTCCTCCCGAGCGCGAATTTCAATGGGATCGAAGCGCACCCGGAACAACCGCACGATGTCCGCGGCAATCGACGGGTTCTTGCTCAGCGCCTCGTCCATATAGTCGAGGGAATAGGGGATCGCGGCCTGGCGCAGGAAGCGCGCGACCGCGCGCAGCACTGTAACGTCGCGCCATTCGAGCCCGGCGCGCACGACAAGCTTGTTGAGGCCGTCGTTCTCGCTTTTGCCGCTCCAGACCGCTTTAAAGGCATGGGCAAACGGCAAGGAAATTGCACCGAGATCCAACGGCGCATCGATCATGTTGGTGAGCCGGAAGTCATGCACGATCACGACAGGCTCGCCCGGCACGCTCACGGTGTCGAACTGCTCCTCCACGACGCGGAGTCCGAGACGCTCGATCACGGGAATGGCATCGCTGAGAACGAGCGGCCCGCCCGCGTGATAGATTTTCAGGTGGACGACACCCGGCGCATCCGCGGAGCGGCGGTAAAGGCGGACGTCGAGCCCATCTCCGCCGAGCTCTTCGATCACTTTGAGATCGTCGAGGGCGTGGGTGCCCGAGTTCATCTCACGATAACCGGGGCCGAAGGATTGGCGCGTGCGCAGATAGACGGAGAGCCCGGTCTCTTCGCCCAGGCGTGCCTTCGCCGCGTCCAGCAGATCATCGTCCCAGCTGCGCGCCGCCCCGGCGATGAGGGCCTGAGTTCTCGCCAGATTGACGGGCGGCCGGCTGCCATGGTTGCGCCCGATGATGTAGTGAATGCGCGCCAGCGGCTGCTCGGAGAAGAACGGCTCCACGGCCGACACGCGGCCGTTGAAGGCTTCTCTCAGGATGCCGCCGATCTTCAGGCTGAGCTCGGTCGAATAGCGGTCCCGCGGCACAAAGACAAGCGCCGAGACGAAGCGGTCGAACTTGTCCCAGCGCACGAAGAGGCGCGTGCGGGGCCGCTCGATCAGCCGCAGGATGCCGATTGAGGTTTCGAACAGCTCGTCGTCGGTGACTTGAAAGATTTCGTCGCGCGGAAACGTTTCCAGCAGCGTGAGATAGGTCTTGCCGTCATGGCTGCGCGGATCGAAGCCGGCGCGCGCGATGGCGCGCGCGACCTTGCGGCGCAGATAGGGAATGTCGCGCACGCTGCGCGTATAGGCCGAGCTCGTGAACAGCCCGACGAAGCGGCGCTCTCCGATGACCTGACCTTGAGCGTCGAAGCGCTTGACGCCGACATAGTCCATATGCGCCCGGCGATGCACCATCGAGCGCGTGTTGGCCTTGGTGATGATGAGCGGCACGGGCTCGTCGATGAAGGCCTGCAGCTCGGGCGACAACGCGGTGCGGTCGACACCGCGGCGCACCACCCGGCGCTCGGGATCGCGCAGGAGACCCAGGCCCGTCTCCGGGCGCATTTCGAGTGTCTTATAGCCGTTCTGGGCCTTGAGGTCGTATTCGCGCGTGCCCAGAAAGGTGAAGTGGTCGGTCCGCAGCCATTCGAGGAACGCTATAGCCTCCTCCACCTCGTCGGCCGGAAGCGGAGGCGGGTTCGCGCGCAGCTCGGCCATGGTCTCGTTGAGCTGGTCGAGCATGCGCTGCCAATCGGTGACGGCACGGGCGACATCGGCGAAGACCGCGCGCACGCCGCTTTCGAGCGCGGCGCGGTGGTCGGGCAGGCTCAGGCGCTCGAGCTCGACATGGATCCAGGATTCGTGCAGCGCCTCCGGGTTGGTTGGGCTCACGCCGGTGGCGACCAGCCGCCCGTCAGGTTCGCGCGTCACCCAGAGCACGGGATGCCAGAGTCCCAGAATCGTCACGTTCCGGCTGTTCAATTCGCCGAGCAGGGAATCGATCAGGAACGGCATGTCGTCCCCGATGACCTCGAGAATCGTGCGCGCCTCGAACCCGCCACCGGCCTCGATGTCGACGACCCGGATCAGTCGCTCTCCCGGCACGCGGCGGCGGCCGAAATCGTAGAAGGCGCGCGCCCGTTCGGTCAGCGCCGCTTCCTCGGTCGGCAGGTCCTCCACGGCGACGCGCGCCAGCGCATGAGTCGCGAAGGTCGCGAGGTCCGCCTCGCCGCGGGCGGCGAAGCTCGCGACCAGGGCGGCCACGCGCTCGTCGCGGCGCGCGCGACGGGTGCTGGTGTCGGGGAGTTGCGTCACGGGACGAAAGCCCTCCAGGGGACTGTCTGCCGGATCCGGCGATCGTTTCTTGCCTGCATGCTGAACCAACGAAGTTTCAGGGGTGTTGACGCAGGTTGAACGCGCGTCGGTTCAGCCTGTGTAACGGAAGTGGCCGGCGAGGGGATAGGCGAAAAGAGCATCCTCGTGCCGCGCACCGGCCCCGACATTATGGACGACGAGCGGTCGCGCTCCATCAACGCTCAGGGCCGCGGTCACGATCCCGATATGAGGCAAATGTCCATCGAGCCGCCACGTGACAAGATCCCCCTCGGCATAGACGTGCGAATCCCGGCCCGAGGGAAGGGTTTGGCCGAAACGGCGAAAATAGGTCTCGAGATTGGGCACCCGGCGATGGTCAATGTTGGAATCGGGCCCGCGCAAGGCCCAGAGATGCGGATAGAGTGAAAAATGCGCGGTCATATCCTTGTGAACGCGTTCCTGAAGGTCGATTCCCAGCGTCCGATAGGCCCGGATCACGACATCGGCGCATACGCCGCGGTCCTCCGGCACATCCCCCAAGGGATAGGCGACGCGGGCGTAAGCCGGGTCATACAGAACCGTGATCCCGCATTGAGCCAGGGCTGCATCGGCCAGCCGCTTGCCGAAGGGAAGCGGCTCGGCGCGGACGGCGTCGGGGCGCCCCAGCCCGGTCCAGGCACAAGCCAGCGCCGCCACGACGCCCTCAAGGGCCGCCCGCCGCGACACACTGTCCATGGAAGTCTCCGTTACCCGCAACAGGGTGAGCATCGCCGCCAATCCCGGCGACACCGTGGCCCGATTGTGGCGGCTTTGCCGCGCTTTCGGGGGTGGCCAGAGCGGGGGCCATCGCCATATAAGAGCCCACACCGATGGGACCCGCGGAAATGGCCTTCTCGTTCGTGAAAATGCATGGCCTCGGCAACGACTTCGTCGTCATCGACGCGCGGGCCGGAGGTGTGCCCGCCCTCGACAACGATCTGATCCGGGCCTTGGCGGACCGCCGGCGCGGCATCGGTTGCGACCAGGTCATTCTGATTTCGCCGCCCGAGGTCGATGGCGCGGCGCGCGTGCGGTTCTGGAATCCGGATGGCGGCGAGGCGGGGGCCTGCGGCAACGGCACGCGCTGCGTCGCCGCGCTGCTCTTGAGCGAGACCGGTCACGGCGCGCTCCGGCTCGAGACGGAAAGCGGCATCCTCGGCGCGGCCGCGGCAGGCGATGGGCTCATCGTCGTCGACATGGGCCGCCCGCGCCTCGACTGGCAGGACATTCCGCTCGCGGAACGGATGGACACGCGGGTCCTCGACATCCGCCTCGGGCCTCTTGATGCGCCCGTGCTGATCGGCCCGTCGGCGGTCAACATGGGCAATCCGCATTGCGTCTTCTTCGTCGACAACATTGCCGCGCATGATCTCGCGAAGATCGGGCCCATGGTCGAGCATCACCCGCTGTTTCCGGAACGCGCGAATGTCAGCCTGGCACATGTCGAAGGACCGCGCAGAATCCGTCTGCGCGTGTGGGAGCGCGGTGCCGGCATCACGCAAGCTTGCGGCACCGCCGCGTGCGCGGTGGTGGTGGCTGCGGCGCGCAAGGGCTTGGCCGAACGCCGCGCCGATGTCGTGCTCGACGGCGGCACGCTCGGCGTCGATTGGCGCGCGAGCGACGATCATGTGCTGTTGACGGGCCCGGTCGCCGTGAGCTTTTCCGGCATGGTCGAGCCCGAGCATCTTTTGCCCGGCAGCCTGTCATGACCCGCGCGCCCGACGTCCTGACCTTCGGCTGCCGGCTCAATGCCTATGAGTCGGAGGTGCTGCGCCTGAACGCCGAGGCCGCGCAGGCTGGCGATGTCGTGATCGTCAACACCTGCGCCGTCACCGCTGAAGCGGTTCGCCAGGCGCAGCAGGCGATCCGCAAGGCGCGTCGCGAGCGTCCCGAGGCGCGCATCCTGGTCACGGGTTGCGCCGCGCAGATCGAGCCCGAGCGATTCGCGGCCATGCCGGAAGTCACACGTGTGATCGGCAATGCGAAAAAGCTGGCACCGGATTTTGCGACACCGCGCGCCGAGCGCGTGGCGGTCGATGACATCATGACCAGCGTCGACAGGCCGTCGCCTGTGCTTGCGGGATTCGCGGAACGCGCGCGCGCCTTCGTGCAGATTCAGAACGGATGCGACCATCGCTGCACGTTCTGCACGATCCCATATGGCCGCGGTCCTTCGCGCAGCATGTCCGGGGATGTGGTGGTGAACCAGGTACGTACATTGGTCGAGCGTGGTGTCGCCGAGATCGCGCTGACGGGCGTCGATCTGACCGCCTATGGTGCCGACCTTCCGGGACTGCCGACGCTTGGCGATCTCGTCCAGAAAATTCTCGCTGACGTGCCGGAGCTTGCGCGTTTGCGGCTCTCCTCGATCGATTCCGTCGAAGCGGATGACACGCTGCTGCGTCTTATCACGGAAGATGAACGCGTGATGCCGCATCTTCATCTGTCGTTGCAGGCCGGCGACGACATGATCTTGAAGCGCATGAAGCGGCGGCACTCCAGGGCCGATGCCATCGCGTTTTGCGAACGGCTCAGGCGTGCGCGGCCGGAGATCGTGTTCGGCGCCGATCTGATCGCAGGTTTCCCGACCGAAACCGACGAGATGTTCGAAAACTCGCTCTCGCTCATCGAGGCCTGCGGGCTGGTCTATACCCATGTCTTTCCGTTTTCGCCGCGCCCGGGAACGCCCGCCGCGCGCATGCCGCAGCTGAACGGCGCCGTCGTACGCGAGCGCGCACGCCGCTTGCGCGAGCGCGGCGCGTCCGCGCTTGCGGGCTTTCTTGCCCGTCAGGTGGGCACGACGACAAACGCGCTTGTCGAAGGCCACGGCCGCGCGCGCACGGATGCCTACGCGCCCGTTCGCTTCAGGGGGGAAGCCCGCATCGGTGCGGTGATCCCCTTGCATATCACGGGCGCGGAAACCGATCATCTCGTGGGCGCGGTCGCGACATGAGCAACGACGCGCCCGCCAAGGACAAGCCCGGCTTCTTCGCGCGCCTCAAGCAAGGCTTGCAGCGCTCGACCAGCGCCATCGCCGATGGCGTCACCGGTATCTTCACCAAGAAAAAGCTGACGGCCGAAAGTCTCGAAGAGCTTGAAGAGGTTCTGATCCGCGCCGATCTGGGCGCAGCGCTCGCGGCGGAGATCGCCACGGCGGTCGGCAAGGGGCGTTACGACAAGGAGATCAGCCCGAGCGAGATTCGCCAGATCTTGAGCGAAGAGATCGGTCGGGTCCTGAAGCCGGTGGAAGTCCCGCTCGATGTCTCACGCGCCAAGCCCTTCGTCATCCTGGTGGTGGGGGTCAATGGGTCCGGCAAGACGACCACCATCGGCAAGCTCGCAGCGCGTTTCACCCGCCAGGGGCACAAAGTCGTGCTGGGCGCGGGCGATACGTTCCGCGCCGCGGCGATCGAGCAGCTGACCGTCTGGGGCGGGCGCACGGGTGCCACCGTCGTCGCGCGCCAAGCCGGCGCCGATGCGGCGGG
>Ga0081455_10003122_pt1 | contig 19297 bp, 16 predicted proteins | sample TabmetS3T2R1_FD_70207 | JGI IMG/M metagenome (GOLD analysis project Ga0081455, IMG submission 70207) | Tabebuia heterophylla rhizosphere microbial communities from the University of Puerto Rico - S3T2R1 | ecosystem: Host-associated > Plants > Roots > Rhizosphere ... | reverse complement strand
CGCTCCCGGGCGAAAAAGTTGCCTGAGCGAGCATGAGGTCAAGCTCGGGAAAAGCCACGAGCAGCATCCCCGCTGCCAGGCCTAGTGCGAGGAAAGCGCGCCACGCGCTGAGGCGCCAACTCCGCTGCCCCTTGGGAATTCCTGCAACCGCCACGGACATCACGCGCCCCCATCGTTAGGCCCCGGGGCCAGGTTGGGTGCGCGGTGTGAAGGGAGCGTGCGAGTTTCGGGAAGGTTTCGTGACAGAGGGGGCTTTGTTGCGTCTCCGCCTCAGCCGTGGCCCAAGCGCTTTGCGCTCTTGGCATGCGCGCAACAGGCAAGCGCGCGTCATCATTCCGTCATTGAGGCTTCATCGTCCCGCAATGGTTGCTTGCGAGCGTGCGCCGCCTTTGCGGGCGAGGGACAAGACAAACGACGGGGCGAGATGGCAGAGGCAGCGCTGCCGCGCGATCAAGTGGCGGTCACACCGCCCGAGGCTTGGGCGCCGCCCGAGCTTTCCATTGTCGTGCCGACGCTGAACGAGAACGGCAACGTCCCGCTCCTCGTCTTGCAGCTCGGCCGCGCGCTCAAGGGCGTTCGCTGGGAAGTCATTTTTGTCGATGACGACAGCGACGATGGCACGATTGCCACCGCGCGCAGCCTCGCCCGGCGCGACCCGCGCATCCGTTGCCTGCGCAGGATCGGCCGCCGTGGCCTGGCGGGTGCATTGATCGAGGGCATGCTGGCATCCTCCGCCCCCGCCATTGCCGTGATGGATGCCGACCTGCAGCACGACGAGAAGTGCCTGCCCCTGATGCTTGAGCATTTTCGCGCCGGCGCCGACCTGGTGGTCGGCACGCGGCGGACCCAAGACGGCCTCGTGACGGCTGGCCTCTCCCCCCTGCGCCGCTGGGGAAGCCGCCTTGCCACCGAGCTGGCGCAGCGCCTCACGGGTGTCGGGCTCACGGATCCCATGAGTGGCTTCTTTCTGATCCGGCAGGACGCCTTTGAAGTGATGGCGCCGCGGCTGTCGCGCCAGGGCTTCAAGCTGCTCCTCGATATCGTTGCCTCACAGCAGACCCCGCTGGTGGTCAAAGAGGTCGCCTACAGCTTTCGCCCGCGCCGGCACGGACACTCCAAGCTCGACGGGTTCGTTGCCTTCGAATACGCCGGTCTCCTGTTGGCCAAGGCGTCCGGCGACCTGCTCTCGACGCGGTTCTTGCTCTTTATGCTGGTGGGTGGCAGCGGGCTCGGCGTGCATCTTGCCGCGCTCAAAAGCGCGCTCGGCCTGCCGCAGCTCGGCTTCGATCTCGCCCAGACCTGTGCCGCCACCGTCGCCATGACCTGGAATTTTTTCCTCAACAATGTCTTGACCTATCGCGACCGCAGGCTGCGTGGGCCCGCCATCCTCAGGGGTCTTCTGTCCTTCTATGCCGTGTGCAGCGTCGGGGCGGTCGCCAACGTCGGCGTGGCGAGCTGGGTTTATGGCGGGAACCCGACGTGGTGGTTGGCGGGTGGGGCGGGTGCGCTGATGGGAGGATTTTTCAACTACGCTGCAAGTTCCACATTCACCTGGCGCCAGCGCTGACCTGCCGCGCTGCGCGCGGCACCCAGCGCTGCCAACACCGGCGCTCTTGCTCGCGGCTGCCATCGTGGTATCGGCGCTGCTGCGGGCCACGCTGGCGGCGACGACCGAGCTCAGCGACGATGAAGCCTACTATCGGCTTTGGGCGCTGGCACCGGCCCTCTCCTATCTCGACCATCCGCCCATGGTGGCGTGGCTGATTGCGGCTGGCCAGGGCATCCTGGGCGATACGCCCCTGGGGATCAGGTTGGCCGCGGTGGTGACGAGCCTGGTCGGCCCGCTCGTGCTCTGGCGCACGGTCTCGCTTTTGTTCGGAGCCGACGTGGCGCAGCGCGCCGTCGCCTTCGCGCTCGCCATGCCACTCCTCAGCGTGGGTGGCATCATCATCACGCCAGACCTGCCCTCCGTCTTGTTTTGGGGCCTGACCGGGTGGGCGATGGCGGAACTTTATGCGTCCGGCAACCCCAACTGGTGGTTGGCCGTTGGCCTCTTTTCGGGTCTCGGCCTGCTCTCCAAGTACACCAACCTTTTTGTCGGCGCCGGCATTCTGATCTGGCTCATCGGCCTCAAAGCCAACTGGCGCTGGTTTCGTTCCTGGCAACTGTGGGCCGGCGCGGCCATCAGCGCGCTTCTGACGCTCCCCGTCATCGTCTGGAACAGCCAGCACGGCTGGGCCTCCTTTGCCAAGCAATTTGGCCGCGTGGTGCGCGATCAGGCCTTTTCGCCCGCCTACCTGCTGGAAGCCGTGGGCAGCTTCGTTCTTTTGGCCAGCCCCATTATCGCCGCCTTGGCACTCCTGGGGCTGGGATCACTCATCGCCGCGGTGGCCAAGCGCCGCGATCCGGCGGCCTTGCTGCTCGCCGCCAGCCTGTTCCCGCTGCTCCTTTATTTTGGCGTGCATGGGCTGCACGCGCGCGTGCAACCCAACTGGCTGGCGCCGCTCTATCCGGCGCTGGCGGCCGCCGCGGCGCTCGCCGTCACCGCGCGGCACGCCACGGTGGCCGTGGCGCTGAGGCGCCGCAGCACCGGCGCAGGGCTCGGTCTCGGCGTCCTGCTGACCGGCCTTATCTTGGCGCACGCCGCCCATCCGCTGCTGGTGAGTGCCAAAGACCCGACCAGCCAAATGCGCGGTTGGCGCGAATTTGCCCTTGAGATCGATCGCCTGCGGCGCGTGCACGGGGCCTGCGCGGTGGCGACATCGCACTACACCATCGCAGCGCAACTTGCCTATCACTTGCCCACGCAAGTTCCCGTCCTGCCTCTCAATGAGCCCCTTCGCTATGCCCACCTGCCGCCGCTCGGCGCGGCCGAACTGGGGTGTGGGGCCCTTTATGTCGAGCTCGAGCGGCGGCCGCTGCTGGCGGGGCTTAACGCGCGCTTTGCTTGGGTGCTGCCGTTGGGGACGGCGACGCGCAGCCATAAAGGTCGCGGCCTTGCCCGCTACAACGTGGCGCTCTTGGAGGGGCCGAGGGGGCCCGAGGCGAGCCGAGATTTGCGGCGGGCAAACGCGCAGCATGCCCGTGAGGCGGGCCGCGGGGAGTGAGGAGGGTTGCGTTAATTTAAGTTCTCGCGCGCGGTGGGGTCGCCTAGAAGGCTTGAGCGCGAGAGCGCAGTTTGTCTTTTAGTGGAGCGGTGAGCCGATGATCCGCGCGCGCCTTTTCGCGAGCGTGGCGCCTGGCCGGCACGGGCCGACGCGACGGCGCGTGCTGGCTGGCGTGAGCGCCTTTGCCGTCGGCAGCCTCAGCGGGCATCGCCTCGGGGCCAGGAGCGGCACGCCCTTCACCCTGGGGGTGGCGGCGGGCGAGCCAGCGCCCGACGGCTTTGTGCTGTGGACGCGCCTGGCGGTGGATCCCCTTGCCGCCGACGGCTTGGGAGGCATGCGCGAACCGGTACCCGTCAGCTGGGAGGTGGCGCGCGATGAGGGCATGCGCGAGGTGGTGCGCCAGGGCACGGTCGAGGCGATGGCGCCATCGGCCCATTGCGTGCACGTCGAGGTGCGCGATCTCGAACCCAATCGTCCCTATTGGTACCGTTTTGGCGCGCTCGGCGAGCAAAGCGAAATTGGCCGCGCGCGCACCACCCCGGCGCCGGGCGACCGGCTCGATCGCTTGCGTTTCCTCTTCGCCTCCTGCTCGAATTGGCAATTGGGCTATTTCAGTGCCTATCGGCACATGGCCGAGGAAGCGCCCGATCTCGTGCTCTTCCTCGGCGACTATATCTATGAGTATACCCTGTCCGCGGCCTCGCTCGGCCGCATCGTGCGCCCGCACGACGGTCCCACGGCGACCAACCTTGCTGGTTATCGCAACCGCTACGCGCTTTACCGCACGGATCCCGATCTCAAGGCGTTGCACGCCGCGGCACCCTCTCTCGTCACCTGGGATGACCACGAGGTGGAAAACGACTACGCCAACCAATGGTCGCAAGACATGCGCGTGGAGCCGGCGGCTTTTTTGGCCCGGCGTGCCGCGGCCTACCAGGCTTACTACGAGCACATGCCCCTGCGCCCCCGGCCCAGCGCCGCAGCGCATTCGTTCCGCCTCTACGGGCGGACGGCGTTCGGCGATCTCGTGACCTTTTCGCGCCTGGATGGTCGCCAGTATCGCTCCAAGCAACCCTGCGAGGTGCCCCCGTCGCGGCGCGGTCATGTCGCTCCGCTGAGCTGTAAAGAGCGGCTCGATGCGCGCCGCACGCTGCTCGGCGAGGCGCAGGAAGACTGGCTGTTTGAGGGCTTCAAGCGGGCGGAGACGTCGTGGAACGTGCTGGCCCAGGGCCAGCTGATGGCGGAGCTCCGGCAGAAGAGCTTCGACGGCGAGGTTGGCTTTTGGACCGACGGCTGGGATGGCTATCCGGCGGCACGCCAGCGCCTTTTCGACGCCATTGCGGCGAGCCGGCTTTCGAACCCCGTCGTGATCGGCGGTGATATCCACTCCTTTTGGGCGACCGACCTCAAGGCCGACTTCAAGGATCCGCGTTCCCCCACCCTGGCAACCGAGTTCGTGGGCACCTCCATCACCTCCGATCCCCCGCCGCACGGGCTGATTGCCGAACTGCTGCCGGAAAATCCGCACGTGCGCTACTTTGAAAGCCGGCACCGCGGTTACGTCCGCGTCGACCTCAATCGCGAGCGGATGCTCGTCAGTTTGCGCATCATCTCCGACCGGCGCGACCCCAAGGCGACGATTGCAACCTTGAAGCAGTTCGCGGTGGTGAACGGCGCGGCCGGCGTCATGGAGACCAACGGCTAGCCCCCTATCAGCCCTTGAGGCCCGCGCGCGGGCGGCCCCACTGCGGCCATGCCTGCGAATTTGCGGGGCACGAGGAAAGCCACGCATGCGCCGCCGCCCCCTGGGGGGGAAAGGGGTGTGGCACTTTGGGCACGGCCATCCCACCAGGTGCCGAGCGGGCGCAGAGCCGACAAAATCTTCGCCTGCGCCCTCTGCTAGGCTGCGCGCGCTCTCACTGCCATGCTCCTTCAAGTCGCTCGCAGCGGTCAAGCAGCCATGGATGTCAAGCAGTTGCGTAAAGCCATCGAGCAGCTGCTCGAGAGCCAGTCCGACGACCAGCGCCTGCGCGACCACTTGGAGGGACTACGCCGCGATCCCTTGTTTCCTGGTCTCACCTGGTTTTGGGGACCCAGGCTCTACGCCCGCAGCCGGGCGACGTTTCGTCCCTTTATTCTCAACCATTTCTCCGACTGGCTGGCCACGGGCAAGCGCTGGAGCCGGGTGCGCTGGGCGGACCATGCGGCCGACCTCGAGGCCTGGCTGCAGGCGGCGCGCGCCGCCCGCGACGGGGCGCTCGTGCGCCGGTTGCTGCGCTGGAAGTTCGCCGCCGACAAGGCCTGGGGCATCGATCCGGGACGTTGGACGGCGGCGCTGCTCGAGGCCTACCGGGCCGCGCCGACGCCGGCCGCGCGCGCCATCGCCCTTGATGAGTTCGACGACTGGTTCGAGCTCGATGAGGCCATCGCGATTGCGCTCTACCAAACCGATCCTCAGGCGGCGGCCTTCATCGTCAAGCATCTACCGACCTACTACTGGACGCGCGAAAGGCGCTCAATGTGGGAGAAGCTCGGCGCGCTCGCGCGCAGCCGCGGCGACGAGAAGCTCTATTTCACGCTCTATCGCAAGCTGATGCCGGTGGCGCGCTGGGAGAGCGAGGTTTTGACATTGGCCGAAGCGGTCATCGAACAGGCCGAGCTCAACCGGGTCCTGGAAAACCGGCACCTCGAAGGCTACGGCATCGAGCGTGGGGCGACCGTGCTCAAGCTACTGGAACGGCGCGGCCGGGACGTCATGCCCTACGTGCGCGCTAAGCTGGAAGACACCATTGGCGGCTGGGGGCGAAACGATCGCACCAAAGAGTTCGTCGAGCTCGCCGAGAAAAACGGCTGGTGGGATCTCTGGAGCGCCGCGCTCAGGGCGGGCCGCAATCAAAAGCTTTATAACGCGTGCGTCGAGACGCTGATGCGCGCCCAGGGGTTAAACGATTCGACGCGGCGCGAGCGCCTCTTGGCCTTGGCCGGCACCTCGCGGGAATGGAATTGGCCGGGCCTGGGCCTGGCCATTATTCACCACCTCGATGATCCGGTCGCCTGCCTCGTTTATCAGCGCTATCCGGACCTGGTGCGTGGTCCCTTGCGCGCCAACGTCACGCCGACGTGGTGGCGTGGCTATCCCAATCTCATTAAGGCGGCGCAAGCGGCGGGTGATGAGGACCTGGTCGATACGCTGGCCAGCCGTTACGCGACGCGCATTGCCTGGAACCGGGTCTGGCAGCCGCAGCGCGGGCCCGAGCCGGATGATGCCACCACCTCGGAGCTCGCCGCCTACTATCAAGCCATTCGCGACCGCGATGCCGCGGCATTTTCGCGGCGGGCGTCCAATGTGCTGACCCGCATTCCGGCTTACGCGAGCTTCAACCAAGGCCTGCTGCTCCGCCATAACGAATTGGCACGGCTCCTGTTCGTGCGCTCGCTTGAGCAATACCTGTTGGTGCCCGAGGCCGTGCAAGACCTGGTCGAGGGCTCCAACATCCATGTGATGATGCTGGCCTATCGGGTCCTCGCCCTTCCCGATGCGCGGGCGCGCGCGCTCGCCACCGCCAATATCGATATCCTGCTCGGCACCTTGTTGCGGCCGTTGCACCGCAAGACGCGGATGGCGGCCTTCGAGGCGCTTGCCAACGCCGCCTTGCACAACGCGGCCATCGCCCAGCGCATTCATGGCCGCGCGCGTGAGGCCCTCAAGCTGCCCGACAAGAGGTATCCGAAGCCCGAGCTCATCGGCCTGATCGCGCGCACGCTGGGCGCCAATCCCAGTCTTGCCAGCGCGGCGGAACGGCCGCTCGTTTATCGGCATGTGGGGGCCGCGGCATGATCGTCTTGGTCGACTATGCCTCCCCCTCCACGCTCGATTCCACGCGCGAGGCAACGACCGTGGGGCTCGCCACCAACCTGCGCCGGCGCGTGCGCTTTTACGGGCGCGTGCGCGAGCACGGCTTCGTGCTGCGCATTGCCTTGCGCGCCTTGGGCGAGGTGATTTGGTCGAACGACATGTGGTTCGGTCAATCCGATCTGCTCGACCCCATCATCACGGTGCACCGTGACCGCATTTTTTTCGAGGCCTTCAGTCAGGACCAGTCGGCCTATGCGGCGCTGATCATCGATCCATCCCTTTTTGAAACCATGGGCGAAGTGGTCAGTGGCACGACCAACATCGATTTTACCGCCTGGCTCTGGGGCGCACTGGGCGAGATGCGCACCAGCCGCTCGACGATTTTTCGCATCGGCCCTGAGGGCTTCGAGGTGCGCACGTCCTCGGCCGGCGGCCGCTTTGAAAAGAAGGTCGAGCTACCGGAAAGCTGGGTCAGGGGCTTCCTGCAGGTGCAGGCGGCCATGGCGATGCCGGGGACGCGGCTGAGCGTCAAGCCCATCGATCTGCTCGCCGCCGTGCGTTTCCTGCGCTATGCCAAGGCCAAGGTTTCGCCGCGCGCCATTCGCTACGAGTTCGAGCCGGACCGGGACGCGCGCCTCGTACTCGAGCCGTGGGAGCGGGTCATCGCGCTCGAGGGCGCTGAGCACAACTATCGCGAATTCAAGATGACGCGCGTGTGGGGGCGCCGCCGCCTCAAGTTGATTGAGGGACTGCTGCCCTTTACCGAGAGCGTCGACATTTATCTCAAGGGTCGGGCGCTGCCGAGCTTCTATGCGCTGAAGCTGCCAGGCATGACTTTCCTGCTCGGCCTGACCGGCTGGTCCGGGACGGGCTTTATGGGCACGGGGGGATTTGATCTCCTCGCCGAGGCTGCCGCCGCCAACGAGGGCGCGCTCGAGCCCGCCCTTGAGCTGTTGCGCGCACGCCAGCATGCCTCGATCAAGGACGTCGCCAGCACGCTTGGCCTCGAGGCGCCCGCGGCCGCGCGCGTGCTGGTGCGGCTGTGCCGGCAAGGCCGATCGATGTTCGATGTGGAGACGCAGCGCTATCGTCACCGCGAGCTGTTCGAGACACCCGCCGATGAGGCAACGTATTTTCCGCCGGATCGCCGCCGCGAGCTGGCCGCAGCCTTCCTCGCCGAGGGTAAGGTCGCCGTCAAAAGCGCAAGCGCGGAGGAGACCAAAAAGGTTAGATCCTTCAAGGATCCCAACGCCGCTGACGCCACGCAGAAGATCGTACGCGAGATCACCTATCGCGATTGGCGCATCATCGGCGCGGTGGGCGATGCCGATCCCGTCGAGATCGTGGTCAATGACCTCGGCAGCATCATCTTCGGGCGTTGCACGTGCCCCCATTTTGCCGAGCATCTGTTGAACCAGGGGCCGTGTGAGCACATGCTCGCCCTTTTCAAGGCGAGCGAGGACGCGCGCTCAGATCGCCCCTCGAGCACTCCCGCCGCCGCACCCGCCGGCGTCGGACCACGCAAACAGCCGTCACGCTGGGAGATTGACGGCGCCGAGGCGGAAGCGTCAAAATGACACCTCTTTGTGCAGTCCCCGGGTTAGGCAGGACCTTCCAGCTTTCTATGCCACGGTGCTTCGCCGTGGTGGCTTCCTGTCCTTATCACATCGCCACGGTTCCCCACGTACGAAACGAGGGGAGACCACGGGTCCAAAGCCTCGTTAGTGGTTGGTCCTCCGACCCGGGACTGCGCAATCCTCTGGGTGCTCTGGCCGCGGCAGGGGGCGTGGCATGCACCCGCTAATCTCCCTTGGCACCCTGGTGGTCTTGTTCCTGCTGGCGCGGGCAGCGATCCGCGCGTTCAAGCGCTGGCAGGCGAAGCGACGCTGGCGGCGCGCTCCGCAGCGCGACGTCTCGGGCCTGGCGCAAACGGGGGAAGCCGCCTTCAAGCACGAGGTGATCAAGACCGGAGGTCCATTGAAGCCGGGCCATCGCCGGCTCGTGCTCAGGGACAATCGTCTGCTTCCCAAACCGCCGCCCGATCCCAATCGCCGCCGCTGGCCGCCGCCGCCCAAAGTCAAATACTTGAGCGAGCGGGAGGCCGATCGGCTGTTCGGCCCGTCGTTGCGCACCCGCAACCGCGATGTGATGGACCTTGCCGTCGACGAGGCTCAACTTGGGCGCTATGGCCTGCCGCTGTGGCGCACGGAGGCGGATGTCGCCGCGGCCCTTAAGCTGTCGCCGGGGCAGCTGCGGCACTTGGCCCAACACCGCTTGACCGAAACGACGCCCCACTACGTCACCTTCGCGGTTCCCAAGCGCTCCGGGGGTGAACGCTTAATTCATGCGCCGAAACGGCGCCTCAAGGGCGTGCTGCGCGCGCTCGACCGGCTGTTGGTCGCCAAGTTGCCGAAGAGCGAGCATGCGCACGGCTTTGTCAAAGGACGCTCGATTGCCAGCAATGCCGCCCCGCACGTAGGCAAGGCCGTGGTCCTGCATTTCGATATCAAGGACTGTTTCACAACCATTCATTTCGGGCGGGTGCGCGGGTTGTTGCTGGCGCTGGGCTATAGCTACCCCGTGGCCGCGGCGCTGGCGGTGCTGATGACGGAGGCGCCGCGCCAGCCGGTGGCGGCGGAGGGAAAACTCTATTATGTGCCGACGGGACCGCGCGTGTGCGTGCAGGGGGCGCCGACCAGCCCCGGGCTGTGCAACGCCATTCTGGCGCGGCTCGACCACCGCCTGGCCGGGCTCGCGCGCCGGCATGGCTTTGTCTTTACCCGCTATGCCGATGATTTGACGTTTTCGGGCAACGATGTCGGCAAGGTTGGCAAGTTCATGCACCTGGTGCCGCGCATCGTTGCCGCCGAGGGATTTGCCGTCAACGCCGGCAAAACCAGGATTTTGCGGCAGGGACGGCGGCAGGCCGTGACCGGCGTCATCGTCAACACCACGCTGGGACTATCGCGGCAAGAGCGGCGGAAGTTGCGCGCGGCGCTGCACCGCCAACGCCAGGCCAGCGCCGCTGGCGAGCAAGCCCGCCTGCGCGGCAAGCTGGCCTATCTCTTTATGCTCAATCGCACTCAGGCGGCCGCGTTGGGGTGGGGCCGCGTGCCCGAGGTGACCTGAGGGGGCGTCGTCGACGGGCCCTACTTCTGCTGGAGCATGAAATCGATGCGCCGCTGCACCACGCGCCGGCACGTGCGCGTCCAATCCTTTTTGCTCATATGCGTGCCCTTGTCCCAGTCGTTGACGCAGTCGGCGAGGTACTGGGCGCCGCGTTCACGAATTTCCGCCGGCGATAGCTGGGCCTCCGGCACCGCCGGCGCTGCAGGGGCTTCGCTTTTGTTCGATTGGGCCGAGGCAACGCCGCATGCAGCGACGAGAATGGCCGCGCCAACAAGAAAAAGCCTTCGCATGCGCACCATACGCTCAACTGGAAGAACGGACGCCAGCCCCGTGCTGGCGCCGAGCCCTTGCTCTTACTGTATTATCGCCCCTTCGACTAGAGATGGGAGGTGAGCCATGCAAATGTGTCGATTGCTGGTGCTGGGCTTGGCTTTCCTGGGGCTGGGCGAGCAGGCGCTGGCGCAGTCGGCCAAAACCTTGCGCGAGCAGCTGATCGGCACCTGGACCTTCGTGCTGGCCGAAGTCACCGCGGCCGATGGCAGCAGGTCGTTACCCTTCGGCGACACGCCCAAGGGCATTCTCATCTTCACAGCCGATGGTCACTTTGCGCAAATTCATGTCGCCAGCGACCTTCCCAAGATTGCCTCCAACAATCGCCTGACCGGCACCCCCGAAGAGTATAAGGCCATCAATCAGCGCAGCCTGTCGGTCTTTGGCACCTACACGGTCGATGAAGAGAAGAAGACCGTGACCTACCAGATTACGGCCAGCACGTTCCCCAATTGGCAGGGCGCCTCGCAGACGCGTGTCATTGAATCGCTGACGGCAGACGAGTTCAAGAACACCAATCCCGCGGTGGCCGGGGGGCGCGGCTCCGCATCGAACCTCTATAAACGGGCAAAATAGCGCCACCGGGAAAGTGCAGCATCGTCTGGCTCAGGCACGGCGGGCTGGAATGCACGGACAAGGCGCGGTATCGTCTTTTCACCTTCAAAGTCGCGGGAGCCCACCATGGCCAAGAAATTGGGTAAAAGCGAGAAGCTCGATCTCATCTTGTCGCAGCTCTCCGCCTTGCGCGCCGACATCAAAACGCTTTTGCAGCAGGGCGCGCCGCGTGGCCAAGCGGGCGGCAAAGCGCGCGCTCGGGCCGCGCCGGCCAAGAAGGCGGCCAAGCGGCGCGGGAGCTCGGGCAAGCCGGCCAAGGCGGGCACGCGGCCGGTTTTGGTCGAGACAGACGAAAGCGACGCACCGGCGCCAAACCTCGCGAGCCGCATCGCCTAGCCCGCCACGGCCCCCAAGGTTTTGTCTCGCCCAGGCTGTTATGGCCTGGGGCCGCGGCCGCACGGGCGGCCCAGGCTACGAAACGAGGGGAGGCGAGGTTGGCTCAGCCTCTTCTCACGCGACCGACACCGAGGGCGAGCGCGGTCCGCGCCGAGGCCACGTTGCCTCGGTACGGCAGACGTGATCAAAGCCAGGCATGATCATCTTTGAATGGATCCTCGGCATTCTCCTGGGGGCCGTCCTGCTGTCGGTATTGGCGCGGCGTCTCGGCGTGCCCTATCCCGCGCTGTTGGCGTTGGGCGGCACGGTCTTGGCGTTCATCCCAGGGGCCCCGCGCATCGTGCTCGATCCCGAGCTGGCGCTCGCGCTGTTCGTTGCCCCGGTGCTTCTCGATGCGGCCTACGATACCTCGCCGCGCGATCTCAAAGACAATTGGCTGCCCGTCACCTCGCTGGTTCTGATCGCCGTGTTGGTGACGACGGGAGCCGTTGCCGTCGTCGCGCGCGCGTTGACCGGCATGCCCTGGGCAGCCGCCATCGCGCTTGGCGCCATCGTCGCGCCGCCCGACGCCGCGGCCGCCACCGCCGTTTTGCGCCAGGTCCGCCTGCCGCATCGCATTGTCACCATTCTCGAGGGCGAAAGCCTTCTCAACGACGCGAGCGCCCTGTTGGTCTACCGCATTGCCGTGACGGCGGTGACCGTCGGCGGTCTCAGCTTTACGGAGGCTGCTCCGGCCCTGCTGTTGAGTGTGGTGGGCAGCCTGATTGCCGGACCCCTGCTGGCGCTCGGCTACATGCGACTGGTCACCGCTTTGGATCAATCCGACGACGCGCCGAGCTCGATCATCCTGCAGTTCATCGGCACGTTCGGCGTCTGGCTGCTCGCCGATCGCATGGGGCTATCCGGCATTTTGACGATCGTTGCCTACGCCATCACCATCGCGCGGCGCGCGCCGGCCACGACGCCCGCGCGCCTCAGAGTGCCATCCTACGCCGTGTGGGAGACGGCGGTATTCGTCCTCAATGTCTTGGCCTTCGTTCTCATTGGTCTGCAAATCGGTCCCATTTTTGAAATGTTGGCGCCCGAGCAGCGCGTGCGCTACCTCCTGGTGGCGGCCGCCGTGCTGGCAACGGTGATCCTCGTTCGCTTCGCCTGGGTCATGAGCTACAACGCGGCCGCGCGCCGCCACATCCGGCGCCATGGGTTTCATCCGCGGCGACCAATGATGGCGCCCACCGTCAAGAGCGGCCTCATTGTCTCCTGGTGCGGCATGCGGGGTATTGTGACCTTGGTCGCCGCGCTCGCGCTGCCGAATGGCGACGGCGGACCGGCCTTCCCCCATCGCGATCTCATTGTGTTTGTCGCCTTTTGCGTCGTGCTGGGAACGCTGGTGATCCAAGGCTTCACCCTGCGTCCGTTGCTGATCAAGCTCAACCTTAAGGACGACGATCCGGTCGGAAGAGAGGTGGTGCGGGCGCGCATTGCCGCCTATGAGGCAGCGCTAGGCGCGATCAGCGACGATGGCTCCCCCGTCGCCAAAGCCATCCGCGTCGAGCTGCAGGCGGCCCTTTTACAATCCAATGGTGGGGCCGAGGATGCGGAAGGCGAGTTCAAGAGCGATCAGCTGCGCCTGCGCATCGCCGTGGCGGCGCGTCAGGCCGTGCTTGCGCTGCGCAACAGCGGTGAAATCGGCGATACCGCTTTCCACCGCTTGGAGGAGGAGATAGACCGCATTGAACTGAGTGCGAGCTGAGCTCCGAACCGCAGAAGGATATGGGCATGGCGCGTATTTTCGTGACGGGATCCTCCGCCGGACTTGGCCTGATGGCGGGACAGCTCTTGCTCGAACAGGGCCACCGCGTCGTGCTGCACGCACGCGATCAGGCGCGCGCACGCGACGCCATGGCCGCGGCGCCGGGCGCCGAGGCCGTTGTCGTTGGGGATCTGTCAAGCCTTCGGGAAACGCGCGGGGTAGCCGCCGACGTCAACCGACTTGGTCGCTTCGACGCCGTGATCCACAACGCCGGTGTGGGCTACCGTGAACCCCGGATCGACACGGAGGATGGGATTGAGCACATCTTTGCCATCAACGTGCTGGCCCCTTATGTGCTTACTTTGTCGATCGAGCGCCCGGCGCGGCTCATCTATCTCAGCTCCGGCATGCACCACGGCGTGGCGGCGAACTTCGACGACCTTTTGTGGCGCAAACGGCGCTGGCAGGGGTCACAGGCCTACGCGGAGAGCAAGCTCTATGACACGGTGCTGGCCTTTGCCGTGGCGCGGCGCTGGCCGACGGTGCGGGCCAATGCGCTTGAGCCGGGCTGGGTGGCGACCCGCATGGGCGGCCCCGGGGCGCCGGGTGACATGAAAAAGGCGCACGTGACGCAAGCGTGGCTGGCGGTGAGCGACGATCCCCTTGCCCGCTCGACCGGGGAATATTTCTATCACCAGGCGTTGCGCGCGCCTAATCCGCTGGCGCGGGATGCAGCAACGCAAGAAAGACTGCTTGAGGCGTGCGCGCACCTATCGGGTGTGGCCCTTTGAGGCGTAGCGGCGTGGTTCAGGCGTGATGGGGAAGGCGCGGCGCGCCAAGCTTTGCGGCCTCACGCGCGCTCGCCGCTCGAGCTCGCTGTGCCCCGTTCGCAAACGAGCAACGCGGGTGCCATTGATAAGCGGATTGGGTTCCGGCCCTCGGTGGCCCGTCGCGGTCGCCTGCGAGCACCAGAGGCAGCAATGTCCGCGGTTACCTTGCGTGATACGTGGGGTGCGCACGGAGCGTTTTGCGGGCAACGCAAACGGCGGTGTCTTGTCAAGAGCACCGCCGCTGCGAGGACCTTAGGTTTTAGTAGAGAACGATGGGATTTGCCGGTGAGCCGGTGCCGCCGACGATTTTAAGCGGTGCCCAAATGAAGGCGCCTTCCAGGATCTTGGCGTCGATCAGCGACTTGGTGTCGACGTTTTCCAGGTTCCAAATGCCGCGGCGCGTCTGCATCTCGGTGTGGCAGGGCACGGCATAATCGGTGCCTTGTTCGCCGGCCGGCTGAGCATCGTTGGCTGAGGTATCGCCCATCATCAGGGAGATATCGCGCGAGGCCATGTACTCACAGGCGCTGATGCCGAAGCCCGGCTCACCTTGCGCAAACAGGTCCCGGGCCGCCTTGCGCTGCTCGGAGCTCATCGCCTTATAGCGATCATTGCTCCAGGTATTGCCTTGGCCGGTGTGCAAAGCGACGCAATCCCCCGCCCCGATCTCGGCGAGGCCCTGCGCCTTGACGATGGCCTGCACGTCCGCGCCCGTAATAATGCCGGGTTCACCGGCTTGCTTGGGAATGGGCAGCATTTCCGCCGTGGCGGGAATCCGCCCCTGGGATTTGCGGTAGGCGACCGCATCGAGGACCACGAGGCGGCACACAAACCCAAGTCGCCGACGTGCTCGACGCCGTTGGGGCCCATGCCCACCGCGCGTCCGCCTTGCCCGCGCTTCCTGCAACGCGCAGCGAAGAGCGCGCCCGCGCTTCACTCACGCTCTCCCGTGCGTTGCGACGTGGCCACGGCCATTATATCAGAGAGGGAGGAGCGGCGCTCGCGTTCTCAAGCGTGTCTACAGCAGACGTCGTGTTAGGGCCGTTGTCCCGCCGAGGTGCGTTTTTGCGCGTCCTCGGTTCGCCGTTGCTCCACGAGCGCCTTGACCCGGTTCTCAACTACGCGCCGGCACGTGCGCGCATAGTCTTGCTTGCTCATGTGCGTGCCTTTATCCCAATCCTTCACGCAATCCTTGAACCAGGCCTCGCCGCAGGCGCGAATTTCCTCGCGCGTGCCGCGGCAGTCGGCTTTGGCGCCCGCGGGTGCTGCCTCCTTACTGGGTTGCGCGCCCGGCTGGGCGTGGGCGCCAACGGCCCAGGCGATCACGACAAGCGGCGTTAGTAAGGTCCCAATACGCATGCGACGGCTCCAAGGCCTCGGGATCAACACCGAGCTCAGCAAAGCATCACCTGGAAACGGCGGCGCCATATCCGGATAAATCCTGAAACTTGCGGGGCACACTCCCCGTTGCCACCGGCCCCAGCGCGCCGCCGAAGTCATTCGCCAGCGTTGGTGCGTGGACCCCTTAACGGCCGGACGCCCGCATTCCACGACGCTTGCGACAAGTCACCCGGCCACCCTGAATAGCCTTTTGTCAGGCTCATAGCCTGATTTTGCATGGGTTTTCAGGCGAGGCGCTGATTGTGCCCCCCACCACCGTCGCGGGCAGGCCCGCCGCCGATCGCTCGCGCAGAGGGGGGGTGGCGATCGGCGTGCAGATCGTGGGACCCTGCCTCGAGGATCGCACGACGCTCGCCTTCGCCGAGCTGATCGAGCGGCAATTCGGCGGCCTCGCGCCGCCTGCCGAATTCGCCCACTGACTGCGGGGCGCGTGCGCGACTGCGCCTAGACCTTGAAGATCTGGGCGTAGCGCGCCTTGATCTCGTCGGCCGCCTTTTCCACGCCGGCTGGATCCTCCTGCATCAGCTTGATCTCTGAGAGTTTGCGCCGGCCCGGCTTCTCCTTGGTTTGAGCGTGCACCGAATGCTGGCAGGCAAAATCGACCAACAGCTGCTGGGCCTCGATCCCGTGCAGCCAGGCGTAGAACAGGCGCGCGGCGTTGGGATTAGGCGCGTCTTTGAGAATGCCGGTTGGCGCGCTGATCAGCGGTGTGCCTTCGCTCGCATAAACGACTTCCACCGGCGCTCCCTGCTCCTTGAGTTGGATCAGATTATAGTCGTTCCCATCGGCCATGACGGCGCGCTCACCGAGCGCCAGCTTCTTCGGCGGGTCGGTCGAGGACTGCACCTGCAGGATTTTTTGCTTGGCGAGCGCCTCGAAATAGGCCCAGCCCAGATCCCGGGCGATTTGGAAGGTCGCGGTCATGATGCTGCCGGCGTAGGCGGGGTGTGCCTTGATGATCTTGCCCATCCATTTGGGGTCGAGCAGGTCGGCGTAGCTCTTGGGTGCCTCCTCGGCCTTCACAAGGTTGGTATTGTAGCCGAGCGAGGAGAGCCAAATCCGCGTGGTGATGTGGGTGCCGTCGGGATCGCGGTAAGCGGCGGGAAAATGCTGCGCAGCCTCCTCGGGAAGATAGGAGGTGAGCCAGCCCTGACGCTTCCAGACAATAAAATGAGCGGCATCCGCGCTATTGACGACGTCGACGGCGAAGATATTGCTGCCGCGCTCCTGCTCAATGCGTTGATAGATGCGCTCCGAGCCCGATCGTTCCACGCGCACGGCGATGCCCGCGAAGCGGGCCTCAAAGGTCTTGGCGAGGCGTTCCGCCACTGGGATGTCCATGGCGGTGTAGAAGGAGATTTTGCCCTCCTTCTTAGCGGCGGCGATCAGCTGAGGTGTGATCGCTTCGGCGGCCGGGCCTGCCGCCAGTACGCGCGTGGCCATTGCCGCAGCCGAGCCAAGCGCGGCAGCGGAGCCCTTCAGAACGTCGCGGCGGGAGGGTCGTGCACCTCTCATGCTCGTCTCCTCTGACGGGCCAAGATGCGCGTGGGCCCACTCCCCGGCAGCCTAGCCGACGGGGGCACAATGCCCAAGCGGGCCAAAGCGCAGTGTGGCCGGAACGAGACCGGCCGTTGCCGGTGAATCCCTCGATCTGGAGCGGCCTTAACCACCTCGGCGTAACCCGTGGATGAGAGTGTTGCCTTCCCATGACAGGGCTTGACGAGACCGCCTTCGCCACCGCAAAGCGGCACGAATCAGATAAAGTCTGTCTACTGCAGTCTTAGCTAGCGCGCGCAATCCCCAGGGGCTGAGGCCATTCTCCCGCTACTGCATTGGCCTGAGCCCTTTCCCACGCGCGCGCCCGGGACGGTTCGCGCAGCGCAGCTGCTCATCTCCTGATCTTAATTTTTCTCCTGATCGCAATTCTTCTCCTGACCTCAGTTCTTTCTTGCGTGGCCGCCGTTTCCGCGATGGAGCGCGCCAATGAGCCGCCATGAGCGGGCGGTGCTGGCAACGGCGCCTGACATTGAGTTAATCGCGCCAGTGCCGGAGCGAAAGCGCTGATCCCCTTGCGGTTCGGCGATCGGCATTTGCGCGCCGGCCGCGGGAATAGTTGCGCGATCCTGGCGTTGTCTCATGCGCCCTCCTTGGTTGCCGTGCCGCGGCGACCACTTTGGCAAGGGCCCTAGCCCAATTTTTGCTGGCGCGTTGGGGCCCGCCCGAGGGCCATCGTATCTCGTGATTGGCGTCAAGAGCCCGTGCGCTTCGCGCACACCATTGACGGAGATCGCTGTGGTCCAAGCCAGATTCCCCGAAATCATGTCCTGGGAGGATTGGAAAGCGAAGGCTCGCAGTTTGGAACCCCGCTGCTGCGAGTGTGGGTCCCCTGCCAAAGAGGACGAGCGCGAAGTTCATGCGGCGACCGGACGCTGCCAGGCGTGTGCGGCGAAATCGGAGACCGATGCTGGCGCCGGGTCCGAGCTCTGCAAGTGCTCTTAAGGGTGCCCGTCGCCCACATCGCAGCCTGAGTGCACAGGCGAACGCGGGCGATGGCCCCGGCATCGCCCCGAAGGCCAACAAGCCCGCGGTTGCATACGCGAACGAACGGCGCGCGCTTTTACTTCGCGCCTGAGCCGCCGGCCCGGCACACAAAGCAACGCCTGCTGAGCATAACGCTCTGCTGGGAGGAAAAGGCAAAAACGGCATTGGCCCCTTGCCCGTTCTGGTTTAGCGTGTGGGCGTGCTGAGAGGGGGTTGCCCGGTTTCGGCCAGGCGTCCCCCAAAGGCCCCGAGCTCAACGAGCCCCGAACGTTCGCCCGCGCTTGCCGCGCGGTCGTGGCCGAAAGGGAATGCCATGCCGAGCGGTTACGACAGGGATCGGGACGCGGGGACAGCCGAGCCGACATGGCGAAGTACGCTCCGGGCGGCGTCGATCTTTCTGTTGGTGACCGTCTCGGTCGCCATCGCCTTCTTCGGGCTCAAGTAACAGACCTCCCTTAAGCCCCAATCGTGCGCGCCCCCCAAAGGACGCCCGCCGACCGCGAGACGCCTGATCGTCCGGGACCCTGCGGTGATCGCTCCCTTTTGGTCAGGTGGGGCTTCCCTGAAACCATGGCGCGGCGAACCCCGCGTTTTTTTTGGCCCGGTCCGGGGGGCGTCCGTCGCGTGGCGTGCATGCAACAGCGTCGGCCCTGGCTGCCATCGAAGAGGAACCGTGACGGGGCAGAGGTGTTAAAAGCGGGGATAACCGCGATGGGAGCTGGGCGGCTCGGCGGGGCCTGCCAAGCGCCAAAAAATGCAACGACAACTTCGGGTTCTGGCGCAGCCAGGGCGATGTGCTAGGCTCGTGAGCCCTAGACGAATGTTGTGACGGGTGCTTTACAGCTCCCGCGTTTTCCTTTTTGTGCCGACAGGTCGTGCGTCCTTTTTTTACTGAGCCTGTCATTGGAGTAGCGCTTCCATCACGCACGATGGCCACGGTGGCCGTGCCGCGATTGATTTCGGGGTGAGGGAACGAAAATGCAACGGGGGGGCATGGCTAGCGTGTCGCAGGCGGCGCCTGGACCGGCCCGGGTGGAGTCCCACTCGGCGCCCCAGAAATGGGTGCGCTGGCTCGCCTTCCGACTGGTCGAACTCGATCGCTACCCCAAACGCGCCATTCTCGCTGCCAACGACTTTATCCTCTTCAATTTGGCGCTTTGGCTCGCCATGTGCTTGCGCCTGGGTGAGCTGTTCGTGCCACCAGGCGTGGCCGTGTTTGCCGTCCTGACGGCGGCGCCCTTGATTGGTGTGGCCACCTGTTTCCAGTTGGGCGTCTACCGCATGGTCACGCGCTTCATCGGCACGCGTGGCTTTACCCTTGCCGCCGGCGCGGTCGGCCTCTCCGCCCTGTATTGGAGCCTGCTCCTCTACCTGTCTGGCATTTACAGCATTCCCCGCT
>Ga0081455_10003121_pt1 | contig 19297 bp, 12 predicted proteins | sample TabmetS3T2R1_FD_70207 | JGI IMG/M metagenome (GOLD analysis project Ga0081455, IMG submission 70207) | Tabebuia heterophylla rhizosphere microbial communities from the University of Puerto Rico - S3T2R1 | ecosystem: Host-associated > Plants > Roots > Rhizosphere ... | reverse complement strand
CAGCCGCGGCGTAGAGCTCATCCTTGCCGGCGAAATGCCGATAGAAGCCGCCGTGGGTGAGGCCAGCGTCGCTCATTATCTCCTCGATGGAAACCCCGGAATAGCCTTTGCGGTTGAACAGCCGCCGGGCGCTTTCGAGGATCTTTTCGCGGGTGTCGTGCTTTTGCTTCGGTGAATAGGGCATGGCTTAGGCCTCGGCCTCTGAAACGACGATCGTACCAGTAAAAGATGATCTTGATCATCTTGTGCCGATCGACTTTGAGGGCGCTGCGCGGCCGGGAGTTCTCATCAGGAGTTCCCATGACCAACGGACCGAGGCGCGTTGTCCTGATCACGGGTGCATCGTCCGGCATTGGCCGGGCAACCGCCGAGCTCATAGCCGCCCGCGGCCACTGGGTCTTCGGTGGCGTCCGCGCGCCCGCGACGACCCGTCCGCTCGCCGGCGTCGAGCTTATGCCGCTCGACGTCCGCGATGAAGCTTCGGCCAAGGCCTGCATTGATGAGGTGCGCAGCCGCGCCGGGCGGATCAACGTGCTGATCAACAACGCCGGCGTCAATCTCGTCGGCGCCGTCGAAGAAACGGGCATCGGCCAGGCGCAGGCACTGTTCGACACCAACGTCATCGGCGTCCTGCGCATGGTCCAGGCCGTGCTCCCAGACATGCGCCGCCAGGGCGCGGGCCTGATCGTCAACATCAGCTCGATCCTGGGCCTCATCCCGGCGCCGTACATGGGCGTCTATGCGAGCACCAAGCACGCGCTTGAAGGGTTGTCGGAATCGCTCGACCACGAGGTGCGCGCCTTCGGCATCCGCGTGGTCCTGATCGAGCCGCACTATACGCGGACCAACCTCGACGCGAGCGCCGCGCAAGCAGACGGGCGGATCGACGCCTATGCGCCGCAGCGCCAGCGCACCGCGGCTGTGATCACCCGTGAGACCAACACGGGGCTCGAGCCGAGGCGCGTCGCCGAGGAAGTGTTGCGAGCAATCGAAGGGCGCTACCGCATGCGGCGGCCGGTCGGCCAGGCCGCCCTTCTGAGCTGGCTGCGCAGGCTGCTGCCGGCCCGGTTGTTCGAGCCCAGCCTGCGGAAGGCATTTGGGCTTCCCCCATCGAGCACGGCCGTCACGGATCCGCGTACTCAATCCTGAGGGAAAGCAACATGCTCGATTTCATCGGCATGGTCATCACGGCAACCATCATGGTGCTGTTCGTCAACACGATGACCACCTTCATGGACGTCTCGCGTGCCGCGAAGATGACGCTTGCGGCCGTGATCGGCGTCTGGATCGGGCTTGCCGCTGCGGCAGCGGGAGCCGGGTGGCTCAAGATCGCGCGGCCGGTCCCGGTGGTCGGGCTGTTCGTGGCGGTGCCGCTGCTCGCGGCGGCGCTCGCAACGGCGTGGCCGGCGGCGCGCCAGGCGATGCTGAGCATCCCGATGGCAGCGATGGTCGCCCTCAACATCGTGCGCGTCTTCGCCGTGCTGTTTCTCCTGCTGGCGGCCGAGGGGCGGCTCTCCGGCCCATTCCCCTACAGCGCCGCCTGGGGCGATATCATCACCGGCGTCGTCGCGGTGCCGGTTCTCTGGCTCCTCAAGGACGGCGCCGCACGCCACGCCACGGCCATCGGCGCCTGGAATCTGTTCGGTACCGCCGATCTCGTGCTGGCCATTGCCTTCGGCATCACGTCGTCAGAGGGCTCGCCCTTGCAGATTTTCCCCGGCCCGGGCTCTGACGCGATGCAGTACGTGCCCTGGTCTTTTGTTCCGACGGTGCTGGTCCCGCTCTGGCTGATCCTGCACGCGATCATCGCAGTGCGGCTACGGCACGCCAAACGGCGGGAGGCGGCGACCGTGGGAGCCTGATGCAAGGACACGGCCCCGCCCCGGCCTCATGCTGACGAGGACATCTCGGAATCATGAAACGGCCCCCAAAAAGTAAGCGCCGCGGCTGACGGACCGCGACGCCACCCTCTCGGCTAGGAGAGCTTTTACTCGTTACCTTTAGCGCCCATAAGAAAAACCTCCATGATTGTGATCGATCTCGGGTTCACGCACGTCACAGAAGCCAGGCGCGTGGCAATGCCGACCGGGCCGCGACACGCTCTGACTCTGCTCAAACTCAACCGGTGGTGCTTACTGCTCGTCGCGTCCGGAAGTGGCCCATATCGTGAGGGGCTTCCGGCAAGTCACGGAGCAACCGGCCCCGAATTCGACTCGCGCCGAGATCGTAACATTTTTCGTTGAGTAAAAACACTGATTTTTGCGCGACGGCTGATAGACGACCTTTGCGGAGGGTCTGCGAACAGCAGGGCTGCCCGAACGACCCACGGATGTCGGCGATCGCTGCCCTCAACGCCCCACTTGGATGACCTGCGTTGGGTCGCCTGCTCTTCCTACGTTCGAGCCCGACGATGTTCGATCGCCTCGCGCAGCTCGGTAAGGGCTTTCTTCAGCTCCTGATCGGTCGTTTTTGAAATCTGCTGCGCAAGCCTCTGGACAAGATCCCGCCGATCCTGGTCCGCCAAGATCGGTAGAAAGGACGGTAGTCCGTCGAGAGCGCCCCTGATCATCCGCAGAATGTCAGACTTGGCGTAACGGCGCGTATCAGCCATGCCCTGCACGAGATCGGAATAGAGCTGACGGGCGGCGCTTTTCACCTGATCATGATATGCGACATGGACTTGATATCTCTTGTCGCTCGAAAGTGTTGCGAGATATGGCTCACTCAGGTCCAGCAACGCCGCCGAGACCTTGGCCTCATAGACCATCAACCTGGCAAGCTCCGTGGCATATGGTTTCCCCTTTTGCGTCTCACTCGAATAAAGGACTACAAGCTTATGAATCGGGTCCAGCGCACTGTCCAACCTCTGAAAGCGTATGGTCGTGGAGAGCTCCCGGTTCAATCCCACACGCAGTGGGATGTTGTCGACATTGACCATGCGCTCGAAGACCAGCTTGGTCGCTTCATTCGATAGCGTTGGCAACGGCAATCGCTTGGTCTCAACCCGCTCAACCAGGGCCCGGTAGGAAGCTCCGTCCCACGCTTCATCGGCCGGGGGATAGCGGTCGCTTTGAGCGCTGGCAGATTGGACTACCAGGCCGCCCAATAAGAGCAGCCAAGCCGATGGCTTCAATAGTTTGAACAGCTGTCCCATGAAGACGACCTTTCCCGGCGGACCGTTCGTCGCCAGCCAACACATAATCTGATGTGTGTGGCAGCAGTCTGATCGATGGGGTCGTATCGGCCTAGCGGGTAAGGACACGCCTTCAGGGCGAACAGTCCAGCGGACCGGCATCATCATCGGCCCCGAAGGGCATCTTTCTCAAGCGAGGCCGGTAACTCGCTAAGGCTCCGCAAGCCCCCAATGGCTTCTCCCCCTCGTTCGCTGATAGGTGTATTTGCGCGGTCGCCGCAATTGGATTGACTGGGCGTCGCCGGGCATGCTTGTTGCGTACCCGATCACCTCACAGTCCAAGTGAGCCCACGCCCAGGATAGCGATCATGCCCAAACTCTACGAAGCCCTCGCAGAAGCGTTCCTCGCGGAGGGTGTCGACACGCAGTTCGTCCTGATGGGCGACGGCAACATGCACTGGTCCACCGCCTTTGCCAAACTGCCGGGCGTGCACACCGTCCACGTGAGGCACGAGCACGCCACCGTAGCGGCGGCGACAGCCTACAACGTCGCCACCAACAAGGTCGCCGTTGCCTCCGTCACCTGCGGCCCGGGCGTGACCCAGGTGATGACGGCACTGCCGGCCGCGGTTCGCGCCCGCCTGCCGATGGTGGTGTTTGCCGGCGAGTCGCCGATCAACGCCAAGTTCTACAACCAGGCGATCGACCAGGCGCCCTTGGTGACGGCGACCGGGGCGCAATACATCGCGGCGCACAGCGTGCCGCGCATGATGGACTACGTGCGCCAGGCCTTCCACATCGCCAAGTACGAGCGGTGCCCGGTGGTGCTGGGCATTCCCTACGACCTGCAGAAGGTCGAGCACATGGCCAACCAGCCCTACGAGACCTCGGCGATGTACCATCCCAAGGTCGGGCGCATGCACCCTGATCCCGAGGCCGTGGCCGAGGCCGTCGAGCGGCTGGCCGCGGCCAAGCGGCCGATCATCCTCGGTGGCCGTGGCGTGCTGTGGTCCGGTGCGCGGGATGCGGTGATCAAGCTCGCTGATCGCTGCGGCGCCTTGCTCTCCAATACGCTGCCCGCGCGCGGCCTGTTCCACGACCATCCGTTCGGGCTCGGCACCACCGGCAGCTATTTCACGTCGTTGGGCAGGGAGATGTACGAGTCCGCGGACGTCGTGCTCGCGGTCGGCACCAGCCTGTCCTACTACGTCGGTGGCGGCCACTTCTGGGGAAAGGCCCTCAAGATCCAGTTGGACGATGCCCCACGCGGCCTGCGCGACGGGCAGAAGGCCGCCGACATCTACGTCAGGTCAGATGCGCTCGTCGGCGTCGAGGCCATCCTTGCCGGCCTCGACAAGAAGCTCGGCGCGGGCAAACCGACGGCGGCGGCGATCCGCTCGAAAGAGCTCGCGCATCGCATCGCGACCGAGCCAGCGGACTCGATGCCATTCGACATCGCGCCCGATGTGCTGGATCCGCGCGAGGTGATCCGGGTACTCGACGAGGTCATTCCAAAGGAATGGGACATCGTCATCGGTGGCGGCCATCAGGCCTATTTCAACACCCAGATGCGTGGCAGGCCGGCGGAGCGCTACACGACGATCCGCGAATTCGGCGCGGTCGGCAACGGCCTGTCGTATGCGCTTGGGGTTGCGGCTGCGCGCCGGCAGGGCCGCGACGGCAAGATCGTGCTATTCGAAGGCGACGGCGGGCTCCTGTTCCATATCCAGGAGCTCGAGACGCTCAAGCGTCATGGATATCGCATCCTGATCTGTGCGATGAACGACGGCGGATACGGCTCGGAGTTTCATAAGCTGCGCGGCGACGGCATCGACGATAGCTTGGCTGTGTTCGGCCGGCCCGCGTTCGAGAACATCGCACGCGGGTTCGGCCTGCGCGGCCACGAGATCCGCGATGTGTCGATCATCCCGAAGCTGTTCGCCGACTTCACCGCGCAAGGCGACAGCGAAATCTGGAACATCCAGATCTCCGATCAGGTCACGGCACCGGTGATCCGCCAGACCATCAAGCGCGGGCACGGCAATATGTGAGCTTCGAACAGGTTGGCCTTGCTGGTTTGCCTAAGGTGTCCCGGATTGCATGATCTGCTGCCAGCTGTCCGGCTGCGATCCATCGACGTCCGTGAATCCATAGTCTCTGGCAAGCTGAGCGGATGTGACGGAACGCTGGTTCCAGCGGCGGCGCTCGGGGTCTAATGCCAGGGCAACGATGCCACGTCCCACATAGCGGGGTGTCTCCGACTTGACGAAATCGGGCGGAGCAACCGGAAGACCGCGGCCGGCGCGCGCCGGGTCAAGAGCGTCGCGCCAATTGTTTTCGCTCACGCCGTAGTTCTCGAGCATCATCTCCGATCTCAGCCATCCGGGAGTTACGGCAACCGCCGTCGCGCCATAGGGTGCAAGCTCATGGCCTTGCGAGAAGGCCAGCCGGTTGACGGAGACTTTCGCCAGATCATAGTAGACCGATATCCGATAGGTCGACGCGTTGTAGTCGTTCGTTCCATCGGTCACCTCGACCAACAGCCCGCCGGGTTTCTCGATCAGGAGCGGGAGCAGGTATTTCGAGGTGATGAGGTGGGTGTCGATCGCCAGCCGCAAGATCCGCAGGCCGCTCTTGAGGTCGTGCTGCCAGATCGGCGTATTCCACTCGGACGGCTTGCCCTTGAGCAGCTCGGCGCCCCAAATGTCGTTGACCAGGATGTCGATCGCCCCGAAGTCCTTGCGCAGTCGCCCGGCCAAGGCTTCGACGTCGGCCGCGACGAGATGGTCGAGCGGAATGGCAATCCCGTTGCCGCCGAGGTCGGTCACGAGCTGGGCGGTCTCCTCGATCGTCTCACGGCGCTGATAGTCGGACGGGATGGGCTTGGTCTTGCTGCTCCGGCCGGTGCAGATCACCGTCGCGCCGGCCTCGCCCAGGGCCGCGGCAATGCCCCGGCCGGCACCGCGTGTTGCCCCTGCGACAACGGCGATCCGGCCGCGAAGGGCATCATGTGACATGGTCATGTGCTGTTCCGCTGTGGGTGTCCTCGCAAGCTTATCAGCTCACGCGCGGCGGGGGTCTCGCGCATGCTCGCTCGGCCGCCGCTACCTGACGATGTCAGCAAACCTCGCTTTGGTGGGGTCGAATTAGGATGAAAGTGATGCACTCAGTTGGGCTTGGACATAGTGTTCTTATAGAACTTGCCGTCCTTCATAATGACCAGAAGATTCTTGTCGGGCTCCGCCACGAGGCCGATGTTCTCGGCCGGATTGCCGTTGACCACCAGCAGGTCGGCGAGCGCGCCCTCCTCCACGACGCCGAGCTTGCCAGGATAAGGATTACGTTGGCCCGATAGACCAAGCAGCTCGCCATTTTTCGACGTTGCCATGATCAGCGCTTCAGCTGGCGAATACCAGCGGCTCATACTGGCAAGCATCTGGCCTTGCCGCTCCGCCAGCGCTCTGGAGAACAGGATGTCGGTCCCGAATGCGGTCTTGATATTGTGTTTCTTGGCCAGCATGTAAACCCTGTCGGTGCCGGTAACGACCTGCCGCATCTTCTCCTGTTCTTGTGGTCCAAGCGCCGCAGCCGGCGACAGGTCGAGGAACGGCTGAGTACTCAGCCAAATCCCCCTCTCGGCCATCAGGCGCGCCGTGGCTTCATCCATCAGGTGCCCGTGCTCGATGACTTTGACCCCGGCCGCGATCGAGCGCCGGATCGAAGCGGACGTATAGGCGTGGGTGGCGACATAAGTGCCCCAGTTCTCGGCGGCCTCGACTGCGGCGCGAAGCTCGGCCTCCGTGAACGTGGAGACGTCCAGCGGACTGAAGGGCGATGCCACGCCCCCACCCGCCGTAAGCTTGATCTGCGACGCGCCCTGCATGAGTTGCTCGCGCACACGAAGGCGGACCTCGTCCGGGCTGTCGGCGATCATTGCTCCGCCGAGCTGCTCGATACGGCTGCGCACTCCACCAAGGGTCCTCGGCAGATCGGAGAGCTGGCGAAAATCTCCGTGACCGCTCGTGACGGTGATCACCGCTCCGGATGGATAGATACGAGGCCCGGACAAGGCGCCCTCGTCGATGGCGCGTTTCAGGCCGAAGCTGGGGCCGCCCATGTCACGGACCGTAGTGAAACCGCGCATCAGGGTGGCCGTCGCCTCGGTCCCGGCCAGGAGGTTGGTGTAGCCGATGTCGCTTCCAAGAACGGTTGCTGGCGTCGGTCGGACCAGCATCGCATGCCAATGCATATCGCTCAGACCCGGCATTAGCGTCCGGCCGCCACCGTCGATGATGCGTGCGTCGGCACTGCGATCGACCGCGATCGGTTCGCCTGAAATGCGCTCAATGATGTTTCCGCGAATCAACACATTTGACGGGACAGAAAGTGCTGGTGATCTGCCGTCGAAAATGCGGACATTGTTGAACAACGTGACTGCGCGGGAGGTATCTTGAGCATTGGCTGAAAGGGAACCAAAGAAAAGGATGAGCGCGACCCAAAACAAGAATTTGTTGCTCAGCATCCCAAACTCCAGCGTTCGGCTTTGGCTTGCTCGAGAACTCGCGCGTCCATTTGGCGCACCTTCACAATAGCCGGTGGCGTCGAATCCAAACGCGAGCGATGCGCTGATCAGGATCGAGGAAGGACGGACTTGCGTCGACTAGCCTAAGGTTTAATCGCTTAATGCTTTCGGCCAATGTCTGTCCGTCTGCTCTGGGTCATCTCGACCGAAAAATCCTGAGTTGCCTCTAGTCCAGAAAAAACCGCCCGGCTCGCGCGAGCCGGGCGGTCCTGTTGCAGCGCTTGGCTGCTGCGCTTGCGCTTACTTCGCCAGCGGATCAGGGCGCAGCTGCAGCTTCACGAGCTTCGGCACGTTGCCCTTGCCGACGCCTTCGTCATGGAACGGCGTGCGGTTGCCGGAGCTCGCCCACATGCCGCGGCCCTTCCAGCCGCCGTTCGGGTCGTCGATGCGCCCGTCGACGAGCTTGGCGAAGAAGCCCATCGGGTAGGGCACCACGAAGTTGACCATCTTGCCGTCCTTGAGCGCGATGAACGACTCGTTCTGATTGCCGGTCGCGAACGGCACGTCCTTGCCAAGGCCGAGCGTGTCGTGCTGGTCGACCCAGGTGTAGTAGCTCGCTTCCGCTGAGCCAGTGCCGGCGTCGCCGGTGAGCCTGGGGCCCGGGAACGGATAGAGCGTCCAGCCCTCGGGGCAATGCTTGCCGTCGCGCATGGTCGGCCCGTTGGTGACCTTGCACTTGCGGCGGTCGAACGAGGCCATGTGGCCGCTCGAGAGCGGCACCCACACGACGTTGTTGGTGTCGATGTCCATGCCACGCGGGCCATAGCCCGGAGCCGGGAATTCGTAGATTTCCGCAAGCGACGTCGTTGCCGGATCGCCCTTGGTCGGATCGAGACGAACGACGTAGCCGGGGAACCCGAGCGAGGTGCCCCATACCGTGCCGTCGCGGCTCGGCGATACGCCGTAGAACGCCACTTGTACGCGGCGATCCTTGTTAGGATCGAACGGCTGGTTCGGCTCGGTGTACTCGTCACGCTTGCCGTTGCCGTTGGTGTCGAGGATGAACGGAGTCCAGCCCTGCGACTTCACCTCGTCGCCGGTCTCCTCGAGCATCTTGGTGTTGATCCAGCCGGCGGCGCCGCTGGCCGGACCACCCGCGCTCGCCCACAGCGTGTTGTTGGCGTCGAAGCCGAACTGCACGTGATGGGTCGGGAAGCAGGTGTTGACCATCACGAACTTCTCGGTCTTCGGATCATACATGGTGATCTGGCGACCGGAGTTCGCGAGCGGGAACACCTTCGCGGACGGGTGATCGGAGCCCGCCTTGCAGAAGTCCGGATTGGCGGCCGGACGAATGCGGGCTGCGAACCACACCCGGCTCTTTTCGTCGAAGTAGAGGCTGTGCGGGCTGGTCTGCCCGTCCCAGATCTTCTCATCGCCGAAATAGGGCGACGCGGCGAACATCGGGACCTCGCTCTCCGACGGCGTCTTCGGATCACGCACCGGCAGCTTCACCTCGAAGGCGACGTTCTTCACCGGATCGAACACCGGCACCTTGTCGGTCGAGTTCTCGGTCGCGCCGAAAATGAGCCCGTTGGCATTGAGGGTCGGGTTGCGCTTGTCGCTCACCGTCGCGTCATGCAGGTAGGCTTTCGGATTCGACCAGTCCCACACCGTGACGACGGCGTTGCGCTCGATGCCCTGCGGCCGCGTCGGCTTCGATGCCGGTAGCTCGCCTTTGGCGACGCGATCGGTCCAGTCGCCGAACATCTTCAGCGCGGCCTGCGTGCCCAAGCGGTCGGTGACGTTGACCATGTTGGTCGAGGCCTGGCCGGACTGGATGCGGCGCGTCCACGCCTCATGCCCGTTCGCGAACGTGCCGAGCGCCGCAGGAATCGTGCGCGTCGCCTTGTTGCCGAGCTGGTGGCAGGTGACGCAGCCGTTGGTCTTGATGATGTCGAGGAACTGGTTCTGCGACTTGATGTTCGGGTTGACGCCGTTGCCAGTCGGGCCGGTGCCCGGGAACGACGCCTGATCCGGCGGCTTGATCATCGAGTACCAGTAGATCGCCGGATAATATTCGGCGGCCGACTTCTCATCCGGCGCCTTCACGGCAGTGAGGTTGAGCTGCTTGCCGGGCTCGCTGTCGACCTTAGGAGAGTCAACAAGGCCATAACCGCGCACCCAGACCTTGTACTTCGCCTTCGGCAGGTCGGGGATCACATAGCGGCCCTGATCGTCGGTGACGACCATCTTGGCCATCTTGGTGCCGAGATCGGTGGTCTCGGCGATCACCCACACGCCCGCCTCCGGGCCGGCCGGGCCGCGGACCACGCCGCCGATGTCATCGGCGTCGATGGCAACGGTGACCTGCGCGCTGAGCTGAGCCGGTGCCACCGCCAACGCGGCGGCAAAACCGACCACGGCCGCGCCGAGGTACCAGTGTTTCGCAATTCTCATGGGATGCTCCTTCTTCGGGTTTCCTACCTTGAACTCTATTCATGTCGTGCGCATTGCACGCGGCCCATCCGCAACAGGAAGCGGGACCCGCCCGGTGGGCAGGTCCCGCTGTTATGCACCAATTTAGGACCGCTGTCTGCGGTTCCGAAGCGTCACGTTCAGTTTACCTGACCTCCCCTACCCTATTTGGCGAGAGGATCAGGGCGGAGCTGGAAGTGCACCGCCATGGGCAGCATGCCCTTACCCCCTTCCACCTGCCACGGCGCACGGTCGCCCGAGGACGTCCACAGGCCGCGGCCTTTCCAGCCGGCATTGGCATCGTCGATGCGGCCGTCGAGCCCTTTGGCGAAGAAGCCCATCGGATAGGGCACGCGCAGCGACACCATCTTGCCGTCCTTGCCGAGCGCCACAAGGCCATCGGTCAGGTTGGCGGTCGACATCGGCACGTCCTTGCCCATGCCGAACGTGTCGTGCTGGTCGACCCACGAGTAGTAGCTCGACTCCGCGCTGTTATCGCCGATGCCCGCAAAGCCCGGGCCCGGGTATTTGTGGAACGCCCAGCCTTCCGGACAGTGGTTGCCCGTCGCAGTCGGACCGTTGAGCGGGCCCTTGCACTTGGAGCGGTCGAAGCTGCCGATATGGCCGGAGCCCAGCGACACCCAGTACACGCCGTTCGAATCGACGTCGCCGCCGCGTGGACCGTAGCCCGGCAGCGGGACATTGTAGACTTCGGTGAGTGCCGTCTCGGGCGGGTTCGAGCCCGGATTGATGCGCACGATCGCGCCGGGATTGGTGCGGATCGTGCCCCAGACCGCGCCGTCCTTCTGGTTGACCGCCACGGCATAGATCACCTGGCCGAGACGCATGTCCTTGCCCGGCTCCTGCGGGCGGCCCGGCTGGGTGTATTCGCCGCGTTTGCCGTCGCCGCTGGTATCGACGATCAGCGCGGTCCAGCCGACCGACTGCGCCGGGTCGTGGGTCTCGTCCCACTTCTTGACGTTGAGCCAACCGACCACGCCGCCGCCGCCGCCCGAGGAGGTCCACAGCGTGTTGTTGCCGTCGTAGGCGAAGTTCAGGTGGTGGGTCGTGAAGCAGATATCGACGAAGTCGTATTTCTGCGTCTTGGGATCGTAGACCGTGAGTTGGCGACCGCTGCGGTCGAGCGGGTCAAGCTTGGCCGACGGATGGTTCGGATCCTTGCAGTAGGCGGGCTGGTTCTTCTCGTCACGGAACGAGGCCGCCATCCAGACCCGGCCCTTCTCGTCCAGCATCGAGTTGTGGTTGTTGAAGTAGGCTTCCCAGATCTTCTCGTCGCCCCAATAGGCCGACGGGCCGAGTGGCCGTTCCATGGCGGCATGGCCGGGACCGAGATTCTCGTGCATGTTCGAGTCGCGGATCGGCGCCTTGAACATGGTCGCGGTGTTGGCCTTCGGATCGACGATCGGCATGTAGCCCATGCTGTATTCGGGCTGGCCATAGACCGGACCGCCCGCATTGACGGTCGGGTTACGCCGATCGGTGGAGACGAGGTCATGCAGGTAGTGCTTCTCGTCCGCCCAGTCCCAAGTCGTGACCACGATGTTGCGTTCGAGGCCAGACGGGCGCTGCGGCTTGGTCGCCGGCAGCTCGCCCTTCGCGATTCGGTCCGTCCAATCCGTAAGGTATGGGATCGGCGCAGCGCCAAGCTGATTCGAAATGATATTGACCATCAGCGTGCCGGCTTGCCCGGCAGCGATGCGTTTCATCCAGGCTTCCTTGGAGTCATTGCCGAAGAACGCGGGGATCGTGCGGGTCGACAGCGTACCAAGCTGATGACAGCCCACACAGCCGTTGTTCTTCATCAGGTTGATATAGTCGATCTGCTTGACATTCTGCGGAATCTGGCCGCCGCGGGTGCCGAAATGGTTCGCCTCCGGGATCTTCAGCATCGAGTACCAGTAAATTGCTGGGTAGTAGGCGGCAGCCGCGGCATCGTTCGGCGCCGGCGTGGCGCGCAGATTGAGCTGCTGGCCAGGCTCGGCATCGACCTTCGGTGAATCAACGAGGCCGTAGCCACGCACCCAGATCTTGTATTTTGCCTTCGGGAGATCGGGCAGCACGTAGCGGCCCTGATCATCGGTGACCACCATCTTGGCGTAGCGGGTGGCCAGATCTTTCGTCTCGGCGATAACCCAGACGCCCGCTTCCGGCCCGCTTGCGCCGGTCACGACGCCACCGATGTCATCGTTGTCGATGGCAACGGTGTTCTGCGCACTGAGCTGAGCAGGCGCTGCGACCAGAGCGGCAAAGCCGATCGCGGCCACAGTGCTCAACCAGAATCGTTTTGTGGAATGCATGAGCAGGCTCCTTTCGTCTCGCTCCCAAAAGACCCGCGGGCGACCTGAAGCCGGGCAGCAAAATGCGCCCTCCCGAGGGTTTGCCGTATCGTGCACAGACCGTTCCTGAAAGCAATGAGACACGTAAAACAGCTTGAAAACGCGTCGATTCCGAGCAAGCCACGGCTGGGAAACTTATCCACCGGCTGCCCAGATGTTTCCAAAGTCTTGGCCTAGCTTCAGATTCGAGCTGGAAGGTGGGTCGCCTTCGCCCTCCCAGGGTAGGGGGAGGCCGCGGTCGCTAAGGAGAGCAGTACCGGCGTTAGGAGAGCAGTAACAGTCATTTACCATTCGTTCACTAATCACATGCTCAAACGGCAATCCGACGGGCCCTGTCATCTTGCGGTCCGGGCCTTATCAGGGTTACGATTGAGCCATTAAAGGCCCTGGGAAGGCCTTCAGTCGGGGGAGTTTCGGGTTGAATCCTCGCCGTTTTGTACGCCCGCTGCTGGCATCTGCTGCGATCGCGGCTGCACTGCTGCTTGCAGGCTGCGATACGGACAACCCGTCGCCAAGCCTGCGCTCGCTGCAGCCGCTCTCGTCCTCGATGGTCGCCGAGATCGAACGGCTGAACATGGGCAAGGAGTCGCCCATCCTGGTGCGGCTGTTCAAGGAGGAGTCGGAGCTCGAGGTCTGGAAGGAAGACCGCAACGGCGACTTCACGCTGCTCAAGACCTATCCGATCTGCCGCTGGTCGGGCGAGCTCGGGCCGAAGATCAAGGAAGGCGATCGGCAGGCGCCGGAAGGCTTCTACACGATCACCCCCGGTCTGATGAATCCGAACTCGAGCTACTACCTCGCCATCAACATGGGATTCCCGAACAAATACGATCAGGCGAACGGACGTACCGGCAATTTCCTGATGATCCATGGCGACTGCTCCTCGCGCGGCTGCTACGCCATGACCGACGAGCAGATCGCGGAGATCTATGCGCTCGCGCGTGAATCCTTCTTCGGCGGCCAGCGCACCTTCCAGATCCAGGCCTATCCGTTCCGGATGACGGCGCTGAACATGGCGAAGCACCGCAATTCGCCGCACATGGCGTTCTGGAAGATGCTCAAGCAGGGCAACGACCATTTCGAGGTCAGCAAGCGCGAGCCGAAGGTCGACGTCTGCGAGAAGCGCTACGTGTTCGACGCCGAGACCAACGGCAAGTTCTCGCCCGCTGCCGCCTGCCCGCCCTATCAGGTCGGTCAGGAGCTCGCCGCCGCGGTCGCCGAGAAGACAAGGCGCGACGAGCGCCAGATGGCCGAATACATCAACAAGGGCACGCCGACCGTGCCAGTCGTCACGCGCACCGATGGCGGCATGCATCCGAAATTCCTCGCCGCCTTCCAGAAGCCCGATGCGTCGGGTGCCGCCATCCGGTCGTCGGCGGCGGTCTCGCTGCCAGGCACGATCCCGGCGCATGCGTCGCCGCCACGCGAGCCTGAGCCCGCGACCGGCAGCTTCGGCCTTGCGTCCGCCAACACCCGCGTCGCGTCTGCGGGCGATTCAGGCTCATCGGGCAACTGGTTCGGGGGCCTGTTCACTTCGAATAGCGCGGAGCAGCCCAGCTCGTCCGATGGTGTGTTCGACCGCATGTCGCGGTTTGTCGGACTGAAGGGCTCGGAGCCTGCGTCAGAGGCCGCGACCGCACAACAAAAGAAGAAGTCCACGCCGACGAAGTCGACGCAGACGGCCGCAGCCACGCCGAAGGCGCCGACGCCGAAGGCGACCTCGTCGACCTCTCCGGCGACCGCCCCGGCCAATGCGGGTGCGATCCGCCCCGCCGCCCCCAAGGCACAGCCGCAAGAGGCGAAGCCAGAACCCAAGCCGGAAGCCACCCAGGAAGCCAAAGCACCGGCCGAGCCCAGGCCCGCAAGCAGCGCCGGCGTCCTCAATGGCACGCAGCCGGCGACGTCGGGTGGCTCCTTCAACAGCCGCTGGGGCTCGTTCTAGCTACTCGACATCAGCGCATGCACGACAAGCGACGGATGATGAAGTCCGTCGGTTGAATGACGTGCGTCCTCTGTGATCCGCTGACGCGAAGCGCCCGTGCCTGTTTGCTTGCCTGAGGAGCCGCGGCACCTCTTTGCAATCTTTACTTCCTTGCAGTTCGACCGCGCTGTCTCAGCGTTCTCCGTCTCGGTGTTAGCTTGGCGCGGCGCTACAAGTTCCCGACGCTGGTATCGGCGACATCTGCTGGAACGTGTGCTCCGAGGCTGCGTTGCCCTTGCGGCAGCGGCGGGGACAGACCAGAGGAGCGACAGGATGTCGTTGAACAGGAACAGTCGGAAACAGAAGCTGCTGATGGCCGTCGCTGCTGCGGCGTTCATCTGCGGTTCAGATTTCGCGCTTGCACAACGCGGGGAAGGCGGCGCGCAAGGCGGCGCCGGCATGCAAGGTGGTGAACGAGGCGGTGCACGAGAAGGCGTGGACTCCCGTCGATCCGGCGGAACGCAGCGCGCTCAACCTGGGGTGCGTGAGCGGAGCGGAGCAGAACAGAAAGGCTCGAATGCCCGCGGCGCCCAGGGTCCGGAGCGCCGAGATCTCACACCCGGCGAGCGCGGCTCGAACACGCGTGGCGCGCAAGGTCCCGAGCGCGGTCGAGGAACGACGGGTCAGGGCACGGACCGCGCGCAGGAGCGCTCTGGCACGACGTCGCGCGAGCAGAGAGGTCGGGACCGGTTCGAGGGTTCCACCACGGGTCAATCGGACCGCCGTGACAGAACGACTGGTCAGTCGGACCGTCGGGAGGGCTCCACGGATCGGAGGGACCGCTCGACGACTGAACGCGGCGATCGCTCGCGCACTGACACGAACGTCAATGTCGAGATCAACGAGCAGCAACGCTCGCGCATCCGCGAGGTGGTCGTCTCGCGCCGCAATATCCCGCGAGTGTCGAACGTCAACTTTGATATTCGCGTCGGCACGGTCGTGCCTCGCACCGTACGGTTCGTGACGGTTCCGGAAGATATCGTGCGCATCTATCCGCGGTTCCGCCGACACCGCATCGTCATCGTTCAGGATGAGATCCTGATCATCGACCCGGTCACGTATCGGATCGTGGCGGTGCTTCCGGCCTAACCGAGCGGAGGCCTGCGGATAACAAAGCGGGCTCGAAGCTTGCTGACACTTAACACTGACACGATGCAGGTATGGGCGGGCGGGTTGACGCGTCCTCACTCAGACACGGTGAGGTCTCGCATTCCCGCCCGCGCCCCTTTGTTGCTAGGTTAGTTGACTTTCGATTAAGCGCGATTAGAGGACGGCTCCTCGCCACCGAATGGCAATGTGCCACGATGGGCACCGATGTTTCGAGCAGCGTGAGTCGCACGGCCCGCTACATGGCCCTGTTTCGCGCCCTTGAGACCGCTCGAAATAAGGAGCGCCTGTTCGAGGACCCGTTCGCAATCCACTTCCTGCCCTTCCGCATGCGCGCGGCTGCTCGTCTGGCTCGCCTTTCGATGATCGGCCGGCTCGTGGAGCGGGGGATCGACGCACGCTGGCCCGGCACCTGGTCGTCGGCCGTGGCGCGCACCCGCCTCATCGACGATTGGCTCCGCGAGGCTGTCACCGCCGGGGCCGGCCAGGTTGTGATCCTGGGAGCCGGTTTCGACTGCCGCGCGCTACGCCTGCCGGCGCTCGCGAATTTGCCCGTCTTCGAGGTGGATCGTTCGGCCCTTCTCACCGCCAAGCGGCGGCGTCTGCACAGCAAGGGCCTTCCGGGGCATGCTCGTGTTCACGACGTGCCAGTCGATTTTCTGCGCGACGACCTTGGCGCTCGCCTTTCCGCCTGCGGCCTGCGCCGTGACGAGCGCATGGTCTTCGTTTGGGAAGGCGTTACGAACTATCTTGATGCCGCGGCGGTTGCAGCCGTTTTCGACCTCGTCTCGAGGATTTCCGCGAGCGGCAGCCGCATCATATTCACTTACGTCCATGCTGACGTGCTCACGGGGCGTTTCAGCGCACCAGGCCTGGAGAGAATTTTCAATCGTCTGGCCGCCTCAGGCGAGACCTGGACGTTCGGTTTTCTGCCGGAGAAGCTCAACAACTATCTGCTTCAGCGCGGCCTACGCCTGCTCGAGGACTTCGGAGCGGCGGAGTATCGCCCCAAAGTGATGGGCAGGCGAGCGCGCGGTCTCGTTGGCTACGAATTCTATCGCGTCGCCATCGCCGAGGTCGTCCAGTCGAAGAGAACGCTCGCTACCTAGCATGGGAATCTCGGCGCGGGCTCCGTGCGCCTTGTATGTGCATCGTCGAGTGCGGCCGAAGAGAAGCAGTCCTGGAGCAAATTTCCTGTTCGCAAGGTTAGTGAAAGCCCCGTCTCAATAGTGATAGCGGCATTGGACAATCTCCAGGACTTGCGCGCCTGACTGCCCACTGACACGATAAACAAGCCGATGCTCGTCATTGATGCGTCGGGACCACCAACCCGAAAGGCGACTTTTAAGAGGCTCAGGCTTGCCGAGGCCCTTAGATGGATTTCGGCCAATATCTTTGATCAGATCGTTGATCTTTTCCAAGACTCTATGGTCACTCTGCTGCCAATGCAGATAATCTTCCCAGGCCTGCTCGGTCCATAGGAGCTTCAGTTCTCTTCGATCAGCCCGCGCTCATGAAGCTTCCCGGCGTTGGCTTCATCGATTGCCGATAGCAGACGGCTGGCGTTCGCTGGCGTTCGAAGTAAATGGACCGTTTCCATCAAGCCTTCAAAATCCTTTTCCGTCATCATGACGACGGAACCGGCTTCTCGCTCAATGTGAAGCGATGAACCCGTGTCAGTCACCTCGTCCAGGTACTTGGCAGGGTCCTTGCGGAATTCGGCGTCGGAGACATGGCGGGTCATTGGCAATACCTCTCCCTTAATCAATATAATTCGGTCGCCTGCTAGGCGCTAGCCTCGCCTAACTGTCGCCTCGATCGATAGACGCCTCAAGCCGACCCGCAAAGTCATTGTGGGCAAGCCTTTCCGCCGGCCGTCAGGGAGCTTACGCAAACCGCCCGTGGCAGTGCTTGTATTTCTTGCCTGAGCCACACGGACACAGCTCATTGCGACCGACCTTGCCCCAGCTCGTGGGATCACGCGGATTGCGCTCGGCGCGCTGTGGGCCGTTGCCGTTGCCGGCGAAGGCCGGCGCGAGCGGTGCGTCGGCAAAGGCCATCTGATCGTCGCCGGTGCTCGGATCGACCTTGTGCGCCTCCATGTAAGGCAGCTCTTCGGCGGGCGGCGGCTGGGTGACGATCTCGATACGCATGAGCTGGCCGGTCACCGCCTCGCGCAGGTTCTGGCTCATGGCTTCGAACAAGCTATAGGATTCCGCCTTATACTCGTTGAGCGGATCGCGCTGGCCGTAGCCGCGTAGCCCGATCACCTGGCGCAGATGGTCGAGCATGACCAGATGCTCGCGCCAGAGATGGTCGAGGATCTGCAACAGCACCGTCTTCTCGACCTGCCGCATCAGGTCGGCGCCCCATTGGGCGACCTTGGTGGCCATGTGCTCGTCGGCGCGCCGCTCGATGCGCGCGAGCAGCTCCTCGTCCGCGATCCCTTCCTCCTTGGCCCATTGGTCGACCGGCAGATCAAGGTTGAGCACGCGCTTGAGCTCCTCCTTCAGTCCCGGCGTGTCCCACTGCTCGGGATAGGCGTTCTCCGGCACGTGCTTGGCGACCAGATCCTCGATCACCTCATGACGCATGTCGGCGACGATCTCCTGGGAATTCTGCTCGCCCATCCACTCGATGCGCTGGTCGAAGATGACCTTGCGCTGGTCGTTCATCACGTTGTCGAACTTGAGCAGGTTCTTGCGGATGTCGAAGTTGCGCGCCTCGACCTTCTGCTGCGCCTTTTCCAACGCCTTGTTGACCCAGGAATGAACGATCGCCTCGTTCTCCTTCAGTCCGAATCGCTGCAGCATGCTGTCGAGCCGATCGGAGCCGAAGATGCGCATGAGATCGTCTTCGAGCGACAGGAAGAACTTGGAATGGCCCGGGTCGCCCTGGCGGCCGGAACGGCCACGCAGCTGGTTGTCGATGCGCCGGCTCTCGTGACGCTCGGTGCCGAGCACAAAGAGGCCGCCGGCCCCGAGCGCCTTGCCCTTCAGCCGTTCGACCTGGGCACGGATGTCGGCGATCTTCGCGTCGCGCTCGCCGCCCTCCGGCACGTCCTGGAGCTCCTGGCGCACCCGCATGTCGGCGTTGCCGCCGAGTTGGATATCGGTGCCGCGGCCGGCCATGTTGGTGGCGATGGTGATCGCGCCGGGTACGCCGGCCTGCGAGATGATGTAGGCCTCCTGCTCGTGATAGCGCGCGTTGAGGATGGCAAACACCTTGGCTTTGCTGGCGCCCTCGTCGCCGGAATAGAGCGCCGCGAACGCGTTCGGGTCGGAGAAGTCGTGCTGCTCCCAGCCCTTCTTGCGCAGCATTTCGGCGAGCTGCTCCGATTTCTCGATCGAGGTGGTGCCGACCAGCACCGGCTGGCCACGCTCCTTGCAGTCGTCAATGAGAGCAAGAACGGCGCGATATTTCTCAGCCGCCGTGCGATAGACCTCATCGTCGTCGTCGACGCGGACCATCGGCATGTTGGTCGGCACTTCCAGCACTTCGAGATTGTAGATGTCGAGGAACTCGTCCGCCTCGGTGAGCGCCGTGCCGGTCATGCCGGCGAGCTTCTCGTACATGCGGAAATAGTTCTGGAAAGTGATCGAGGCGAGCGTCTGGTTCTCCGGCTGGATCGGCTGATGCTCCTTGGCCTCGAGCGCCTGGTGCAGCCCTTCCGAATAGCGCCGGCCCGGCATCATGCGGCCGGTGAACTCGTCGATGAT
>Ga0081455_10003120_pt1 | contig 19301 bp, 18 predicted proteins | sample TabmetS3T2R1_FD_70207 | JGI IMG/M metagenome (GOLD analysis project Ga0081455, IMG submission 70207) | Tabebuia heterophylla rhizosphere microbial communities from the University of Puerto Rico - S3T2R1 | ecosystem: Host-associated > Plants > Roots > Rhizosphere ... | reverse complement strand
GCCGGGCACCGCGGTCGTCACCGGCGCGGGCCGGCTCGCCGAGACCCACAACGTGCGGTACGTCATCCACGTGGCCTGCGTGCAGGGCGAGCCGGCGTCCGGGTACCGGCAGGTGCGGCGGATCGGCGACTGCGTGGCGAACGTACTCGGGCAGGCCGACCAGCTGAACGCGGCGACCATCCTCATCCCGCTGCTCGGCACCGGGCTCGGCGGCGGCGCGGTCGAGCCGACCGCGCGGGCCGTGGTCGGCGCCGCCGCCGACTACCTGACCGCGCGCCCGCACACCGCCCTGGAGGCGGTCTACTTCCTCGGCTACACCGCGGCCGAGGCGGCGGCCATCACCGCCGCGATCGCCGGCGTGTCCACGAACTGACCGGGATTTGCGCTGGGCGTGCCGGTGCCCGGCTGGCACCCTGCTGCACTGTGACGCTGGGGACAACGGGGGAATCGGCCGTCGCCGTGTGCACGGCGCTCGACGTGGAGTACCTGGCGGTGCGGCAGCACCTTTCCGGGGAGCTCGGCCAGTTCAGCGAGCGGGGCACGCGGTACGAGGTCGGCGCCTTCCTGGGCGGCGCCACCCCCTGCCGCGTGTACCTGAGCCTGGCCGGCCGGGAGAACACCCAGGCGGCGGTCCAGGTGGAGCGGACGATCGCCGCGACCGGCGTACCGGTGGTGCTGTTCGTCGGGATCGCCGGCGGCCGACACAACGCCGAGCTGGGCGATGTCGTGGCCGCCTCGGAGGTGTACGGCTACGAGTCGGGCGCCGACACCGACGCCGGGTTCCTGGCCCGCATCAAGACCATGCAGTCCGCCTTCGGCCTGGTGCAGCAGGCGCACGCCGTGGCGCGCGAAGACCGCTGGCAGCAGCGGATCCGGCCGGCCTCGACCGGCCCGGCCCCCAAGGCGATGGTCGCGCCGGTCGCCGCCGGCAACAAGGTCGTGTACGGGCGGTCCTCGCACACCGCGCGGCTGCTGGAGCGGCACTGCGGGGACGCGCAGGCGGTCGAGATGGAGGGCTTCGGCGCGCTGCAGGCGGCGTACGCGAACACCGCCGTGGAGGCCATCGTCATCCGCGGCATCTCCGACGTGATCCACGACAAGGGCACCGCCAACGACCGGCACCGCCAGCCCGTGGCGGCCCGGCACGCCGCCGCGTTCGCCTTCGAACTGCTCGCCACGCTCCGGCCCGGATCACCGGCCCGCCGGGACGGCGGCACGGTCGTCAACGGCAACGTCAGGTCCCTGTTCGCCGGCCCGGTCTCCATCGGCCGCGACCTGCACATCTCCTAGGCCTAGGCCAGGCCGCTGAGGAAGAGGGCGCCGGCGGCGAGCAGGCCGGCTTCCACCAGGGCGGTGAAGGCCTTCTCGGTGATGCGGGTGAGGAGCGCCTTGCCGGCCCAGGCGCCGAGGAGGGTGGCCGGGGTGAGGGCCAGGGCGTAGCGGAGTACAGGCAGGGTGAGCAGGTCGCCGGCTCCGTACGCGGCGAGTTTGGTGGTGTGCATGGTCAGCGCGGCGGCGGCCTCGGTCCCGATGTAGGCGCCGCGGCTGAGTCCGTAGGCGAGGAAGAACGGGGCGGTGAGCGGGCCGACCGAGCCGAGCAGCGCGGAGCCGAGGCCGGAGGCGGCGCCGACCGCGGCGAAGGCGCGCGGGGCGGGCGGCGCCGGGTGCGGGGCGAGCCGGCGCCAGGCGACGACCGCGACCAGGAAGGCGCCGAGCAGGCGGGTGAGCGGTTCGAGTGGGGCGTGCGCGAGCAGGAGGCCGCCGGCGAAGGCCAGCGGTACGGCGCCGGCCGCGAACCAGCCGACCAGCGGCCAGGCCAGCAGCCGGCGGTTGAACCACAGCCGGGCGCCGTTGCTGGACAGCTGGGTCAGGGTCAGGACCGGTACGGCCATCCGCAGGCCGAACAGCGCGGTGAAGACCGGTAACAGCAGCACGCCACCGCCGAAGCCGGCCACCGCGGACAGCAGCGCCAGGCCGAAGGCGGCCAGGCTGGCCAGGGCGAGACTCACGGCAGCCGGGGGCTCACGGCAGGCGGAGCAGCCGGGAGATCGCGGCGAAGCCGTCGTCGGTGCCGGGCCAGTGCGCGCGGACCGCGTCCCGGCCGGCCCGGCGTACCACCGCGCGCAGCACGGCCGTCACCACGATCGCGTCGTCGGCGTACCCGAGGACCGGGATGAAGTCGGGGATCAGGTCGACCGGCAGCGCGAGGTAGGCCAGCAGCAGGGCCAGCCGCACCCGGATGCCGCGCGGCAGGGCCTTGTCGGCCGACAGCCGGCGTACCAGCCGGAGCAGGTCGGGCAGCAGCCGCAGCGCCTCGCCGAGCAGGCCGCGGCGCGGGCGGGCGATCAGCAGCGCGGCGACCAGCGCCAGCCAGGTCAGCAGCAGCGCGGCCGCCACCCCGATCAGTACGCGCGTCACGGTCGTCGTACGCCCCTTCCCGGATCCGGTGCCCGCGCGCGCACCGGACCCGGGACCGCTCAGGCGTCCTGGTGCGCCGGCTCCGCGGCGTACAGCGTGCTGCCCGGTGCCCTGGTCAACTTCTCGCCCTCCACGTCCACATCCGGCAGGGCCCGGTCCAGCCAGCGCGGGATGGCCCAGGCGGTGTCGCCCAGCAGCGACATGACCGCCGGTACGAGCGTCATCCGGATGAGGAACGCGTCGAACAGTACGCCGGTGGCCAGCGCGAAGCCGAACGACTTGATGATCGGGTCACTGCCGAACAGGAAGCCGGCGAACACCCCGGTCATGATGATGGCGGCCGCGGTGACGACCCGCGCGCCGTGCCGGAACCCGTGCACGACCGCGTCCTGCGCGCCGGCCCCGTGCACGTGCTCCTCGCGCATCCGGGTCACCAGGAACACCTCGTAGTCCATGGCCAGCCCGAACATCACGCCGATCAGCAGGACCGGCAGGAAGCTGATGACCGGACCGGGGGTGTCCACCCCGAACAGGCCGGCCAACCAGCCGTGCTGGAAGACCGCGACGACCGCCCCGAAGGTCGCGGCCAGGCTGAGCAGGAAGCCGAGCGTCGCCTTCAGCGGTACCAGCAGGCTGCGGAAGACCAGCATCAGCAGCAGGAAGGCCAGGCCGACGACCACGGCGAGGTACGGGACCAGCGCGCCGCTGAGCTTCTCGGAGATGTCGATGCCGACGGCGGTGGTGCCGGTGACGTAGACCTGCGCTCCGGTCGTGGTACGCCAGGCCGCGGCGCGGGTCCGGATGGTGTGGACCAGGTCCTCGGTGGCCGCCTCGGTGGGGCCGCTGGCCGGGATGACGGTGAGGATGGCCAGGTCGCCGGCCGGGTTGGTGGTGGCCGGCGTGACGTACTGGATGTCTCCCAGCGCGGCGAGGCCCTTCTGCAGCGTCGCCGTGGCCGTTGACCTGTCGGCGGCGGCGCTGAGGTCGGCGGCGATGACCAGCGGGCCGTTGAAGCCGGCGCCGAAGCCCGCCGCCAGCGCGTCGTACGCGCGGCGTTGCGAGGTGTCCTTGGCCGCGGTGGCGTCGCTGGGCATGCCGAGCCGCAGGTCCAGGGCGGGGAGGGCGACCAGGCCGAGGCCGATGACGACGGCGAGGACGACCGGTACGCGGTGGTGCACGGCCAGGCCGGCCCAGCGGGCGCCCATCGGGGTCCCGGTGCCCTCCGCCTCGGTGTCGCGGGCGGCGCGGCCCTTGCGGCCCAGCACCCGCGGGCCGACGAAGGCCAGCAGCGCCGGCACCAGGGTGAGGGCGATGACGACCGCGCCGAGTACGGTCGCCGCCGCGGCCAGACCCATGATCGCCAGGAACGGGATGCCGACGACCGACAGCGCGGCCAGCGCGATGATCACGGTGGCGCCGGCGAACACCACGGCCGAGCCTGCGGTCCCGGCGGCCAGGCCGGCTGCCTCGTCCGGGGCGACGCCGATGAGCAGTTCGTGCCGGTGCCGGGAGACGATGAACAGGGCGTAGTCGATGCCGACGGCCAGGCCCAGCATGAGGGCGAGCGCGCTGGTGCTGCTGCTCACCTCGGTGAAGCCGGAGGCGATGCTGATGCCGAGCATGCCCAGGACGACGCCGATGATCGCGGTGAGCAGCGGCAGGCCGGCGGCCAGCAGCGAGCCGAAGGTGACGATGAGGACGACCGCGGCGATCAGCACACCCAGGCCCTCGGTGGCGCCCTGCTCGGCGCGCTCCTGCGCCGCGTCGCCGCCGAACTCGACCCGTACGCCCGCGCTCTCGGCGCTCCGGCCGGCCTCGAACAGCCGCTCCTGGTCGGCGCTGGTGATCTCGTTGGCGGTCACCCGGTAGGTCACCGTGGCGTACGCGGTCGACCCGTCCGCGGACACCGTCCCGCCCCCGTACGGGTCGGTGACCGACGTGACGCCCGGCAGTTTCCCGATCCGCGCCACCGCCGCCCCGACCGCAGCCTTGGGCCCGGTCGCGGTCACCTTCTGGCCGTCGCCGATGAACACCACCCGCGCCGAGGCCGCGCCGGCGTTGGTGCCCGGCATGCGCTCCCCGACCAGGTCGATGGCCTTCTGCGACTCGGTGCCCGGAATGCTGAACGCCTCCGAGGTCGGCCCCGACAGCGTGGCCGCACCCACCCCGGCCAGCGCCAGGGCAACCACCCACACCGCAGCCACCAGCCACCGCCGGCGGTAACAGAAGCGCCCGACCCGGTACAGGAACGTAGCCATGCCCACCACATCGGCACGCCCCCACCCACCCTGCAGGGAAAGATCAGTACCGCAGCCGGTACGTCGGCCACCTCTCCCCCAGCCACCCCCGCTCAAACACCAACCCGGTCCGAACCTCCATAACCGCCATCAATGCAGCCCGCAACGCGCCCGGCCCCAGCGTCACCTCGGCGCTCCAGTCCGGGTACCGCTCGCCAGGAGGCACTGGATGCTGGAAGAGGAGCGGATCGAAGTCCGCCAGGAGCCTGCCGTCCTGTGCCTCGATCACCCGATAGTTGGCGTTGATGCTCCAGTACACCGAGAAGAAGTGCCCGCCAGGCCGGGAGCCCGCGACTCCCAACCGGTCGTCCGTGCCTCGCCATCCGTTCGCCTCGATCGCCACAATGTGGCCACCGAACTGCTGGATCTGCACGAGGGCGTACTCGTCGAAATGGTCGGTCCGTTCCGACATCGCCGCCTTCGACGGTGGAGGCGAACGGATACTCGTCACACGAGCCCTGGATGTAGCGCTTCTTGAACACCGGGCCGCCGCAGACCTCCTCGCGCCTGCTATCCAGGCCGGAGCTCTGCCTGTGGAGTTCGGCGGGTTTGCCTTCGCCCCAGGCGAGTTTGATGTGGCGGGCGATGTACGGCACCTCTGCTGCGCGTGCCGACGGCCACGACGAACCCCTCCACCGGCCGTATCTTCGCTCGCACACAACAGCCTATGGTCGGCGTATCCCATCGCAGGTCACACAGTTGGGTGGGTCGGAACCGGGAGGTGCGGGATGGGGAAGGTTCGTGCGGTGTTGTTGGTGGTGGGGTTGACGGTGGGGTGTAGTGCCGGGCTTACTGCCGCGACGGTTACGCCGGCCGTGGCGGTGAACTGTGTGTTTCATGGGGATTCGTATGTGCCGGGTACGTGGATCTATTTCGACACGATCATCTTTGAATGTCAGGCGGACGGGACCTGGAAGGTTATCGGGGATATGAAGCCGCGCAGTTTCCGTAATTTCCACAACGGGCGGTCGGGGTTGTGTCTGGCGACCGCGTTCGGGTTGGCGACCGAGGGGGCGCAGGTGCTCCAGTGGGGGTGCAACGCCGAGCACTGGGAATGGTGGGGCGCGCCGGACATCGCGGTGAACGGATACACGCAGATCGTCAACTACCACGCGGGGAAGTGCCTGGGTACGGAGGGCAGGTCGGCCGGGTCGGGGGCCGGGATGATCATCACGACCTGCCATGCGGCCACCCTGGACCATCTGGATCAGTGGTGGCGCAAGGAGGCGGCGCCGAACGGGAGGACGGTGCTCCGCAACGCCCTGTCCGGGTTCGTGCTGGGCGTCACCGGCGGTTCGACGGGCAACGGGGCGCGGGCCGTACAGAGGCCGTTCGTCAGCGGTGACCCCAGCCAGACGTGGGGATTCACCCCGGTCATCGAGCCGTGACCCACGCGTTCGGGCGTACTCTGTGAGCGCTCACAGGTGCGGCGGAGCTGGCCCGAGGAGGAGCCGTGGAATCACTGTTCGAGTCCGGTTTGTCCCGGCGGACGCTGCTGCGTGCCGTACCCGGGTTGGCGGTGGCCGCCGCCGTGCTGCCGGCCGCCGGCGCCGCCGCGGAGGTGGTGCGGCCACGGGCGGCCACGCCGCTGCGGGTGCGGGGCGCCGACATCTCGTTCACGCTGCAGGAGGAGGCGGCGGGCAGGCGGTTCCGGGACGGGAACACGGTCCGGCCGGTGGAGTCGATCCTGGCCGCGCGCGGCGCCACGTTCGTACGCCTGCGGGTCTGGAACAACCCGCCGGCGGGATACAGCAACCGAGCGATGGCGCTACAGCTGGCGCGCCGGGCGCGGCAGGCGGGCCTGAAGGTGCTGCTCGACCTGCACTACTCCGACTTCTGGGCCGACCCCGGCCACCAGGACACCCCGGCCGCCTGGGTCGGGCAGGACCTCACCACGCTGGCCCGGACCGTACGCGGCTACACCCGTGACATCGTGGCCGAGTTCGCCCGGGGCGGGGCGCCGGTGGACATGATCCAGGTCGGCAACGAGATCACCGCCGGCATGCTGTGGCCGGTCGGCCAGATCTACGTGGGATCGGCGCAGCGGTGGGCCGAGTTCAGCACGCTGCTGGCCGCCGGGATCGCCGGCGCCCGGGAGGGCAACCCGGCCGGGCACGCGATGGAGGTGATGGTGCACATCGACCGGGGCGGGGACAACGGCGGCAGCCGCTACTTCTACGACCACATCCTGGCCCAGCGGGTGAGCTTCGACGTGATCGGCCTGTCGTACTACCCGTTCTGGCACGGCTCGCTGGCCGCGCTCCAGCAGAACCTGGCCGACCTCGCCACCCGGTACGGCAAGCCGCTGGTGGTCGCCGAGACCGCCTACCCGTGGACGATGGCCAACGGCGACTCCCTCGGCAACCTGATCACCGACCCGGCGATGCTGCCGGACGGCAACCGGTTCCCCGCCACGCCGAGCGGCCAGGCAGCCTACTTCGAGGCGCTGCGCGGCGTGCTGCGGGGCGTACCGAACGGGCTCGGCGCCGGCTTCCTGGACTGGGAGCCGGAGTGGATCCCCGGGGTCGGCTGGGAGCCGGGCGCCGGCAACCCGAACGACAACCTCACCATGTTCGACACCAGCGGCCGGGCCCTGCCCTGCCTGGCAGCGTTCCGGGCGCCCTAGGCGGAGGCGCGGCGGACCAGGTCGACCGGCAGCACCCGCGATGGCGGGTGCTCGCCGGCGATCCGGCGTACCAGCAGGTCGACCATGTCCGCGGCCACCCGCTCCAGCGGGTTGCGTACGGTCGTCAGCGGCGGGTCGGTGGTGGTGGCGATCCGGGAGTCGTCGAAGCCGCCGACCGCCACATCGTCCGGGACCCGCCGGCCGAAGCGGCGCAGCACCGCGATCGCCGCCGAGGCGAGCAGGTCGGAGGCCACGAACACCGCGTCCAGGTCCGGCGCGCGGACCAGCAGCTCGGTCATCGCGGCCTCGCCGGCGTGGTAGCTGTAGTTGGCCGCGGGCACCACCAGCGCATCGTCCAGCCGCTCCCCCAGCACCTCCCGGTACCCGGCCAGCCGCTCGTACCCGCCGGGGGTGTCCAGCGGGCCGGCCAGGGTGGCGACCCGGCGCCGGCCCGACTCCAGCAGGTACCGGGTCATCTGCCGGCCGCCGTCGCGGTCGTCGGCGCCGACGAACGGGACACCCGCCTCGTGCCCGATCGGCCGGCCGCACGCCACCGCCGGCAGGTTGCCGCGCTCCAGCTCGCCGATGATGGGATCCCCGCTGTGGCTGGATACCAGCAGGATCCCGTCGACGTGGCCGGCGCGGACGTACTGGAGCACCCGCTGCCGCTCGTCCGGCCCGCTGGCCAGCATCAGCACCAGGCTCATCCGGTGCTCGGCCAGCGCCTGGGTGCAGGCCCGGACCAGCACGCTGAAGTTCGGGTCCTCGAACAGCAACTCCTGCGGCTCGGACAGCACGAACGCGGCGGCGCCGGAGCGCTTGGTCACCAGGCTGCGGGCGCTCTGGTTGGTCACGTACCCGCTCTCCCGGACCGCCCGCTCCACCGCCTCCTGCGCGCGCGGGCTGACGTACCGGCCGCCGTTGAGCACCCGGGACACCGTGCCGCGGGAGACCCCGGCGACCTGGGCGACGTCGTCGATGGTCGGCCCGCGCCGCATCGCCCGCCTGGCCGCCCCGCGGCTCTTGGGGTGTGGGGCCGCCCGTTCGCCGTCCACCCGCCGCCCTCCCTGCCGGTTCACCCGTTCGGGGTGATCGTACGTGCTCAGCGTTTCACCGCGCCGGACAGCAGGTCGATCCGCCAGTACCGCTGGAGGAACAGGAACAGCGCCACCAGCGGCGCGATCGACAGCAGCGCCCCGGTGATCACCAGCGAGTACAGCGCCTGCTGGCTGACGCCCTGGTCGAGCATGGTGAACAGGCCCAGCGTCAGCGGGTAGCGGTCCTCGTCGCTGAGCATGATGAACGGCAGCAGGAAGTTGTTCCAGATCGCCACGAACTGCAGCAGGAACACGGTGATCAGCCCCGGCAGCATGGTGGGTACGGCCAGCGCCGCGAAGATCCGGCCCTCGCCGGCGCCGTCCACCCGGCCCGCGTCCAGCATCTCGTCCGGGACGGCCGCGGCGGCGTAGATGCGGCACAGGTAGATGCCGTAGGGGTAGATGACCGTGGGCAGCAGCACCGACCAGTACGTCCCGGCCAGGTGCAGCTTGGCCAGCAGGAGGTACTGCGGCACGGCCAGGGTGATCTGGGGCAGCAGCACGCCCGCGAGCAGGATGTTGAAGATGACCGTACGGCCGCGGAAGCGGTACTTCGCCAGGGCGTACCCGGCCGCGGCGGAGACCACAGTGGACAGTGCGGCGCCGACCCCCGCGTACAGCAGGCTGTTGCGGGCCCACAGCGCGAACCTGCCGTCCCCGTAGGCGAAAAGGTCGCGGACGTTGCTGACCAGGCCGCCGTGGAAGCTGGGCGCGTAGGTGAAGGTGCTGAACAGTTCGGCGCGCGTCTTGGTGGCCGCGAGCAGCACCCACAGCACCGGCAGCAGGCAGTAGACCGCGCCGGCCAGCAGCGCCGCGGTCGGCAGCAACCCACCGCGGCGTACCGCCGCTCCACTCACCGGTCCTCCGCGAAGGCCCGGCGTTGCAGCAGTTTCAGGATGCCCAGCGACAGGGCGAGGGTGACCAGCGCGAGTACGACGGAGGCGGCGGCCGCGGCGTACACGTCGCCGTTGACGAAGGCGTCCCGGTACACCTTCATCAGCGGCACCCAGGTGGACGGGATGAGGTTTGTCAACGGCCGCAGGGTCATCGGCTCGTTGAACACCTGCAGCGTGGCGATCAGCGAGAAGACGCTGACCATCACCAGCGCCGGGGTGAGTAACGGAACCTTGATCCGGAACGCGATCTGCCGCTCGTCGCAGCCGTCCACCCGCGCCGCGTCGTAGATCTCGGCGGGTACGGCGCGCAGGCTGGTGTACAGCACGATCATGTTGAACCCGACCCCGCCCCAGATCGCGATGTTGGCCACCGAGCCGAAGATGGAGTGCGTACCGAAGAAGTTCGGCACCGGCAGGCCCAGATGCTCTGCGGCGTAACGGAACGGGCTCACCCCGGGCAGGTACAGGAAGCCCCACAGCAGGGTCGCGATCACCCCGGGCACCGCGTACGGCAGGAAGATCGCGATCCGGCTGAAGCGGCGCAGCCGGGTGGCCGGCACGTCCAGCATCAGCGCGAACGCCAGCGCCAGACCGAGCATGATCGGGACGACCAGCAGGCCGTAGATCGCCAGCCGCAGCAGGCTGTGCCAGAACTCCGGATCCGCCAGCGTGGCATGGTAGTTCGCCAGCCCGACGTACACCTCGCGGCGCCGGCCGAGCAGCAGGCCGCCGGTGACCCGCTGCGCGTGCAGGCTGAGCCAGATCGAGTAGCCGATCGGGACCAGCAGGAAGACGGTGAACAGCAGCGCCGCGGGAGTCAGGAACAGCAGCGCCGCCCTAGTCCGTGACGACATCGAAGCCCAGCTTCCGCAGGTCGTTCACGGTGGTGTCCTGGATGGTACGCAGGGCAGCGGTGAAGTCGGACTTCGCCTGGATCGCCTTGCCGAAGGCGTCCCGGTACGCCCCGTACGCGACGTTGACGTTGGGGCCCCAGGTGACCGCGGCGGCGGTGGCGGAGATCTGCTTGGCGCTGGCGTAGAAGTCGGGCTGGTTCGGCATGAACAGCGGCGCCTTGCTCAGCGCCGGGGTGGACTGGCCGGCGGTCGCCGCCGGGTAGAGGCTGCCCTGCGTCACCAGCGCCTCGATCGCGGCCGGGTCGGTGTTCAGCCAGGTGGCGAACTGGGCCGCGGCCTCCTGGTTCTTGGACTTCGCCATCACGGCCGTGGACGAGCCGCCCCACATGCCGGTCTTCTGCTCCCCGGCGGTCCACTGCGGCAGCGGCGCCATCGCCCACTTCCCCTTGGTGTCCGGGGCGATGCCGGCCAGCACCGCCGGTCCCCACACCGCGCTCGGCCAGGCCAGCAGGGTGCCGTCGTTCATGGCCTTGTTCCACGCCGGGGTGTACATCGGCTGGCCCTGCAGGACGCCGGAGTTGACCAGGTCGCCCCAGTAGCTGGCGACCTTGCGGCTGGGTTCGCTGTCGATGCCGACCCGCCAGCGCTGCCCGTCGATGCCCCACCAGTGCGCGCCCGCCTGCTCGGCCAGCCCGGCGAACCAGCCCGGGTCGCCGGCCGAGAACGTGGTCAGGTACCGCTTCGGGTCCTTGCTCCGCAGCAACCGCGCCTGGGCCGCGAACTCCTCCCAGGTCCGCGGCACGGTCAGGCCGAACTGGTGGAACAGGTCGGTGCGGTAGTAGAGCATCATCGGCCCGTAGTCCTGCGGGAAGCCGTAGGTCTTGCCGTCGAAGCTCACCAACTGCCAGGCCGCGTCGCTGAACGCGCCGTGTACGGGCTGGGCGTACTGGCTGATGTCGGCGGTGACCCCGGCACTGACCAGCGTCGGTAACGCCTGGTATTCGGCCTGGGCGAGGTCGGGCGGGTTGCCGGCCTTGTCGGCGGTGAGCAGTTTGGTGACCAGTTCGTCGCCCTGCGACTGGGTGCTGACGGTGACCTGGATGTCGGGATGCTGCCGGTTCCAGATGGCCACGACCTTGTCGATGTTGGTGGCCCACGCCCAGAAGGTCAGCGTGACCTTGCCCTTCGGCGCCGCGCTGCCGCTCGTACCCGTACTGGTCGGGTTGTCTGCGCCGCTGCAGGCGCTCACCAGCACGATGCCTGCCAGTGCCGCCACCACCGACCTGACCAGGGACGTCCTGCGCATGGCAACCTCCAGGCATCGATTGTGTGAGCGGTCACAGATTCTCGGCGCGCCGGAGCGGTGTCAAGCGTTACTGTGAGCGCTCACAACCTGCCCTCGCGGAGGCGTCGTGACCACAGCACCCTCCACGTCCCGGTCCGCGCACCGGGCGTACTGGCCGCCGAAGCTGGACCGGCTCGCCTTCGGCGGCGACTACAACCCGGAGCAGTGGCCGGAGGAGGTCTGGGACAGCGACGTACGGCTGATGCGGGAGGCCGGCGTCGGGCTGGTGACCGTCGGGGTGTTCGCCTGGGCGATGCTGGAGCCGGCGCCCGGGGCGTCCGACTTCGGCTGGCTGGACCGGGTGCTGGACCGGCTGCACGGCGGCGGGATCCTGGTCGACCTGGCCACGCCGACCGCGTCGCCGCCGGCCTGGCTGATCCGCCGGCACCCCTCGATCCTGCCGGTCACCCGCACCGGCCAGGTGCTCGGCGGCGGGTCGCGGGAGTCGTTCTGCCCCAGCTCACCGCAGTACCGGGCGGCGGCGGCGCGGATCGTCGGCGAGCTGGCGCGGCGGTACGCCGGGCACCCGGCGCTGGCGCTGTGGCACGTCAACAACGAGTACGGCGCGCACGTCGGCCCGTGCTACTGCGCCACCAGCGAGCGCGCGTTCCAGTCCTGGCTGCGGGCGCGCTACGGCGATCTCGACGCGCTGAACCAGGCGTGGGGTACGGCGTTCTGGGGCCAGCGGTACGGCGAGTGGGCCGAGATCGCGGCGCCGCGGGTCGCCCCGATGGGGGTGAACCCGGCGCAGCAGCTGGATTTCCTGCGCTTCTCCAACGCCGAATACCTGGACTGCTACCGCGCCGAGCGGGACCTGCTGCGCGCCGCCAACCCGGCCGTACCGGTCACCACCAACTTCATGGCCACCAACTGCAAGCACATGGACTACTGGGCCTGGGCCGGCGAGGTCGACGTGATCGCCAACGACCACTACCTGCGCGCCGAGGACCCGGACCGGCACATCGACCTGGCCATGGCCGCCGACCTGACCCGCGGGCTGGCCGGCGGCGCGCCCTGGCTGCTGATGGAGCACTCCACCTCCGCGGTCAACTGGCAGCCGCGGAACGTGGCCAAGCTGCCGGGCGAGGCGCGGCGGAACACGCTGGCGCACCTGGCCCGCGGGGCCGACGGGGCGCTGTTCTTCCAGTGGCGGGCCTCCCGCAGCGGGGCGGAGAAGTTCCACTCGGCGATGGTGCCGCAGGCGGGTACGGCCAGCCGGGTGTGGCGCGAGGTGCGTGATCTCGGCGCCGACCTCGCCGCGCTGTCGGAGCTCCGCGGCAGCCGGGTGGTGGCCGAGGTCGCCATGGTGTGGGACTGGCAGTCCTGGTGGGCGCTGGAACTCGAATACCGGCCGTCGTGCGACCTCACCTACCTGGATCAGGTCCGCGCCCACTACCGCGCCCTGTGGGAGGCCAACCACACCGTCGACTTCGTGCCGCCGGAGGCCGATCTGTCGCCGTACAAGCTGGTCGTCGTCCCCAGCCTCTACCTGGTTTCCGCTGCCGGCGCCGCCAACCTCCGCGCGTACGTCGAGGCCGGCGGCCACCTGCTGGTCTCCTTCTTCTCCGGCATCGTCGACGAACACGACACCGTCCACTCCGGACCGTACCCCGGCGCCTTCCGCGACCTGCTCGGCCTGTCGGTCGAGGAATTCCACCCCCTGCCCGCGGGCACCCACCTCACCCTCACCGGCGCCCATACCGCCCACACCTGGAGCGAAACCGTCGTCCCCGCCGGCTGCGAGCCGGTCCTCACCTTCGCCGACGGCCCCGACGCCGGCCACCCCGCCCTCACCCGCCACCGCCTCGGCGCCGGCCAGGCCTGGTACCTCGCCACCCGCACCGACCTCGCCCCCATCCTCACCCAGATCACCACCGAGGCCGCCCTCACCACCCCACCCCCCACACCCCCCGGCACCGAAGCCATCCGCCGCACCAACGGCACCACCACCTGGCTCTTCCTCCTCAACCACACACCCCCCGGCGCCGTCACCATCCACCGCAACCCGCTCTGACCCGGGGTTGCGGTGGGGGTGGGGCGGTGATGCTCGCGCCGGCGCCGGAGCAGTGTCCACAGTAGACTTCCGGCGGACGCGGGCGCGGTACGTACGGGTCATGCGCCTGTACCGCTGAGCGAGGAACGCCCCGTGAACCGTTCGGCCCGCCCGGTACGACGAAGAGGGTGTGGATGGGAGCCCTACGGGAACCGGGAGGTCACGCGTGGTGACGCGACCGCCGGACCCGCGGGGGGACGCCCAGCTCCTCGCGGCGATCGCCGATGGCGACCGGGAGGCGTTCGCCGCGCTGTACCGGCGGCACCTGCCCTGGCTGCTGGTACGCCTGGGCCGGCGGTGCGCGTCGCCGGAGCTCGTTGATGAGGTCGCGCAGGACACGTTCGTGGCGGTCTGGCGGTCGGCCGGGCGGTGGGGCGGCCGGGGGGAGGTGGCCGCGTGGATCTGGGGCATCGGTATCCGCCGCCTGGTCGACGCGCTGCGGCGGGGCCGGCCGCCGGCCGAGGAGCTGACCGAGTTCGCCGGGGTCGAGACCTCGGCCGAGGAGCACGTGCTGCTCGCGGTCCAGTACGGCGACCTCGGCGCGGCCCTGGCCAGCCTGTCGCCCGAGCTGCGGGCGGTGGTGCAGGCGACGGTCCTGGACGGGCTGACCACGCGGGAGGCGGCCCGGCTGCTGGGCATCCCGCCGGGCACGGTCAAGACCCGGATGATGCGCGCCCGCGCCCAGCTGCGGGAGCACCTGGCATGACGGGGAGGTACGGATGACCGCCTGGCACCTGGATCCGGAGGCGATCCGCCGGTACGCGCGGGGCGCCGCCCCGCCGGACCTGGCCGCGTCCGCCGAGGCGCACCTGATGACGTGCCCGGCCTGCCGGGACGCGATCGCACCCCACGTCGATTCACGACGGGTCGAGGCGATCTGGCACGAGGTGGTCGACCGGGTCGACGCCCCCCGGCCGAGCTGGCCCGAACGGGTGCTGGCCCGGCTCGGCGCCGGCGAGGCGACGGCGCGCCTGGTCGCCGCCACGCCGACCCTGCGGGGGCCGTGGCTGCTGGGGATCGCGGCGGTGCTCGCGCTCGCCGCGTGGGCGGGCCAGGTCGACGAGCGCCTGCTGCGGATGTTCCTCGTGGCCGCCCCGCTCGGCCCGCTGGCCGGTGTCGCGGTGGCCTTCGCCGGCGGCCTCGACCTGACCCGGGAGATCGGGATCGCCACGCCCTACCCGGGGCTGCGGCTGCTGTTGATCCGTACGGCCGCGGTCCTGGCGGCCACGGTGCCGATCGTGGCCGCGGCCGGGCTCGCGCTACCGGGCTCCCGCTGGCTGGCCGCCGCCTGGCTGCTGCCCACGGCCGGGCTCACCTGCGCCGCGCTGGCGCTGACGGCCCGGGTGACACCCGTCGTCGCCGTCGGCGTCGTGGCCACGGCCTGGGTGCTGGTGACCACCCCGGCCGCCATCGCCGGTCACCCCGACCTCGCCTTCGGCGCCGGCGCCCAGATCTGCTGGCTCGCGGTGGCCATCGGCGGCGGCGCGTGGCTGGCCGTCACCCGGCACACCGTCACGATCAAACTCGGGAGAGGTGCATGACCGTACGCGTGCAGGGCGCGACGAAGTCCTTCGGCCGTACGACGGCGCTGGACAGCGTCGACCTCGACGCCGGCCACGGGGTGACCGGCCTGCTGGGGCCGAACGGCGCCGGCAAGACGACCCTGCTCCGGATCATCGCCACCGTCCTGGCGCCGGACCGGGGCACGGTGACCCTGCTGGGCTGCGATCCGTCGCGCCCCGACGACCGGACCCGGATCCGCGAACGGCTGGGCTACCTGCCGCAGGACGCCGGCTTCCACCGGGGGTTCACGGTCTTCGAGTTCGTCGACTACGTGGCGATCCTGAAGCAGCTGACCGACCGACGGGCCCGGCACGACGAGGTCCGCCGGGTCATCGAGCTGACCGGGCTGGCGTCGGTCAGCGCCAAGCGGATCCGGGCCCTGTCCGGCGGCATGCGCCGGCGGGTCGGCCTGGCCCAGGCCCTGCTGGGCGATCCGGACCTGCTCGTCCTCGACGAGCCGACGGTCGGCCTCGATCCCGAGCAGCGGCTGCGGTTCCGGGAGATGATCTCGCAGGCCGGGGAGGGGCGCACGGTGGTCCTGTCCAGCCACCAGACCGAGGACATCGCCGCCCTGTGCACCCGGATCGCCCTGTTCCATCAGGGCCGGGTCCGCTTCACCGGTACGCCCGCCGAGCTGACCGCGCAGGCCGCGGGGCGCGTGTGGGCCGGCAGCGAGAGGTCGGCCGCCGCCCTGGCCGCGTGGCGCACCGGCGACGGCACCTTCCGCAACGTCGGCGACCCGCCGGCCGGCGCCGAGCTGATCCCACCCACGCTGGAGGACGCGTACCTCCTGCTCATGGGCGAACCCGGTCTGGAGGTCACCCACTCATGAGCACCGCCATCCTGATCTCTCGGGAGGCCCGCCGCCTGCTCCGGCACCCCGTGCTGTGGCTGGTGCCGGTCGTGGTGGCCGTGACCGCCGCCGCCGACTCGGCCAGCGACGGCCGCAACGCCGACTACTGGTACACCACCATCTTCATCGCCGTCACGTTCTTCGGGCCGATCCTCGTCCTGTTCGCGGCGAACCTGGTGGCCAGCGGCGCCCGCCGCAGCCGGGCCGAGGAGATGCTGCAGGTCACCCCGACCTCGGACACCCGCCGGACCTGGGCGATGAGCCTGGGCATCGCGCTGCCGCTGGCCGGCATCGGCGCCGTCGCGGCGGCGGGCATGGCGCTCATCAGCGGCCTCTACGACATCCCGGCCAAGGATCTGATGACCGCCGGCGAGCTGGCCCAGCTTCCGCTGGTCATCGCCGGCGCCGGGCTGCTCGGCGTCCTCGCCGCCCGCTGGCTGCCCTTCGCCGGCGGCGTGCTGATCGTGTTCGTGGTCGCCACGATGGGCGGTCTGGTCGCGTTCCGCCACCTGTCCGGCGGCGCCTGGTGGATGTGGTGGACGACCGGGATGACGTTCGAGGGCTGGGAGCCGCCGCCGGGCCGGCCGTGGCTGCACGTCGCGTACCTGACCGGTCTGTGCGCGTGCGCCGCCATCGCCGCGGTGTACCGCTCCCAGGGCCGCCGGCTGGTCCTCCTCGGCGGGCCGGTCCTGGCCGCCACCCTCGTCCTCGGCGGGCTCCAGCTGCCATGACACCGCCCGTGGCCCGAGAACTGGTCCGCAGCGGTCACCTCGTACGCAGCATGCGCCTGGCCCCGTTCGCGACCAGCGCCGCCGCCGTCGCCGCGTACCTGCTGGCCCGCCTCGGCGGCACCCACAACGCCATCGGCGACCTGCGCGTCCTGGGTCTGCTGCTGGTCCTGGGCAGCGGCTACGCGCTCGACGACAGCGCCGCGATCACGCTACAGGCCAGCCCGTACGGCCTGGCGCGCCGGCTGTGGCTGCGGATCGCCTGCGCCGCGGCGTTCGTCGTGCCGGTGTGGGCGGCGCTGCTCGCGCTCTACCTCCCCCCGGCTCCGGCGGGCGACCGGTGGAGCCTCGCCCTCGGCCTCACCACCGAGCTGGCCGCCGCGGTCACCGTGCTGTGGGCCGTGGCCGCGTGGGCCCGCCGCCAGGGATTCGACCAGCCCGGCATCATCACCACCCCCGTACTCCTGGCAGCCCTGCTGCTGGCCGCGTCCATCCCGCAGGCCCCGATGCTGGTCGGTCTCGGCCAGCAGTGGACGCCCGCCCACCTGCGCTGGTCCGCCATCGTGGCCGCCGCCACCTGCGCTCTCGCGGCCGCCATGCGCGACCCCGCCGCCCGATGGGGGACGGTCCAGGATTGAAACAGCGCTGATCCAGGCGGTGTTGCCATGGTCCGGCCCGACCGAGAGAAGGGCGGGACTTTGGCTCACGCAGGATTGCGGATACCGGCGTACGCGGCGGCGGTGACGCTGGCGGCCACGACGGCGGTGCTGAACGGGGGCGCGGCCGGTGCGTCGCCGCCGGTGGGTTCGGTGACCGGCAACGGCGGCGGGTACAGCTGGGGCGCCAACGAGTGGGGCCAGCTCGGCAACGGCGGCGGCAGCCGCGGCGTACCGGGACTGGCCGGGTTGCTGACCGGCAACGTCAGGCAGTTCGCCGCCGGCACGAACTTCAGCGTCGCGGTGCTGACCAACGGCACGGTACTCACCTGGGGCATGAACAGCTCCGGGACGCTCGGCGACGGCAGCACGAACCCCCGCAGCACCCCGGGCGTGGTGGCCGGCCTGCCGCCGATCAGCCAGGTCTCGGCCAGCCCGAACACCGTGCTCGCCCTCGGCCCGGGCGGCACCGTGTGGGCCTGGGGCGACAACAGCACCCAGCAGATCGGCGACGGTACGACCGGCACCCACTACACGCCGTTCCAGGTGCCGGGGCTGGCCAACATGGTGCAGGTGGCCGCCGGGAACGGGTTCAGCCTGGCGCTGCGCGACGACGGCAAGATCTTCGGCTGGGGCGCGAACAACCTCGGCCAGCTCGGCGACGGTACGAACATCCAGCGGGCCTCGCCGACGCCGATCTTCGGGCTGGTCACCGTCGCGCAGATCAGCGCCGGCAACAGCCACGCCCTCGGCATCCGCGGCGACGGGACCGTGTGGGCCTGGGGCAGCAACGGCAAGGGCGAGCTGGGGCTCGGCGACACCGGCACCCGGTTCGCGCCGGCGCAGGTGCCCGGGCTGACCAACGCCACCTCGGTCTCCGCCGGCTGGCGCTACAGCCTCGTGGTGGCCGACCCGGGGGCCGCGGTGTGGGCGTTCGGCTGGAACAGCAACGCCTTCGGCGCCGGCCTCGGCGAGCTGGGCGACGGCTCGACCAGCGACCGGCACAGCCCCGTACGCTCCGGCACGCTCAGCGGCATCGTGCAGGTGGCTGCCGGCAACGGCGGCGCCAACTCCAGCGCCGCGGTGGGTTCGGACGGCAGCCTGTGGACCTGGGGCGGCAACGTCAGCGGCCAGCTCGGCATCGGCTCGGAGGACTCCAACCGGACCAGCCCGACGAAGGTGACCGGCATCCAGGGCGTACAGCAGGTCGCCGTCGGCTACTCCACCGACCTGGCCATCGGCAAGCCGTTCACCACGGTGCCGAAGCTGGTGGGCGAGTCGAAGTTCAGCGTGCCCGGCATCCTGTTCGACGCGGGCCTGTTCGATGGCAACGTGACCAACAAGGCCACCGCCAACTGCTCGATCATCAACACCGTCTCCGGCCAGGGCCTGCCGTTCGGTGCCCTGGTCCCGCAGGGCACGGTGGTCAGCTACAGCGTCTGGGTCAAGGCGCCGAAGGCGAACTGTAGTTAGCGCTCAACAGCGGCCCTGCCAGCGCGTGTTGGCAGGGCCGCTGCTGTTACGGCGTCAGGCGGTACAGGTCAGGGGCGGTACGTTCGGGGCACCGGTGGCGGTGAACCCGAACGTGGTGCTGGCCCGGGCCGCGAGGTTGCCGTTCCAGTTCAGGTTGGTGACGGTCTCCACGCCACCGCTGCTGGCCGGGGTCCCGTTCCACAGCTGGGTGATCGTCTGCCCGCTGGGCAGCGTCCAGCTGACGGTCCAGTGCGTGATCGCCGCGGACCCGGCCGTGACGGTGACCATGCCCTGGAAGCCACCCTGCCAGGAGTTCGCGGTCCCGTAGGTGGCGGTGCAGGCGCCACCGCCGGGCGGCGGGGTCGTCGGCGGCGGGTTCGTGGTCGGCGGCGGGGTCGTCGTGGGCGGCGGTGTGGTCGGGGGGGGGGGGGGCGGCGGCGGG
>Ga0081455_10003119_pt1 | contig 19301 bp, 21 predicted proteins | sample TabmetS3T2R1_FD_70207 | JGI IMG/M metagenome (GOLD analysis project Ga0081455, IMG submission 70207) | Tabebuia heterophylla rhizosphere microbial communities from the University of Puerto Rico - S3T2R1 | ecosystem: Host-associated > Plants > Roots > Rhizosphere ... | reverse complement strand
CGCGAGCCCCTCCCCTCGGCGCCCTCTGAACGCCGGCATTGCGACGGCACAATTGTTGGGGCCGCGTGTGCTTCTTGAAGGCCGCGCAATCGACGGCGTGGCAGACTCTGCTGTGCCCCAATACGTGAAAGCGTGACACGGGGTCTCACCCCTGTCAAAAGGTTTCGACGGAGCGGCACGCGTTGAAGGGTCAGATCACCAGAAACGCTGCATAGCGAAGGGGGAAGAAAAAATGACGGGGCTGCTGGAGCAATACATTGCGGTGGTCACCGGTGGCGGGTCTGGCATCGGCCGAGCGATCGCGGTCGGCTATGCGAGAGAAGGAGCACAAGTTGTCGTTCTCGACGCCGACGCCGACACGGCGGCCGCGACCGCCAAGGCCATCACGGGAGCCGGCGGCAAGGCCTGGAGCCTGCGGCTCGACGTCACCGAGCGCGACAAGTGCCGCGAGGTGGCTGCGCAGATCGACGCGACGATCGGCCAGGCCTCGATCCTGGTCAACAACGCGGGCATCAACCGCCGCAACGCCTTCACCGCGGACCCTGAGGCAGTGATCAAGGACTGGGAGGACATCATGGCGGTCAACCTCAACGGCATGTTCAACGTGACCCATGCCTTTCTGGCACAACTGCGCGCGACCCGAGGTCGGATCGTCAACATCGCTTCGATTCAGTCTTTCGTTCACGTGCGCACGCCCAACTCGGCCGCCTACACCACCTCGAAGCACGGCGTGCTCGGCTTCACCCGTGCGCTGGCGGCGGAGCTCGGCAAGGATGGGGTGCGGGTCAACGCCATCGGTCCCGGGCTCATCGAGACGCCGCTCAACGAGAAGGTGCGCGCCAACAATCCCGAGCTGGTGAAGATCTTCCTGGATCACACGCCGCTGGGCCGCGCCGGAAAGCCCGAGGACATCGTCGGCCCCGCGATCTTCCTCGCCTCCGACCTCTCGGCCTACGTCACCGGTGCTATCGTCATGGCTGACGGTGGCTACCGATCGATTTAGCGGAGCGCCGCCGAAGACGCGCGGTAGCGCAAATCCCGTTCGAGTCAACTTGGACCCAGGCGGATGGGAGCGGGCAAGCTTTTGGGCAGTTTGCCGGCCGCGTGCAGTGCAGCCTGCATGGCGACGATATAACCATACGGGCCAAGGCCCGCGATGACGGCTTTGACTACGCAGGAGAGTTTTGAATGCCGATGCAACTCGTCACGCGCGTGAATATTCGAGATGTGCACTTCGAAGATCGGCCCCTCGAAAGTCTTCAACGCGTCGAGCATGGCGATCGACGTGAAGGAGTAGCCGGCGGGATTGATAATGATCGCCTCCGATTCTTCACGCGCCGATTGAATGAGATCGACCAGCACGCCTTCGTGGTTCGACTGGTGAAATGATAGCTGCGCGCCCGCGAAGCTTGCGAATTCCTCGCAGCTTGCCTTGATCGAAGCAAGAGTAGTGGTCCCGTAGATGTGCGGCTCACGCACACCGAGGAGGTTGAGGTTCGGCCCGTTCAGGATCATCAATCGCATGGGGGGTCCTTTCCTCGCAGGCGTGGTCCCTCACGGTATCACCAGCAAGGCCTATGAACCGCCGGCTCCGCCAGGATTTGGAATTTTTCGAATGAGATTGCAAATGTAAGTGCAGGCTCGGTCCGCGATTGGTGTTCGAGGCCTCTTACACCATTCGCCCCTCGATGACCTTCGGATCGAGTAGCCGCGCACAACTCATTTCCGCATTGTAGGGGGACTGATAGGTTGGTGTTCGCAGGCAATCAGAATGGGAAAGAACCCTCATCATGCCCTTTCAGGACTTCCGTGAATTTCTTGACGCGCTACGCCAGCGAGGTGAGCTCCTTGATGTCAATCGGCCGGTTGCGCTCGAATTGGAGGTCGCAAAGGCGATGCGCAAGAGCGCCGCCATTTCTGGCCCCGCCATTGTTTTCAAAAATAACGGTACGCGCTTTCCACTCGTCGGCGGTGTCTACAACTCGCGCGCAAAGGCACTGATCGCACTGGACTCCACGGAGGACAACGTGGCGAGCGCATCCTAACGGGGCTGTCGAAACGCATAGCGCCAGTCGTCGCGGCCATGAATTTTTCGAAGTCGCCAGCGTGCCGGGCTGGCAGGAGTATCATTTCCCCGAGTTAAGCAACCGCGCCTCCGGCAAATCCACACCTGACGTGAAATCATGAAAGTGCCGCGAAGCCGCACGGAGGCCGAGATGCGGCCGGGAAACGCAGACGCCGTTGCCTCGCCGCCCGTCACGCCGGGCGCGTGATGCGGGGCCGCGGGCGGCCCGGCGCTAGAGGTCGACCACGGTCTTGAAGCCGCCCCAGATCATGCGCTTGGCATCGAAGGGCATCGCTTTGGGGTCCATCATCTTGGCAAGGCGCTTATCCTTCATCACCTTCGCATTGATGCGGTCGCGATCGGCGCGCGACTTGTAGACGATATAGGAGAAGAAGACGGTCTCGCCGGTCTTTTGCTTGACGCTGCGCGGGAAGGACGTTCGCTTTCCCCACTTGACGTCATCGGCGATGCATTCCCGGAACTCCAGCGCGCCGTGCTCGCGCCAGATCTTGCCCGCCTTCGCCGCCATGCGCCGATAGTCGGCAACCTTCTTCTTCGGGACCGGCACGAGAAATCCATCGACGTAGCTCATCGGAATGCTCCATTTGGTTGAGTGTTTAGTCATAAAGTGACGCGCCTAGCTCAGCGCACCATGAATGCGAAGGGCAGCACACACGGATGAATTGGGCTCGATGCCTTCCACGGCGTTCGCATATCCTCCCTCAGCCGCTCGCTACGCGACCAAGTCTGGCGATCTGCGGCTTTCTCTCCATCGGGAATAGGTTGAAGTATGGTTGCGCTTCCTTGAGCACCCGCGCGAAGGAAGGGCGCACCATGAGGCGATCGAGATAGGCCACTAGATTTTTGTGCGTCTCCGGAAAAGGAACGACCGTGTTGGCGTAAAAAAGCGCCGGCGCCGCCGCGCAATCGGCCAGAGTGAAATTGTTGCCGATCGCCCACGCTTTCGATTCCATCTCTTGTTCCAGCACTCCGTAGGCGGTGTGGAGCTGCCCATTGGCCAGTTCCACACCGTATGGGTCCTTCTTGCCCGCGGGGCGCAACCGGTCACCCACGATCTTCTGCATCGGCTCCTGAATGTAGTGGTCGTAGAAGCGATCCCACATTCGGGTCTGCCAAGCCCGGTTGACGTCCGCTGGCAGGAATCGGGTCGATCCTGGATAATGCGCGTCCAGGAACTCGACGATGATGGTCGACTCCGCCACCGTGCACCTGCGGGCCTCGTCGCGCAGCACCGGCATCTTGGCCATGGGCCATACCTCCCGGAAGGCCGTCCTCGAGGCCTCATCGGCCAAATCGACAATGACCGGCTCGAAGGGGATGCCGTTCTCGTACAAGGCGATGAGCGCCTTGTGGCAGAACGAGGCAAGAGGATGGAAATAGAGCTTCAGAGACATGCCCACGGACTAGAGGTCCTTCGCTCCTATGCTCCGTTTCACTAACCGAAGTCGGTGCACCTAGCTGCGCACCGCCGTTTCCGTCAGCGTCTTGAGGTTTTCTAGACCCTTCTCGAAATGATCGCCGATCATCTTGTCCTGGTTCATGAACAAGCAGATCGCGCGGGACAGGAAATTGTTCTGTCCGAACATGGCCCACGTGACCGCCGTCCGATTGCCCTCGGGCCGGAACGTGAACTCGGCCGTGCTGGTGCCGGCCATCGGCTGGACGAAATCGAGTCTGATCCTGATGCGCTCGGCCGGGCGGCTTTCGGTCACTGTCATGCTTCCTTCGCCGACGTTGCTGTTGCCGGCCCAGGCGAAGACCGCGCCTTCGCCCGCGGACGCACCGTCGAAGGTGGTCTTGGCGTTGGGGTCGAGCTTCGCCCAGGGCGACCACGCTTCCCACTTATGGAAGTCGTTCACCTGGGCGAAGATCTCGGGCGCGGGGGCGGCAATCGTTGCCGATCGCACGACCCGATATTCGGAAGGCTGCAGGGCGACGAACGCGGCGAACGCCGCGATGACCGCGACTAAAGCGACAACGATCTTCAAGAGCATCGGGCCCCCCTTTCAATGTCATTCACGCAAGCGCCACCAGAGCCACGCGTTCAGTCAGAGGCTCCGGCAGCGCGCGTATTCCCTGGTTAACTACACGTCCCCAGCGCTACTGCTCCACGATCACCATCCACCCGACGCCGAAGCGGTCCGCCACCATGCCGAAGCGCTTGGCGAAGAAGGTCTTGCCGAGCGGCATTTGCACCTTGCCGCCTTCGCCGAGCGCCGCGAACACGCGGTCGGCCTCGGCCTCGTCCTTGGCATTGATGGAGAGCGAGAAGCCCTCGAATTTCGGCGTGCCTTGCGTGCAGCCGTCGGACGCCATCACCGCCTCGCCGTTGATGCGAAGGCATGAATGCATGATCCTGTTCTCACCGCCGGGCGGGAGCATGCCGGGCGGCGGCGGCTCCGGGCTTTCCTTGAAACGCATCATCATCTCGACCTTGGCCCCAAGCGCCTTCTTGTAGAAGTCAAGCGCCTCCTCGCAGCGGCCGTTGAAAGTCAGATAAGGTGTAGGCATGGTCTCTCTCCTTTGTCCAAGTTGTGGCGATTGCGCAGCAACGTATGTCAGGCGGCTTGCGCGCGCTTCAGGGCCGCAATGTCGATCTTGCGCATCTGCAACATCGACTTCATGACCCGTTGCCCGGAACCTTCGTCCATCAGCATCTGCGGCAGTGCCGTCGGTATGACCTGCCACGAGAGGCCGAATTTGTCCTTGAGCCAGCCGCAGGGCCCCTCTTCACCACCGTCGGCGAGTTTCCTCCAGAAGTAGTCGATCTCTTCCTGGGTTTCACAGTGCACTTGGAACGACACCGCCTCGTTGAACTTGAACTGGGGGCCGCCGTTGAGCGCCAGGAACTTTTGTCCTGCGATTTCGAATTCCGCGGTCATGACGGTTCCCGCCTTCTTGCCGTGGATCTCGAAACCCTCTTTTCCGTAGCGGCTGATCTTCCCGATCTTGGAGTCCTTGAAGACGGACGCGTAGAATTTCGCCGCCTCCTCTGCTTGAGTGTCGAACCAAAGGCAGGGCGTGATTTTTTGCGCTGTCGCCGGCACGATCGACTCCTTTCACTTGACGATTGGTTTGGGAAGGAACGCAGCAGCTGATGCGGTGCTCGTCTGCGCTTGCGGATGACAACTGGATTGCGCGGCGTCGGCTTCGTACACGTCGTCGCAGCTCATCGACCGGCACTTGTCACCTTCAATCGTGGCATAATTGTAATAGATCTTAAGCTACTCCTGCTGTGACACGGCTGTGACACGACCGGCGTTGCATTAGTTTGGTCTCGCCTCGACACGGTATTCTTGTACGCCTCAATATGACTGACCGCTTGTGCGATTCGCACAGTCGCTTGCCCGCCGCGGTTTGCTCTCACCATTTTCGATACGCCCAGCTAGGCGATTGACAGAATAGGTTGATATCAACATAATTGTGGCGTGTCAAAGGCAACCGAAGTTCCCTTCGAGACGACGCTTTTCGTTCGGGATCACTGCCTGTGCCTTCACCTGCAGCGCGCGGCGCGGGCGTTGGCGCGGCGTTTTGACGACGCGCTGCGGCCCATCGGCCTGACCAGCGGGCAGTACTCGATGATGATGTCGCTGAACCGGCCCGAGCCGCCCACCATCGGTTCGGTCGCCTCCTTGCTCGCCATGGACCGCACCACGCTAACCGCCGCGCTCAAGCTGCTGCAGCGGCGCGGCCTGGTCACGGTCATGGTCGACGCCAACGACCGACGCAGCCGGCGGCTCAAACTGACACGCGCCGGCCGCGCCCTGCTCGCGCGTGCGGTTCCGGTCTGGCGGCGCGCCCATGCCGAGATCGACCGCCTGCTTCCACGCGGCGGCGGCGACCGCTTGCGGCGCGACCTGCGCGCCGTGACCTGAACGAGACGTGATTGCAGCGGGAATGCAGTATCCCGCACCGAACATCATTGCATGTCCGCAAGCGAGCGGCGAACTGATCGTCCGCGCTGATCGTCCGCGCGTGGTTGCTTTCAAGAATTCATCAGCGTACCGTCATATCGATCGGTCGATAGGAGGACGCCATGGCGCAACAACCGCTCGCAACGAAAGGCAACTTCCTGCATATCTACGATTTTCGCGTCACTAAGGGCAAAGAGGACGAATTCATCCGTTTGTTCGAGGAGTTCGACTATTCCGACGGCAATCCCATGCACAAGTCGTGGGCGCAGGTGAAGGATGGCGTGCTGTGCCGCGACACCCAGGACCCGCAACGCTTCTTCCTGATCGCGGAATGGTCCGACATCGAAGAGCACGCGCGCATCCGCAAAATCCTGGCCAACGAAATCAAGCCGGAATTCATAAAACATATCGAAGGCGGAACGTTCGTTCCCAAATATGTCGAGGTGGTCTTGTCGACCCCGGACGAAATTCTCAATAAGGCGGCCGCGGAGTGAACGTTTGCCGCGCGACTTGTACACGTTCTTCCGATCTTCCACCTCGTATCGGCTTCGCATCGCACTGGCGTACAAGCGGCTCGAGTACACGCCGCATTACGTGAGCTTGCCGAAGATGGAGCATCGAACGCCCGCGTACCGGGCACTGCATGCCCAAGGGTTGGTACCCTTGTTGGTCGATGGCGAGCAGTCCTTCATCCAGTCCATGGCCATCATCGAATATCTGGACGAGATTTACCCTGACCCGCCGCTCATGCCCGCGGACGTATATGGACGCCATTACGTGCGGGCGGCATCGCAAATCATCGGCTGCGATATTCACCCCCTCAACAACGTGCGCGTGCTCAAGCACATCCAGACGCAATTCGGCGCCGACGAGGCGGCGACCAAAAGCTGGTATGGTCATTGGATCGCAGAGGGGCTGGGCGGCTTGGAGACTTACGTGGCCGGTGCGGGCCGCGCCGGCCGCTTCTGCTATGGCGATAGCGTCACCATGGCGGACATTTGCCTCGTGCCGCAGATTTTCAATGCCCAGCGCTTTGACTGTCCCCTCGACGATTACCCGGTGCTGACGGCCATCTTCGAGCGCTGCATGGCACTCGACGCCTTTCGCACGACGCAGCCCAATACGCAGGCCGACGCATTCTGAGTCCGAAAGCACAGCCGAACACGCTTCCCTCAATCCTCCGTCGCGGTTTCAACTGGGCTGGAAGATCGTCCGCCCAAGATGATTGTTGCCGTTGATGAGGCGGATCAGCGTTATGATGAGCGCGTTGCGCTCCTGCGGGAGAAGCGGGCCGAGCAAACGTCGCTGAGCCCGTTGCATCGGCCGGTACATGTTCCGGGTCAGTCGCTCGCCGGCCCGGGTCAATCGTGCAAGCACCATCCGCGCGTCGTTCGGGCTGCGGCGACGCTCCACCAGCCCACGTCTGGCGAGGCGATTGAGGACGTCGGCAACATTGGTGCGATCGATTCCGAGTTCTCGCGCCAATGAGTTTTGGTCGAGATTGGGGTTGAGCGAAAGCGTGGTCAACAATCCATACTGAACCGGCGTGATGTCATATCCCGCGCATTCCTCGAAAAACAGCGCGTAATGGATTTGATGCAAGCGCCGCAAAAGATAGCCGGGCCGGCCCCACAGCGGCATCTCGGAATGGACGGTGCCGACGCGTAATGGCCGTTTGTCGGCCGTCCGCCGCGGGATTCTCGTTCTGCTGGCGGATCCTGGCATCCGTTTACGCGCCGCCTTCGGTCTTGTCGCCATTGGACTCTTCTCCTTGGCGTTACCCCATGCTTGGCGCCGCGCAGCAGCCAAAATATTCAGTATAGGGTCATACTTGCACGCGCCGGGCGCTGTGTTAGGCTTTTATCGACGCTGCACGCAGAAGCAACCGCAAAAAGAAATTGCGATTCCGAGGCCGTGCAGAATTTGAGCAGCTCATCTCAGCAGGAGAGCCAAAATGCAAAGGCGTGCGTTTCTCATGCGGGCGGGCGCGGGCGTGGCTGCGAGCGCGATTGCAAGCCCGGCGATCGCTCAGACCGGTGCGCCGGTGCGTTGGCGGTTGGCGACGAGCTGGCCAAAGAGTCTCGACACGCTTTACGGCAGCGTGGATGCCATGTGCCAACGCGTCGGGCAAATAACCGACAAGAAATTCCAGATCCAGTCCTTCGCCGGCGGGGAAATCGTGCCGCCGCTGCAAGTCTGGGATGCGACGCAAAACGGCACGGTCGAGTGCGGCCACACCCTCACCTCATTCTATATCGGCAAGAATCCCGCGGTCGCGTTCGATTCCGGCCTCGCGTTCGGCCTCAATACGCGTCAGCAGCAGGCGTGGATGAATTACGGCGGCGGGCTGGAGCTCATCCGCGCGTTGTTCAAGAAGGACGGAATCCTGCCCATTCCCTGCGGCAATGTGGGCGTACAGATGGGTGGTTTCTACCGCAAGGAAATCAACTCGGTCGACGATCTCAAAGGCCTCAAGTTTCGTATCGGCGGGCTCGGCGGCATGATTCTGGCGAAGCTCGGCGTCGTGCCCCAGCAGATCCCCACGGCCGACATTTATCCTTCGCTCGAACGCGGCACGATCGACGCCGCCGAGTGGATTGGTCCTTACGACGACGAGAAGCTCGGGCTGCATAAGGTCGCGAAGTACTACTACTATCCCGGCTGGTGGGAAGGGAGCGCTCAGGTCACGCTTCTCGTCAATCTCCAGCATTGGGAGGCGCTGCCTGAAGCCTACCGCGCTGCCCTCGAGGCGGCATGCGCCGAGACGACCATCCTGATGATGGCCAAGTACGACACGAGAAACCCGGAGGCGTTGCGCCGGCTCGCGGCGGCCGGCGTGCAGCTGCGGCAATTTCCGCGGCCGGTCCTAGACGCATGCTACAAAGCAGCGTTCGAAACTTATGACGAGCTCGCCGCCAAAAACCAGGACTTCAAGCAGATTTATGAGCCGTGGCAGAAGTTCCTGGCGGATTCCAATCTCTGGTTCCGGATCGCCGAGAACACGCTCGACAACTATCGCTTCACCATGTCCGCGCAGCCGCGATAGTGGACCAATTCTCCCGCCGCCCCTGACCGGCGATACGGGCGGTTGCCTTCGAGATCAAGCATGACGCAAGGGATCGGAGCCCGGCTCCAGCGCAAGGAGGATGCCCGGCATCTGCACGGTCGCGGCAACTTCGTGTCCGATATGATGCTTCCCGGACAGAGCGAGGTTGCCTTTCTGCGCAGTCCCATCGCGCATGGCCGCATCCGCCGCATCGTCAAGCCGCCTGGCGTCGAAGACCAGATCTTTATCCGCGCTGATCTCAGCGATGCAGCAGCGATGGTCGCCCCGGCGACCGTGCCCGGCTACAAATTATCCGAGTGGCACCCGCTGGCGCACGAGAAGGTGCGCTTCGTCGGCGAAGCGATCGCCATGTGCGTCGCGCCGACCCGGGCCGAGGCCGAGGATCTCACCGAACAGATCGAGGTTGAATTCGACGAGCTGCCGGTTCTCGTCGATGCGCAGGCGGCGCGGACGGAGCCGACGGTGCACGTCCATGAGCAGTGGGGCGACAACGTCTTTCTCACGCTCAACTACGAGAGCGGCTTCGAAGCAAAGGCCAAGGGCGCGCCGGTCGTGATCCAGCGCGAGATCGCGCTTGCACGACAGGCGATGGTGCCAATGGAAGGCAAAGCCGTGCTCGCCCATTGGGACGATCGCAGCGATCAGCTCATCGTCTATGCCTCGACCCAGGTCCCGCACATTATCCGGGTCGGCTTGGCGCAGTTTCTGCATCTCGACCAAGGCCGAGTGCGGGTGATCTCGCCCGATGTCGGCGGTGGCTTCGGCTACAAATGTATCCTGCAGCCGGAAGAGCTCTGCGTGGCATGGCTGGCGCTGAAATTCAGGCGACCGTTCCGCTATGTCGAGGATCGCCGCGAGCACCTGGTGGTGGGCGCCAACTCGCGACAACATCAATACCGGCTCACCGCCCATGCAGATGAACGCGGCAGGTTGTTGGCGCTCGACGCGGAAGTCACGATCGACGGCGGCGCGTATTCCGCCTGGCCGTTCACCGTGGCCTTGGAACCGGGACAAGCGACGGGCAACCTGCCGGGGCCTTACGATTTCCGCGGCTATCGCTGCCGGACCTATTGCGTGGCGACGAACAAGCCCGGCTTCCTGCCCTATCGCGGCGTGGCCCGGACCGGTGTCTGCTTCGCCATGGAGTTGGTGATCGACGCGATCGCGCGTGCGGTCGGCCGCGAGCCGTGGGAGGTCCGCCACGACAACCTCGTCCCTGCCGCCGCCATGCCCTATGACAACGTGGCGCGCAAACACTACGACAGCGGCGACTATCGCAAGGCGCTCAGCCTGGCGCACGAGAAGATCGGGCTAGAGGCATGGCGCGAGCGGCAGCGTCGCGGAGAGCCCGACGGCCGCCTGATCGGGATTGGCTTTGCCTCGTACTGCGAGCAGAGCGCGCACGGCACCAGCGTGTTCTCGGGCTGGGGCTTGCCCATCATTCCCGGCTACGACCAAGCGACAGTGCGGGTAACGCCCGATGGCGGGCTCGAAGTCCGCGCCGGCGTCCACTCGCACGGCCAGGGCATGGAAACAACGCTCGCTCAGATCGCGCACGAGGTCACGGGCATCGACATCGGCAACATCCGAGTCGTGCTCGGCGACACCGGTACGACGCCGTACTCCACCGGCACTTATGCCTCACGCAGCATCGTCATGGCGGGAGGCGCGGTCGCCAATGCGTGCAAGGCGCTCATCCCGCGCTTCCTCGCGATCGGTGCGCATATGATGCAGGCTGCCGTCGGCACGATGAAATATGAGAACGGGGAAATCGTCGGGCCGCGAAAATCGGTCTCGCTGCGCGAGGTCGCCGAAGCCTGGTATTTGCGACCACAGGAGCTGCCGCCGGACGTCGACCTGGGCGGGCTCGAGGCCACGGTCGGCTTTCGCCCCAAACGCGACACGGGCGCGTTCAGCTACGCCTCGCATGCAGCGGCCGTGGCGGTCGACACCAAGATCGGCGCGGTCGAGATCCTCGATTACGTCATCGTCGAGGACTGCGGCACGCTGGTCAATCCGATGGTGGTCGAAGGGCAAACCCTCGGCGGAGTGGCGCAGGGTATCGGCACGGCACTTTATGAGGAGAGCCCGTTCGACCCGAATGGACAGCCGCTTGCCTCGACATTTGCCGACTACCTGCTGCCCGGACCCACCGAGATTCCCGCGATCCGCATCTACCATATGGAGACGCCCTCGCCATACACCGAGTTCGGCATCAAGGGCATGGGAGAAGGCGGCGCGATTGCTCCGCCGGCGGTCATCTTCAATGCGGTCAACGATGCATTGCGAGCGTTGGGCGTGGAACTCACCGAGACGCCGCTGACCCCGCGCCGGCTGCTCGAGGCGATTTTCCGCGCCAAGCCATCGAGCGAGCCACGAGTGCAAACCGCATGAAGGCCGCGCGCTTCGACTATTTGCGTGCCGGTCATGTCGCCGAGGCATTGGCCGCCCTGGCGAACACAGAAGGGGCCAAGCTTTTGGCGGGGGGACAATCGCTCGGGCCGATGTTGAATTTGCGGCTCGTGCGACCCGCGCTCCTGGTCGATGTCTCGCGGCTCGAGGCGCTGCAACAATTGGAAGATGTAGGTCGCGCCTGGCGCGTCGGTGCCGGCGTGAGCCACGCGCGCCTTGAGGATATGTCCGGACGGCTTCCCGGCGGCGAGATGCTGTGCGAGGTGGCGGCAGCCATCGCCTATCGTTCGGTCCGCAACCGCGGCACCATCGGCGGCAGCCTCGCTCACGCCGACCCCGCGGCGGACTGGCCGGTCGCCCTTGCCGCGCTTGGAGCGTCGGTCAACATCCGCGGTCCGACCCCACGCAGCACGTTGGTCGAGCGTTTCATAGAAGGAGCCTTCACGACGACGCTCGCGGCAAGCGAAATCATTGAAACGATCGATGTCCCCAAGCTGTCGCGTGGGGGACGGTACGGCTTTTACAAATTCTGCCGCAAGACGGGCGAGTTCGCCGAAGCGAGCGCGGCCGCCGTATTCGACCCGGAGACCGGCGTCGCGCGCATCTTCCTCGGTTCACTGCGCGGTGTCCCCCAGCCGCTCACGTCATTGGCGCAGGATGTGGCAAAACACGGACGCAGCGCCGCCTCGCCGGAAGCGGTAACCCAGGCGCTCACACAAACGGTCGGCGATCTCGATGCGGTCGAGCGCGCCATGGCGGCAGCGGCGGTGACGCGCGCCTTGATGCGGGTGTTTGCGCCATGATGGCGATCGCGCTGCGCGTGAACGGACGCAAGGTCGAGGCACTGATCGAGCCGCGAACCCATCTGGCCGACTTCCTGCGCGAGCATTGCCGCCTGACGGGAACCCATCTCGGATGCGAGCACGGCGTGTGCGGCGCCTGCACCGTATTGCTCGACGACAAGCCTGCACGCTCCTGCATCACCTATGCGGTTCAGTGCGACGGCAGTGCGGTGCAGACGATCGAAGGCTTCGACAACGATCCGCTCATGCAGGATCTGCGTGCGGCGTTTTCCCGTGAGCACGGTCTGCAATGCGGCTTCTGCACGTCCGGCATGCTGATTGCGGCACGCGACATCGTGCAACGGCTGCCCGACGCGGACGCGCGCCGGATCCGGGTCGAGCTCTCGGGTAATCTGTGCCGGTGCACGGGATATCTCGGCATCATCACGGCGGTGGAAAGCGTGATCGCGGCACGCGGGTCCAAACCGGTCTCGTCCGCGGCAACCGCGCCTCCGCCGGCGGCTCCCCTTCACGCCTTCGTGCCTGCGGCTGAAGCAGAGGCGCCGCCGATTGCGGTGCCCGCACCCGCGCCCGAAGAGGCACGCACGGGGTGGACACGGTTCGACGAAAGTTTTGTGGTGGCGAGATCGCCGGCGACGGTATGGGCGATCTTCGCGGACATCCCTGCCGTGGTCGCCTGCCTCGACGGGGCGGAGTTGACCGAGCACGACGCCAATACCGCGAAAGGAAAAATGACGATAAAGCTCGGTCCGATCCAGGCCGGCTTCTCCGGCTCCGCCGTGATCGAACGCGACGATCGGGCGTTGCGCGGTATCATTCGCGGCGCCGGCAGCGACAAAGGCACCGGCTCGCGCACCAAGGGTGAAATTGTCTATCGCCTGACACCGGAGGCCGATGGGCAGCAGACGCGGGTTTCCGTGACGGTTGAATACAGCCTGCAAGGCGCGCTCGCCCAATTCTCGCGGTCGGGGCTTGTCCTGGAGCTCGGCCGTCGCTTGGTGTCCGATTTTGCCGCCAAGCTCAATGCGCGGCTTGCGGGAGCGCAGACAGCGCCCAGCGCGCCGTTTAATGCCGGGCGTTTCCTGTGGTCTTTCCTCCTTGACTGGCTACGCCGCCCGTTCAGGCGCTAGCAGATATGATGGTATACTGATTACCTGCGCGATTTTGCCAGCAACGCTTGAAGTTCATCGGTGAACTATTGGCGTTGCGAAAAATCGCAGCTATGCTGACCAAGTCGTTTGGGGACGTAGACGATGGCATGGCAAAGAGTCGCATCCATCAACGAAATCGACCTGGATGGCGTTCTAGGTCTCGATGTCGACGGCTCTCCCGTCGCGCTCTATCGCTTGGGAAGCGAGGTCTTTGCCACCGCGGGCATTTGTACCCACGCTCTGGCCATACTGAGCGATGGCTTCGTCGAGGACGGCAAGATCGAGTGTCCGCTGCATCAGGGTCAATTCGACATTCGCTCGGGTAAGGCGCTGTCTGCGCCAGCGACAGAGGATCTACGCACCTACGCCGTGAAGCTCGAAGGCGATGAGGTCTTCATCGATCTGGAGCGGCCGGCCGCCCCAGTCGTGGCCAACGCGGCACCGGATCGCAAAGCGGGCGATACCGTTCGCACTGCCGAAGAAGCGAATAGCACGGATATTGGGAAGATTGCCTCCAGGAACGGCGATCCTGAGCTTTCACTGACCAAGCATTACGTTTGGCCGGCGGAAGGACTGACGCGCATCCCGGATTGGGTCTACACCGACCAGACGATCTACGAGCGTGAGGTCGAAAGGATCTTCCACGGCCGTACCTGGAATTACGTCGCCCTGGAATGCGAAGTGCCCAACGCCGGCGACTTCATCCGCTCCAATGTCGGTCCCACACCGGTCGTCGTCGTGCGCGCCGACGATGGCTCCATTAATGTCGTCGAGAACCGCTGTTCGCATCGCGCCGCGGAATTCTGTCGCGAGCTCAGCGGCAACGCCAAGGAATTCGTCTGCCCTTACCACCAATGGTCCTACGATCTTCAAGGCAATCTCGTCGGCGTTCCATTCCGACGCGGCGTCAACGGAAAGGGCGGCATGCCCGCCGACTTCGATACCGCCCAGCACGGGCTGCGTCGGCTCAATGTCACGACGCACCGCGGTGTCGTGTTCGCGTCCTATGCACACGATATGGAATCATTGCAGGACTATCTCGGGCCGGACGTGCTCCGGGAGTTCGAGGCGACCTTCGACGGCCGCAAGCCCAAGCTGCTGGGCTACTACCGACACACGCTGCCCGGCAACTGGAAGCTTTATCACGAGAATCTCAAGGACCCCTATCACGCCACGCTGCTGCACACTTTCCTCGTGACGTTCGGCCTGTTGGTGGCCGGTAACCGCTCGCTCATGCTTTCAGACGCGACCGGACGGCATGGCGTGATGGCGTCGGCCAAGTCGGAGCGCAAGAGCGTGTCCAGCGACGCCAAGAAGGAAATGCGCGCCTATCGCGAAGGCATGACGCTCGCGGAACCGCGCTTCATGGACTTCGTCGAGGAGTTCGACAGTCCCTGGTCGGTGACCATGGCGACCATCTGGCCGAATCTGATCATCCAGCGCGAGATGAATACGCTCGGCGTGCGCCAAATCGTACCCACCAGTCCGCATGAGTTCATCATGAAGTGGACCATGTTCGGCTTCGAAGGCGACGACGAGGAGATGACCCGCCATCGTCTGCGCCAAGGTAACCTCATGGGGCCAGCCGGCTTCCTCGGCCTGGAGGACAACGAGGCGATCAAGTTCGTGCAGGACGGGATGCAGCACGTTCCGGGGAGGGAGCATCTGGTGAAGCTCGATCCCGCGGTCGCGGCGGGCACGTCCGACAGTTTGATCTCGGAAGCATCGATCCGGGCCATGTACCGGCACTGGCGCGCAGAGATGGGACTCTAGGCGCATGGGTGAACCTGCCCTGACACGCGATCACTTGCCCGACGCCGCGTCCCTTGATGCGCGGCTGCAAGCGCTGCTGCTGCATCACGAGATCGAATCCTTCAACGCCCGATACGCGCAGGCGCTCGACGAGCAGCGCCTGACGGATTGGATAGAAATGTTCACCGACGATGCGCTCTACGTTGTGCTCTCGCGCGAAAATTTCGACCGCGGACTGCCGGTCGGCCTGATCTATTGCGAGAACAAGCGAATGATCCACGATCGCGCATTCGCGCTCATGGAAACCTCGATGTTTGCGCCGCGTTATTTGCGGCACATCATCGGAAACCAGGTCGTTTCGAGCACAGAGAGCAACGGAATAGTCAACGCCCGCGCCAACTATGTCGTGCTTCAGGTGCTGCTCGATCGTCCCGATGCGACGCTGCATCAGGTCGGCGTCTACTACGACGTATTCCGTCGCGTGGGTGGCGCGCTCAAGCTCGCCGAGCGCAAGTGCGTCTACGATAATCTTCTCGTGCCGAATGCCTTGTGCATTCCGGTTTAGGCCGACGGAGCGGGATCACGCCGGAGCGGAATATCAGCCTCGATTAGGAAGCGGCGAAGGCTTGCACCCTCACGGGCTGGCGCCGGGCGCCCCAGTATCCGTGGCCAGCGTCGAATACGCCGGCGCACGACGCGCCACAGTCGCCGCAGCGGCCCTCGGCAGTGAGATTCCACGCGGTGAGCTCGTACCAGTCGCGGCCGATGAGCGTCGTGCCGCAGCCGTGGCAATAGGTGCTCTGCCCCGCGCCGTCGTGGATATTGCCGGTGTACACGTAACGCAGGCCCGTCTCGATCCCGATGCGCCGCGCCATTTTCAGCGTCTGCGGCGGCGTCGGCGGCGTATCCAGCATCTTCCAGTCCGGATGAAAGGCCGTGAAATGCAGCGGCACGTCGGGTCCGAGCCGATCCATCACCCAGCGGCTCTCCGCTTCGATCTCGTCTGCCGCGTCGTTCTCGCCGGGGATGAGCAAGGTCGTGATCTCGAACCAGACGTCCGTCTCATGCTTGAGATATTCGAGCGTCTCCAGCACGGGACCAAGCTTGCCCGAGCACAGCGTCTTGTAGAAGCCGTCGGTGAACCCCTTGAGGTCGATGTTGGCGGCATCCATGTGGCGGAAGAATTCGAGCCGAGGCTCCGGCGCAATGTAGCCGGCGCTCACCGCCACCGTCTTGATGCCGCGCGCGCGACAGGCCTGCGCCACATCGATCGCGTATTCCAAGAAGATCACGGGATCGTTGTAGGTAAACGCGACCGAGCGGCAACCGCTGCGCACCGCCGCTTCCGCGATCGCCTCGGGCGAGGCCTTGTCCTGGACGCGATCAAGCGCGCGCGCTTTCGAAATGTCCCAGTTCTGGCAGAACTTGCAGGTGAGATTGCAACCGGCGGTGCCGAACGAGAGCACCGGCGTGCCAGGGAGAAAGTGATTGAGCGGTTTCTTTTCGATGGGATCGATGCAAAACCCCGAGGAACGGCCATACGTCGTCAGCACTATCTGGTCGTTCTGCCGTCCGCGCACGAAGCACAGGCCGCGCTGGCCCTCATGCAGCTTGCAATAACGCGGGCATACGTCGCACTGGATGCGGCCATCCTCCAACCGGTGCCAGTAGCGGCCGGGCACGCCTTCGATGATCGATTGTTCCATGGTCAAGCCGGCGCAAATTCCGCGCGATATTATATCGTGATATCTGGGAAGCGGCTCGCGGCGAGGCAACCGTGGAACCACACTCGCAATGCAGCAAAATCCGGCCGCCAGCGGTGGCCGGCCTGTTCTATGCCGGAGATCCGCGCCGGCTGCAGACGGAGATTTCGGAACTGCTCGGCGCGGTGAAATCGCCTGCCGGCGTTCTGCCCAAGGCACTCATCGCACCGCACGCGGGCTACCTCTATTCGGGCCCGGTCGCGGCCCAGGCATTCGCGACGCTTCGCGAGCGCGCGCAATCGGTCAAGCGCGTGGTGCTGATCGGCCCGGCGCACTTCGTTCCGCTGCGCGGCATCGCCGCGCCGACGGTCGATGCGTTCAAAACGCCGCTTGGTCGCGTGGACGTGGACCGGGATGCGCTCTCCGCCATCGCCGACGCGGTTGTCGAGGCCGATGCCCCGCACGCGCCGGAACATTCGCTCGAGGTCGAACTGCCCTTCCTGCAAACGCTGCTGCCCTCCTTCACGGTGGTTCCGCTGGTGATCGGCGATGCCAGAGCGCAAGACGTCGCCGAGGTGCTGCGGCGGCTCTGGGGCGGGCCGGAAACGCTAATCGTGATCAGCTCCGACCTCTCCCACTATCACGACTACGACACGGCGCGGCGGCTTGATGCGGCGACTGCCGCCGCCATGGAACGCGGGGATTGGGAAAGCCTCGGCCCCAACCAAGCCTGCGGCTTTCTTGCAGTCGCCGGGCTCCTCGTGGAGGCAGGCCGCCGACGCCTCGCGCTTCACCGCCTTGCGCTCTGCAACTCAGGCGACACGGCGGGAGGACGCGATCGTGTGGTCGGCTATGGAGCCTGGATGGTCGAGGACCCGGCTGCCGCCGGTTAAACGGCCGTCATCTCGGTGGGAACGCCTACTGCCGCATCAGCACCAGCGGATCGGCGGTTGCGGGAACTCGCTCCCAGGTCGTGGCGTCGCTCTCAGAGAAGCGCCAGCTGCCGCCGCGGCCGGTGAGCATCAATCCATCACGGTCGAGCCGCCAGGTCGACAGTTCGACGGCGGCGACCGAGGAGTCGCAGTCGGGCTTGACGGTGATCTTGTAGTTTTCTCCCCCGGCCGAGGCATTCGACAGCGTGAGCTTGCAAAGCGGCTTCTCGAATTCCTTGAGCAAGATCCATTCGCCGAACACCTGCTCCGGGGTCACCGTGGCTGCCTTGATGGCGGCCTGGGTGCGCATGAAAAAGAGCCCCTCCCCTTTGCGCTCGGCCTCGTACATGTGGGACTCGACTTCCATGAAATCGAGAATGACGGCACCCTTGGAGTTCAAGAGCCGCACCGCATCGTTTGGGCCCATGGTCCAGACCACGACGTCCTTCAGCGGAGGAAACGCGGTGCCGCAGACCTCATCGAGATCGAGTTTGAAACCGCCGGAACCAGGTTCGAGCTTGAAGATGACCGCGCAGGTCTTATCGCGGGCGGCGTTGGAGATTTCCCAAGCGCCGGCCATCTCTTTGGCGGCGTCGCTCGGCACCTGGGCCTGCGCGGCGGCGCTGCCAGCAGACAGCGCCACCGCGGCTACGGCAAGGCAAACGCGAACCGGCATGGGGAGCCCCAATAGCGATTGTCGGCACGCTATCATGTCGGGCGCCCCCGCGTCATGGCTCACAAGCGTCGGCGGACCGCCTTGCGCCACACGCATATGCGGCATTTACGGGACCTCAGGCCTATCGAGAAGTCGATCCGTCCTCATCCTGAGGAGCGCGCATGCTCGCCAGAGCTGGAAGGTTGAACGTGCGTGCGCGCGTCTCGAAGGATGAGGGCGAGCGCGACGGTTCATGACCGCTTCTGCTGCTTTGGCGGCCACGGCGTCTCCGGCACCGGGGTCAGCGGCGACTTGCCCGCTGCCCAGGCCAAGAGATTATCCACAACCAGCTGGTCCATCCTGGCGCGGGTCACCACCGACGCCGAGCCGAGATGGGGAAACAACACGACGTGATCCAGCGCGATCAGCTCCGGCGGCACCTCTGGCTCGCGCGCAAACACGTCGAGCCCCGCCGACAGAATGGTTTTCTCCTGCAGCGCCTTGATCAGCGCAGGCTCGTCGACCACCGAGCCGCGCGACATGTTGATGAGGATGCCGTCGCGACCAAGGGCGCTGAGCACCTCGGCGTTGATCAGGTTCTTGGTCTCCGCGCCGCCCGGCGTGATGACCATGAGCACGTCGACGTCGCGCGCCATGTCGATGAGCTTCGGATAGTGCTTGTACGAGACGCCGGCCGCCCGCCGCCGAGAGTGGTAGACCACCGGCACCTGCATGGCCTCGAGCCGGCGCGCGATGGCCTGCCCGATGCGACCCATGCCGACCAAGCCGACGGTGCGGTTGCGCAGCGTCGCCTTGCTCAAGGGAT
>Ga0081455_10003118_pt1 | contig 19302 bp, 17 predicted proteins | sample TabmetS3T2R1_FD_70207 | JGI IMG/M metagenome (GOLD analysis project Ga0081455, IMG submission 70207) | Tabebuia heterophylla rhizosphere microbial communities from the University of Puerto Rico - S3T2R1 | ecosystem: Host-associated > Plants > Roots > Rhizosphere ... | reverse complement strand
AATTACGAGCTCGATAATCCCGTACGGCAAATCTTTATATTCTTGTGTCTCCGTAAAGTTGATGGCCCCATCGTCCATACGCAATTCTTCATTCGAAGCCGCCTCAACGTCTTGCATCGAAGCCAAAAACAGGGAGGCGAGCGACAGCATGCCGACGCCGCCGACGCCACTACGACCTCGGATCATTCCGAACGGCGTGTTGATGCCGAGCCGGCCGGTCTTTGCCATCTCACCGGCAATGAAAGCGAAAGCTCCGTTGGTGACATCGAAGCGGGCAGAAGGCCGATCGCCACCGCAGGCAAACTCCGTCATCACCATCCGCGCGCGATCGGACAGATTGAATACAGTCCCGTCGGTGAAACGAATCCCGACTCGGCCGCCGGCCGCAGTCTCGATGACGTCGCCGGGGCAGATTGGATCGCCGGCCCTGATTTGGATCGTCGCGTCATCAGCTCGCGCGAGTATGCACGAGCCGATTACGGTCTCGACTCTACCAATATAAAGCGCAGACGTTGTCGCTGGCTCTGAGGCAACGCCAGTCGGACCAACGCCCGGCGTAACGCGGCACTGACCAGACACTGGTCCTGCCCCTCTACTCTGCGCCGGGTCTTGGCAGTTTTTTGCTTGCTTGCGGCCAGCGCTTGAAAAATCTTGGCGGTTAACTATCGCCTTGCGGACAATTTAAATCAACGGGTAGACATTCTGTGGGGTTCAAAAATAATCCTTTTCTGTCTGGGTTTTACGTCATATCTCAGCCTCCTTCAAACGTGTAAGTTGAGCAAACAGTAGACGCTACTGGAAGTATACTAATCAAGTATAACGACGGAATCCCTCCCGGCCTTGTTGCCGCGCCATGGCAATGTTTGCTACTTAATGCTTGGGGACACCCTCCCAAAGGGTAGCACGATGCGCGCGCATACAATTGCCGTCTTCGTAACGGGTGCCTTTTTGTCTGCCGGTTGGTTTTCTGCGCCGGCAGGGGCACAAAACGTTCAGGCTCAACCTGCGGTCCAGGACGCCTCGGTAAAACCCATCGGAAAAGTAGTCACCGCTGTGGGTTCGATCACGATCGAGCATGTCAACGCGGTCGTGCTGCAGGCGGCTATTGGCAACCAACCCGGCAACGCGAAAGTCGGTGATCCAATTTACCTCGGTGATGTCCTCTCCACCGGAGCCGATGGTCGGGTCGGCGTCGCATTTTCCGATGGTACCGCTTTCGATCTGTCGAGCAATGCTCGCATGGTCATGACCGAATTCGTTTACGATCCGAACAGCAAGTCGAATTCGAGTTTAATGAGCCTGACCAAAGGAACATTTACTTTCGTCGCCGGCAAAATTGCCAAGACAGGCGATATGAAAGTTGACACTCCCGTAGCCACGATGGGCATCCGCGGAACGACACCACGCGTTGTGATATCGGACGATGGAAGCGTGAGGTTCTCCACTCTCCTCGAAGAGGATAAGGACAAGCTGGCGCAAAGAAACGGGGCGCCAAGGCCCGTAAGCCCTACTATAGAAGAGCGATCAAAGCCCAAACTCGATATCTGTCGAGGCTGCTGACGCCAGCTGCTTTTGGTGTGACGATGCCAGCACAGCGAACTTCGGGTGACTGCTATCGTTATTGCAGCAAAAAGCCGGTTCGCGGCTTCAATCAATTCCGGCTTCGCACAGCAGCGGATCTCACTAAAAAGTCCAGCCTGATCGGGGGTGCGCTCGCTCTGCTCATGCTGGTGTTTCCAGCGAGTTCACTTGCCGCGCCAGAAACTAAGAAGGCTGGCGAGAGCAAGCTGAAAAGCATTCAATTGTGCAATGGGGCGGACCGCAGTTCACCCGATCAGCAAATCAAGGGCTGCACGGCACTGATTGAAGCCGGAAAAGAAACGGGACTGATACTGGCGATCGCGCATACCAACCGCGGCAATGCCTATACCGCGAAAGGGGATTACGATCTCGCCATCAGCGACTATGACATGGCGGTCAAGCTCAACCCGAGTTTCTCGAAGCCGTTCAATAGCCGGGGCGTGGCGTTCTTCAAAAAAGGAGACTATGAAGGCGCGATCAAGGACTTTGACGAGGCGATCAAGCTGCAGCCTGATTACGCCAAGGCTTTTGCCAACCGTGCCGAGGCTTACCAGAAACGACACGACTATCAGCGAGCGGCCCGGGATTACGACGAGGCAATCCGTCTCGCACCCAGTCTGAACGCGTTATGGAATGGGCGATGCTGGGCCCGGGCGGTTTTGGGTCAATTGCAGCCAGCGCTGGCGGATTGCAACAGAGCGCTTACCCTCCGACCTAACGATGCCGCAACTCTCGACTCGCGCGGCTTAACCTATCTGAAGATGGGCCAGTTCGATTCAGCCATTGAAGACTATAACTTGGCGCTACGCAGCGAACCCACCATGGCGAGCGCGCTGTATGGACGCGGGCTTGCGCGGTTGAAAAAAGGCGACACAGCTGGTGGCAATGCAGACGTCGCGGCGGCGCAGCGGGTTGAAGCCAAGATCGCGGACGATTTCTCCTACTACGGTATTCGCTGACAACTCAGGCAATAGCACAGACTAGGACCGCGGCACTCGCGCCGGGGGCTTGGCACACGTCTTTTAAAGACGCGACAGAAGAAAGCGTCCTATGTCGGTTAACCCCTGGGTAACCCTTACAGGACTTTGCGTTGCCGCCCTGCGAACCATAATTCTTGGCCGCCCCTCATCGCACACGCGATCTCTTTTCAGAATCGATTTACCCCAACCCCGAAATAACTTTCGCCATCAGTCGATCCGTAAACTCGACGGCAGAAGTTTGAGCGCAAAACCGTAAGTAAATCTCCGGACGTGTTATCGGGAAAACCCGACTGAAATTCCGGAAACAGGGGCGCTCAATCATGTCTGCCTTTGCCCGGATGGGGCGTGTCTTCTTTTTGGCCGCGGTCTGCTGCAGTGCCGCTTTCGCCAACGTGCACTCAAGCCGCTCTGCTTCCGGGCCGGACGCGAATGGAGCCACCGCACCCACTCCACCAGTGCTGGAGAATAAAGCGGGCGACCTTTCCGTGCCGCCGCGCAGCGGAAGTGAAAACGATCTGCTCGCGCACAACAGAGACGTTTTTCCGGAAGGCAAGCCAAACAATTCCACTGCAATGACGCTTGGAGAGATCTCCGCGAAATGGAGCGAGATGCAGTCTCGCATCCGTGCCGACGAAGGCGCCATTGCAGCGTGCAGCTCTGATCCGGGCGTGTGTTCGCCGGCCACGCGCCGATTTCTGTCGATCGTCGATATTGGACGGCACCGCGAGGATCGGATTCGCCTGGGGTGGATCAATCGTGCAGTGAACATGGCCATCAGGGCGACAAGCGATTGGGCTCAGTATGGCCATGCCGATTTCTGGGCCTCTCCGCTGCAAACGCTGGGCAGCGGAGCAGGCGATTGCGAAGACTACGCCATCGTAAAATATGTCGCGTTGCGTGAACTGGGAGTTCTTCCGGACGATCTCCGTCTTGTTATCGTGCAAGACGAAAAGCGGGAGATAGGTCATGCTGTCGTGGCCGTTCGGCATGAGCAGCGCTGGCTGATTCTGGACAATCGGACCATGGCGATTCTGGATGCCGATGACGTGCGCGACTATCGCCCCTTGTTCGCACTGGACCAGCAGGGGACCCGCGCCGTTGCGACGGCAGCGGTTGAGAGCGTCACAAATCGATAATCTGGCCTTCCCGCGCCACAATCGTTCCCGCCCGCTCATCGTTGGCATCGGCGGCGAGCCTGTCCATGAAATCGTCGTCGTGCGACGGATCGTGGTGAAACAGGCAAAGATGCTTGACTTCGGCTTCGTTTGCCATGCGAACGCCCCGCATCCATGTCGAATGACCCCACCCCGCCTTAAACTTTATCTCGTCTTCGGTGAACGTTGAGTCATAAATCGCCAGGTCAGCGCGGCGGGCAAGCGAGACCATTTCTGCGTCGCGCTTTCCAGGGAAGCCCTCTGTGTCACAGAGCAGAGCCAACACTCGGTTGCCGTATTCGAGGCGGTAGCCGTTCGTGTTGTCGGGATGATCGAGCAGGGCAGTCCGCAATGTAATATCCTCGTTCGGATGCAACACGTCCCCTGACTTGAAATCCTTGAATTCTATCTTGGCCTGAAAGACCTCCATCGACACCGGAAACCACGGTGAACCCATGAGCGTTCGCATGACGCGTTCGATGCTGTTCGCCGGCCTGAGATTTCCAGCCCAGACCCGCACCCGGTAGTCCTTGCGGAAAAACGGCGCGAAGAACGGCAAGCCCGAAACGTGATCGAGATGGCAATGCGTGATGAAAATATCGACATCACGTATTCTGTTGTCCTTGAGAAGTTCGATGCCGAGGGAGCGCAATCCAGTCCCCGCATCGAAAACAAGGACGTGTTCGCCGCAGCGCACCTCAATGCAGGGGGTATTGCCGCCATAGCGAATCGTTGATGGGCCAGGACACGGAATGCTTCCTCGGACCCCCCAGAACCGAACCCGCATAAACGATTTCAACATTCACTGTGCCATAAACCTGCCTCGCAAGTTTTATGGCGAATAGATGACAATGTCGAGCAGGTGACGAATGGGCGCGGGTATTCGCAAAAAGCTCTCTCCCGCATCGTTGCCCCGCGCGAACAGGGTACATTAGCGAGGCAATAAACGGTTTGATTTCTGAACACCGAAATCGATCGCGATCGAGGAATATGAGAATGCAACGGCGTTCAAAAAATTTGAATTGACGATGCAGCCAAAAACGACATGAAGAATGTTTTAGACGACAAAAACTTCAGGCACTCGATTAACCAATCCGATTTTGTATTGGCGATACAACACAGAATGTCCTGCCATCAGCTTTTTACCCGAGGTTGCGCGCGCTCTCGCGCGGCCAAGACCTGATCCGCAGCCGCGACGCCAGTGATCCAACCGCCGTGTGCGGTTGAAAAATCGTAAGGCGAGCAGGCCTCGCCGGCAAAAAACAGGCGGTCATCGACCGGCGCGGCCAACTTCGAGCGGCAATCCGTCATGCCCGGGCGCGCATAAGAATATGAGCCGCGCGAAAACGGGTCCGCGCTCCAGCGATGTATGCGAATGGGCCTCACCCGTTTGGCAAAGGCATTGCCAAGGGCGCCTGCAAGTTCGGATACCGCAAAATCGAAAAAGGCGTCCTCCCCGGCCACTTCGAGCCCGGCAGCCAAGCAGCCGCCAAAAAATGCTTCGATCTGCGGGCGGCCGAACGGTCGAAGGTGATAGGCGGCCGTGGCAGTGCGGTCGGTGGCGCCGAACAACCGGCTGTCCTTCTCGAACTCATCAGCGCCTTCAAGCGACATGAACAATTTGTTGGTAAGGCCGAGAGGCAGGCCTTCGGCCGCGCGGGTCTTCTCCGGCAATCTCGGGATGAACAAATTTTCAACGTCGGCGATAATTGCGCTCGGCAGCGTCACGATGACCCGGTCAGCAATGATGCGACCTTGTGTTGTCTCGATCTTCAGACGTTTCGCGCTGTGATCGATCGCGAGCACGGCGCAACCGAGCACCACGGGCAGGCTCGCTCCGCAAGCGGCGATCGTTGCGCCGTAACCTTCAACGACACGCCAGTTGACGCCGGTATCGTCGAAGTTGTCAAAGTCCCGCGCCGAAACGTCTTCAAGCTCGGCGCCACTGATGTATGTGCCGACTGCATTGATCAACGGATTCCAGCGGCAGCCTGGCTCAAACATCGCCGCCACAGGCACATCGGGCTCTTTCACTGCCCGCTCGCTCACCCGCGCGTAAAACTTCTCCTGCGCTTCAAGAAATTCCCGCTGTCCACCCTCCGGGAATCCGTTTGCAAGCGATCGTCTTCGCCACGGTGGCGGATTTCTGTCGATTGTGCGGTGCTGTTCCTCCGCGATTGCAACCCACGGGTTGCGGTCCGCGGAATGCAACCATCCGCAGCCGAGATCGAGGGCCGAGCCCGAAGGTCCCGGCACCGTCCACGCGCGGCCGCCAAGCCTGGAGCGGGCCTCGACTATCAGACAGCTGACGTTCGCCCGAGAAAGGCGACGAGCGGCGGCAAGGCCGGCCGCTCCGCCGCCCACGACTGCCACCTCGACATCATCATTTGCCATTCCAAATCAGTGCCCGGCTCGAGTCTGCCGGTACATATAACTATGGTGTTACCGAATGCGAATTGGTCTCTGCTTGTCCTTTGTTGCCATTCACGCGTCATCGCAATGGCGCAGCACCACAAACAGTCATCTGGAGGAGGAATTATTTGATGCCGGATTTCGTCGCACTCATTAAAGAAGCGCTTCTGGAGCGTTTCGGCGAACGGCTGGAAATCGCCCCTGACCTGACCGGTCTCGACGAAATTGCCCGCATCGCCGCGCACCGGGTACACCGGCGCTATCTTGCACGCGATATTCCCCCGCATCTGGTGCGACTGTTGTGTGCCTGTGCGATGTCGGCGCCGTCGAAAAGCGATCTTCAGCAGGCGGACATTGTTGTTTTGCGCGACAGATCAAAAATTGATGCTATCGCCCATTTGCTCCAGGAGATGCCATGGGTGCGGGAGGCACCGGTATTTCTCGTCTTCCTCGCCAACGGCAGCCGCCTGCCGAAAATTTCCCGGATGCGCGACAAGCCATTCCCAAACGACCATCTTGATCTGTTGTTCAATGCAACGGTCGATGCTGCGATCGTCATGACCACGTTGCTTCGTGCCGCCGAGGCTGTCGGTCTCGGCTGTTGTCCGATCAGCGTCATCCGCGATCATGCTGCCGTGATCAGCGAAATGCTTGCTTTGCCCGAGAAAGTCATTCCCGTCGCCGGCATGTGCCTTGGCTGGCCCGCCGAGGAGGGCAGAATAACCCCGCGTCTATCGCTTGCCACCACAGTCCATGCAGAGCGTTTTGCGGACGACGATCTTAATGCGGCGATCGATGCTTATGATCATCGACGCGCCGCGACGCGCCCCTATCGCGTTCAGCGCGAGCCTGAGCGCTTTGGCCGGGAAAATTTTTATGGATGGTCGGAAGACAAGGCACGGCAGTACGCCGTGCCGCTGCGCGCTGACTTCGGCGCCTTCGTTCGGTCAAAAAATTTTCGGCTTGATTAACGATGCGCTCAGGCTTTTCGAATTCGGAAGATGAGAACTCCGTCCGCTTCCGATTTGCCTTCCAGCGTATCGCCGGTCTGGCGCAACAGGTTCGGAATATCGATGGTCGTGAGCGGGTCCGTGCATTCCGCCACGATCAGGTCTCCGGATTTGAGCGCCGATAATTTCTTGCGTACCCGTAGCGCCGGCAACGGGCACTTCAAGCCGCGCAAGTTCATCGTTGTTTCCGTCATCCGTTCCACGCGTCATGCAGTCAGCGGCACCATCGACAGCTTCTTGTCTGTTGCAGGAATGTAGGCTTCTTCGATCCCAAGTTCCCTGCGGACGATATTTGTGCCGCGCGTGAGCGCCACCATCTTGTAAAATGCATGCATGCGGCTCATCGATTGCCGCCCGAAGCCGCAATCGCTGGTGAGGATGAGGCGTTCAGGTTCAATGTATTTCAACGCCTTGCGAATGAGATCGGCTATTTCTTCCGGCCGTTCCACTTGCAATGTGCGGTGGCTGATGACGCCCAACGCGATCTTCTTGTCCTTTGAAATCATTTTGCCGACATGCTCGAGGTCCATGCCGCGGTTGAAGGCACCCTCTATCGTGAGCACGTCGACGTCCAGCTGATCGAGGTAAGGCAAGGCAGCCTTGTACGACTGATCCCTGCTCGCGACTCGCTGCGCCGCCGGACTCCCCCAGCATGTATGGCACCACACTTCGCATTTGTCGCGCAGCCCTTTGACTTCGACATTGAAGGCTTCGACCCATTGCTCGGGCCGGGTCGGCTGTTTGGGATCGGCAATGACCTGGTGAATTGCCGGCTCCTCGATCTGCACCAGCGGCGCGCCGGCGTCAGCGACGGAGTGATATTCCTTGTTGAGCGCGGCCGACAAATCCATCAGCAACTCGTAGCGATCTTTGTAGTACTGATTGGTAAGCATCAGCGCCAGGATCTGCGCTGAAATGGATCCGATCTTCACCGGCTTATCCGTCATCGGCGCGATCGCCTTGTAGGCGCGATCGAGCTGCAAACTTGTTTCCCCGATCTTCCCGGTCACCGGCGGGGTCATGCGCGTTTCGATGACTTCCCACATCAGATCGCCGGGTCCTTTATCGGCCATGAACCCGGCGGGCGGCACTTCCACTCGCGGCGTGCCGATGCCTGCAATACGTTCGGTAGCGTAGCTGACCCAGGCGCGGCCGGCGACATCGTCATCGAGCCGCGTGTCACCATCCACGAAGATGTCAATTCCCGCGCGATGCTGAGCTGCGACGTGGCAGGCGAGACAATCGAAATGCTGCTCGCGATAGGCAAGGCGCGAGAAGCCCTGCGAAAGGGGAATGCCGCGAAGGTTCTCGGTGTACCAGTGCGGGCGGGGCAGCGCCCCCGTGGTCGTCGTGAGAAGAGCCTTGTCTCTTGTTGTGGTAAACACGCGTACGTCTCCCAGGTTCACCAATCGAAAGCCCGCGCTGCATCGCTTCGCGTTGTTGAGCTAAACTGAAGTCATCGGGTGTAACAAGGTCAAGCAGACAATGGCGGTGTCCGAAGCAATACAGACCATTTCGAGGCTGACGCCGCTCGCCGACGTTTTGCTGATGATCGACGCCGAGGTAAAGCCGATCACCCAACGGACGATCGACGTATTTGCCGGTGCGGGACGCACGCTGGCCGCCGATGCTGTGGCCCCATCGCGCCCTGCGTCTTCTTTGGCATTGCATGATGGATGGGCAATTAACGCGGACGAGACATTGGGTGCCGGTGGTCATGCCCCGGCGCCGCTGCTGCGGGTGCCGTCGCGCATCGAAACCGGGCAGGCTCTGCCGGCAGGAACTGACAGTATTGCGCCATTTGACGCGGTGAAAGTGAGCCAAGGTCGTGCCGAGGCCCTTCTCACGGTCAGTCCCGGTGACGGTGTCCTGACGGCCGGAAGCGATAGCGATTCGGTAATCCCCCTGCGCCGAGCCGGCGAACGCCTGCGCAGCACGGATCTTGCAGCTTTTTCCGCAGCGGGCATTGCACGCATTCAGGTGCGCGAACCGCGCATTCGCGTCTTGCCGGTACGCGGCAGCGGCATCATCAGCGCTGCGGCGCGGATGGTTGCAGCAGACGTCGATCGACGCGGCGGCGCAGCACGGCTGGACGAGAGTGGACGTGGTCTCGACGTTGCCATGGCGGCCGATAGCGCGGATGCAATTGTTGCGATCGGTGGAACGGGCAGCGGGCGTAATGACAACAGCGTGCAAATTCTCGCGCGAGAGGGGCAGCTTCGCGTGCACGGCCTCGCCCTCACCCCGGGGGAAACTTCTGCGTTCGGCTTCGTCGGTGCCCGACCGGTCCTGCTGTTGCCGGGACGTCTCGATGCAGCGGTCAGCGTATGGCTCATGGTGGGGCGACGACTGCTCGATCGGCTTGCCGCCGCCAAGGGTGGGGAAAACGAACCGGGCGAAACCCTGCCTCTGGCGCGCAAGGTCAGTTCGACCATCGGGCTGGCGGAAGTCGTGCCGGTCCGGCGCACCTCCGGTCAGGCGGAGCCCATGGCCATCAAGTATCTTCCGTTGTCGTCGCTTGCCCGTTCCGACGGATGGATCCTGGTCCCGGCGGATAGCGAAGGATATTCCGCCGGCTCGCCCGTTCGGGTAAGGCCTTGGCCATGAGTGCTATGAGTGCCGTGCAATGAGCGAGACGAGAAAGCCACGGGCGGTAGACGAGGGCGATCTGATAGCGCGCGTGCGTGCAGCTGCGCGACAGGAGCAATTCCTTGAGGTCGTGTCGCCGGAAGAGGCGCGCGCACGCTTCGAGCGGCACCTCGATCTTGCTCCACTTCCCGGCGAGACGGTCACGCTTGCTGACGCCCGCACGCGCGTCCTCTGCGCCGACGTGATTGCCCCGGTTGATGCACCGCCATTTGACCGTTCAAACGTTGATGGGTTCGCTCTGCGAGCAGCCGACACGGTCGGCGCAAGCGAAGGCAGTCCCAAGATCTTCGCACTTAACGCGGAGGTCATCGCTTGTGGCCACGTGCCGACATTGACGGTCATGCCAGGCACATGCACTGCGATTGCGACCGGCGGCGTCATTCCGCGCGGTGCCGATGCAGTGGTGATGATTGAACAGACCGAGTTGATCGAGGAAGGTCACCCACGTATTGAACTGCGCCGCGCGGCGACGCCCGGGCAATTCGTTTCATATGCCGGCTCGGATATTGCGCGTGGCGAAACATTGCTGCGGCGTGGCACGCGCATCAGTGCGCGCGAAATCGGCACGCTGGCGGCATGTGGTCTCGATAGAATCGAAGTCGTGCGGCGGCCCAGGGTCGCGGTCATTTCGACCGGCGACGAGCTGGTGGAGCCGGGCAGGCCCCTCAGGCCGGCAGGAGTCTATGACAGCAATGGCGCCATCATCGCAGCTGCGGTTGCCGAGGCGGGCGGTGAACCGCTCGCATACGGCTCCTTGCGTGACGACGCGGCGGTGCTGGAAAAGACGGTGCGTGAGGCGCTCGCCGCCAGCGATATGGTGGTGCTGTCCGGGGGCACCTCGAAAGGTGCGGGCGATCTGTCGCATCGCGTGGTGTCGCAATTGGGCAAGCCGGGAATCCTCGTACATGGCGTTGCTCTAAAACCGGGTAAACCTCTTTGCCTCGGCGTTGTCGGTGACAAGCCAATCGTGGTGCTGCCGGGGTTTCCGACCTCGGCGATCTTTACGTTCCATGCTTTTGCCGCTCCCATAATCCGCGCGCGTGCCGGGCTGCCTCCGGAATCTGCGGAAACGATAAGCGCGCGCGTGCCGGTGCGGATCGCGTCAGAACTCGGCCGGAAGGAATTTGTGTTGGTGTCACTGATCGAGCGCGAGGAGGGCACCATAGCTTTCCCCACCGGCAAAAGTTCGGGGGCGGTGACAAGCTTTTCTCAGGCAGACGGGTTTATCGAGATCGACGCACTCGCCTCGGCCCTCAAGGCCGACAGCGACGCGCAAGTGACTTTGATCGGGAGTTCGACGCGCGCGCCGGATCTGGTGGTCATGGGCAGTCACGACGTGGCGCTCGACGTGATCATCGGCGCGCTGGTCGAGCAGGGCCTTTCGGCGCGCGTTCTGGCCGTGGGTAGTTTGGGCGGCGTGGGCGCGATCAGTCGCGGCGAATGCGACGTAGCTCCGGTTCATCTGATCGATCCGGCGAGCGGACAATATAATAAGCATCTCGTGGGACCGGGCATGAGCCTGGTTCCGGGCTGGCGGCGCATGCAGGGAATTCTGTTCCGCCCCGGCGATGCCCGTTTTGAAGGGCACAGTGTGAAGGAGGCGCTGAAAATTGTCCTGGAGGATTCCTCTGCCTTGATGGTCAACCGCAATGCCGGCGCCGGCACGCGCGTGCTCACCGACAAGTTGCTCGATGGCGCGCGTCCGGCCGGCTATGCCAATCAGCCAAAATCTCACAATGCCGTTGCAGCCGCGATTGCGCAGGGCCGCGCCGACTGGGGCATCGCTATCGAGCCGGTGGCCAAGCTTTACGGACTCGGTTTTCTTCCCGTCTCGCCGGAGCATTATGATTTTCTGGTCGCCGACAGTCGGCGTGAACGGCCGGCGGTGCAGGCATTTCTTGCCGCCCTGCGCGATGAGCGCGTGCGCGCGCGTGTGCGCGCCCTCGGCATGGAACCCGAGGGCTGAATGTCCGCTTATGCTGGAGGATATTGGATGCCCATGTCGCACCCAATGAAACTTCTCTGCCTGGTTTTCATGCTGCTGGCGTTCGCATTTTGTCCGGCGCAGGCGCAGTTGCGCGGTCATGGCGGACCGGTGCGCGCGCTGGCAATTTCTCCGGATGGCACACATGCGGTGTCGGGGAGCTTCGACACTTCGGCAATCCGGTGGTCACTGGCAGCGAATGCCGCGGAGCAGGTGTTACGCCTTCACGATGGCGCCGTGAATGCAGTTGCCTATTTGAAAGACGGACGCATCGTCACCGCCGGCGCAGATGCCCGCATCGCAATCTGGATGCCGGGACGACAACAGCCCGATAAGATACTTGATGGCCATTCGGCGCCGATCGCGAGCGTGGCGGTGTCGCCTGACAGCACAATGCTCGCCTCCGCGTCATGGGATAGAACCGTTCGGCTCTGGCCGCTGAATGGCGGCGAACCACGCGTCCTTGAAGGCAACGCCCAAAACGCCAACGGCGTTGCATTCTCGCCGGACGGAAAGAATGTCGTCAGCGCGGGCTACGACGCGACGATACGGATCTGGCCGCTCAAGGGCGGCAGCGAGACCGTGCGCAATTTGCCGACGCCGCTCAATGACGTGGCAATTGCGCCGGATGGAGAAATTGTCGCCGCTGGAGGCGACGGCAAAGTCTATTTCCTATCGCCGGCTGGCGACGTGCTTGGTGAAGCGCAAGCCTCGCCAACGCCTGTCATCGCGCTCGCCATCTCTCCAGACGGAAATCTCGTCGCCGCGGCCGGCATTCGCGGCTCGGTGGCGGTGATCGAGCGCAAGACGCGCAAGGTCGGACATACGCTGGTCGGGCCGGGCCTGCCCGTCTGGTCCGCGGCCTTCTTTCCCGACAACCGCACGCTGTTGACCGGTGGTGCCGACCGGATGATCCGCCGTTGGGATGCATCAAACGGCGAACCGATCGGCGCGACCATCATGGGAGCGCCAGAGGATCCCTTGGCTGCGTATGCAGGAGATCACGGCGCCGAGGTGTTCCGCGCCTGCATTGCCTGCCATACGCTGTCACCGGACGAAGTCAGCAAAGCCGGCCCGACGCTTGCCGGAATATTCGGGCGGCGGATCGCCACGCTGCCCGGTTACAATTTTTCGCCGGCACTGAAGAAGCTAGACATCGTCTGGACGCCGGAGACAGTGTCAAAACTGTTTGAAGTCGGGCCTGCGCAATATACGCCGGGCACCAAGATGCCGGAGCAGACAATCGGATCGGCCGAGGACCGCAAGGCGCTGGTGGACTTTCTGGCCAAGGTGACGGCGAACAGCAAGTAGCTAGCTTTCGCCATTCTGCTCCCGTTCGCGCAGATAGTCCTCGGTTGTGCGCACCGGGGGTCGTTGTGGTGCGCCGAACGGGTCAAATTGCTCTTCTGCCATCGCTACGACGCGGCAGTCCTCGCACATCCGGATGACGTCCAGCCTTTTTGGCGAGTCTTTATACATCCAGTGTTTGCCCTCGAGCTTTGCGACAACGCGCTCGACCGTGCTCTTCACACCGAACGGCTTGCCGCAGCGGATGCATTCGGCGGGGTCCTCCTGCTTCACAATGCGGCTCGTGGCAGTGGCGGCACGGAAATCGATTTGCGGCCTCAGAGTTATGACTTTCTCCGGACATGTTGCCTTGCACAGACCGCATTGTACGCACGCATCTTCGGCAAAGCGGAGCATCGGACGCTCGGGATCATCTGACAGCGCGCCGGTCGGACAGGCCGATACGCAGGAGAGGCATAGAGTGCAGCCCTCCACCCTGACTTCGACCTTGCCGAATGGCGCGCCTTCGGGCAGCTGCACGATATCGACCGGCGCCGGAGCGGCCGCGTGCAACTCACGCAGTGCCAGCCGCATCACATCGCGCTTGCGACCGACGGCGGAGAAAGTCGCCGGCTTTGCCGTGGTCTCCAACGGTGCAATCCCCCGCAGCGTTTCGCCAAGCACGTCAGGATCATCGGTTTCGATGATTGCAACGCGTGCTCCGTTGAAGCCAAGTCCGGCCAGGATCGGTTCAGCCAGGGCAACTGTCTTGTGAAGCCCGGAAATATCATGACGCGGCTTGCCGCGCGCAAGAAAACGCACGGTCGAGGCGCCATAAGCAATGGTGGCTGCCACCGCTTCCAGCCCGACCTGGGTGACCTCGTTCACTTCGAAAGGCAGCACGTTCGCCGGCAGGCCGTCGCCGTACCGCGCCAGCGCATCGATCAGTTCGCCGCCGTGTTCGGCATCGTGGAACATCACAACGGGATGCTTGCCGCCCGCCTCGGCGTACGCCGAGAGCAGCGTGCGCAGCTTGCGCAGCAGCGCATCGGAGGAGGGCAGGGCGTAGCTCGCGGCGCCAGTCGGGCAGGCCGCAGCGCATTGGCCGCAGCCGGCGCAGATGTGTGCATCGATGCTGACGTGATCGCCAGCCGGCATGATGGCGCCGGTCGGGCAGAGATCAAGGCAACGGCGGCATCCGACGATTCTCGATCGCGAGTGCGCGCACAGATCCTCTGTGAATGTGATGTACCGGGGTTTGTCGAACGTGCCGGTCAGCTCTCGCGCCTTCAGCACGGCTCGCATAACCGCAACAGGATCGCCGGGGTCGGCGCGTAAATAACCGTCGCGCAGGTCGGCAGCCGGGAACAACGACGGTCCGGCGGAAAGATCGATGAAAATGTCGCAGCGTGACACCGCGCCATTGCGCGGCGGACCGAATTCCAGCGTGGCACGCGAGGAGGGGCGTGGCGTCGCATAGTCGTCGACAGCGATTTCGAACGCACCAAGGTGACCTTTGGCGGTTCGAACGTTGCCTTTCACGATTGGAAACTCGGTGACCCGCGGCGGTGCGACCGTGGCCTCCGGCTTGATCAGCACTGTGAGGTCGAGTTGGTCTTTGAGCAAATTCGCCGCTTCGATGACGCGCTCATCCTTGCCGTAAAGCAGCACGACACCTTCGCTCGTGAGCGGCACGAACGGGATTTCCGGCACCGGCTCAGCGCTCGCGGCGATCAGTGCAGCCATTTTTGGTCCGGCCCTGGCCGCATCTTTGGACCAGCCACTCGTCTCACGAATGTTGACAAAGCCAGGCGTTGCGGCGCCTTCGATCTCGCCGGCAAGTTCGCTGAACAGAGGTGCTTCCTGAGTGCATGCGACGGTGACTGTTTCTTTAGCGGCAGCCTTGCGGAAGCGGTCGAGCTCCGCGCGGCAAAGCTGTCGGCCTTCAATTACTTCGGCGCTGCGACAGGCACGTCTTACCGCTTCGCCATCAAGCGGCATGGTGTCTTCGCAGGAACAGATAAGTATGGTGCGCGGCCCTTCGGCCATCAGCTTATTAACCTTTTTGTTTGTCCCGGCAGTCAGCGCAATGCCGTCGGGCATTCGCCTCGAAGCGATCCCCACGACCGCGGGACTGGTCTGGGGACATGTATCGCTATAGTTATATGTATTCAAACAAGAAAGGTAGAGCGAGGAAAATGCCGACGGGAACGGCCTATTCGCCACTTACGTCCGAACTGGCGCTGCCGCCGCCGTTTTCAGCGGTACGCCTGCGCGAAGTAGGGGATGCCTTTGCCCATGCAGTCTCGATCGCCGCCGAGCGGGGTGCCGGCACGCTCGTCTATGTCGGCCGCTTCGATCTCGCCGAGTTCGCCGTGGTGCTGGAACCGGACGAGCCAATGCGGACGGCGCGCCGGGCGTTTTATGCCGGCATGGCGGCCCTGGCCGATGCGCTGATTGCGCATGCGCAACCAAATACGTCGGTCACCATAGATTGGCCGGACTCGCTTCTGATCAATCAAGGTCTGCTTGGCGGCGGCCGATTGGCATGGCCTCACGGCGCCGCGGAGGATCAAGCACCGCCGTGGCTGGTATTCGGCGGGATGATCCGCACGGTGTCGATGACCGGCCTGGAACCGGGATTGACCCCGTTCGTAACGGCGCTTGAGGAAGAAGGCCTTAGCGATGTGATGTCCGTACATCTGGTCGAAAGCTTTGCCCGCAATTTCATGCACATCACGGACCTCTGGCAAGAAAACGGCTTCGCCGCGGTAGCGAAGAGCTATCTTCAACGCTTACCGCGCGAACAAGGCGTGCGTCGTGACATCGATGAGAACGGCGATCTGCTGATCCGCAAAATGGGCAAGGTCGAGGTAGCGAAACAAAAGCTTTTGCCGCGACTCGATCAACCGGCCTGGTTCGATGCCAAGACCAGAGGACCGCGGTCATGAAGCTTCTCCGCACAATACGGCTCGATGCTTCGGACACCTTTGTATTCGAGAAAGCGGCGGAGCCGGGCGAATGGGCCGTATCGGGCGCCTTTGCGTTCTGGAATCGCGAGGCAGCGTCCCTGGAGGGCAAGGCGCGGTCGGCATTTCGCAGCGGATTTCTGGGCGTGTCGACCCTCGGTTGGTCGACGTTGGTCCAGATCGTTGCGGCGAACGACGACGATCGACGGGACGTCGTCGACACGCTGGCAAGACAGTTGGTGGCCAGGTTTGGCGCGCCAACGATCGAGGATGCGCTTGCTGCTGCGGAGGAGGAGGTTGCCTTCGCTGAATCGCTATGCTCACAACCGCAGGACACGCTTGTCGCTGTGCATCGCACATTCGAAGACGGTGCAGTGAAAGAGTCTTTTCGCACACTGCGTCCACGCAGCGGACCCAAACCGGCACGAGCTTTTTCCTTTTTTGAGGTCGAAGGCGAGCCGGAGCAGCCGGGTGAACAGGTCGACCTGATTGCGATGGTCGAGCGGGAGCGCAAATGAACGATTTCTGGATTTCCAGCGGTCACCATCTGCTCGATCGGGACGAGAATCGAGGCCTGCACGTGACCGACGAGTTCCTGAAATTGTATCTCGCCAGGCCGGAATTGCTGCCGCCCCCCGAGGCTTGCGCAGTCGAGCGCACGCTGCACGCCAGCTTGATGGCCGACCCGCGTCGGCCGATCGCTTCATCGGACATAAAGGTCATCGCCGATGCGGATGCGCGCGAAAATTGGCAGCTGCTGATCGACTTCCGCGATCATTTGCTGCGGCACAAGACGCTTGAGGCTGCTTTCAGCGCCCTTGTGCGCAAAGGAATGAGCAACGTTCCTCCGCTCTTCATCAATCAGCTTGTACATGTGATTCTGCGCAATGCGCTCGACGGCGTCGAGGATACGCGTGTGTTGCGCGCCGCCGAGCTGTTTTTCCGCACCCAGCGCGTCACTCTCCACGATGGCTCGCTGATTGTCGCCGACGAAGAGACCATCAGCGGTCTGAATGCGACGCCGGTGACTCCGCTTGTGTCGATGCTCGGCATTCCCGCCGAGGCCAATATCGATATCATTAACGCCGAGAATGCGCGCAACTATTGGCAGCGCAGCGATCAGTTCGACATGGCACTCGATCTGACTGCGGGTCGTGAAGGACTCGAGGCGCTCGCGCAGGCGATGGAGCGGTGGATCGACCACCTGATTGGGGTAGATGTCACCATCGAGCCTTTGAAGGAACTGAATGACATCAATCTCGTCTGGTACGTCGGGCTCGACGCCGATGGCACCAAAATCGGGGACATGCTCTGGCACGGAGAAGATATTGATGAAACGACCATGTCCCGCGTGATCGGATTGTTTCGGCTGAACTTTCACGACCCCGAGCTCATGCTTGAGAAGATAAAAGGCGAACCGGTTTACCTGATCCTGGCGATGACGTCTGACAAGACCATCCGCATGAAACCCCAGAATCTGTTGACCAGTCTGCCCATTCGGCATCTGGAGCCAGTAAGTTGACCGCACTTGTGACCATTCCAGTCGGCGTCGTCGTGGAGCGCAGCAAGAGCGCCAGTCAGTGGGTGGACTTTCATTGGCGTCCGGTCGGCGTGCTTAGCGGAGTTCCGGAGGCATCGCCGTGGACCAAACTGTCCGACGACGGCGAGCGCGCGACATTCTATGCAGGCGCAATGCAGGTCGAACTGTTCCGAACGGAAACTGCCAACTATAGGGACAACCTGCGCCTGGAACCGCCGCTGCTGTGGATCACGTTGCGGCCCGTCGATGGCGATCCGCCTTATGAATTGGCATCGGTTACCGCCGATCCGGCAGAAGGCGAAGCCATGACTGAAGCCGGCGCCAATGTGGTTGAAACGGTGGCGATGCCAATTTCGATGCAGGAGACAATTGCAGCCTTCGTTGCCGAGCACCACGTTGAGCGGGAATTCGTGAAAAGAAAGCGCGACCGCGCCGACCCGGAAGCACTGGCACGTCGAGGCCCGTCGGCGCGTGAGGATCACAAATGAACGATCGTGAAAATTTCATCAGCCGCTGGTCGCGTCGTAAGCGCGAAGCTGCCGATGAAAAAGCCCAGGGCGAACAACCGGGCATTGCTGACGCAGCCAAGGAGACTGATCGGAGCGCCAGTCTGAGCTCCGAAGAATCCAAACTGGAAAAAGCGGACGCGGCCGAGTTCGATCCGGCCAGCCTGCCGCCGATTGAATCGATTGAAGCAGGCACCGACATCACTGCCTTCATGCGCGCTGGCGTGCCGTCGGAGCTTCGGCATGCGGCCCTTCGTCGCGCCTGGTCTGCCGATGCATCAATTCGCGACTTTGTTGGCCTGAATGAAAACTACTGGAGTGACGTGACGGGGCCCGCCGGAGTCGCCGGCTTCGGCGATCTTGGTCCTGGTGTCGACGTCAAGCGGATGGTGTCGGAGTTGTTCGGCGAAAGCCCCTCACCGAAGGCCGAACATGATTCTTCAAATGCTTCTGGTGCTTCAGCAGCGGTTTCGCGACCGACGAGTGAAGCAAAGCCCGCGAGTATGCCGGAACAGAATACCACCGAGGGCGGTCGCTCGGACGTTACCAGGATTGCTGCATCGCAAAACGATCCCGCCGACGATCGGGTGGAGCAGCGCGCTCCGCGACGTCATGGCTCGGCGCTGCCGGAATGAAAATCGCGCAGGATTGTTTGGGCTTATAGCCTCAAGCTATTGACCCAACTTGCGGTGGGCCGGTACGCTTTCATTGTGCCAATTCAAAACAAGAACAAAGCGTGATGAGGGAACCCGGACTATTGGAAGCGATTCGCGCCGCTGGCGGCGTGGGTCAGCTTGCACGCCAAATAGGCATTTCCCAACCGTCGGTATCGAACTGGAATCGCGTGCCTGCCGAAAGGGTCATTTCGGTTGAAGCAATCACGGGGGTCGACCGTTCCGTGCTGCGCCCGGATCTCTACGGTGGGAAAGAGATATCAGGGGAAGTCGACGAAGTGGATCTCGCCAGGGCGCAGGAATATGCGCTGCTCGCCGCGTTGCTTATGCGTGCGCCCGATGCAGGCTTCTTGGCAAAGATATCCGAGTTGCGCGCCGATGCCTCGCCGCTCGGATTGGCGCATGCTGCGCTGGCTGAAGCCGCAGAAGGAACCACAGCCGAAAAGGTCGAGCGCGAATATTTTGATCTTTTTATCGGGCTCGGCCGCGGCGAGTTGATGCCTTACGGCTCGTATTACCTTACCGGGTTCATGCTCGAGCGGCCGCTCGCGCGCTT
>Ga0081455_10003117_pt1 | contig 19304 bp, 21 predicted proteins | sample TabmetS3T2R1_FD_70207 | JGI IMG/M metagenome (GOLD analysis project Ga0081455, IMG submission 70207) | Tabebuia heterophylla rhizosphere microbial communities from the University of Puerto Rico - S3T2R1 | ecosystem: Host-associated > Plants > Roots > Rhizosphere ... | reverse complement strand
TGCCGCCCATGCCGACAAGGCCCATGCCGACGAAGCTCGCCATCATGGCGATGCGCTGCGGCCGGATGCCCTTCAGCGCCGCGAGCTCGGGATTGTCGGCCGAGGCGCGCATCGCCTTGCCGATGCGGGTGAAGGCGAGGGCCGCGAACACCGCCAGCATGATCGCCAGCGCGACCGCCATGGTCTCGAACTGCTGCGGGCTGAAGCGGATGTCGCCGATATGCATGTCGCGCGCGATCGGCCGGTCGTAGCCGCGCAGCTCGTTGCCGAAGCCCAGCCGCACCACGTTCTCCAGCACCAGCCCCGAGGCGATCGAGGCGATGGCAGCCGGCAGTGCGCCCTGCTTCACCAGCGGCAGGTGCGCCACGCGATCGAGCAGCAGGCCGACGACGGCCTCCGCCGCGCGGGGATCCACGCCCTCCTCATGCCCGGCCGCCCACATCAGGGCGGTGAGGCCGTGGGTGTCGGGCGCGTCGACCACCACACTGGGCGCGACACCGGCCGCGACACTGGCCGCGAGCAGACGCTGCACGATGGCGGGAAAGCCGCGCGCCGCGGCATAGACCATCGCCGTCTTGCCCGTCGTATCCCGCAGCGCCGGGTCGGCGCGATGCGCCAGCAGAAGGGCGACGATCGCCTCGTTGCCTTGGTAGGCCGCAGCGGCCAGCGGCGTGACCCCCGATCGCCCCGGCAGGTTGGGGTCGGCGCCCCGGCGCAGCAGCAGCTCGACGGCAGCGTCGTGCCCGTTCTCCGCGGCGGCCTGGAGCGCCGTCGCGCCGGCGAGCGTGCGGGCGTCGATCGCCGCGCCTTCCTGCAGGAAGAGCTCGACCAGGCCGGCCCACCCCGCCCGGGCGGCGTACGCCAGCGGCCGGGCGCCCAGCCGATCGCGCGCCTGGAGGGACGCTCCCTCGGCCAGCAAGCGACGCGCGAGCGCCTCGCAGCCATTGGCGGCCGAGGCGAACAGCCCCTGATTGATCTCCACCAACGTCGCCTGCGCCTTCTTGAGATCGAGCTTGATCTCGAGCTCCCGGCAAGCGCTCGTCTGAGCGTTGCTTGCACCGCAAGCAACGCCCAGGCTAACGAGCCCCGATGCAACAAGCCGCAACCGCGACGGCGGTCTCGGCGCTCGGCTCTTCGTCATCGGAGCACTTCTGCAACGTCGGACTGTCCGGACGTCGCGCAACCAGCGGTAGCCAACCTAGCACGACCGGCGTGTCGCCCAATAGTTAGCGCAGTTACCGCAGTTACCGCTAGTGATATGCCAATCACGACGTCCCTTCTCAGCGGAGCGAGGCAAAGCCTGAGCTGCCCGCTCCGTGAGACGTCATCACGAAGCGTGGAGATCCATTTGCGGGTGAAGCGGAGTGCCGCAAGACTGGGCGAGGGTGTTTTTGGCAGCGCCGAGGAGGCGATTCGGCCGTCCTCGAAATTAAAGCGGGTAGAATGGCCTCGGGCCACGGCGCTGCTCCTCGATAGGCCGGCCGGCGGCAGCGTAGGAATAAGCAAGCACCGTTGCAGGGGATAACACTTTCGGACCCTTAGAGCTTGAGTCTGGAGCTGGTCCGCTCCTGCCAACGGCTGCATGGAATAATCAAGCACCGTTGCAGGGGGTAACGCGTCGGGACCCATTGGGGCTTGAGTCAGGATGCCGTGAGTGTGGCTACTGCTCCTAAGTCTGGAGTTTTTTCGTGCCATATAGCGCAGAAACTCCACGCTGCTAGCAATGCATGCAGCTTGAGCTAGGGCACGATCACCATCGAATGGAGCATCGATATCGAATGCTATAGCCTTCATGGAACAGAACATAGTAGGAACTTAGTCAAACGCAAGCTGGAGTAGTGTGGATGAGCAACGATTCTCGGCGAGCCAAAACGCTCTAGTGAGTCAGCTTTTGACTCTGGCGGGGCACCCGGGTCAGATGGAAAATGTACACAAGAGTGACCAAAGGCACATTCGGATCACGGCGACAGCCAACATGATATGGCTCCTTGGGAACCACTTGGAGTCAGCCATGCCCAAGATAATCCATGTAAGATTGCAAAAGATTTCCTGCGACTCGAATGGGTTCGGCGGCAAGGTGCAGCTTGCCGGCGACACTTTCGGAGCGACATTTCAGAACAATCCCGACGATCCGGCGGACCAAAGGGACCGCAAAAGCGTGTTTCCATTCCCTAATGGTCCCATAAGCCTATCCGAGGGTGAATCGGTTCCGATCACGATGAACGCCGTCGCGTTTTCGCTCAGTGCTCCCAGCCTCGAGCCTCCAGAGCTGTCCCCCAAATTTCTAAAGTTCGGTGGCGAACTGAACAATGGTCTAGGCAGCAATTTCACGTCGATACGGTTCGACGAACCACTTCCTTTTGTAAATGATGTGGGTGGTGAATCGCCGCCGCCAAGAGAGTTTCCATTGGTGTTCACCACATCAAATATCAGCGTGACGCTGACCTTCGGTCTGATCGTGAGGCAGGTGTTCTGATCGAATTAGCACTGTCGTAGCTCGCGCGGGCAAGTCGCGCTGCGGGCCGCTTTGTTCAGGGAGACGGGGCGCGACACCTTGTGGTCAGGACGTCGCGACTCGCACGCCCTACCAGACGTGCTTGGCCGCAGGTTTGGCTTCTGCGCCCAAGTCGGCGTGGTTCATGTGGCACCGTCTGCGTGAGGCCATGAAGGCTGGCGACCTGCCGCCGCTGGGCGGGGCCGGCATGGTGGTGGAAGCCGACGAAACCTATTTCGGCGACCTGCCGCCCGAGAAGGCGCCGATCCGCAAGACGCCGAACCGCCCGAAGTTCGGACCGCACCATAAGCGTGCGATCGTCTCCCTTGTGGAGCGCGGTGGCCGCGCCCGTTCGTTCTACGCCGAGAACTCTCACGTCGAGAAGGTCGCCAAGATTGTGCGCGAGAACGTGGCGAAGGAAAGCCGCCTGCACACCGATACCAGCAGCGTCTACAAGAAGGTCGGACAGGAATTCTTTGCCCATGAGTCCGTGGACCACGGCAAGAAAGAGTTTGCGCGCGGCGACGTGACCACGAACTCAATCGAGGGCTTCTTCTCGATCTTCAAGCGCGGCATGACGCGAAATAACCGGCCTGTCACGCTAGGACTTGCGGCCTCGATTGAAGCGAATCACCCTCCCCTGCCGGAGCGCTTCTCCGCCTTCGACGTCAGGTTCACGGCTGGTGGGGCGCCGGCCGCCAGTTGGCAGTCATAGTGCATCAGGACTTGGCCGAGATCACGCACTCCACAGAACGGGCAGCGCTCGAAATGACCAGGCTCCGTCCCGACGACAGCCAGGTCGCGCGTGCCGCCAATGCCGAGCTCGAGCCCTTCCCACCACCTGCGATCGGCCATACTGCCTGTCCTCAGTTCCCTTTCTCCGAGGCCAACGACGTCGGCAGCATCGGGCTGCATTCGCAATTAGCTTCCGCTAGTGATCCGCCAATCGCGAGGTGCGGAAGTGCGGGCAGCGCGCGTCGCTCGCCTATCGCTGCGACGGTGATCGGGCGACCGCCCTCCACGGGATCTTTGCGGTCGACTAAGTACGCACCATATAGGGAATAAAGTGGGTGGGCCGGCACCGGGGCGATCGTCCGGGGCGTTAACTGATCTCTGCGACTGGGGCTACTCCCAGCCACGGAGCAACTGGCATGGCGCTTGTGGGAGCCCTTCCCCTGCGCTCATGCGACGCTTCAGTAGCGCAAAGTCGGCAAGCGGCCAGCTCTCTCCCAGGATGCTTGGAGCAGTTCCATTTTTTCGTCCAGAAGTGCACTGAGCTTGTCGTAGAGGACTCTGTCGTAGATGAAGAAAGCAATCGAAGCGTGGTTTCCTGGCCTATCTGCGCCTGCAGCGCCAACCAGCTTGGCGATGTGCTCAGCATCATCCGCCAGCGCGTAGCTCCAACGCATTGTGGCCGTGCCGCTCTCTACGACCCCGGTGAACTCACCAACGAGCGGCAAGAACCGATGCATTGAGCCGAGCAGCCTGAAGTAACTGATCTTTCCCACAGCCTCTTCGTCAATCTGCTCTCGCGGGTCGTAGTAGCCGACGATGACATGAGGTGTCGGATGCTTCTTGGCGAAGGTGAAGACGTCACATGAATGACCAGTGCTAGCCGGCATGATTACCTCCAACGCAAGCGTAGGATAGTGATGGTCAATGGTTCCGCATGAGTGCATGCGCCTGACGGCGAGTAAGGAAACGGACGGCGGTGAACGCCCTCGGCCCGCGCTGACCGCAGAGGAGGGCTCCCGCTAGAGTGCTAGAGTTGGCTGGGCTGGCCTCGTAGTGGCGAACACCCGCTCAACGCGGAACGTCTTGCGGGGAAGCGGCCGAAGGAGTTCTTCCTCAGGTCGCGAAAGATCCAGCCATTCCATCCGCTGCTGACGTCTCAACACGGCCAGCTGCCGGTCGTTGTAAGGCAACACATCAGCGTTCGCTTCGAGCGTGAGGACCGCGTAGGCCTCTGGCCAGCCTTGCGAAGCGGGCTGCCAGATGCCGGCGAAGTAGAACCAATCGCCGTCGGCGAGCGAGAACTTCAAGCGTTGGCCTCGGTGCGTGCGCCGAAATTCCGTGGCCGGCACCAAGCAGCGATGAGTGGGAAACTTCCGCCCTTCCGCGCGCACCAAACTGAACGGCCGGCCGCCGGGCTCCTTTGGCTTGAGGCCCCAGGGCAGCTCGACCATTTCCAAGCCGTCGTCACCATGCCGTACGATGATGCGGCGTTGATCAAGCGGAGCATCCAGATCAAATGCTGTTGCTTCCATAGATGAGAACATAATAGGAACACGACCAAAGCGCAAGAGCCCGGAGAAGCCAATGTGCAACGACTATCGCCTTCATGTCGGCGCTGGGACCATCGCTGACGACTTCTCCAATATCAAAATCAAGATCCGCTTTCCGGAAGGAACGCCGAACATACAAGCGCGCGACGACATCCGGATTACCGACATGGCGCCGATCGTGCGCACGGTGGAAGCCGATCGCGAAGCCGGCGAACTCGTGCAGCGCCGGTGGAGCTGGCCGGGACCGGGCGGCCGCCCCGTCTACAACTTCCGCTCGGAAGGGCGCGAGTTTTCCTCCGGCCGCTGCCTCATCATCGCTGACGGCTTTTACGAGTTCACCGACCCGGAGGATCGCAAGAAAAAGCGTAAGGACAAGTGGTTGTTCAAAAAACGCGATGAGGCCTGGTTCTGCATCGCTGGGATCTGGCGGCGCAACGCCGATGTCGGCGAAGCTTTCACGATGCTCACAACGACGCCTGGACCAGACGTTGCGCCATACCACGATCGCCAAGTCGTGATCCTGGACCGCGCGCACTGGGTCGACTGGCTCGATCCATCCGTGCCCGCGCAATCCCTGTTGAAGCCGCTTTCGGAAGGCAGTCTGAGCGTTGAGAAAGTAGGATGACTTCCTAGTCGATCAATGATCTAGAGTTTCAACCTACCCTTTGGCCTCCTCCTCATCTACGACGCGTGGTCAATGGCCGTGTGACCGGCAGCGGCGGCATGGCCAGGCGCACCGTCATACGGTCCTCGCCCAGTGTCTACATCTGCTCTTGAGACACTGCGACCGGCATCATGTCCTCACGGTCCATCACGTGCCTCGCTGGGAAGCCGCCGCGTGAAAAAGTACTCGATACAAGCAGCGAGAAGGGCCAGGTGTGGTCCCGCCGTCATCAATATTAATCACAGTCCGATAACACACCTTTTGGCGCCGCCGTGCTCCCTTGCCTCTATCAGGCCGGGGCGACCCGGTGCTGAGGCGGGCGGGCCGGGTTCCCACACCCCGACAACGGCCCGGCGTGGAAACACGTGATGCGGCGTCCTTTCCCAACGCCGCACCCCGCTGCTTCTGGGGGAGACGACCAAAAGCCCGTCACGGCTCAATCACTCTGTTGTTGTCGAGAGATCACGCCCTCTTGGCCATTTAGCCCTCGGCAGGGTAGTCCGCAGCAGCACCCCACTGCGGACCGAGCGTTGAAACGCCGTCACGACGCTTTCCCAACGTCGTGCCCCCCGCCGTTCCGGGCTAGCCCTAATAGGGAGCCAGTCTGGCAAATCAATAAAAGCGCATGGCGCGGAAATGTTCCAGAGCAACTTGCGCCGAGTCTCACGAAATTCTTGCTGCGTTGTTCGAAGAGCCTTGATCAGTGAACAAACGAAAGTTGTGTGATCAAGATCACTTTTTGAGCCCATTCATCACCACGGATTGACGCAACAATCCGGAGCATCGCAACCCATATCCCAAGGTGAAATGTCCGCGAAATCGAGAGCGGTAAGGCACGAGCGACGCTGGATCTGTTCGGGCCAGGAGTTAACAAGCGCGACACCGTCTACTTTACGATCCGACGGTCAGGGCTCGATCTCACCACCTGCTTGGCCGGCTTGTCTTCCCGCTGGCCCTGGTAGGAGACGGCCCGCAGAAGGCCGCCCTCTGTCCAAGTGAGGTAGGTCACTTCCACGACCATCTCCGGGCGCATCCAATGGACGCGCGACAGCTCGAGCGGTGTCCCGAAACGAGTCTCTCGCGGTGGGGGCTCGGCGAGCGCCATTCGAGGGATCTCCAAGGCCTTGAGCTGCGGCGCCAGCCTCTTCAGTTCCTTCTCGTTGAAGCCCGTTCCCGCACGCCCGGCGTACAGCAGTTTTCCGTCATCGGTGTAGTAGCCAAGCAGTAGGGCGCCGAAGTGCGATCGACTGCCGGCCGGCTTGGTCCAGCCAACGACCACGAATTCCTCGTGGTTAAGGCACTTCGATTTGACCCAGACTCCGCGGTCTCCGGGCCTGTAAGGCCGATCGACGCGCTTGGAGATAACGCCTTCAAGGCCCAACTCGCACGCGTGCATGCGAAAGCGGGGGCCATCACCGACAATGTGCTCGCAGTAGTGAAGTCCAAGCACCCGATGGAGCAACGCTTTCAAGCGCTCTTTGCGCTCGATCAGCGGCAAGGGAGCGATATTGACGCCATCAAGGTAAAGCAGGTCGAAGGCAAAGAAGACGAGGGTATCGGTTCGCCCCTCGTCCATGGCCGCCTGCAGTCTGGAGAATGAGGGGATGCCATTCGCATCGACAGCACAGAGTTCACCGTCGAGATAAGCGGTTTTTACTGGCAGGGACCGCAGGGCACTGATGGTGAATTGATAGCGGCGTGACCAGTCGAGTCCGGTACGGGTGAGCAGATGGGCTTTCCCACCGTCCAACCGGGCATGCATGCGATATCCGTCGTACTTGATCTCATGCAGCCAATCAGGCCCGTCTGGCGTCTCCTCAATAAGGCGCGTCAGTTGGGGCTCAATCCATTTCGGAGGATGAGCACCGCCTGACGCTGAGTCCGGTGGCTTGGTCTTGCGCGGCACAACCTAGTGTCGCGTAATGGGTGTCCAACCGTCCAGAAGAAGTCCGTCCCACTCGATGATTCCAGAGCCGTAGGGTGCAGCATACCGCTCATAGTGGGCCCGGTACTTTTCGGGCTCCCATTCGAACGTCTGGTCGTTGAGCTGGTCGTGCACCATCGCCGGCTTTGTCGGGTCAAATTCGCTCATCGGGCGAAGGTCCGGGGATCTGGTCGGGAGCACCATGCCGACTAAATAGCACGGCCGGTGGGTAGTTCCCCGCCCCGGAGGGCGCTAAGGAGGTGCCCGATACGCAGGGCACGGGTCGGGGCGGGGTGCCGGTGGCTTAGGAGCCCGGCATAGAGGCAATGGGCCTGGGAGTCGAAAGGTTGCCGGGTAACAGCCCATTCCGGCGGACCAACCTCACCAAGGCCGTCCGGACGCGATGCGGTCCTGGAGCACGCCCACGTGCCGCCGCACATCATTGACCGTCAAGGACTTAGGCTCGGCAAGTGCAGGCAGGGGAAACGGAGGTTCTAAAGTTTCTTCGATTTTGATGAGCGCCTTGTCGAAGTAGCCATGTGTCGAGAAGACCATCGCCAATTCTAGACAGTGGCTCTCCCATGCGCTCAGAGGGCCGTCGCAGGCAGAATAAGCAGCCAACAGGTCCACAAACGCCTGCGTGACCTCAGTCTGACCTACTTGTCGTTTCACGCCCATGCTGGGCATCGCTCGCGCCTGTTACCCATTTCCGTTCGGCAACGAGCACCTTTTCTTTAAGTTGCGAGGAGCCTCAATTGAGTGGACCGACCGCCAGCAGGCCACTGGCCATCAGCTGCTGCGCAAGCTGTGGATGGTCGGGCGCTATGTCGGCAAAGAACTGGCTGAGGTACGGACCAATGAGCCGTTTCAAGTCGTCACTTACCCGGTCAAAGCCTGCCGGCTGAAGCCCCACAAGTCCTGGCCGCTGCAGCCAGAGGAGCGGAAGCCGAGGCGAATCAGCGACATGGAACAGGAACACCATACCGAAGGCACTGGCTCCGAAGGAGCGCGCATAGCGCGCTGGATCGTTATCGCCTTCCAAGTCGTCCAATGTGAAAGCAATGCCTGCTTCTTCCCCGTCCATGTCGAAGAAGTACTCACGATAGTCCAAGGCGCCGTCCGGCAGCTCCGACTCAGGTTCAGGTGCAGTGGAATCGCCCATCTTGGTTCTCCCCCTTGCGCTTTCCTAACAGGGCCTGCCTCTCTGGGCGAGATGGTCGGTGGCAGACCGACTGTCGCAAGAGCCGGCCCGTGCTAATGCTAGCAATGCAGCGCGACACTAGAGTGCGTGACCTTCGATCCGGTGGTGCGGTAGGAGTCGCCAGGAGACAAGGGGATCGGGTCGCTCTTGGTGTGGAGCGATCAGCATGGGTAGGCGCAAGGGTGAGGATACGATTGCCGCCAAGAAGCGGCGCATGCCATTTGTCGCGAAGATCAAGCGGGAGGATCCCTTTCGCTCGGACGACTCGCGGGAAATCCAAGCGATGTGCAAGCGCATTGCCGCATCCAGCGAATTCATGTCGCTTGCGGGTTGGCGCGAGGACGCCGGGTTTGTGGTCCTTCACTTCACGACCTGGGCCAAGGCGCGCGCCATGCAACACTGGATCGATCGCAGCGGCATTGCACATCGCCCGATGCCGAAGCTTGGCCTGACCAAGGACGAGATTGCGGAGAGCCGGCGTGAGGCACTGGCCTGGGGACTTGAGACCGGAGCGGTGCGTGACGTCGTGCAGGCTTACCGTCGCGCCCGACATCGGGGCGACAGCGAGTTGACGGCGTTCAACCAGGCCGCCGACATGGCAAAGGCGCTAGGTCGGCCAACGGACAAGGTGCAGGAGACGGCACAGGTGCTTATCGGTTGGGCGATCGAGCATCACCGGGATTGGTTCTACAAATTCGAGCAATGAAAGCTTGGTCTTGGCCTGTAGGCCCAGACGCAATAAGGATGCCTCGTCTGACGGTGCGCCTGCAACTCAGTGGCGGTAGTCGGGAGGAAGATCGGTTCGGAAAGTTCGGAAACCCGCTTCTCCATGCGTGCCATGCCTTTCCTGTGCGACCACCTCATTTTTTTGGTCGCGACGGGCAAATGAACAAGTCAAAGTCCAAGCCTCCCCTATCCGCGGGCGCTGACCATCTGGCGATATTCGGATGAAGACCCGCATCGTCTAGCGCCTCGATAAAGGCTTTCGCTCTATCAGACGGAGTGTTTGGATTCTTCAAGCCGACCAATACACCCCAATTGTCGGGTCGGCATGCTGTCATTACCGGTCCTATAGTCCGAACCCCTATCTCTGAGAAGAGTTCAATGAAGTCGACTGCGTAGTCAGCTGAGTCTCCGAGACTGCCCGTGTACACGAACAAGGGCTCCTCCCATCGAATGAGCTTCCCGCGATGGTCTGCTAATCGCTGCCTTTCCTTGGCCTGCAGCCTCCGTGGATTGTCGGGAGCTATGATTTGGAGTTTGGCTTCAGATTCCGCCAGCCTGCTTTGCAGAAGGGCAATTAGCTTTGCAGCTTCGTCTGGCGTAGCGCCTTGCAGGCGATCTTTGTAGGCAGTCACTTGATCGCTGAGCAACGCGATCCGTTCGCTTCTTACTGCCAACAGATCGTTACTATGCGATACGCCGATCCAATAGGCAATAGCAGCAACGATCACACATGCCGCTAAGACAGGCGGTCGAAGCAACGCCGCTCGATGCCGACGGGTATGATGCCATAACCACAATACCGGCTTAAATGCTTCTGGGGTGTCGGGCTCCAGTGGCGCCTGCGTAGACACGGCCGCACCACATTCCATATGCTAACCTTGGGGCACTTTCAAACCGAGGTTATTCTGCATTGCACGATGGCTACTCTCGCCGCCTACCCTCGCGTGCAAAGTCGCAGTTCTGAGACCCAACCTCATTGGAGATTCTCCACCGCCTTGATATGTCCGCTCACTCGCAGTCGTCCCGTCGCAAAGAACCCGCCGCACTGATCCTGCAAGATGCATCCGGAGCATTCAGGACGGTACTCGTTCTTCCAGTCGCTTATCGACTTTACGGCAAGCGGCCAGAGACGTCGGTCAATCGTGCATAGTTGATGATTGTAAATAGACGTGTTCAAACCGAGGTCGCTGAGCAGGGATGCTGCCTCAAACAGCTCAGCACGATAGTCAACCGGATCGATCCAAAGCGCGTCAATGTTCGCCTTAGCGAAACCAGTCATCTCAAGGGCCATAAGCGCCACATGATCAACGAAAGTTAGATTGCGGGCGATAAACTCTGCGAGTGCCGGCAGGTGGGAATAGTTCTCCCTGTGGATGACCACGCGTACCTCAACCAGCTGTCCGTAGGTCTTCAGGTTGAGAATGCCGCGAATGGTCTCATCAAACGCACCATCGGCCTGCACGATGTAGTCGTGAGCCTGCGATAACGGAGAGTAGATCGGTATCCCGAGCATTGCGTCAGGATGACCGATAGCAGCGTAGGAACCAGCAAATCCCCGGTCGGCAAACCGCCGGCCGTTCGAAAGGATATGTAGAGCCGTGCCAGGCAAATGCTGGCGCATGTCAGACACGAGACGTAGAAAGCGTTCTCCTAATAGAGTTGGCTCACCCCCTGTAAATCCCACTGAACGTGTGTCTGGAGAAATAAGCGGAATCGCCTGAAACAACTCATCGACGATCCAATCGTCATTAGTGTCTTTTGGTGGTTGCGAGCACATGAGGCAGTAGTGATTGCAGCGTTCGGTGAGCAAAAAGCTGTTGTGCGGCGAGTCGCGTCGATAAAGCACACGTACCGCCGGCCGATCCAATTCTACGGCTACCACATCTCCATCGCGCAGATAGCCCAGTTCGTTCGGCACGACGATCAAGGCGTCTGCACCGGCAGCGATCTCAGCGTTGCGTTCTAGTGCTAGTGCCGTTTGATAAGGACCAATGATTGTACCGTCTTCTACCAAGAGGGCCTCGTTGGAGCCTATCTCGATCGGCTGTGGCCCACCCTGGCGCAGACGCAGAACCACACTTCGCTTGCCTTCAGGCAAACCGCGCACGGTCACATTCCGGCTATTTAACGTGAGCATGACTACCGAGCAGCCCAACGCCTGAACAGCCGCTTCGTCTCCGGGTCTTCTTCCATCATTCGAATCAAAGCTCCGAAGATGGCCATATTCTTCTCGCAAAAGCCGGATAGCGGCTTGCGGCCAAGGAAGTCTCCTTGAGTGGCATAATGGTAGACTGGGTCCGAACCGCAGTAGGGTTCAAATGCACAGTCGTTGCACATGGGTGCTGAAGTAGCGAATGATTGCTCCAGGGGTGTTAGCAAGGCTTCAGAGCCGAAGAGCTCCTCGTACGCATCTTTGTGCACGTTGCCCATGCAGAACGTTTTGTCGCCCATTTCGGCCAGCATCCGACTCTCGTCGGACGCGTATACGTCACCATCATAATTGTAGACGACTGCAGCGATGCCCGCGCCCGCCGGAGTCATGAGATCCACGTATCCGGTGTCAAAAGGCGTAAGCATCTTAGTCAAGATCATGGCCGCGTAGGACTCGACAAATGGCTGCCCACGTCGGTTGAGCTCGATGATGTACCGCAGGCCTTCAAAGTAGAATTTCAACCACTCACTGGTGGTATAGGCCGCGTATGTTTTTGTCTTGATCGCGAAGCCATAGGGCGAGAGCGAGCGAAGGAAGATATTGTGGAAGCCTTGGGCGACATACTCGTCAATAATGTCGCGTGCCCTTTCGAGGCTCGCGCGCGTAGTCGTCATTAAGGCGCTCACACTGTCGTAGCCCAGCTTTTCCCGTGCTCGTTTGATGCCTGCTATCGCGCGCTCATAACTGTCTCGTCCGGGACGAGGCCGATTGGCATTGTGAAGGTCAGATGGCCCATCGAGCGACGTCGATAATAGCACCCCATGAAGCTTGCAAAATTCGAGAACTTCGTCCGTAAGCAAAGCGAGGTTGGTGGCAATGACAAACTGCAGATCTCTACCCGCCTCGCGGTTCTTCTCCAGTGCTGCCTCAACGATAAACCGGATCAGCGGAAAGTTCAGAAGTGGTTCACCGCCCTGAAATTCGATCTTGAGAGTTGGCGACGGCGAGCGAAACACCAGATCTAGAGCCTTTGCAGCTGTCTCATTGCTCATGTCGAAGGAAAGCCGATCGTCGCTCTGCCGTGAGACTTGACAATAAGGACAAGAATGCTCGCAGCGTAGCGACACCACGAATATATGGAGCGCTGTGAAGTCGGCGAGCCGTTGGTATCGGGTCCGTGTCTTCAGTGCAAGCAAGTCAACTGCGATGTCCGAATCTGCATCGCGCAGAAGGTGCTTGCTCTTCAGTTCGAGATAGTGCGGATCAGATTGACGCAATGTGTGCCGTGCCAGTGCAAGGACAGTCGGGCGAGGTACCACAGCATACTCACCGACCATGTTCGTCACTACGTAACGGTCACTGTCGAGCCGCGTGAACTTCAGCGGCAAGAGCTGGTAGTGCCCATCGGCGGCACCGTCGTATGCTGCAAGCGGCTGGAACTTACTCACTTCCCTGCAGTCCTGTGCGCGAAAAAGCGATCGCCAGGATCGCGTTGCGTACCGGCTCAGTTTCGCGCGCTATGCTAGCTCTCAAGTCTTGATCCAGGACTTCAGCCCGAAACTCTCGCACAGCTTGCTCGCAGTTGGCCGAGCTGCTTGATGGGGCACAGTTCAGCACACAGACCCACGTTTCCCCCTCCTGGACAATTTCCGTATCGAAGATCTTGAGAAAGCGATACGCGGCTTTCTTAATCACCGGGAGCGCATACACCCGTGCGTCGAAGACCACGCGTCGACTGAAGTTGTCCATGTTGTTCCAATTACGTCGTTGCACTTCGCTAACGCGATGAATAGTGAGACCTGTGGCTGTAGTGCGAACTGTGCGACCGATGAGAGTAGTGGTCGGCGTACCGAGCACCCGGCAAACTATTCGCGCGCTTCAGAAGCAAAGGCTTTGCGACAACAGGCGCAATCGTCGATGGCACCTCGGTTGCCAAGAGCGTAGCCTCCTTAGGTACGCTAGCATTCGCGAAGTCAGCAGTTGCCGCAAGCGCCATCAAGGACAGCGCGAGCGGGAGAAGAAAGGATCGCTTCTTCACCTTCGACCCCGTGGAGGCGTTTTATCGCGACGAATAGTGCGAATGATGGCTCGCATGCGAGGCATGGGACGCATGCGAGTTATGGTACTGTGCCATATTCGCCCGCTGGGGCCGGTCGAGTACCAGGGGCTTCGCTGGTGCTATTGTGGATGGCGGGGACGCCTCCGCGGCTGCTGTGATTGCTGGCGTCGTCGGCTTCGCGGCAGCAGTGTTGCTGCCAACGGCAAGTGCCGCCAATGACACTGCGAGCGGCAAAAGAAAGGAACGTTTTTTCATCTTGGCCCCCAAGTTGCTGGATCTCGGCATCGGCTACTCGCACAATGTCGATCTCTACTCCCGGTAGCAGCATAGTCCTCGGCAGCAGGAATGCAAGTTTTTCGTGTGATCATGTTTCATGGGCGGCTCCGAAGCTCATGGCCGCACGACGGCCCAACCGCCACCATCATGAGCTGCGTTGGTCCATGCGGGAAGCCGTTGTTCTTGTGGGGCTTCTGCACTTGCGGACCGATCATAGTTCTCATTTTTTTCAGTATGTTGGGACAGTTACCGGTGCTGCGTCGACTGTGAGCGCGGGAAAGCGCTCGGCGAGGCGCGCGCAGCTCGCCCAGTGTGTGGCCACCCGCCGGCCGTCGAGCAGGCCGGCGGACGCCAGCACGAAGGCGCCGGTGCAGACCGAGCCGTAACGCTTCGTCCCGGGCACCACGCGGCAAAGCCAGCGCCGCACGTCGGCGCGGCCCATCACGGCCTTGAGGCCATGCGAGCCGCCGACGACCAGCAGGGTGTCGGGCTGGCCGCCGATCCGGCGGCTCGCGAGCGCCACGCCGGCGTTGGAGGCGATGGCGCCACCGTCCCGCGAGACGATCCTGAGGTCGTAGACGGCTGAGCCCGTGGCATCGTTGGCGGCGCCGAAGGGCGACTCTGGTCAGAGGCGCAAGGTTGTGGCGTCCCGACGAGGGGCGGACAGGCGCCTCAGCCTTTCCGCCCCACTTTCCGCCCTACTCTCCGCCCTATGGGCGGCGTGTGGTCAAAGACTTCACAGGGTGATGTCGAAGACCGTCAAGGCAGGCGCGCCCGTCAACGCGACCTCGAACTCGGGAGCGGCATCGAGGTCCGTGCTGCCTTGCAGCAGGCCGCCGGCATAGCGCAACTGACCGGGTGCGCTGAACGCGGCGCCCCCGATGAAGGTGAACGCCTGGTTACCGGCGAGCAGGACGTTGGCGTCGATCGTCGAAACGTCGATCCGATCCCCCGCAAAGGCCCCGTTGCCGACGAAGTCGGCGACCGTATCGCGGGTGAACACCCCGGGCAGGCTTTCGTTGACCGAATTGAAGTCGAACGTGTCAAACCCGCCCCCGCCGGTCATTGCGTCGCGGCCCAAACCGCCGATCAGCGTATCGTTGCCGGTGCCGCCGTTGAGCGTGTCATTGCCGGACAAGCCCCACAGCCGGTCGTCGCCGCCGAAGCCGTTCAGCGTATTGGCCAGCGCGTTCCCGACCAGCGTATCGGCGAAGTTCGAGCCGTTCAGATTCTCGATCCCGGACAGCGTGTCGCCGGCCGCCGAGCCTCCGAACCCGAGCCCGGTGGCGAGGCTCACATTGACCCCGGCCGCCGATTCCGTGTAGCTCGCCGTGTCGACCCCGGCGCCGCCGACCAGGGCATCCGCCCCGGTGTTGCCGCGCAGGAAATCGTTCCCGTCGCCGCCATCGAGCGCGTCGTTGCCAGCGCGACCGTCGAGCGAGTCATCGCCGGTGCCGCCGGCCAGCGTGTCGTTGCCGGCGCTGCCGATCAAGGAGTCGTTGCCGACGCCGCCATCGATCGTGAGGTTGATCTGTCCGGCATTGAGGCCGGAAGCGTTGATGGTGTCGTTGCCGGCAAAGCCGTTGACGGTGAGCGAGTCGTTGGCGCCCTCGGCACCGCGGATCGTCACTGTCGCCGCCAGTCCGCTGACGGCCACCGAGGCGCCGATGCTGGAAACAGTGACGGCGTCGTTGCCTGGCGTGCCATCGACCCGCACGGTGTCGGCCGCTCCGTCGCCCACGCCGCTGCCGGCCGGCGACGACAGGTCGAGCAAGACCTGGTCGACGTCGGTTGCGCTGAGGTCGTGGACCACGATGTTGTCCGCGTCGCCTAGGGCGTTGAACCGGATCCGCTCGACGTCGTTGAGGTCCATGGTGATGGTGCCGACGTCGCGGAAGAACCTCGCGTGGGTGCCGTTGGCCGAGATGTCGATGTTCTCGGCGACGTCGGCGCCGTCGAACTCCAGGGTATCGATGCCGGCCTGGCCCTGGACAATATCGCTGCCGTCGCCGGGGTCCCACTCGAACGTATCGTTGCCGGCGCCGAGAAAGGCGATGTCGTTGCCGCGCTCCCCGGAGACCTCGTCATTGCCATCGCCGCCCAACAGCGTGTCGTTGCCGTCGCCGCCGGTGATGCTGTCGTTGCCGTCGCCGCCGTCGAGGGTGAGATTGATGAGGGTGGCAAGCCCGGTGTCGGCGGTGATGACGTCGTCACCGCCATTGCCGTGGACGACGAGACGCTCGGTCGTGCCGATGTCGAGGGAGAACGGGTCCGGGCTGACGCGGTCGAAGCGCACGCGCGCGCCGTTGGCCTCGATCGTGAAGGTTTCAGCAGCGCCTCCGCCATTGACCACCGCGGTATCGGTGCCGGTGCCGCCCTCCATGAGGTCGCTGTCATCGCCCGGATTCCAGATCATGGTATCGTTGCCGGCTTCGCCGAACATTCGATCGTTGCCATCGCCGCCGGTGAGCAGGTCGTTGCCGGCGCCGCCGAGCAGCAAGTCGATGCCGCCAAGCCCGCTCAGCACGTCGTTGCCGCCCAAGCCGTTCAACGTATTCGCGAGCGCGTTCCCGGTCAGCGTATCGGCGAAGCTCGAGCCGGTCAGGTTCTCGATCTCGAACAGCTGGTCACCCGCCGCCGTACCGAAGAACCCCAGCCCGGTGGTGAGGCTCACGTTCACGCCCGCCGCCGATTCCGAGTAGGTCGCGGTGTCGATCCCGTCACCGCCGAGCAGCGTATCCGCCCCGAGGTTGCCGCGCAGGAAATCGTTCCCGTCGCCGCCATCGAGCACGTCGTTGCCGGCGCCGCCGTCGAGCGAGTCGTTGCCGCCACGGCCGAGGAGCACGTCAGCCCCTGCGCCGGGAAAGGAGCCCGCCGGCACGCGGGTGACCGTTGGGGAGACGAACGCCGGCGTAATGGTCTCGTTAGCTGCAGTTCCGAAGAATACTGGCATGGCCTTCTCCTGTCTGAGCTGAGCTACCTTAGTGGTAGCAGCCTCATGCTATGTGCAACCGCGCGACGTGCGCAACGGATATTAGTATATCCACTGCTAATGCAACTATAGATTCTGTTTGTTCGGAGAGATGCCGGATCGGCAGAAAGATTATCGCGTAGTATCGAAACGCGAACCAAGATGTACGCAACCCAAGTGCGTGTGCACACTATTCGTGCTACTGCCGATTATGCCCGGCGATGCGGATCCGTGATTGGATGCAAGATTGTGGGCAAGCACCAAGACGCGACGCATCGCCTCGCCACGAACGCGCCCATCTTTTCAGTGGATTTCAGCGGAGCTCCCAGAAGCGAAAAGGAAGAGCCGCGTCGACGAGTTCGATACGGAACGCGCTAAGGCAACGATCGCCGCACTCTTCGCGCTGGATATCCAGACGATCATCTGACGCTCGAGCACAAAGAGACCAGTAGTCGCCTGACCGATGACGATCGGAAAGCGGTCAACAAGGACAACGACGACACCGTCGAGATGGACGAGTGGCCAGTCATTGTGCGTTGGCGCTTCAACGCTGCCGACGCAAACAAAGATGGCAAGCCAACAGCTCAAGCGGTCGACAGAGCTCCCGGTCGGTTGCTTATCAACTGCTCGTGAAGTGATCGTGCTGGAGCTGCCGCTCCCGGCGTGGCAGCGAGTCGTCTTTGCTCTATCTCGAGCCGCACGCCGCACGATCGAGAAGGCGGACGGCCAAGCACGCCAAGATCGAGGGGGTTGGGCGGCGGACCCTGAGACACGAACTGAAACGAGCCTCAAGCCATGGCGCCGCGCACTCGATGCATCTCCCGAAACAGCGAGGGCGCTACGCCGAATCGCCGTTCGAAGGCGTGGCCGAGCCGCGCAGACGAGGTCAGGCCGACGTTGCCCGCGATGGTCTTGAGCGGCAGCCCCTTGGCGAGCAGCGTGCGCGCCGCCTCGAGCCGCAGGCTCTCCACGAAATGCGCCGGCGTCTTGCCGGTCGCCTGGGTGAACTTGCGATAGAAGCTGCGCTCCGCGAGCCCTGCCCTCGCCGCCAGCATCGGCACGTCGAGCGGCTGGCCGAGATTGGCCTGCATCCAGTCGATCAAGTGCGCAAACGGCGCCTCGGCCTTGGCCTGCGCCTGCAGGAGCGGGCTGAACTGCGACTGGTAGCCCGGCCGCCGCGCATAGAGCACGAAGTGGCGCGCGATCAGGTTGGCGACGGCGGCGCCCAGGTCGGCCTCGACCAGGGCCAGCGCCATGTCGATGCCGGTGGTGACGCCGGCCGAGGTCCAGACCTTGCCGTCGACGACATAGAGCGCTTCGGCGTCGACCGTGAGCGCGGGGAAGCGCTCGGCCAGGCGCGCACAGTGCGCCCAGTGCGTGGCCACCCGCTTGCCGTCGAGCAGGCCGGCGGCGGCCAGCAGGAAGGCGCCGGTGCAGACCGAGCCGTAGCGCTTCGTCCCGGGCGCCACGCGGCAGAGCCAGCGGCGCACGTCGGCGCGCGCCATCACGGCCTTCAGGCCGCGCGAGCCGCCGGCGACCAGCAGGGTGTCGGGCTGGCCGCCGATCCGGCGGCTCTCAAGCGCCACGCCGGCGTTGGAGGCGACGGCGCCGCCGTCCGGCGAGACGATGCGCACGTCGTAGACCGGCTTGCCGCCGGCATCGTTGGCGGCGCCGAACACGGCGGCCGGGCCGGTCACGTCGAGCAGCTGGCAGCCTTCGTAGGCGAGGAGGAAGAGGCGGTGGGGGCGTGGGCGCATTGGCGGAAAATAGCTCAATATTGACATTTCTGCCAGAAGGATCCCTCGGCTAGGCTCGGGACGACAGAATCCAAGGAGATCCCCAATGGCTGAGCCCGTCCAGATCGGCATCCTGCTCTATCCCAACGTCACCCAGCTCGACGCGACCGGGCCGGCGCAGGTGCTGTCGCGCGTGCCGGGGGCCAAGCTGCACATGATCTGGAAGACGCGCGATCCGGTGCCGACCGACGCGGGCTTCTCGATCGTGCCGACGACCAGCTTCGCCGAGTGCCCGCAGCTCGACGTGGTCTGCGTGCCGGGCGGCGGCGGCCAGGTCGAGGTGATGGGCGACCCCGAGGCGCTCGAGTTCCTGCGCAAGCAGGCCGCGGGTGCGCGCTACGTCACCTCGGTGTGCACCGGCTCGCTGATCCTGGGCGCGGCCGGCCTGCTCAAGGGCTACAGGTCGGCCTGCCACTGGGCGTGGCGCGACATGCTGAAGGATTTCGGCGCCACGCCGGTCGCCGAGCGCGTGGTGCGCGACCGCAACCGCATCTCGGGCGGCGGCGTCACCGCGGGCATCGATTTCGGCCTCACGCTCGCGGCCGAGCTCGCCGGCGAGGAGGTCGCCAAGTCGATCCAGCTCGTGCTCGAATACGACCCGCAGCCGCCGTTCGATTCGGGCAGCCCCGAGAAGGCGGGCGAGGAGCGGGTCAAGCGCCTGCGCGAACGGCTGGCCCCACTGCTGGAGACGCGGCGCAAGGCCAACCAGGAGGCGGCGGCGCGGCTGGCGTGATCGCGGTCGGTCGCTTTGCCTCC
>Ga0081455_10003116_pt1 | contig 19310 bp, 15 predicted proteins | sample TabmetS3T2R1_FD_70207 | JGI IMG/M metagenome (GOLD analysis project Ga0081455, IMG submission 70207) | Tabebuia heterophylla rhizosphere microbial communities from the University of Puerto Rico - S3T2R1 | ecosystem: Host-associated > Plants > Roots > Rhizosphere ... | reverse complement strand
CTGCCGCCCGCCGCGCCACCCTCCTCAGCACCATCACCGCCGCCCGCCGAGCCCTCCGCCCAAACACACCCCTAATCCACCAACCACCCCGGGAATCCGCGACTCCCGAACCCGGCGTGGACACTGCTTTCGCGCACCTCGAAACCGCTCTCACGCCATTGCCCATCGCCGGTAATTGACGGTCGTTTCGAGCCACCCATGACTCAGGGAATAGTGGAATGGCGGAGAATTCCGGTGCCATCGCGCGACCCGGTCACGGTTTGTCCTGAGCGGCGAGTTCCAGTTCGGCTGGCTCGCGTCGCGGGGCGCCGAGGAGGGTGGGGAGGTGGCCAATTTGGCACGCCGACTTCCTTTTAGCCGGCCGGCGAGTTGCGGTCATCGTGCTAGCGCTGCGTTCTAGTTCGGCTGGCTCGCGTCGCGGGCGCCGAGGAGGGCCGGGAGGTGGGCCAACTTGGCACGCCGGCTTCCTCTATTCGGCCGGCGGGTCGCGGTCGTCCTTCTTGCGGTGCGTTACAGTTCGGCTGGCTCGCGTCGCGGGCGCCGAGGAGGGCCGGGAGGTGGGCCAACTTGGCACGCCGGCTTCCCCTATTTGGCCGGTGGGTCGCGGTCATCGTGCTAGCGCTGCATTCCAGCTCGGCTGGGGTCGCGCCGAGGGGGGCGGGCGCCGGGCCGGTTGTCCTGCCAGTTGCGTCTCTCTGCTGGTCACGGCCCTCTTGGCGGTGTGTTCCAGTTCGGCTGGCTCGCGTCACGGGTGCCGAGGGGGTGGGCCGAGTTCATGTGCCGGCTCTGCGGTCGCGGTCGTCTTTCTAGCGCTGCGTTCCAGTTGCGCTGGGCTCGCGTCGCGGGGCGTCGCGGGGCGTCGAGGAGGGCGGGGAGGTGGGCCAATTTGGCACGCCGGCTTCCTTTACTCGGTTGGCGGGTCGCGGTCGTCCTTTGCGGTGTGTTCCAGTTCGGCTGGCTCGTGTCACGTGGTGTCCAGGTGGTGAGTGGCTGCGGTCGGGGTTCGTATGCTGGTTCATGATTGGTGCTTCTCCAGTTGTGTGGGATGGGAAATGTTGGGTGGTTGATTAGTGGCGGTGGGGAGGGGTGCTGGGGATAATAGAACGTATGGACGATGACGCGGCGCTGGAACGAGGTGAAGCAATAATCGCTGCGCTTGCCGTGAACGAGCGCCGTATTTCGGCGTTGCAGGCCGAACAAGTCCAGCTTCTTGCCGAACTGGCCACGGTCATGCCGAAGAAGCCGAGTGAAACCTACGGCGAATTCGTCCCCGACGAGGTCGCGGTCGCATTGACGTGGTCGTCGAACACGGCGGCGCGCCGGCTCCACCACGCCGTCGAACTCACCACCCGCCTCCCCCAACTCCTGGACGCGTTGAGCACGGGGGAGCTGGACCTGTGGCGCACCGAAGTTGTGTTCGATGCGGTCCGGAAGCTCCCCGATGAGGTGGCGACCCAAGTCTGTGACCACGCCCTGGCTGCCGGGCTGGACCGGCCGGTGGGCCTGCTGAAGCGGCTGGTCCGCAAGGCCGTCCTCACCTACGATCCCGACGGCCAGCAGAAACGACACCGCGAAGCCAGGGAAGAGCGGCGGGTCAGCTTCCAGCCGCTGGATGACGGCATGGCCGAGCTCGCCGCCTATCTCCCCGCGCACGAGGCCGTCCTGATCGACCGCCGTCTGGACGCTTTCGCCCATCAGTCGGCGCCCGATGACCCTCGCACTGTCGATCAGCGGCGAGCGGACGCCTTCCGGGATCTGATGCTGAGCCCTGCGATGGGACCGATCATCACCAAGGTCCACTTGACTGTCCCCGCCGCGACCGTCACCGGCGCTACCGCCCTGCCAGGTGAGCTGGCCCGCTACGGCAGCCTCGACGCCACCCAGTCCCGGGAGCTGGCGATCGGATACACCAACCTGGAGGAGCCCACCACAAGCGAGGCCGCGCCCGGCTACGGCCGCAAACTCGCCGCCGACCCCACCTGGCGGCGCCTACTCACCGATCCGACCAGCGAGCAGCTGCTGGACTACGGCGCCCGCACCTACAAGCCTCCGGCAGCGTTGGCCGGCTACGTCCGCGCCCGCGACCCGCACTGTGTATTCCCCGGCTGCACACGTCCCAGCCAGACCTGCGACCTGGACCACCGCATCCCGTACCCCGCAGGCCACACCAGCGCCGACAACCTCGCCCCACTGTGCCGCCACCATCACCGCCTCAAGCACCAAGGCGGCTGGACCCTCCTCAAACACGGCACCCACTACACCTGGCTCACCCCAGCCCAAACCGCAGCCGCCCGAGTGAACACCTCGGGCGCGCCCTCCAACGCCCTAACCAACTCCCGCGCGCCCAACGGTCCAACAACCCCGACCACGGTCGCCGCGGCTGGCGGCCCCGATCGAGCCATCGGCCGTAGTCCTCACACGCCCATCGACCGGTCAACTCCCGGTGGCAGCTCCCGCGTGTCCAACGGTCCAACAACCTCGACCGCGGTCGCCGCGGCTGGCGGCCCCGATCGAGCCATCGGCCGTAGTCCTCACACGCCCATCGACCGGTCAACTCCCGGCGGCAGCTCCCGGGCGCCCATCGACCGGATCAACCACATCGCTGCCGACCGCCGGCTGGGCCCGGGCGCCGCGAGCAGCAGACCGCACCCAACCGCCCAGGCAACACCGAAGCCGCCAGTCCGCGGTCCCAGGACGGGCCGCCGGCCTGCGACGTACCGCTCCCGGGCGGCCCACCTCGCCGCCCTCCGCCGCGCCCTGGTGATCGACGGCCCACCACGCGGCAGTGGCGACGATCCGCCGCCGTTCTGACGGCACTGCGGCCGCAGCGCTGGCGGGCGGTATCAAGGCCGGATCGGTTACGCCCGGGGGGCGGCACTGTCACGCTGTCCGGTCCGCGGCCGGGGACCCTATGTCGCGGCGGCCAGCACTCGTCTGCGGGACGCCGGCGGAGTCGGATATCTCGCCGCCGCCCGCCGGCGGTGCCCGCTGTGGCCTGGTTACTTCGGGGACAGGCCGGTGAGGGTGGCGGTGAGGGCCAGGTGCCAGCGGCGGTCTATGGATTCGCGGGTGGTTCCTAGGCGGCGGGCGTTTTCGGCGGCGGCCATGCCTTGGGTGAGGGCTACCAGGACGTGGGCTATGTCGGTGTCGTTGCCGTGCAGGAGGGTGGCCTCGGTGCAGCGGTGGACGCGCGCGACGATGAAGGTGCGGACGGCGGCGCCCGCTCTGCGCTCGGTGGGGCCGGGGGCGAAGTCGGTGAAGGGGCGGGAGAACATCAGCTCGGACAGCAGCGGGTTGGCGTGGACGAAGCGGCGGTAGGACTGCATCAGGGCGCTGAGGTCCGCCAGGGGGTCGGGGGTTTCCGGTACGTCCGACAGGTGTTTGCGGAGCATGCGGAAGCCTTCGAAGAACACCTCGCGCAGGAGGCCGCCCTTGTCGCCGAACAGTTCGTAGATCGCCGGTACGGAGGTGCCGGCCCGCGCTGCCACGCCGCGGGCGGTGAAGCCGGCAGGCCCCTCGGCGGCCAGCACCTCGACGGCGACGGCGCGGACGTGGTCCCGCAACTCGGGCGTACGCTGCTTCGTCCTCGGCACCGGAACATCGTACCGGTACCTTGTTTCAGAACGTCGTTCCGTTATAGTTCGGGGCATGACCGAGGCGGTGCGGTACCGGCTGGACGGGCCGGTTGCGACGATCACCATGGACGACGGGAAGGCCAACGCGTTCGCCATCCCGTTGCTGCGCGGGCTGCATGCCGCCTTCGACCAGGCCGAGCGGGACGGGGCCGTGGTGCTGCTGACCGGGCGGCCGGGGTACTTTTCCGCGGGGTTCGACCTGAACACCTTGCGCGGCGGTGACATGGCGGCCATCGGGGAGATGGTGGCACTGGACGCCACGCTGGTGGAGCGGATCCTGGCGTTCCCCACGCCTGTTGTCGCGGCCTGTTCCGGGCATGCCTACCCGGCTGGCGCGTTCCTGCTGCTGGCCGCCGATGCCCGGATCGGCGCCGACGGGCCGTACCGGCTGGGCTACAACGAGGTACGCATCGGCATCACCGTGCCGCACTTCGCGATCGAGCTGGCCCGGCACCGGCTGCACCCGGCTTTCGCCGACGGCGCCCTGATCACCGGTGAGATGGTGGGCCCGGCAGACGCGCGTACGGCGGGGTTCCTGGACCGGGTCGTACCGGCGGAAGAACTGCTGACCGCGGCCGAGGCGACCGCCGCGGAGTTGGCCAAGATCGACCGAGCCGCGCACCACGCCACGAAGCTGCGCGTACGGGGTAACCTCCTCGCCGCCGTCCGGGCCGCGGTCGAGAGGGACCAGTCGGTCACCTGAGGTATTCGGCGCGCAGGACCTGCTTGTAGAGCTTGCCGTTGTCGGCGCGGGGCAGGGCGGTGCGGAAGTCGATGCTGCGCGGGCACTTGTAGGACGCCAGCCGCTCCCGGGCGTACGCGATGAGTTCGGCGGCGAGGGTGGGGCCGGCACTGGTCGGGTCCACCGGCTCGACCACGGCCTTGACCTGTTCGCCCATCTCCTCGTCGGGGATGCCGAAGACGGCGACGTCGGCGACCGCGGGGTGGGCCGCCAGGACGTTCTCCGCCTCCTGCGGGTAGATGTTCACCCCGCCGCTGATGATCATGAACGCGCGCCGGTCGGTGAGGTAGAGGTAGCCCTCGGGCGTGACGTAGCCGATGTCGCCGAGGGTGTTCCAGCCGTTGGGCAGGTAGCTGGCCGCCGTCTTCGCGCCGTCGTTGTGGTATTCGAACTGCACGCCGCCGGAGAAGTAGACCCCACCGACCTCGCCCGGCGGCAACTCCATTCCCGCCTCGTCCACGATGTGCACCTCACCGTAGAGCGGTGTGCCGACCGAGCCGGGGTGGGCCAGCCACTCGGCCGAGTCGATCGCGGTCATCCCGGCGCCCTCGGTGCCGGCGTAGTACTCCTGGATCACCGGCCCCCACCACTCGATCATCGACCGCTTCACCTCGACCGGGCACGGTGCCGCGCCGTGCAGGGCGGCGACCATGCTGGACACGTCGTACCGCGCCCGTACCTCCGCGGGCAGGCGGAGCATGCGGACGAAGTTGGTGGGGACGAACAGCGCCTGGGTTGCCCGGTAGCGCTCGATCAGCGCCAGCGTCTCCTCGGCGTCGAAACGGCCGGTGATCACGATGGTGGCGCCGAGCCGTTGCGCGCCCATGGAGAAGCCGATCGGGGCGGCGTGGTAGAGCGGCGCCGGTACCAGGAAGACCGAGCCGGGGCCGAGCTGGAGGCGTTCGGCCAGCAGGCTGCTGACCAGCAGCGGGGTGCCGGGTACGCCGCCGGCCATCGGGCGCTTCACGCCTTTCGGGCGGCCGGTGGTGCCGGAGGAGTAGAGCATCCGCTCGCCCTCCCGCTCGTCCGGGATCGGGCCGTCGGGGGCGGTGGCGAGCAGCTCGGCGTACGGGAGGTGGCCGGGTAACGGGCCGACGGAGACGCGGGCGCGGACCGCCGGGCAGCGGTCCAGGAGTGCGGCGGCGACCCCGGCCATCCCGTCGCCGACCACCAGTACGCCCGCGCCGCAGTCGTCGACGATGTACGCCACCTCGTCGGCGTTCAGGTGGCTGTTGATCGCGGAGTAGTAGACCCCGATCCGCTGCGCGGCCCAGCACACCTCGTAGAACTCGTTCCGGTTCTCCATCAGGACCGCGACGTGGCTGCCCGGCTCCGCGCCGAGCGCGCGCAGGGCGTGGCCGAAGCGGGTCGACCGGTCGTTCAGCTCCCCGAAGGTCAGCACCGCGCCGGTACGGCCGTCGATCACCGCCGCCCGCGACGGATCCTGCGCGGCGAGCTGTTCGTGGCCGGTGAGGGGCGGGTCAGGAATGCGGACGTCGTCGGGCACCGGGGCTCACCTCACGCGCGTACGCCGATCTCTCCTGACCCGCCACACCCTAGCCCGTCACATCGTCGCGGAAGTTGATCGAGATCCGGTTCTGGTCGGACGGCCAGTTCGGCACCGTGACCACGTCCGGCGTCCGACCGCCGCGCGGGGTGAGGGTGAACCGGACCGCGCCGCGGGCGTTCGGGTCGGCCGGCACGAAGACGTCCACCGCCGCCAGGAAGGTGAGGGCGTTGAACGGTACGAGCTGGCCCTTGCCGAGGTCGGTCTGCTGGTCCGGCGGCCCGTACCCGGTGGCGGTCGGCGCGCCGACGTCGGTGACGAACATCGCGTTGTCCTCGCCCACCTGGCCGTCGGGCCTGCTGCGGTCGCTGTGCCGCGGCGAGGTCAGCGGGGTGAGCAGTTCCAGCGCCGGCTGGCCGTCGCCGAGGCTGTTCACCGTCAGACTGTCGCTGCCGGCGCCCTGGTCGCCCCACATCTCCCTGGCCCGCACCACGACCGCGTTGACGTGCCGCGGGCCGGCCGGGGTGAACAGCTCCAGCCCGGTGCCGGTCGGCGCGGAGTTCAGGCGTACGAACAGGTCGTCGCGCCGGAAGCTCTCCTGGTAGAAGTGGTGCACGGTGCCGCCGGGCCGGATCAGCGCGAACTCGTACCGCGCCGGCAGCAGCCCGCCGGCCAGGGTGAACGGGCCGAAGTCGCCGGTCGCGTCGAGCGCGATACTGCGCAGCGGCCGTACGGTCAGCCGGTGGCCGGTCAGCGGGTTCACCGGCCACACCTGCAGCGTGGCGCCCTGGAACCCGGCGTTCTGCGGGAACAGCACGGCCCGGCCCGCCACCCGGACGGCCAGGCCGAACTGGGTGCGTACGCCGGTGGTGGCGGGCGCGCGGCCCAGCAGGAACTGGTACATCGCGGCGAAGCTGCGCGCGGAGGAGGCCACCTCGACGTGGCTCTCGTCGGGGTTGTAGACGTTGGTCGCGCCGGCGATGGTGCCGACCGCGCCCAGCACCGGCGCCGGCGGGGACTGCCACTCGCCCCACAGCGCCAGGGTGGGTACGCCGCCCGGTGGCGCCGCCGCGCTGCGCCCGTCCAGGTTGACGTACCTGGCGACCTTGGCCGCCTGCACCGGGTCGGCCAGGAACGCGTGGCTGACCGTGGTGCCGCGCGAGTGCCCGACCAGGTACACCTGCCGGGCGCCGGTCATCGCCAGCACCCGGTCGAGGTACGGCCCGAGGTCCGCGATGGCCGCGGTGTTGCTGGGCACGCTGGTGTCGTACTCGTAGGCGAACAGCAGCGACTGCGGGTAGCCGTTGCTGGTGAAGCGCTGGAACTGCGTCTCGAACTGGGCCGCCGAGCCGGAGTTGCCGTGTACGAAGACCACCGGCAGCAGGCCGGCGGTCCCTGGCGCCGCCGGTGCCGGTGCCGCCTGCGCGCTGCCGCTGACCAGGCCGAGCCCGAGCCCGGCCGCGGCGAGCAGCACCGCCGCACGCCGTAACGATCGTGGTGTACCCACCGAATCCTCCTGTGCCGCAGGGGAGTCCCGTCCACCTGGACGCTACCGATCCCGGCCACCGCGCACGGGTGAGCGCGGATCCGGAACATCACCGGTCTTGCCCTGTCCGGATGGCCGCGCCCCGGTGCTCTGGTCCGAGTCAGCCAGGAGTCCATCCGCGAAGGGGATGCGATGCACATCGTCATGGTCGAGTGCAACCCGAACGGCATTGCCGGCATCGCGAACGCACTCGCCGCCGGGCACGAGGCAACGTTGATCACCGCGGACCCGGACTTCTACCTGGCCGCCTCCCCGATCGCACCGCAGGTGTACGCGCACCCGCGTTGCCAGGTGATCCGCAGCCCAGAGTCGTTCTCGATCGAGGTGCTGGAAGGGCTGGTACGGCAGGTGCACGCGGCGCGGCCGGTGCACGGGATCACCACCTACAGCGAATACCACACCGTGCACGCGGCGACCGTGGCGGCATCGCTCGGGCTGCCGGGCATGAGCGTGACCGGCGCGCTGAACGCCCGGCACAAGCACCGCACCCGGCTGGCGCTGGCCGGCGTCGAGGGCGTGCGGCAGCCCCGGTTCGCGCACGTACCGGACCCGGCGGGGGTGGCGGCGGCGGTCCGCGAGGTCGGTTTCCCCTGCGTGGTCAAGCCTTCCGACGGCACCGCGAGCCTGCACGTGCTGCAACTGAACGACGAGCGCGACCTGGCCGGCTACCTGGCCGAGCTGGCGGCCGTACGCGACTACGGCCGCGGCGTGGTGCGCATCCCGGACATCCTGGTGGAGGAGTTCGTCACCGGCGAACTGGTCTCGGTGGAGTCCTTCGTCCGCGGCGAGGAGGTGGTGAACCTCGGCGTCACCGACCGTACCCTCAGCGGTTTCCCGTACTTCGTGGAGATGGGCGCGACCTACTTCCGCGGCCATCCCCTGGAGGCGGAGCTGTTCGAGATGACCGGGCGGGTGCTGCGCGCGCTCGGCATCGACTCCGGCTTCATCCACACCGAGTTCATCCTGGGCGCCGACGGTCCGGTGCTCTGCGAGGTGAACGGGCGGCTGATCGGCGGCGTGGTGCCGGCGCTGATGAAGATCTCCAGCGGCATCGACCCGTACCTGGAGGTGATCCGGCACGCGCTGGGCGAGGAGCCGGAGCTGCCGTTCCCCGGCGCGGTGACCGCGAGCGGGCGGTGGTTCGGCTCGCCGGTCAGCGGGGTGCTGCGCGGGGTGGACTTCGCCGAGGTGCGGGAGATGGACGGGTTCGTGGAGGCCACCTCGTACAAGGAGCCCGGTACGCCGGTGGTGCGGCTGTCGAAGTCCAACTTCGACTGGCTCGGGCACGTGATCTTCACCGGGGACGGGCGCGACCAGGCGGCGAAGCGGTGCGAGGCGGCGCTGGACGCGATCGGCCTGACGCTCGCGGTGGAGGTCGCGCGATGAGGCTGCGCGCGGTCGCGGTGCCGGGCCTGGACCCGGACCTACGCTACGACATCACCGTGGACGGTGGCGTGTTCGCCGCGATCGAGCCGGTGGCCGATGGGGTGCCCGGTGACGGTGCCGCCGAGCTGTGGCCGGGGTACGTGGAGGCGCACGGCCACCTGGCGCTCGCGCCGAACTTCGACGACTCCGTGGACGACCCGCGGATCGTGGCGTTGCAGTACCTGTACCACGGCGTGACGCACGTGCTCGACCTGTTCGGATTCCCTTTGGTGGCAGCGGACTGGGCGGCCGGTGCGGCGGCCTCGGCGGTGCCGTACCCGCAGTTGCTGCACTGCGGGTACGCCGCCACCTCGCCGCGGGACGCCGCCGGGCGCACCGGGCACGGGGTGGAGTTCCCGGCGCCGGTGTTCATGCTCGGCGCGGCCGGCGACGCGGCGCCGGTGCTGCGCGCCAACCGGGAGCGCGGCGCCAGTTTCCTGAAGCTGATGTTCACCGACGGCACCGAGCAGCCGGACACCGAGGTGCGGTTCTCGAAGCTGTCGGCCACGGTGCTGGCCGATGTCGCCGCGGCGTGCGCGGCGGCCGGGGTGCCGGCGATCCTGGACTGCAACACCCGCGCCGAGGTGCTGCAGGCGTACGCGGCCGGGTTCCGGCTGTTCGCCCACGCCGTACGGGATGTCGAACTGTCCGGTGTGGACTGGGACGGCCTGGCCGGGGCGCGGTTCGTGTCGACGCTGTCGGGCCTGCGGCCGATGGCGATGTCGCGGGGCGGGTTCGAGGCCGAGTACGGGCGGGAGGGGTTCGCGCAGACCCAGGACCCGGCGAACCTGGCGTTCGTGGCCACGGTGACCGAGCCGTTCGGCATCCGGTACGGCGTGCAGGACTCGCGGACGGCCGCGCTGGAGGTGATGCGGCGCAACAGCCTGGCGGCGCTGCGGCGCGGGCAGTTGCTGGTCGGCACCGACTGCGGCAACACCGGCGCGTTCCACGGCTACAGCCTGCTCGGCGAGCTGGACCTACTGAGCGGGTCCATTGTGGACGATGAGCTGCGGCTGGCGCTGCGGCGGGCCGCGACGTACGGCAACCGGGCGCACTTCGACGAGCTGGCCGGGCGTACCGGCGAGCCGGTCGCGGTGGGCGCACCGGCCACGTTCAACCTGCTCGCCCCGGTGAGCAAGGGGGATCCGCTGTCGGACCTTCCACAGTGGACGGTCATCGACGGCGTCGGCGTCGACCGCGCGGCGCTGGCGGCCGAGATCGCGGCGCTGCGGGCGTCGGGCACGAAGGGCAAGGTTTCGCTGTGAGAAGGACTTTGGTCGGGATCAACGCCGGGATCGCGCTGGCGCATGTGGGGAACTTCCTGTATTTCCCGATCCTGGTGGCCACGCTGGGGGAGACCTACAGCGGGTTCTGGGCCGGGTTCGTGATGTTCCTGACCTACGTGGGCCGGCTGTCGGCGACCTTCTGCTACGCCGGGGTGACCGGGCGGCTCGGCAACCGCGGCGCCGTGGTGCTGGGCGTACTCGTCGAGGCCGTGCCGCTGGGCCTGATGGGCCTGGTGCACGGCGTACCGGCGTACGGCGTGCTGGCCTTCGTCATCGGCTTCGGGTCGGGGATCTCCTTTCCCGGGTTGAAGAACATCCTCGCCGGGTTCCCGGAGGACCAGCGGCCCAAGGCGTTCGCCGGGTTCCAGATGGCGTGCCAGCTCGGCGCGCTGGCCGGTGCGCTGGCCGGCGGGTTGTTCCTCGGCGTGCCGCTGCCGGCGCTGTTCGGCGTGGTGTTCGCCCTGTTCCTGGGGTACTGCCTGGCCGCGACGTTCCTGATCCCGGCGGACCGCCCGGCCGTCCCGCGCGCGCCGCTGGTGAGCTTTGGTGTGGTCCGCGGGTTGCAGTTGCGCGGCGCGGGGCGGTATTTCCTGCTGTCCAGCGTCTTCTGGGTGCTCTCGATCAGCTTCCTGGTCGGGATCCCCTTGCACATGAGCCGGTACGTGCCGCAGTGGCCGGCCTCGACGCCGTTCTGGGTGACCGGCGCGGTGCTGCTGGCGATGCAGTTCCCGGCGCTGCGGTTCATGGTGCGGCACCTGCGCCCGGAGCAGGTGATGGCGGTGGCCTTCGGCGCGATGGCCCTGGCGTACCTGGCTTTCGGGGCGGGGCGGACCGCGCCGTGGGTGCTTGCCGGCTGCCTGGTCGTGGTGTTCGGCGACATCCTGTTCACGCCGAGCTTCGACCTGTGGGTGGCGCAGCGGCTGGGCGGGGAGCGGCTGGCCGGCGCGATGGGCGCGATGCACTTCTTCCGCAGCGCCGGCAACATGGTGGGCACGCTGGTGGCCGGGGCGCTGTTCGACCTGTCCCGCACGCTGGGCGTACCAGGGCTGAACTGGTATGTGGTCGCCGCGGTGGCTACTGGCTGTGCTCTGTTGTGCGTCCACAGTGTTCAGAAGGAGGTGTACACGGTCGAGCCGGCCACTCTGCCGGAAGCCGCGTAGGCTATACCGATCCGCGCGGTGCCCCAGACGGGTGGCGAGGTACCGCGCTTGGCGGCATTCGCTGCACGTGCAACTACAGTTGCAGCAGCACGTACCGTCGGCGGGTCGGAGGCGGCTTAGGGCATGGACCGGGATGGGCACGAGGTATCCCGCTGGGCGCGCGAGCGTTTCGGGGCGGCCGCGGGGCAACTGCGCGATGCGGTTGCCGCTGCGCTGGCCGAGGCGCACCGGCGCGCGCTGTCCGCGCACGTCGGCAGCGAGCTGCGGCGCACGACCCGGGCGTACGGGATGCCGATGGCCGACATCCAGCACGACGCCATGGTCGAGTACGCGGGGGCGGTCGACGGTGCCGAGGTGATCCACCCGATCGGCGGGCAGTACCGGCTGGTGCGGGTGCGCGGGGTCGTGCTGTACCCGTGGCGGTACGCCGCGGACGCGACGCCGGTACGCGAGGCGCGGATGGCGCACCCGGTCTCGGATGTGCGGCGGCACCTGCTCGGTGGCGCGCAGCCCGGTAGCGTGCAGCTCAGCCTGGACGAGTTCCTGGAGGGTGGCGGCGACCCGGACGTGCTGACCGCGCTCGCCGAGGCCGGCCAGGTCGTCACCGTCGCGTACGCCTCCAATCCCGGCGCCGGTGTGCTCCGGGCGTACTGGGGGGACGCGGAGCTGGTGGACGGCCAGCGCGGGCTGGTCATGTGGCACTACCTGGAGGAGTTGCCGGCGGCGGCGCCGGTGCCCGAGGCGGGCGACCCACCCGCCACCACGCGGTTCGACGCCGCCGCACTCGAGGAGCCGACGCTGTCCATGCGCCGGCCAGCAGACCTATCCCGGGAGGCCGGTGGCGATGACCAGCGGTGACCGGCGCGCGGACCGGCTGCGGCTGGCGCGCACGGCAGCCTCTGTGCTCAGTACCTTCGACCCGGCGCGGCTGACGCAGGCGCGGCACCTCGCCGGGCTCAGCCGGGCCGCGGTGGCCGAGACCGTGGGCGTACCCGGGGCGACGCTCGGGCAGTGGGAATCCGGCGCCACGGTGCCCCGCCCGGACCAGCTCGAGGAGTTGGCGCTCGCCCTGGACGTACCGGTCCGCTTCTTCGCCGCGGGCCGGCCGCACGCCCGGCTGGACGCCGCGGCCGCGCACTTCCGCAGCCTGCGGGCCACCTCGACGGCCGAACGCAACAAGGCCGCCGCGTACGTGGAGCAGGTGTGGGAGCTGACCTGCGCGCTGGAGCAGCGGGTCCAGCTGCCGCCGGTGGACCTGCCCGGCTTCGCCGCCGGGGAGCTGGCGCGGGACCGGCTGCCGGCCGACCCCGCCGCGGCCGCGCGGGAGCTGCGCCGGCACTGGAACCTGGAGTCCGGGCCGATCCCGCACCTGGTGCGCACGATGGAGAACCGCGGGCTCATCGTCACCCTCACCTCCTTCGCCGGCTCCGCGACCGCCCGGGTGGACGCCTTCTCCACCGCCCGGCTGCCGCGGCCGGTCGTGGTGCTCACCCCGGACCGGGCCAACGACGTGTACCGGCACCGCTTCACCGCCGCGCACGAGCTGGGCCACCTGCTGCTGCACGACAACACCGCGCCCGCCGACCCCGAGCAGGAGCGCGAGGCGGACGTGTTCGCCGCCGAGCTGCTCACCCCGCGCGACCAGATCCGTGCCCACCTGCCTGGCCGCCTGGACCTGAACGCGCTGCGCAAGGTCGGCGCCCGCTGGGGGGTGTCGGTCGACTCGCTGATCTACCGGTGCCGTGACCTCGGGATCGTGTCCGAGGCGGCGTACCGGCGCGGGTACCAGCGGCTGCGGCAGTTGCGCGTCACGGGGCTGTTCCCGGCCGAGCCGGTGGACGGCTACCCCGGCGAGGTGCCGTGCCTGCTGGGCCGTGCCTTCGGGCTGGCCGAGGGCAGCGGGCTGTCGCTGCGGGAGCTGGCCGCGGAGCTGGCCTGGCCGCTGCCGCGGCTGCGGTTGCTGCTCGGCATCGAGGACAGCCGTCCCGAACTCCGCCTGGTCGGGAACGATTGGTAGCACGCTGAACGCATGAAACGTACGCTCTGCGCCCTGCTGCTGTTCCTGGCTGCCTGCAGCTCGGCGCCCGCCCCGGCACCGCCTGCCGCCTCGTCGCCGCCTGCCGCGCGTACCACGACCGCTGCCGCTCCGGTGTGGCCGGCGCCCGCCGATGCCGCTGCCGCCGCGGGCGAGGCGGGCCTGGTGCTGCTGGACACCGAGGGGCAGGTGCTGCACATCCACGCCCACCTCGATGTCTTCGTCAACGGTGCCTTCGTCTCGGTGCCGGCCGAGATCGGCATCGACGTTGCGGCGCAGCGCATCTCGCCGCTGCACACCCACGACGACAGCGGCGTCATCCACGTCGAGTCGCCGGTGATGCGGGACTTCACCCTCGGCCAGTTCTTCGCCGAGTGGCGGCAGTCGCTGCGCGGTTCTGCCGTGTACGTCGGCGGCGCGCCGTACAGCGGTGACCCGGCGGCGCTGGTGTTGCGCGCGCACCAGGAGATCGCGGTGGTGTACGGCCAGCTGCCGGCCGGCGGCGTGCCGAAGGACTACTCCTTCGCCGAAGGGCTCTGAGGATCCGGTGGCAACAGCTCGGCCGGTACGTGCTCGCGCAGCTTCGCGGCAATGCCGGCCGCGCGCTGCCCGGCCTGCTCGATGGTGGCCGTGATCTCCGTACCGGCCAGGCGGCTCGCGGTGGTCGCGCAGCGGGCGGCGAGCAGGCTCGTACGCTCGGCCAGCAGCGCCCAGGCCGGCTCCCGCCACGGCGTCAGGTTGCTCATCAGGTAGTAGATCTCGAACGCGAAACCCGCGGTACGCCCGGGGTGTTCGGGGCCGGCGGGCAGCCGGGCCAGCGCGGTGGCCAGCGGCCGGACGATGTCGGCCATCGCGCCGATCGCGCCGTCGATCAGCGTCTCCAGTTGCGCGTCCGACTCGTCGGTGTGGGTGAAGAAGCGCAGCAGCAGTTGCAGCACCATCTCGTACCCGAAGCCGGCCAGTTCGGCGAGGGCCAGCGCCTGCGGGTCGGTGACCACCGGTTGCTCGTCGTCCCGGTCGTACGGCTGCCGGGTGTAGGTGGGCAGCACCGGCCAGGCGGGCTCGAAGGTCGGGTCGGCCTCGCGCAGCCGGTGGTACTCCTCCCAGATCCGCAGGAAGCGGCCGTAGTGCGCCTGCTGCCAGTCGCCGCGCGCGCCCTCGCCCTGCTCGATGATCTCCTCGACCGCCGCGGTGGCCGACTCCAGCCCGGTGACCGCGATCAGCTGCGGCCAGCGGAACAGCTGCGGCGTCGCCTGCGCCCGCTGCGACCCGACGAACAGCGCCCGCTCGCCGATGCGCGCCGCGAGCCCCCGCAGCCCGTCCTCGATGCCGCGGTACAGGTGGCCGACGGTGGCGTACTCCTGGCCGCGCGGCTGGATCTCGTCCTCGCCGACCGGCAGCCGCGGCGGCGCGACCGGCTCGAACCCCTCGGCGTCCTGCCGCTCCATGCCCTCGGGCCGTTCCAGGTACAGGAAGTGGCGCAGCGCCTGCTCGCCGAACGGCATCAACTCCATCCGTACGCCGCTGGGGAAGTATCCCGAGCGGACCGGGAAGTTGGGCCGGTTGAAGCCGGGCGCCGCGCCGATGGAGGTCATCAGGTTGGCCACCAGCGCCAGGTGCAGCATCTCCTCGACGGCGATGCCGCGCAGCAGCCCGCGCCAGCCGTCCACGGCGGCGGCCTGCTCCGGCGTCAGCCCGTCCGCGGTGCCGTCCTTCAGGCTGAACTCCGCGTAGAGGTACTGGCACATGATCATGTGCTCCAGCTGGGCCGCCTCGGCAAGCAACCACCACAGGTGCTCGCGGTGCGCGACCACGACCCTCGGCTCACTCATGCCGGCATTCTGCGCCACCGCTGATTACCGCGTTACACGGCCCCCCGGCGGTGGCCGGCCTCGCACCCGACAATTGCCGGCCGACCACCCGATCGGGGGTTACTGGCCGCTCGAGTTGCGACCATTGGGAAGCGGTGTTACTGGACCGCGGCCAGGCCGTCGAGTTCGAATCGATCAATGAGCGCGGTGGTCAGCGGGCCGGTCGAGGTCTCCAGGTAGAAATGGTCGCCAGGGAAGACCGCGAGATCGAATCCGCGCGTTGTCCGCCGGTACCAGTCGCGCATCTGCGACGGCGTGCAGGAGCGGTCCTGGGCGCCCGCCACGGCGGTGATCGGGCAATCCAGCGGTGGCCCGTCGACGTACCGGTAATTGCGGACCAGGCGAAGGTCGTTGCGCACCATTGGCAACGTCAACTCGCGCAGTTCCGGGTCCTCCAGCAGGTCCGCGCCGGAGCCGCCGAGGCTGCGCAGGTAGGTCAGCACGGCCTGGTCGCTGTCGCCGTCCGGCCCGTGCACGTGCGGGCTGGTCGGTGCCTGGTGGGCCGAGACGACCAGCCGGGTGGGCGCGGGCAGGCCGGTCGCCGGCAGCCGGCGGGCCACCTCGAAGGCGACCAGCGCGCCCATGCTGTGGCCGAAGAACGCGACCGGGCCGGGCTGCCCGTCGAGCAGCGCGGCGAGCTCCGCGGCGATCGGATCAGCCATCCCGGTAAGGGTTTCGGGGTACTCTTCCGCGAACCGGTCTTGCCGGCCGGGGTACTGTACGGCCAGCACCTCGACCTGCGGCGGCAGCAGCCGCGGCCACCGCCAGAACGCCGACGCCCCGCCGCCGGCGTGCGGGAAGCACACCAGTCGCAGGTCGGCGGCCGGCCGGCGGACCGGCCAGCGCAGCCATCCAGATGTCCCGTTCGCCGCTGCGGTCACGGCCCCTCCTCCCGGCCGCCACCCGGTCCCAGATGTGCGGCGTCGCTGCTTGCCGAATGCTGCGAGGTTAACCGCACGAACAGGCTTCCCGGCAATGCCGGATCCCCTGGGGGTCGGGTCCCATTACCCGCCTGACCAGGGTTTAAACGTTTGTTCGTCATCCCTTTTAGATGACGCGTTCACCCGGTCCGATGACAGCTGTCACTGGTTGCCGCGCGGCAACCTTGGGGAGACTTGGCCCTGGCCGATCCGGGCTGTTGTACAGCACGCGGACTGGTTGGTGATCCCATCCGGTCAGCCGGCGGCCAGCCATTCGGGGGACCCCACTCGGGTATCTCGATTAAGGCCGCCGGCACCGCATCCTGCGTACGACCTAGTCGTTGTCCTGGTACGCCTTTCGACCGGCCGTTATCCGGAGGGGTTGTCGATGACCGCAGTCGTAGACGTGTTGCACCGTTTAGCCGCCAGGCACCAGGTGCCGGGCGCGCAGCTCGCCGTGCACAGCGGTGGGCGGACGGAGAGCGTCGAGTACGGGGAGCTGCAGCACCGCAGCGGGCCGGCAGTGACCGGGGACGCGTGCTTTCCGGTCGGTTCCATCAGCAAGTTGTTCACCGCCACGCTGGCGATGATCCTGGTCGCCGACGGCGACCTGGCCCTGGACGAGCCCGTACGTGACCTCCTCGACCCCGCCGAGCGGGCCCGGATCGCCCCGGACCTGACCCTGCGCCACCTGCTCAGCCACACCGGCGGCCTGCCGTCCGGCCCCGCCCCGGCCGAGGTACGCGCCACCAGCCCGCGCCGGTACCTGCAGGACCACTGCGGTGGTGCCACCCTTGCCCCGCCAGGGGCATTCTTCTCGTACTCCAACCTCGGGTACGTGCTGACCGGCCGGCTGGTCGAAGAGGTCACCGGCATGGGCTGGCAGGAAGCCGTGACGACGATCCTCCTTGCCCCGCTGGGGATCCAGGCCCGCTTCCTGCCCGAGAACGCCGCCGCGGTGGGCGCGCCGCCGCTGGCCACCGGGCATTCGGTGAACCCCGCCTCCGGTCGTACCAGGCCGGTCCGCCAGTCGCTGGTGGCGGCCGAGGCGCCGGCCGGGGCGCTGGCCGTGAGCGCGACCGGCCTGCTGTCGGTGGGGCTGCTGCACCTGGCCCCGGGCCGGCCGCGCCTGCTGCCACCCGCGTACGCCGCGCAGATGCGGGCCGCGGTGCCCGGCGCCGAGCCGTACGGGCTGGCCGACGGCTGGGGCCTCGGGCTCGCGGTGTACCCGGGCGGGGTCGTCGGCCACGACGGCAACGCGTACGGGACCTCCTGCCACCTGCGGGTGGACGCGACCGAGGGCTGGGCGATTTCCCTTACCACGAACGCGAATTCCGGTACGGCCATGTGGCCGGTGCTGCTGGATGAGCTGGCCGCGCTGGGGATCGGCCCCGGATCGCTGCTCGCCGGTGCCGCGCCGCTGCCGACCGGCCCGCGGCCGACCCCGCTGGTGCCCTCGCCGCGGCAGCCCGCGGAGGACACCGCGCTTACCGCCTGCGTCGGGCGGTACCTCAACGGGGACACCGAGTACGTCGTGGTCGACGCGGCCGGCGGCCTGTGGCTGTCGGTGGACGGCGACCCGTACGCCCGGGTGGCGCTGCACCCGGACCTGACCTTCGAACTCCACGACCCGGAGACCGGGCGGCTGGTGCCCGGTGGCCGGTTCCTGCGTGCCGCGACCGGTGCGGTCGAGCGGGTGCAGTTGGGTGGCCGGCTTGCCAGCCGCGACCCGGCGAACACCGCTGCCCGCCAGCTGATCGCCTGAGCCGTATCCCACCGCACACCCTTACCTGGCTTCTTGGCCCCTGCCGGGCTGCCTGCCGCTGTCCCACAAGGCCGGTGGCGTGGCCCCGTACGCCCGAAAGGTACGACGATGGTCCTCCGCGATGCCGCTCCGTCCCGCCCCGACGATGAGTCCACACTGGACAGTGCGCCGCCCGGATCCGGCGCGGCGGCCGCGGCCCGGTACTGGGCGCGGCAGCTCGCGGGTGCCGTGCCGCCGGACCTGCCCGAGCCGCCGGCCGAGGCGGGCCGCTGCTCGGTCGGCGTACCCGCGGAGCTCGCCGCCGGCCTTGCGGCGCTGGCGGTCCGGGCCGGGCTGCGGCTGACCGACGTCGTGGCCGCCGCGGCGTACGTGCTGCTGCGGCGCTACACCGGCAGCGCCGACCTCACGCTGGCCACGACCGTCCGGGCGGCGGGCGGGCCGTGCCGGCTGGCCGCGCTGCGCCCGGCCGTGCCGGCCGAGGCGAGCGTCGGTGAGCTGCTGGACGCGGTGCGGGACGCGGTCATCCAGGCCAGTACGTACTCGGCCGTGCCGCTGGCCCGGGCCGCCGAGCTGGCCGGCGCCGACCCGGACCTGTTCCGGGTGGTCGTCCTGAGCGGCGGGACGCAACCGCCGCCCGCGACCCGGCTGTGGGTACGCCCGCGGCGGACCGGGAGCGGCGGCCTGGCCCTGGATCTCGGCGGGCCCGCGGCGGCACCGCGCGCCGGCCGGCACGGAGCAAAGCGATGAACGAAGCGCGAGCCTCGTCGTCCCACTCGACGCGCCCGATCGTCTGGCAGCGTTCGAGCGACACCCGGTCGAACGGTGCGCCGAGGTCAGCCGCCGCGGCCGCGGCGCGCAAGACGAGCTTGCCGTCGACCACGGCGTCAGCTGCGAACCCGATCCGTCCATCGCGAACGAGCACGCCGTCGCCGACGACGCGATCACGTCGGGCGAGGCGACCGCCGGGGCCGCGCTCGGCGGCTTGCAGACGGTCGTACACGTCACTCGTGATCCACGCGACCGTACGGGCGTCGCCTGCGAGCGCTCGCACCAGCGCGTCGGCATCGGCGGCGCCCGGCAACTCGTCGTCGACGATCAGCGGTTGCTGGCCGAACCGGCTTTCCACCCAGGCGTGGAAGCGCACGCCGCGCTGGGCGGCAATCGCCGGCGGCCGGGGCAGCGGGCGGGCCAGTTCGCGAGCGAACTCGTCCTCGTCCGCGGCGAGCCGCATCAGCTGGGTCGCCGACAGCGACAGGGGCAGCACGACGGTACGCTCCGCGGCGCGGGACTCCTTGAGCTCGGCGAGCAGCACCTCGAGATCGCGATCCCATTCGGCGACCCGTTCTCGATCAACTGGGCCGAGGGCGGCGGCGGTCGCGGACTCGGTAGCCGCAGGGCCTGTGTCGCGGTACTGGCCG
>Ga0081455_10003115_pt1 | contig 19311 bp, 18 predicted proteins | sample TabmetS3T2R1_FD_70207 | JGI IMG/M metagenome (GOLD analysis project Ga0081455, IMG submission 70207) | Tabebuia heterophylla rhizosphere microbial communities from the University of Puerto Rico - S3T2R1 | ecosystem: Host-associated > Plants > Roots > Rhizosphere ... | reverse complement strand
AGCACCGACGCCCGCATGGTTTTGACCAGTTCATAAGGCGCCTCGTAATCTTCGACCGTGCCGGCGTTGATCTGATGGGTGCGCAGTTCCGGGACGAGCACGGTGCAACCCAGGTCTTCGAGCAATCGCCGCATCGTGATCAGGTCGCGCACGTAAGGCACGTTGCGCAGCGTCACCGTTTCGGATGTGAGCAATGCCGCGGCCAGACAAGGCAGGGCCGAATTCTTCGCGCCGCTGATCGTGACGCCGCCTTTCAACTTTTTTCCGCCGATGATTCGAAATTTATCCATGCGTTCTAATTGTCAGTCGAAATGCCATTAGGGAGGCGATGAGGGAAGCCAATTTGCCAATTTACAACAAGCGCCAAATAATTGACAGCCCTTGAGAACTCGGCGATACTTAGCGCACCGCTCAATGACGCCGGGAAAACTCTTTTGATGGAAGGCGTCGTTCGTCCGGCTCCTCCTGCCTCCCCCCGGTTTTCATAACCCTATCACGACTTTATCTATATGTGCGGAATCTTCGGTATTGTCACGACAAAACCGCGGTCCGAATTGGCTGAGCCTGTTAACCGCGCTCTCAACGCCTTGGCGCATCGCGGGCCAGACGACCACGGCGTCGAATTCATTAGCGACGAGCGCGACGGGTTGACCGTGGCCTTCGCGCATCAGCGCCTATCCGTCATCGACCCTTCGCCGGCCGGACACCAGCCGATGCGCGACGAGGCGACCGGCGACTGGATCACCTATAACGGCGACGTCTTCAATTTCCGCGACCTTCGTCGGGAGCTTGTCGCGCGCGGTTTGAGATTTCGGTCCGAGAGCGACACCGAGGTTTTGTTGAAGGGCTTCGGCGCGCGAGGCCGCGACGCGATTGCGGATTGGCGGGGGACGTTCTCATTCGGATTCTGGGACGCCCGGCGGCGTTCGCTCACGCTGGTGCGCGATCGCCTCGGGATCAAGCCCCTCTACTATTACCACGACGGCGACACGTTCATCTTCGCGTCTGAGGTCCGCGCGCTGCTCGCCACGGGGCTGACAAGTCGTAAAATTGCGCCGCCCGCCCTGGACAGTTATCTCGCATGGGGAGGGGTAGAGCAGCCGCTGACGATCATCGAGAACGTCTATGCCGTCCTGCCAGGACACATTCTGGAGTTTAAGGACGGGCGCGCCCAATCCGAAGCCTATTGGGAATTGCGCGCCGATAAACAAAACAAAGTTCGAGACGAACGCGAATTGATCGAAGAAATGGGCGCATTGCTAACCGACTCCGTCAAGTCGCATCTGGTCTCGGACGTTCCGGTGGGCGTTTTTCTGAGCGGGATCGATTCGGGCTCGGTAATGGCGCTGGCGAGCCGGGGCGTCAAAAGTCCGATCAAGTCATTCTCGGTCTGCTTCAAGGGCCGGGAGTTCGGAGAGGAAAATTGCGCTGAAAAGCTCGCGCGCAGGTACGGCGCCGAGCATTATTCGGCCCTGGTCACGGAGGATGAAATCCTTTCCATCTTGCCCGGGGCCTTACGCGCTATGGATCAGCCTTCGATAGAGGGCCTCAGCACTTTCGTCGTCTCTCAGGCGGCGGCGGCCGCGGGGATGAAAGTCGCGTTATCGGGGTTGGGCGGCGACGAAGTGTTCGCGGGCCATGACTTCTTCCGCTCCATCGCGCGCGAAGAACAGATGCGAAATCGGGTGAAGGCCGCGGCGCCGAGATTGCGCAAGGCCGCCGCATCGGCCCTCGGGGCGTTGTCCTCGATCGATCGCGCCGCCAGGTTGAGCGCGCTGCTCCGCGGCGAGCAGCTCAATGAACATTCCGTGAAATCGAGGCGCCATCTCTTCACCCCCGGGCAGCGACGGGCTTTGATGCTCGCGACCGGAGGCGCGTCGTCGGCGGTCGAGGATTGGAATGAACGCCAAATGTCCAACTGCGCGAGCGCCGACCCGATCAATCAGGCCTCGGCGCTGGAACTGGGCGGCTATCTGGGGAACGGCTTGTTGCGCGACACCGACTCGATGAGCATGGCGCACGGCCTCGAGGTCCGCGCCCCCCTGATCGATCACAAGGTCGTCGAAAAGATGCTCACCGTGCCGGGGCGGTTGAAATTGCGACGAAATGAACCGAAATGGATGCTGGTGGACGCCGTGGGCGACCTGCCGCGAGAGGTCGCCCGCCGCCCGAAGCTGGGGTTCGAACTGCCTTTTAAGAACTGGCTGGCCGGCGCGCTGCGCGAGCGGATCGAAAGCTCGCTGTGGTCGCCGCAACTGACGAAGCTCCTAAGCATCACCGCGATGCAAGAAGTGTGGAGCGACTTCCTGAGAGGCCGCGCAAGTTGGTCGCGCGTCTGGAGCTTTTATGTCCTGGGGGAATGGGCGGGGATGAATTTGTAATGAATGTTTTCAGCCACGAATGAACACGAATGAGCACGAATCCTCTTTCTGATATTGATTAGCCGTTTGGCCGCCATTCTCTTGCCGCTATTCGTGAGGATTCGTGTTCATTCGTGGCTGAAATTCTTTCTCCTGAGTTCTATAGCTCTCACTGCTGAAGCGGGATGAAGCTTTCATCGTCCTGGTGTTGGCGTTCCCAGGTCAGGAAGTCGTAATAGCCGCAGCGCTTCTCTTCGGGGAAGGCGCGGCAGGTTTCGGGGCGATGCTCGTAGACGGTGCAGTTCCGCTTAGTCGGGTGTAGAAACTGGCATCTGCTTTTGAAGACGTGATCCTTGTGGTGTCGCAGCACGCGGTGGCCGTAGCTCTTGATGAACTTGGTGAATTTCTTCTCGGCCTCTTCGTAACTCAGCTCGAAGCGCTTCGCCAATCGGGCTATGTCGCGCTTAGTGACCAGTATCCAATCGTATGTGCAACAGTAAGCCGGACATTTAGTACAGTCGTAACTGAGGACGGTTTTTACGGCGTTGCCGTTGGCTCGGGGCGCGTTGATAACGGGTAATTCCTTTTTAGCCATATTTTATTGCGGCGGCTTTTGCGGCGTCGCCGGCGTAATGTCATCGCCAAGTTTGACGTCGGTCTCGAACTTGCGATAGAACTTGAAGTGAATCAGGTTGCGAAAATAGCGTTTCTGGCGGCGGTCGGCGATGATGAATTCGGCGCGCGTCGGCAGAAGGAAATCCACGTCCAACCCGCGCAGTTTGATGATGTCGTAATCTACAGAGCTTTCGGAATGAGTGACCGGATTGCTCTTGGGCAGATTATCGAGCGCCTGATCGATCCGCAGAACCTTCTTCGTTTCGACATCGATCCAGACCGTGCCGCTGTAGCCGACGATCAACGGATCGGCGCCCTCGGCCTTGAGGACCAGCTTTGACGACTCCTTCGACACGACGAAGTCATAGATCAGCGTCTGGCGATTGCCCAGTCGCTCTTTGCCGGCGGGCGTGAAGACCGTCTTCGATTCGATGTCGAAGAGCGAGGCCAGCCCTGAGGCGAAATCGCCCGTCGAATACGCCCCTTTGACGTCATCGAGCGGGCGGGTGACGGGCCGTCCGACGCTGTTGATCGGCTTGTACGATTCGCGCTTGCGGTTGTAAGTCAACTCATAAACCAGCGTGTCGGCCTTCTCCCACGCCCCGCTGCCCTCATAATCGAAGTAGCGCTGAATGTCCTGCTGACAGATGAAGTCGGGCAGTTCATCCAGGTAATCGCGCACTACTTTGCGGGTCTCTTCGATGAACGGGTCGGTTGTTTGAGGGCCGGTGATGACGACTTTGCCCGCCGAGGCCGAGAGTTTATCAGCCGCGCGTTTGACGGCGTTGATCAGATTCTGGTGGGCTCCATTTGCCCTGAGCCGGCTGACGGCGTCCGAGGTCGGGTCGAAGGCGATCCCGAATCGCTCTATGCGCGCGGCCAGATCGGCCTCTGTCATATCTCGTCCGACTTCGCGGCGGAGCAGGATGTTCAACGCCTGCAAGGTCAAAGGCTCATTCGCGGCCTGATTTCCGCTCTGACCTTTAGCCGGGACCAAAAGCGCCGAACAGATAAACATCGCTACAATCACGGCGGAGCTTTTTCTCATCTTTCCCTCCTGCGGAAATCCTGGGATCATCATGAATAGGACTTATAGGACCTATGGGACTTATGGGACTCATAAGTTTTATTAAGTCCCATAGGTCCCATAGGTCCTATAGGTCCTGTTCATAACGCCGTTCATTGTGGGCCATTGCGGGACGATTTTCCAGCGGCGGGGGCGTGTTGTAGAATCCCTGCCGATCATTTTGCCGCGATGCTCCACAGCGCGCAGGCCGCCTTGATCAGCGCCCGAACAGGCGTCGAACGACAACCGCCCCGCTGAAATTACGGCACAAGGAGCTATTGATGACTAAACAGATAAAACGTCTCTCCCTCGCGCTTTTTCTGATCAGTTCTGTTTTTCTCACAGGGTCAATCGCGCAGACTGCGCGAGACAACGATTATAATCGCATGGTCCAGATGACCGGCCCGTTCGGCGGCGACGTGACCGCGATGGCCATAGACCGGCGCAGCGCCGACCGGATCTGGATCGGCGCGAGCGACGGCCAGATCTTCCGCTCGACCGACGGAGGGAAGAGGTGGACGGGGATTCGCCCCGGCGTCAAAGCCCCGGGTTCCGCCGTCACGGTCATTCTTCTCGACAGCGAAACGCCCGGAGTCATTTACGTCGGCATGAAACCGCTGCTCGATTTGAACGAAGAGACGAACGGCGGCGGTGTCTTCGTCAGCGAGGACGACGGCCAGAGCTGGAGCTTGTTCGAAGGCATGCGCGGGCGTTCGGTGCGCGCCATGTCGCAATCGGCGAAGGACCCGAACGCGATAGCCGTCGCCGCGCGCGACGGCGTTTATTACACCACTGACCGCGGCAAGACGTGGAAGCGCATCACCCCGGAGAATGACCCAGAATTGAAAGGCTTTCACTCCGTGGCGATCGATCCGCGCGACGCGAACGTCATTTACGTGGGCACGCATCACCTGCCCTGGAAGACGACCGACGCGGGAAAGACCTGGAAGCGGGCCGCGTCGAAAGAGAGGGGGATGATCGACGATTCTGACATCTTCGCCATTCACATCGACCAATCGAACCCCGACACCGTGCTGATGAGCGCTTGCAGCGGCATCTACCGCTCGCGCGACGCCTCCGAGACGTGGACGAAGCTCCAAGGCATTCCCTACACCAGCCGTCGCACGCACGTCATCTATCAACACCCGACGAGGCCGCAGGTGATCTTCGCGGGAACGACCGAAGGCCTGTGGGTCTCCACCGACGGAGGCAAGCAGGATAGTTGGCGGCGAATGACTTCCGCGCGAACGGTCATCAACGCCGTCGCCGTTCATCCCGACCGCCCCGACCGCGTCTTCCTCGGCGTCGATGACCTCGGAGTGTTGATCAGCGTTAACGGCGGCGAAACTTATGAGGTCAGCAACGCCGGCTTCATCAACCGCCAGGTTCGCGCCGTGGCTGCGGACAAGGCGGAGCGCGGGCGGATTTACGCCGGAGTGATCTTCGACAGGACGAACGGTGGGTTGTTTATCAGCGAGGACGGCGGCTCCGCCTGGCGCCAATCGACGAACGGCATGGGCGCGCGTGACGTCTATTCGCTCTATCAATCGGAATCCAACCCGGCGACGATCTACGCCGGAACCAACAACGGATTGTTCCGCTCCGACGACCGGGGGCGCAACTGGGCGCAGGTGAAAAAAGCGCAGGTCAAAGCCGTGGCGAAGTCTCGAAAGACGTCCAAACCTGAAAGGGACACTCTCGTCGATCTGCAAAATCAGGTCTTCGCGATATTGTCCTTCACGCCGATCGTCTCCGCGCCCAATAGCGGCAAAGGAGATTCGCAGCCGGCGCCGGCGCAGTCAGCCACATCGAGCTGGATGGTCGCTTCGACGTGGAACGGACTGTTCATCACGGAGGACGAAAAGAAGGGTTGGAGAGAGATCAAATTCGCCAAAGCGATCAACAGAACCGGCGGCAATACGGCGGCGCAAATCAAGGTCACTGCGGTTGTGACGAACCCGAAATTGCCGGGCGCGATCTTCGTCGGGACGGACGAAGGCTTGTTCGTTTCGCGGGACAACGGCGTGAACTTCCAACAACTGGCGATGCCCGAAGCGGCGCGCCGAGTCCGCGTCGTCATCTGCGACCCGCGCGTCACAGAAACGATTTACGTTGGCGCCGCGGCCGGATTTTTCCGCTCGACGGACGGCGGGCGCTCCTGGGAGAGCCGCGGCGGAGGGATGCCGCAGGGCGGCAATATCGGCGCAATCGTCGTCGGCGCCTCCAACCCGGATGAACTTTACGTGAGCGACGAGTCTCGCGGCGTGTTGTACCATTCCAAAGATCGTGGGACGAATTGGGAGAAAGTCGACATCAGCCAGGCGCCGAGTCTGAAGTTGTGGTCGCTCGCGTCCGACCCGTTCGACGCGAATAGAATCTACGCCGGATCGTTTTCAGGCGGGGTGTATGTGATGAGCCGCAACTGAGAAAGTCGAATCGAATTGGGCGCTTGTAGTTACTTGTTTGCATGTTGTGTGAAGCGGCCTAACGACAAGCTCACCCGCCGGAAGCGTAGCGACTGAGGTGAGGAACGAGCGGAAGGAGCGAAGCTGTAGGCGGTCGGGCGCAGCGCCTTGTTATCTCGCCCGTTTGGTTACTTTGGCCTACCTTCGTAAAAGTCTTTGACTGGAATGATGTAATCGCGAAGATGAATGCCGTCAGGGTATAACAACACTACCTGAGACTTTGGCAGTACTTCGTCATGAAGCCAAAACTGCATTAAACCGATCTTGCCGCTATAAGGCTTTGCCATTTCTATTGGCGCCAAAACAAGGGTTTTATCACCCTCTTTTACACTAAGATATGCGCCTTGAACTTTATTTATTCTCGGCCCCTTGTCTGCGTCAAAAATGATTTGGACTCCAACCTCTCCCGTTCTACTGGTTTTTCCACCGCTTGTTATGGTGTTGTCAACAAATCTGCATTCAAAATCGAACCCTTTTGCAAGCATTGTTTGTGGAGTAAGTAGGTTCCAAGGTACTTCTGGCTTGTCGTTCTTTTGGCGACCCGTGCGACCAGATCGTGCGTTCGCGGCAGACAAGCAAGTTATGACTAAAAGCAAAATGACTACAACGGCATTTTGGTGTGATTTAAGTCGCATTGGAACTCCAAAACTATTAATCGCGCTGCACTGAGGTATCGCTTCCTGCTAAGCTGCGCGCAAGCGAGATAACAAGAATTCTGCCGCTGACAAGCCCTCCCAAATTTTCAGTTCTTCATCGTCGCCTTCTGTTGTTCAATCGCTTTCTTCACCTTATCTAGTCTCTGCCGAACTTGCTCGGCGTCGACGGCGTCGGGGGCTTCTTTCAAATAGGCCTCTAATTGCTCGGCGGCCTTATCGAGTCTCTGCCGGCGCAGGTTCAGGTTGAACAGGTATAGTCGAACATAGGCGAACTCGCGCTTGCCCAATTCCAGCGCGCGAGTCAGTTCTTTTTCCGCGCGGTCGTAATCGGGAGGTAGCTTCGACATGAGGGCTTCACCCAGCTTGAGATGCGACACCGGGTAGGAGTCGTCAGCGCTGACGCCGTTTTCGAGCTCGACAATGGCTTCGTCGTAGCGCTCCCGCTCGACCAAGAGGATTCCCAGGTTGATGTGCGGGAGGGCGTATTTCGGGTTGATGGAGATAGCTTTCTCGAACGAGGCCTGGGCTTCGGCCGATTTCTTCAGGACGGCCAGTTGCTCGCCCAATTTATTGATTGCGGCCAGGTATTCGGGAAATATCCTGACCGCGGCCTGAAACAGCGCGACCGCTTCCTCGGGCTTGTTTTCGCGGGCGCGTTTCAATCCGTTCTCGTAATTCTTCTTCGCTTCTTTCGGCGGCTGTTGGAGGTCGGCGACCGAAACTATTTTCTCTTTGGATTTGACGGTTACGCCTTCGCCTTTTTCCTTCAGATAGATCTGCACCGTGAACGTGCGTGCGAAATTGCCCTGAACATCAATAGTCTCCTGGGCCGTTTCGTAAACGCGCCCGTCAGACGGCGCCACGATTTTATACGTTCCGTTCGGCAGCGAGCGGAATTCGAAATTTCCTACTGAATCGGAGAATACCTCGTTGACGATTCCGCCTGTGTTGAGTTCCAACACTACGCGAAGACGCTGTTCAGGCGGACTGCCGGAGGGCATGAAAATTTTGCCGCGAATGGTGTGCGAAGCGCCGCGCCCTGGATTGTTGGGATTGTTCGCCCCCGCCTGCGCAAGCGACTGCGCGGCGCATGCCGAGAGAGCAATGAACAGAGAAAGGGCCTGTGGGAAAGCTCCGTAGAGAAAAGTGGCGCGCCTTGCCATAACTCGCCTCCTGGTAGTAACGGGGAAGTTGAGAGAGACGGTCAGGGAGAAGATCATTTTTAATTTTCCGTATTACATTTGTCATTTGCCATTTGTCATTGATGAGATCAACTCCGGCAATGACAAATGACAAATGACAAATGTAATACGGAAAATTGAATGGTCAGCTTTCCGCAGCAGCTTCAGCGGCCATGCTGGCGCTTTCGGCTTCGGCGACGTCGTCGTCGTCATCGTCGTCATCAAAGCCGTCGACTTCAAAACCGTCGCCTTCCGCCTGGGCGTTGATCAACTCTTTGAGTTCCTTGCCCGGCTTGAAATAGGGGACGCGTTTGGCCGGGATGTCGACCGGAGCCCCTGTTTTGGGGTTGCGGCCCCTCCTGGCGTCGCGCTGGCGCACCCGGAAGCTGCCGAAGCCGCGCAGCTCGATCTTCTCTCCGCGATTGAGCGCCTGGATAATATTTTTAAAGACCTCTTCGACGATCACCTCCGAGTCTTTTTTGGTCAACTCGGCTGCGCGCGCCACTTCTTCCACCAATTCTGCTTTAGTCATCGCTCCTCCGTTTGACGGTGAGTAGGATCAAACAGCTCGAGAACAACAGATCACTTCCATTGATATTTAAACTTGACCGAACTGTCGATTTGCATCAACTGGTTCGGCAGTTGACTTGGGGAGATTTCTTTGATTTTAGTCGCCCCGAGCAGCAGGTCGAGTAACGATAATCCCTCTTTCTGCTTCGGCGGCGTAACGACCTGCGGCTCGCCTTTGATTTGGGCCAGTTTAGCCGTCGCCTTGACCACGTCCTCGTAATTGCCGATCTCGTCGACCAGACCGTTTTTCTTCGCCGTTTCGCCGGTGTAGACGCGCCCGTCGGCGAGCTTGACCACCAGCTCTCTGGTCAATTGGGCGCCCGCCTCTCCCTTGCCCTGCCGGCCTTCGGTCACGGCGGTGACGAACTGATTGTAGAGTTCGTCGATCATTCCCTGAAAATATTTCTTATCGGCCTCGGTCAACTCGCGCGTCGGCGAGCCTGTGTCTTTGAACTCGCCGCTTTTGAACACGACGGGCTTCAGCTTAGCCCACTCGGCCAGACCTTTGTAATTAAACCACTCGGCGATCACGCCGATGCTCCCCGTGACGGTGCCCGGGTTGGCGAAGATTTTGTCGGCGGGGCAGGCGATGTAATAGCCGCCGGACGCCGCCACGCTGGCCATTGAAACAACTACCTTCTTCTTCTTCTCCTCCCTGACGCGTTTGACCTCGCGGTAGATCTCCTGTGAGGCCGAAACTCCGCCGCCAGGGCTGTCGATGCGAAGGATGATGGCTTTGACGCGTAAATCGTCGCCGTACTGCTTCAGATGGCGGTTGACGGTTTTCGCCATATCGTCATCGATCACGCCTTCGACCGGGACCATGGCGATGCGGTCGCCGCCGGCGGAAAAACCCCCGCCGTCCGTCATCACCGCCATGATCGCAAAGAGGCTGACGACGAACAGACCGCAGAGGATTGCGCCGATGACCAAAATCCACGCGAGAGAGCTTCTTTTCATATTTTCATAACAGACAACCGATTTTGGGAGCGACCGGCAAGATCAGCGTTTCAAGATGAACAGAAAACCATCCACGAAGCCACACTAAGAAGCACGAATGAAAGAGAAATCTTCGTGCTTCTTAGTGTGGCTTCGTGGATGGGTTTATTTAACTCTTCGATTCTTCGCCGCCGGAGCCTGTGGCGCCGGTGTTGAAATCGGCGACCTCGAAGAGTCTGGCCATGCCGGAATCGCCTGAAGTGTAGTTGCGCACGTCAAGGATTGGCTCGTCCTTGCCGACGGCGCGCGCCGACAGCCCGATCTTGCGCGCCTCGCGATCCATCTTCAAGATTTTGAATTGTAGAGTCTGCCCCTGCTTCACCGCGTCTTCCGGCTTGTCGACGTGATTTTCGGACAATTCGGAGACGTGGCACAGACCTTCAATGCCGTCTTCGAGTTCCACGAACGCGCCGAAATTGGCGAAGCGTGTGACCTTGCCGGTAACCACGTCGCCGAGGCGGTGCGCGTCGAAGAACTTGTCCCAGGCGTTCGGCTCGAGGTCTTTGATCGAGAGCGAAAGGCGGCGATTGTCGACGTCGATCGCGGTGATGATCGCTTCGACCTCCTGATTCTTCTTGAGCGCCTCCGACGGGTGTTTGATGCGCTTGGTCCAGGAGATGTCGGAGACGTGGACGAGGCCGTCGATGCCGTCTTCAATCTCGATGAACGCGCCGAAGTCGGTCAGGTTGCGGACGCGGCCTTTGACCCTGGTCCCGACGCCGTAGCGCTCGGGCAGCGTCTCCCATGGATTAGGCTCTATCTGCTTAATGCCGAGGCTGATGCGACGGTTGTTCGAATCGACTTCGAGCACCTGCGCCTCGACCTCCTGTCCGACCGAAAGGAGCTTGGACGGATGTTTGACGCGCTTCGACCAAGTCATCTCGGAGACGTGCACGAGGCCTTCGACGCCCGGCTCGATCTCGATGAACGCGCCGTAATCGGTGATCGAGACCACCTTGCCTTTGACGCGCGAGCCTATCGGGAAGCGCTCGACCGTCGTCGCCCACGGGTCGGGGATCAACTGCTTGTAGCCCAGGCTGACGCGCTCTTTGTCGCGGTCGAACTTGAGCACCTTGACCTGAATGTTCTCGCCGACCTTGAAGAGTTCGTTCGGGTTCTGGATGCGGCCCCAGGACATGTCTGTTATGTGGAGCAGGCCGTCCAGGCCGCCGAGGTCGATGAACGCGCCGTATTCGGTGATGTTCTTGACCTGGCCCTCGACGATGATGCCCTCTTCGAGGTTCTTGAGCGTCTCGCTCTTCTTGCCGTTGATCATCTCCTCTAGGACGATCTTGCGCGAGAGAACGATGTTGCCGCGTTTCTTGTTAACCTTAAGGACCCGGACTTCGATTTCCTTGTTCCTGAAGCTGTCGAGGTTGCGGACCGGGCGAACGTCGACCTGGCTGCCGGGCAAGAACGCCTGAATGCCCCCGACGTCGACGCGGAGGCCGCCTTTTATCCGGTCCGTCACGCGCGCGATGATGTTTGTGCCCTGCTTGTACGCCTGCTCGATCTGCTCCCACGACTGCATGCGCACGGCGTCGGCGCGAGAAAGCTCCACATAGCCTTCGGAGTTTTCGAGCTGTTTGACGTAGACGTCGACCTCGTCGCCCGGGTTGATCGTAATCTGCTCGCCGTCCTTGAACTCGCCGATCGCGACGATGCCCTCCGATTTGAAACCGACGTCGATGATGACGTTCTGGTCGGAGATCTTGACGACGCGGCCTTTGACGACCTCGCCCTCGCTGATCTCGCTGCGGTGCGATTGTTCGTGCTCGGCGAGAATCTTTCCGAAATCCTCCATGCTGAACTCGCCGTCGGCGTCGGAGGCGTCGGTGGAAGACTCGACTGAAGGTTCGAGAACTGCGGCGGCGGCGGCGGATTCCGGGGCGGTTTCGCCGGACGCCGGTTGTGCGCCTTCGGCGTAGGCTCCGCCCGCGATTTTATTCGCTTCCTGGGCTTCGCCCGCGCCGACGGCGGGTTGAATAGGATTGCTGGTTGACATTGAAATTGGACTTCCTCCTGGGAAAACTACACGAGAAGCGCTAGCGACTCGGCCATCCGCGATCTTTGTAGAATGAAAGAGCGCAGATTGAAAGAGTATGAATGATAAACCTTCAGCGCTGATTTGCCAAACGGAGGGATTACGGATTGCAGATTGCGGATTGGAAGTTACTTTTTGAATGATAAATTTTCAAACTCGCCAGGCGCGATTTGGCGCCGGCGGTGGGCGCCGCGCGCGGTATTTTGGGGCGCAATTGCAAAGATCAATCCGCAATCCCAGAATCCCAATCCGCGACTAAATAATTCGCAATCTCCCGGAGTCTTTCGACGACGCTTTGAATCATCCAGTCGGGAGTTGAGGCGCCGGCGCTGAGCCCGACGCGCCGGACGCCACGCAAATCTTCGGGATTGATCTCATCAGCCGTTTCGATCAGCGTCGCGCGCGGGCATTTCTCGCGCGCCGTTTCGACCAGTTTGTTGCTGTTGGCGCTGTGCCGCCCGCCGATGACGTAAAGCATCTCGACCTCGGCCGAAAGGCCGCGGATCGCCTTCTGATTCTCCTCCGTCGCGTCGCAGATGGTTTCGCAAACCTTCAAATCGCGCGTCTTCTCGCGCAGCGCTTCGATGATGGCATGGTACTTTTTCGGACTGATCGTCGTCTGGGCGATCGTTCCGACGCGTTCCAGCGCCGGCAAGCCCCGGACGTCCTCGACCGTCTTGACGACGTAAGCCTCGTCATCGATGTGGCCGAGGATGCCCCGGATTTCCGGATGATTTCTGTCGCCGGCGATGACGACGGCGTAACCCGCCTCGCGCAGTTCGACGGCTTTGCGCTGCGAGTAATGCACGTAAGGGCAAGTGCCGTCCATGACCTTCAACCCGCGCGATTTCAATGACTGCATGGCTTGCGGCGTGACGCCGTGCGCGCGGATGATGACCGTACTGTCGTCAGGGATGGCGTTTTCATCGGTCACCTTGACGCCGTCCTTCTCAAGACGCTCGATCTCCTGCGCGTTGTGAATCAACGGGCCCAGGGTCACGACCTGCTGGCCGTCGGCCTTCTCGATCGCGCGATAGGCCATGTCGACGGCCCGTTTGACCCCCATGCAAAATCCCAGGCTCTCAGCCAATACGATTTCCATTGCGGATTGCGGATTGCTTGAAGGTGAAGTGAGCGCCGCAATACCGGCGCTGTCAGATTTTGTATTGTCTTCCGGCATGCTCAAATTTTAAGTCTTGAGTGCGCTAAAAAGAAAGTTCTGTTGCGGGAAGGTCCAACTTACGGGGATTTGGCGCCTTCAACCTTGACAAAACCGGCGCAAGGATACCATCAAATCCGCAATCCGCAATCCTCGACCTTCATCTCTTCGAGGCGGCCTTGAAAAATCGTTTGACCTCGGCCTCGCTCAGAAGGCGGAATTCGCCCGGCTTCAATCTTTCTTTCTTCAAGAACCCGATCCCCACACGGCGGAGCTTGATCACTGAATGGCCGATGTGATCGAACATCTTTCTGATCTGTTGATTTCGGCCCTCGTAGAGCGTGACCCTGTACCATGCGTTCGTGGAACTCTCTTCCGTCAGGCGTATCGCCGCCGGCGCGGTTCGTTTGCCGTCTATGGTCACGCCGCGTTCGATCATCGCTATTTGATACTGGCTCGGCTTTCCCTTCACCTTGACTTCGTAAACCTTCGCCGCCCGCTTCGAGCCGGCGATCAGGTTGGTGAAATCGCCGTCGTTGGTGAGCAGCAGCAATCCTTCGGTGTTAAAGTCCAGCCGCCCGACCGGATGCACCTTGTCGCGGTAGGGCCCAAGCAAATCGATCACCAGCGGGCGGTTTTTAGGGTCGGACCTGCTGGTCAACACGCCCAGCGGTTTGTTGAGCAGGATATAAATCTTCTCCTGATGTTTGAGCTTCGGATTGATCAGACGTCCGCGCACCTTGACATGATCACGCTCGGGATCGGCCTTCGCGCCGAGTTCCATCACAAGGCGCCCGTTGACCGTGACCTCTCCGGCGACGATCAGCTCTTCGGCCTTGCGCCGTGAAGCGACTCCCGCCGCCGCAATGATCTTTTGTAATCGCTCTTCCGCCATTTCTACAAGGATACCTTTTCCATTTGTCATTTGTCATTTGTCATTTGTCATTTGAGATTTGACGTTGATCATCGTCTCAGGCGCCTCTTACATCTTCAATAGATCAACTCATTACCGCTTAAATCTTATGCGCTCCCTCAAACCTCATCCGACACAACGGGTAAGTTGATCGAAGGCTCTCGGGCGCCGCGGCGGGCCGTCATAAAGTTTATGACTTCGCGACGTCGGTTCGCCCTTCCCATTTCACTCGCTGAAATCGCCAACTCCTTGTTTACAACGCGGATTCGGCGACTTTCGCCAGTCGCTACTCTCCCGGCACGCCGGTTGCCCAATGCATTGCGCGCCGCGACGCGGCCAATAATCAAAGTGAGCGATGAATGATCAATTTCTGTCCGCGATACGTCGAGCCCCGCATCATCATCCGCCGCGTGCCGAGAGGGACGCGCGGGACGCTGGTGACCGCGCGTTTGATCGCGCAATTGGTGCGCGACGGCGCGAAAGATTTTTACGTGCGGCAGAAGGCGATAGAGATTTTCCGGGCTTACGAGGCTCGCCCCAAGGATCGCTTCGGCGAAGTATGCGCCCTCTTCGATTGGGTGCGGCGCAACATTCGCTACACGCGCGACATTTTCCAGGTCGAGTTGTTGCACACGGCCCGACGGATGCTCGATCTGAAGGCGGGCGATTGCGACGATATGACGATTTTGCTCGGCGCCATGTTGATGTCTACAGGGCATCCGGTGCGGCTGGCGCTGGTCGGGTTCCGGCCCAACAAGCCGCACGTATACAGCCACATCTATCCTGAAGTTAATGTGCGCGGACGGTGGGTCCCCGTTGATGCGACGGTCGATCATCCCATTGGTTGGGCGCCGCCGGCGTTGTGGAAACGGATTTGTGAAATTGAAAAGGAAAACACCAAATGCTCATCCAAGACCAGTTGACCGGAAGCTTACACGAAATCCCTGATCAACCTTATCGACCACACCTGGGAGAGTACGGTCAGCTTTACGAACCTCAATGGGGAGAGTACCCGCAAGGTTACGGCTATTCGCCGCAGCGAGTCACAGGCCAGGTCCTCTATGACGGTTTGGGCAATCCGGTCGGGCTATTTCCTTTGTTGACCGCCCTGGCCCCGCTAGCGGCTAAGGTGTTGCCTGGGCTCGCGGCTAAGGTGTTGCCCGGGCTCGCTCAGAGGTTCTTGCCCGGGCTCGCCCAGAGGTTGCCTGGGCTCGCCCAGAGGTTCTTGCCCATGATTAGTCAAGCATTGCCTGCGATCAGCAGTTTTTCCCAGGACGCGCCGCCCAGGCTAGCGGAGGCGGCGCCGCCAATGCCGGGTCCGCAGGGCGCTCCAATGCCGGGCGCGCCCATCCCCACCTCAATGCCTGCGCCTATGCATCCGCCTATCCCGCCTGAGATGGGGCCGATGGTCCACTCAATGATGAGATTTCATCGCAGACACAGATGTCGCTGCGTAAGAGTAATCCGACGTCATATTGCAGTTCCGCCGCCTGCAGCCATGGGACCAATCAGAGAGGCGGGAAACGCTGAGCCGGCCGGCGCAATTCAAGGTTATGGGTATTACGGGGGATTCAACGGTTATGGTCGGTGGTGAAGATCAGGCTTTCAGTCAGTGTCTCAATCACGAATCGGCAATGAATAAGTAAAGAGAAGAACCTATGCTCATTCAGGATTCACAAACAGGATATTTCCACGAGGTCCCGGACCACAACGTCGCCGGATATGGAGAATATGGACAAATTGTTTATGACGGACTTGGCAATCCGGTCGGGATCGGCTGGAATCCGTTTAGCCTGGTCAGCAAGGTCGTGAATGCAGTCAGGGGAGTGGCCAGCAACATTCCCGTCGTGGGAGGATTGGTTAACAGACTGATTCCAGGAACTCCCGCGCCTCTACAGTCGCCGTATCCATACCTGCAAACGCAGCCATATCCGGCTCCTCAGGTTCCGCCAACCATGCCAGGTATGGATATGGCCAACAGCATGTCTCCGGAAGGATTTCCATCTCCTACAACGCCAACGTCGCCCTGGCCGTACGGCTGGACTAATCCATATGGCCAGGGGGGTGGCTGGCGGGGAAGACGGTATTGGCGAGGCTACAATCGCTACAGACCTTGGTCGCGCGGCTGGGGGCGATCATATGGATATGGACAACGTCTGTGGCCAGGGTACAGAGGGTCCATGTACTACCGACGTTGAAAAGTCAGATCAAACGGTTACGGTCGGTGGTGAAGATCAGGCTTTAAGTCCGGGTCTCAATCACGAATCACCAACAAACAAGTTAAGAGGAGAACCTATGCTCGTTCAGGATTCACGAACAGGATATTTCCATGAGGTCCCGGACCACAGCGTCGCTGGGTATGGAGGGTATGGAGGGTATGGAGGGTATGGAGGATACGAAGGGTATGGAGGATACGGAGGGTATGGATATGGATGGTATGGAGAGGAGCCAGACCCTCAAGCGCCGCCACCAGACCCTCAAGCGCAGCCAGGTCCGCCGCCGCCTCCGCCGCCTCAGCAGAGCATGCCAAGTGAGGATGAGGCATTTCTACCACCGCCGCCCATGCCGTCCCCCTGGTACCGACGATATGGTTGGTGGAGAAGGCCGTATTGGGGACGCAATAGGTACTACGGCGGTTGGCCGGGCAGCTGGACTGGTTCGTCGCGCCCCTGGACTGGTTGGGCTGGCCGCTGGACTAGTTGGTCGCGCCCCTGGACTGGTGGGTCTAGCCGCTGGACTGGTTGGTCGCGCCCCTTGGCTCGGCCGCTGAGCCCGGTGATCACTGCGCGGGGAGGCGTGGTTGTGCGGGACCACAGACGCCGCTGAAATTGAAAAGTCAGATCAACGCGCGAAGGGCCGAAATCGAGCGCCTGGACATCGGAGATATGGGATACGTTTTCGCAAACGATACGGGAACGATGGCTGGCGCCGATGAGCGGTGGTTGGAAGAGGGGAGACAGCTTTACCGCGTCTTTCACAACTCAGCCGAGCGCCGCATCATCCGCCGCCGCTGCGACAGAATGATGCCGAGGGTGCTCGTGGATCTGGGCGCGCTGCGAGGCCTGATCTACAGCGCCGACCGCGATGGTTGCGGGAGGGTGAAGACCTTCATTCATTTTATGGAAACGCCTCCGCGATTGATGTGCGACCCTCAGGGCAATCAATTGTACGTCATAGGCGGACGTTACCGCGTCACGCGGCGAGGCATTGAAGGATGAAAGATCGCCGCCGAGACCAGGAATTTTCAAAAAGGAAACCGCGATGAAACGCAATCGTGGGTTCGACGAGGTAATGATCGTCAACCCCTATGAACCAGGATCAAACGCCAATCAAGGAGTCAGATTTATGCGATTCAATGCTGCGCCTCCGGGAATGGGATATTACGCCGAGTCGCCGGACCACTACGGCTATTACGCCGAGTCGCCGGACCACTACGGCTATTACGCCGAGTCGCCGGACCACTACGGCTATTACGCCGAGTCGCCAGACCATTACGGCTACTACGCCGAAGCGCCAGACCATTATGGCTACTACGCCGCGCCAGCCAATGAATATGGCTATTACGCGAACTTGCCGGAGCGATACGGCGCGATCGAGCCGGGCTACAGCCAGGCCGAGCCGGTAGGCTATGTCGCTGAGCCTTATCCGATGGGGTATTACGGCGATCCATACGCCATGGGCGGTTACGGCGAACACGAACCGATGGGTTATTACGGCTATTACGCCGAAGCGCCTCACATGGAAGGCTACTACGCCGAAGCGCCTCATATGGAAGGCTATTACGCCGAAGCGCCTCATATGGAGGGCTACAACGGCTATGCGCCGATGGGATATTACGCCGAGACGCCTGACGTGTCAGGCTACGCCCAATACGCCGAGGCGCGTGAGATGCCGGGTTACGCTCACTACGAGCCGTTGGCGGAAGACTATTCGGCGGCGCCCGACTACGGGGCTTACGGCGACGGTTACGGCGAGGACTACTCCGGCTACGTGAGAGAGAGAGAGCCTCAATACAACGCCGGGTGCCCGATGCCGACAAATGTCCACGGTTTCGGCGAAGTCGATATGGTTGACGGCTACGTCAGACCGTCGACCGTCAATCCGACGTGCGGCCAGTTCACGCCCCCGCCGAGGCGTGGGGCCGAGGTCCCGGACGGTTTCAAACCATTGTGGTGAGTTTCTGTTCCGCCAATCCGAAATCAATCTGGAGCAATCAATCTACAACTATTGAACCAAAGAGGAGGTTAGATCATGGCCGTCGTAAGAGGCGTTCAAGAGCAAGTACATTTTCCGACATACGATGCGATCTCAGTTAAGGCGCAAGAACAACTGCGTGATGTAGAGCCTTCGAGCACTTTAAAATTCTTCGTCAACGTGCAGGGCAAGACCGAGCTCGAAACCAACATGCAAGCGGCTTCACTGCTGCCGCATTACAACACCTTCGAGGCGCGCGCGATGCGTGTGGTGATCAGCGATCTGCCGCCAGAATTTCCCGATGACCCGATCGTGCCAGGCGGCCCTTTTGACGTCACTGACGAGTGTGGGAGGTTCTTCACCATTGATTCGACAACCCACGCCGTCATAACCACAAACAATCGCGCGGTCGCTATCACGGCGAATGTAAAACTGGGCGTTGGTCGTCTGGCCCAACTGTTCAACGCGGCCAAGGAGGACGAGGACGAGACTGCGGAACTCAATCCCAGCGCTGAAGATGAGGTCACCCTTTTCTTGCCCGGCAAAATTAAAGTGCCCCCCGAACAAGCGAGGGAAATCGCTGATAAAAACGGATCAGTCAAGATCTTCCTCGAGGACATTGAGGACATGATCGAGCAACTCGGTAAGAGCGCTCCCCCCATAGAACAGCTCAATCCGAATAACGGTTCGGGCACGATCATCGGCAAGATCGTTTACAACACGGTGACAAGTTTCATCGTCGGCGAAAAGACGATGATATCGATGCCGACCTGGTTCTTCCCGGCCGGCGCCGGGCCGTATTCGCAAACAGGCGTTTTCACGACCCACGGCGAACCGTCGCCGCTGGCCACCTTCAGGTTCGCCGAACCGATCTACATAGACAAGCAACAGAACTTCCGCGTCGAGATCGAGATTCCGGACTCCGACACGCTGAAGGAAATCCAGAAATTGTACGGCCCATTCAAACTGTGGGTGGTGTTGGACGGCTATTTGACTCGCGACGTCCAGTAAGAGGTGTGGCGAGGATTTTGAGGCGTGTCATTTGTCATTTGTCATTCGTCATTCGTGGCTGATCATCGGTCATTCACC
>Ga0081455_10003114_pt1 | contig 19315 bp, 22 predicted proteins | sample TabmetS3T2R1_FD_70207 | JGI IMG/M metagenome (GOLD analysis project Ga0081455, IMG submission 70207) | Tabebuia heterophylla rhizosphere microbial communities from the University of Puerto Rico - S3T2R1 | ecosystem: Host-associated > Plants > Roots > Rhizosphere ... | reverse complement strand
AACCATGTTTTTGATGTGGCGCAAAGGAACTCTAACTTAGGCTGTCCCAGGCGCGATGAGTTCGCTGATGCACCGGTTGAGTGCGGTCGTGCTCGTCTGAGTGCCCAAACTCTCAGGATAACCCGAACCATTGATGCATACCGGACGGTGACGTCACGACGCTTACCCGATATCTTGAGACGGGAGCGCCGGCGCTCTGGGCCGAACGGAAATTCGAATTCTCGGAGACACCCATGATCATCGCGATCTACGCCATCGCTGGCATCCTCATGGCCGTCGGCAGCCTCTATCTCGCCTGGCGGAGCACCGATGTCCGAAAATTCCTCGCTGGCGCCTTCTTCGTCTCTTCCGGGACCCTGACCTATCTTTCGCTGGCCGGGGTCTCTGTGCCGCTTCTCGGTACCAGCTTTGTCGAAACACCTGCCATCAGCGGAGCGCGTGCCATCGTTCATTTCGCGCTCTTCCTCATCTGTCTCTATTCGGGGTTCTTCAGAGGCGGCCGCGCGCAACCCGGCTGAAGCAGTTGTCTGCCAACCGAGCCGCTGCGTCGCCATGGTCGGCCCAGTGATATCCATCGCCTGGGCGGGATCGTCATCGATGGCCAGCGATACGCGGTCGTCGCGCGCCAGGTTCGACGCTTTTCCCTATTGGCACGCTCGCATGATGTCTGCCAGACAGGCTGCATCGCGCCTTTCGCGGCAACGACTCGCGCGAGGTGCGGACCGCCTCCGTCAGGAGCGCAATATCGTAGAAGGGCGTAGTCTGGCGGGGAAATCGTAGCCAGTGATTGCGGCGAGCGAGAACCGAACAATCCGGTTCTGGTTCGGCGACGTCTTCGTAACCTATTGAAAAAGAATGGTTTCGCGATGGTGGGCGCACCAGGGCTCGAACCCGGGACCCGCTGATTAAGAGTCAGCGGGTCCAAGGCCAAGTCGAGCATCCCGCGCCTCTTCGAGTTACGCAAATCTATCCGAATGCCCGACGGAGACGCCCTCACCCTTTTCGCCGCACACCTTCGTGGTCTTGCATACCGTGATTCAGCTCTAGCAGAGCGAGCAATGGTGACTATCAGCCCCATGCGCCCAAAAAAATCGACGGGTATGGGAAGCTCGGGACTCGCAGCGGCTGAGTTCCATGGACCATAGGAGAAGCGTAATGCCGCGGCGTCCCGCCAAGGTCACACAAGCAGATATTGCCCGCGCGATCCGCGCCGCCAAGGAAGCTGGCGCGAGCGCGATCACAGTCGATTCAGAGGGCGTTATTCGAATTGCGCTGACGTCGAACGCCGCGTCAATCAAAGCCACAAATGGTCGCGACGAAATATGGACCCCATCAGAGGCCCTGCAGCGATACCTGAAAAGCACCGAAAGCGGGTGAAACGCACCTTACGCAATTGATGCGGAGTCACCGCATCGTTAGACTCCAAGCATTGGTCCCTGGAGAGAGCCAATGCTTGAGCCAGAAAAACGCGATCCCCGTGCGCCTGGGGATACGCGAATGTATCTGTACTTCGACTATTCCCCGCTGGGCGCACTGCGCTGGTACGTGAAGGTGAGCCGCAAGGGTCGCCGGATCGGGATCAGAGGGGAATACGGGACCAAGACGTTTGACGGTGCCTATGACGCGGCGGTCGCGGCTCTAGGGGGAGTAATGCGTAAGCGCCGTAGCGCGCCCGATCCGCTGGTACAGCCCGAGCGCCGCTATGTGCATGCCGATCGCTCGCAGCGTGGGCAGACGCGCTACTATGTTCAGCTCCGCAACGGATTACCGAAGACCAGGATCCAGGCCGAGTTTGGCACGAAAGAATTCGAGGACGAGTGTGATGTAGCAATCACATCGCAAATCGCGCTCTGTGGCGATGAGACCGACCACATTAACGCGCAAAAGCAGCGCAACGAACCACGCGGCGAACTCCCTACAACGGCACCGACGCCCCACACCCTGCGCTGGTACTGGATGCTCTATAAACAGAGCGATCACTGGCTTGGCGATCTCAGCGTCGGCCATGAAGGGCTGGCGGACTCAACGCGGCTGCAGCGTACAGGACTGATCGAGAGCCTGCTGCCCGAAAATGGCGAGAAACCCTTTGCAGTGCTGACACGCAAGGTCATCAAGGAAGAAATGAAAGCGCGAACGCCGTCGCAAGCTGGCAATTTGTTGTCCGGGCTGCGCGGCATGATCCGATGGATGATTGATGCCGGTCATCTTGAGGACGACGATGACCCAACGATCGGTTTGAAATCTGGAAAGGCCAAGGCGAGTCGTGAGACCGGTGGCTTTCTGCCCTGGACCGAAAACGACATGGCGCTCTATCGCGCGAAGTGGCCCCTTGGCACAGAAGCACGGCTGATGTTCGACGTCCTGCACTACACCTTCCTGCGGCTGGGTGATGCCCATCGGTTCGGGCCGCCGCATCTGCGGCAAATCGTGCGCAAGATGGCGGTGCAAATCGCAACCGAAAAGAGCCGCGGAAACACCACTGTCACCGTGCCGGTGCATCCGGCATTTGCAGAAAGCCTGCGGGCGGCGCGCGCGGCCGGCGTCATCGGCGCCGAGGTCTTCACCGGCAAGAGGTTGAAGGGCCGCGTGCTACCGATGAACAAGAAGGCATGGGCAATGAAGTTCAAGAAGTACGCCGTTCTTGCCGGCGTCAACGAGCCGAAGAAGAGCTGCCATGGCGTGCGTAAGGCACGTGCTGAGGTCGCAGCTTACGCCGACTGCACCGAGAGCCAGATGATGGCGATGTTCGGCTGGACCGATCCGAAGATGCCAGCCCATTACATCGCCCAGGCGAATCGAGAAAAGCTCGGCATGACCGGCATGGACAAGATCATCGCGTTCGATCAGAGCCAGTCGCTCAACGACTTTATGCCGCTGCCTGATGGGAACAGCGCGAGAACGCCCGACGCGAACAAAGTAGTAACTTTGCGTAGTAACTTTGGAAAAAAGACCCCGTAAGTTCAATGGCTTACGCGCGGGTATGGTGCGCTCGGAGGGACTCGAACCCCCACGATGTTACTCACTGCCACCTCAAGGCAGCGCGTCTACCAATTCCGCCACGAGCGCTTGGGATACCGGCTGGAAGGATTGCAGCCCGCCGGATCAACGGCGCCGATGTAACAAATCAGGGATGCAGGGACAAGGAAGTTTTGTGCCCCGATAACTACCTGACATCAGGGGATTTCGGCAGCATTTGCTTGACTTCGACCGCGATACGGTTGCGGTCCACCAGCACCACGCCGGAGGCTACCGGCAGGTTGTTGGCGAGGATCTTGACCTCGTCCTGCTCGGTGGCGTCCAATTCGATGATGGCGCCGCGGGAAAGCCGCATCACCTGGTGGATGGGCATGGTCGTGGTGCCAAGCACCACCATGAGATCGACGCTGACTTTATCGAGGGTGGCCACTTCTGAACCGCCAAAGGGGGACTAAATGGGTGTGGTTCCCACCTGACCACGTTATGGTTAGCCAATGGTTAATGACCGCCAAAGCCTTGATTTGACGACATTCGCGCATGCCAAAGGCGGCGCCGAGGTCGAATGGCGGATTGCGGCGGAACCGGTGCCCTACCCCGATTCCGTGACCGAGATGGAGGCCCGCGCGGCCGCCATCGCCGACGGCAAGGCGGCCGAACTGGTCTGGCTCTTGGAACATCCCCCGCTCTACACCTCGGGCACCAGCGGCAAGCAAGCCGACCTGCTCGACCCGCGATTCCCCCTGTTCACGACCGGGCGCGGCGGACAAGTCACCTATCACGGACCCGGCCAGCGGGTGGCCTATGTGATGCTCGACCTCAAGCGGCGCCGGCCCGACGTGCGGGCCTATGTGGCCGGCCTCGAAGAATGGATCATCCGCACGCTCGACGCCTTCAACGTCCGCGGCGAGCGCCGCGAGGATCGCGTCGGCGTCTGGGTCAGGCGGCCCGACAAGGGCGCAGGCTACGAGGACAAGATCGCGGCGATCGGCGTGCGGCTGCGGCGCTGGGTGTCGTTCCACGGCATCGCCATCAATGTCGAGCCGAACCTGTCGCATTTTTCCGCGATCGTGCCCTGCGGCGTCGTCGATCCGCGTTACGGCGTCACCTCGCTGGTCGACCTCGGCCTGCCCGTGACGATGGAAGATGTCGACGTCGCGCTGCGGCGGGCATTCGAGGACGTGTTCGGCGCGACCGGCGCACGCCTGCCCGAAGCGACGGGGTAACCTTACGGCGCTTGCCCCGCGGCCTGCTCAGGCCTGATCAGGACCAGCGCTTTCCTGTTGGCGGTCAGCCTCGCTTGTTCTCCGCAAGCGAGGCTTGCGCTATGCTTGATTCCGGTGTCGCCCACGCCTCCCCCCTCCATCGGGAAAGTAAACGTCATGCCGGGCGAATCACTTGTTGGGCCGACTGTTCGAGCGCCAGGCATAAGGAGGGGTTGCGATCATTGCTCGCAATGGGAGGTTCTCTCGATGAAATTGTCTGCGCCAATCTATCATCTGAAGCGGAAGGCGAAGCTTCTTTCCCGCAAGCAAGGCGTTCCACTCCACGAAGCGCTTGACCGTATTGCGGTGGCCGAAGGCTTCAACAGCTGGAGTCTACTCGCCGCCAGGGCGGCTACCGTGACGCCAGCCGGCAAACTATTCACCCAGCTCAGGCCTGGAGATCTGGTGCTGGTGGGCGCCCGTCCGGGCCACGGCAAAACCCTGATGAGCCTCCAACTCGCCGTGGAAGCCATGAAGTCAGGCCATCGAGGGGCATTCTTCTCGCTGGAATATACCGAGAAGGATATGCTCGACCACTTCCGAGCAATCGGCGTGGAGCCGGCGCAGTTCGATCGGTTGTTCGAGTTCGATTGTTCCGACGCCATCAGCGCCGATTACATCGTGAAGCGGATGGCCGGTGCGCCGCGCGGGACGCTCGTGGTCGTCGACTATCTGCAACTCCTTGATCAGCGCCGTGAAAATGCGGACCTGATGATTCAGGTCCGCTCGCTGAAATCATTCGCACGCGACCAGGGCCTGATCGTCGTGTTTATCTCCCAGATCGACCGGTCATACGATCCGGCGGCGAAGCCCTGCCCCGACCTCGGCGATGTCCGGTTGCCAAATCCGCTGGATTTGAAGCTCTTCGACAAGACGTGCTTCCTGAACAGCGGTGAAGTTCAGTTCCGGGCTGCGGGCTGACCCAGCGGATTCAAATCGCGGGCGATGTTTGTTCGTCCGCGATTTGGACGTTGCCGCGCCGGCGCAAGGTCTTCCGCTACGGCGATCGGTGCCACATATCGAGAGGCAGGCGTGGTGTTTAGAGGAGGTCGCGATGACATCGCAGAGACTTCCCTTCGAGAACCGGTGGACCAACAACGCAAACGCCCTGCACTGGAGTTCCGAACTGGACCATCTGGGCGTGGCAAACGTCCGGGCCATGTTCGTCGATCACGAAATGCGGCATCCCAATCGCCGCAACGTCGTGCAGGACGTTCCCGCCGGTTTCGTCCGGGATTGGCTGGCGTTCCAGGATCGCCGAGCGGCGCGCCAACAACTGGTTTGGCGCGCCACCGTGATTGCCCTCTTGCTAGTCGCGGCCACTGCGGCGGTCGTCACCGTACTCAGGGCCTGAGTTACCGATGAGGTTCACGCCGCCACCTTTCGCGGCGCGACCTCCAGCTTGCCCGCGATATAGCGGCGCTCCTGCGTCAGCCCGCCGAAGCCGTAAGCATCGCCCTTCACTTCGTCGACATGGGCGTAGCTCTCTTCATGCAGCGGCCCGAGCAACTCGCCCATGCGCTGGAACAGCGCAGCGAGATAGGCCGCCTTCTCGTCCTTGGTGTTGGTGCCTTCGCTGACATGCACGTCGAGCCAGAAGCTGGCGAGGCTCTGCTCGGCGAGCGACTTTCCGCCGGCGAACCAGTCGGCGGCATCGACCGACTTCACGATGACGGCGGTGACCTTGGGATCCTTGCGCAGGATTCGCGCGGTGAGGTCGCTGACGGCGGAGGCAATCTCTGCCTTCAGCGACGGCGCCTTGCGGGCGCTGGAATAGGTGACGGTAATGAGCGGCATGATCGTTCTCCTCTGGGCATTTGCGCGCGTCCATCGCGCCTGACCCAATAGCTAGACCAGCGGCCATCATTTTGGTATCTTATCTTTACTCATAACAGTGATAACAATTGTTGATGGTGAAATGAGCACGCTGGATATCGACACGGTGCGGGCGTTCCTGCTGGTCGCCGAACTGCAAGGCTTCACCCGCGCCGCCGAGGCGCTCGGCACCACGCAGGCCGCGATCAGCATGAAGCTGCAGCGGCTGGAGAGCGTGGTCGGCAAGCGGCTGGTCGAGCGCTCGCCGCGCGCGGTGACGCTGACCGAAGACGGCGCCGCCTTCCTGCCCCACGCCCGCGCGCTGATCGAAGCGCATGACCGCGCGCTGTCGGGCGACAAGCCCGCGCGCCAGCAATTGTCGCTCGGGATATCCGATCACGCCGCGGGTCCGGAACTCGTGCCGCTGCTCGAGCGGCTGCATGCGATGTCGTCGCAACTGGCGCTCTCCGTAACGATCGGCTTTTCGCGCCAGATGCTGGACGCCTACGATGCCGGCGAACTCGACGCTGTGCTGGTGCGGCAGGAAGGCAGCCGCCGCGGCGGCGAGAAGCTGACGGAGGATGAGTTCGGCTGGTTCGCCACCAAGCGGCTAGCCTGGCGCCACGGCGAGACGCTGCCTCTGGCAATGCTGGCCCCGCCCTGCGGCGTGCGCGCGCTCGCCATCCGCGCCCTCGACAAATCTGGCATCGCCTGGAGCGAAAGCTTTGTCGGCGGCGGCGTTACCGCGGTGGCTGCCGCGGCCCTGGCCGGCCTTGCGGTCGCGCCGCTGGCGCGGCGGATCGCGCCCCCGGGCCTGGTCGACATCGGGCCGGCCCAGGGCCTGCCGCGCCTCGCCTCCTCGAAGGTAATGCTGCACTCGAAGGTCAGCGATCCCGCCAAGCTCGTGGCGTTGCGGACCTTGGCGGCAACCTTCAGAAGCGTCGCCGCAGCGCGGTAATCAACCGTTTCGTTAAAAAGTCCAACAACCGTGGAACCAATTGCCGAGCCGAGCGTTTGCGCCAGTTAAACAGGCAGCCGGGATGTCGATAAAAGATCAGCAGCAGCAAAGGGATCTATTCGAAAGCGAACGTAATTTCCGACTCCTGGTTGAAGGTGTTGCCGACTACGCGCTTTACATGCTGGATCCGACCGGCCTGGTCACGAGCTGGAACATTGGCGGCCAGCGGATCAAAGGCTACGCGCCCGACGAAATCATCGGGCAGCATTTCTCCCGCTTTTACACGGACGTCGACCGCGCCAACGGCAAGCCGCCGCGCGCCTTGCGGATCGCCCGGGAACAGGGCCGCTACGAGGAAGAAGGCTGGCGCGTGCGGAAAGACGGCACGTTCTTCTGGGCCAGCGTCATCATCGATCCCATCTACGAGGACGGCAGGCTCGTCGGCTTCGCCAAGATCACCCGCGATATTACCGAGCGCCGCGACGCGCAGCTCAAGCTGGACCAGATGCACCAGCAGCTCGCGGAAGCGCAAAAGCTCGATGCGCTCGGTCAACTGACCGGCGGCGTCGCCCACGATTTCAACAATCTCCTGATGATCATCAGCGGCAGTCTTCACACGTTGAAGAAAGCCATCGGCAACGACCTCAAATCCCAGCGGGCGATATCGGCGATCGAAGGGGCGACCAAGCGCGGCGCCTCCCTCACCAGCCAGTTGCTGACATTCGCGCGGCGGCAGAGCGTCAATCCGCAGGCCGTCGATGTCGCCGAACGGATCGACGCGATGCGCGAGGTGCTCGATAGCGGCGTCGGCAGCGCGGTGAAGCTGCAATTCGAAATCGCTCACGGCGTCTGGCCGGTCATGGTCGACATTGCGGAATTCGAGACGGCGATGGTCAATCTCGTCATCAACGCACGCGACGCCATGACCGGCGGCGGCGTCATTACGATATCGGCGCACAATGAACGGTCCGGCGGCGAGACCGTGGACGCAGAGTATGTTGCGATCTCGGTGGCGGACACCGGCACCGGCATCGCGCCCGACGTGCTCGGCAAGATCTTCGATCCCTTCTTCACCACCAAGCCGATCGGCAAGGGCACCGGTCTCGGACTATCGCAGGTTCACGGCTTCGCCCACCAGGCCGGTGGCACAGTCAGGGTGGCAAGCGAGCTCGGCGAGGGCACGATGGTCACGATCCTGCTGCCGCGAAAGGACGAGGCCATCGCGGCCGAGGACGTCGATACGGTCGAAGCCGGCGGAAGCGGCATCGTGCTGCTGGTAGAGGACAATCCCGACGTCGCGGCCGTCAGCACCGGCCTGCTCGAACAGCTCGGCTACACCGTCCGCAGGGTGGCGAATGCCGAAGCGGCGTTGCGCGAAATCGAGCTGGACGGAATAGACCTCGTGTTCTCCGACATCGTCATGCCCGGCAAAATGGACGGCCTCGGCCTCGCCCGCCACCTGAAGGCTGTCAGGCCTCGGCTGCCGATCCTCTTGACCAGCGGCTACAGCGATGCCGCACTGAGCGTGCGCGGCGATTTTCCGATCCTGCGCAAGCCCTACGAAATCCACGAGCTCAGCCAGGCGATCGCGAAACTGCCGCGGTGATGGCTAGGCCGCGTCGCCTGATCTTTTCCGACCGGCGTGCTTTCCCGCCACAAGCCAGTACGTCAGCCCCGCCATCAGTCCGGCCACGGCGAAGAGCAAAGATCCGGTAGCGGGTTTACCCGCCGTATGACCCCTCGACACGACGTGCAACAGGACATCAAAAAGCCCACCAATCGCGGCGCCGGCGCCGCCGAAGAACAGACCGGATCGCAGCTGGAATTTCTCAATCAGCCAGATGACCAGCGCGGCAGGAAGCCCAGACAGGACAAAAGTCTCGATGAAAATGATCGGTACGGCATATACCAGTCCAACGAGGCTCACGGCTACGAGCCCCTTGGCATCGCCGCCGAAGCGCATGCCGAGAACGACAAGTACCAAAGCGTAGATAGTCACAGTAGCGGCCGCACATCCGGCCAGCCAACCTCCCAACACCCGCGGACAATTACCGGAACGCATCTCGCCCTCCTCTACAGAATCGCCTCGAACGCGCTGCGCAGCGTTTCGTGCCGGAACACAAAACCGTTGCTCAGCGCCTTGTTTGGCAGCACACGCTGGCCGCCCAGCAGCAATTCGCTGGCGAAATCACCGCCGACCCGGCGCAGCAGCGCGTCGGGAATGCGGAACAGCGCGGGGCGGCGCAGCCTTCGGCCGAGCTCTTCGGTGAATTTCAAATTGGTGACCGGGATCGGCGCCGTCGCATTGACCGGCCCGGAAATTTCCGGACGCGCCATCACATGCGCGATCAGGCGGATCAGGTCGTCGCGCTCGATCCATGACATCCACTGCCGGCCCGACCCGAACGGCCCGCCGAGCCCGAATTCGAACGGCGTCAGCATCCGCGTGATGAAGCCGCCATCGGTGCCGATCACAAGGCCGATCCGAAGACAGACCAGGCGCACGCCATGCGCTTCTGCCGGACGCGCCGCGTTCTCCCAGGCGTCGCAGAGTTCATGGCTGAAGCAGGCATGGGACTTGGCCGACTCGGTCAGCACCTGATCCTGCCACAGCCCGTACCAGCCGATCGCGGAGCCCGAGACCAGCACCGCCGGCTTGCGCTCCATCCGCGCGATCAGGCGAACGACGTCGCCGGTCATGTTGATGCGGGAATCCAGAATCCTGCGGCGCTTGGCTTCGGTCCACAGCCCGTTGCCGATCGGCTCGCCCGCGAGATTGACGATCGCATCGATACGGGTGTTATCGGGGAGCTGATCGAGGCTGGTGATCAGCGTCATCGGCGGCGGCAGCATCTCGGCCTTGGCCGGATTGCGCACCAGCGCGATGACCTGATGCCCTGCCCCCGTCAGGCCTGCGACCAGGCGACTGCCGATGAAGCCGGTGGCGCCGGTGATCAGCACGGTCTGCCGCGCGGGCAGTTTTTCAACCAGGCTTGCCGCCGGCGCAGCCGTCATGCGCGAAAGACGTTTTGAGGCGGTGAAATCGCGCAGGCCGCATAGCCCTGCGCCCACTGCCGCCGCCGCTGCTATCGCGCTGAGCCAGCCCGTATAGGCCGATTTGATTCCGGTCGGCTGCATCGCCCAGGAGATCAGGACCGGCAGCAGCAGCACCAGAATGGCGCCGTAATTGATCGCGAGCAGCGTGTGATTGATGCGTTCGCTGGCCGGCAATTTCCGGCTCATGTCCTCCTCGACGAAATCCATCAGCGTGATGACGATCTCGGCAACCAGCACCGCGATGATCAGCATGGCAAAAATGCCATGCACCTCCAGCCAGCCCAGCACCAGGAACAGCAACGCATAGAGCATGTTGCGCACGGCATGGAGCTGCAGCTCGTAGCGCTGTGAGGGACGCCATGCCAGCCGCTCGGTCAGTTCGTGGTGATAGAACGTGTCGAACACGCCCATCACGACCTGAATGGCGATCAGGATCCAGAGCAGCGACGTCATGATGCGGCCTCCATGAACACGGCGGACTGACGAATGAGTTTGCCGAAGCGCGGATGAACGATGTCGAGCGAGAAGCGGAACGTGCCGCCGCCGAGATCGGAATGGGTCACGGTGAGATCGCCGGGCGTGAGCCAGGGCGGCAGCGGCAGGCGCAGCGGCCCGATCTGCAGGGAATAGCCGACGCTGCGAAACACCAGCGCTTCGTGCTCGACCGATATCAGCAGCGCCATGCTGACGCCGTAGCCGACATATTCCTCAAGGCCGGTCGGGCCGGCAAAGCGCTTGGCGGAGTGGATGACCTGCGGAAAGCCGTTGCTGCGCGCGCACATGCGGGTCCAGATCTGGCCGCCGCTCGCCGCATCCTCGGTCACCGCCACGACCATGGGAACGCCGGTCTCGGCGCCCGTCGGCAACGGCCCGCCGATCACGCGCGCGAGCTGCGCCAGCCACCAGCCGGCGCGGCTAAAGCTCGCCTCCTCCACCGTGCCGACGTAAACGACGGTTTCGCCATCGGCAAAGCGCTTGGAAAAGCGCCGCCAGATCGCCAGCGGCAGACGGCCCCATTCCTCGTCGGGCAACAGATTGTGAAAGCGGCGGTCGTCGAGCAGGATGGTGTTCGAGGCAGGCGTTGCGGGAAACCTTGGTACTCTTGTGGACGCCATCACACGCTCCTGCTCTTGCCCCTCTGCCCTATTTGGATTTTCCCACCGGCAAGAAGCTCACGATCTTCTCGCCAAGCTTGATCAGCGCGACCAGCCTCGGCCGCGGCACATGCAGCATCTGCGTGTACCAGCGGTCGACCAGTTCGGTGAAAGCCAGCATCTCCTTCAGCCGCTTAGCTGCGACCGGGCTGATGGTCGGATCATCGGCCGCGTCGGAAACGCAGGCGCGCAGCGCATCGACGGCGGGATCGATCTCGCGCTCCTTGCGGCCGGCGGCGATCCGTGCCGCCACTTCCCAGATGTCGGTTTCGGCCTCGAAATGATCGCGGCGGTCGCCGAGGATCGGCACCCGGCGGATCAGATTCCAGGCCAGCAGCTCCTTGATCGAATTGGAGACGTTGGACCGCGCCATGCCGAGCGTCTCGGCGATATCCTCCGCGGTCATCGGCGCCTCGGCGAGGTACAGCAGGCCGTGGATCTGGCTGACGGAGCGGTTGACGCCCCACTCGTCCCCCATGTCACCCCAGTGCAGGATGAACCGTTCGACGACGGCGGGGAGTTTCTTCTTGTCGGTCTTTTCTGTCATAACAGAAATATCTGATGGAACTGCTCGAATGTCAAGGGCGCTCGCGCCGACATTTGCGGTTTGGACCTCCCGTTCCGGGCTTTCGCGCCCTCTCTCATCGCCAACGGCCTGCTCGATCGGGTTCCGGGGACGGAACCCGATCGAAATGTCAAATTCCGCTATTTCCCGGGCCCGTCCGTTAACCGCTTCGGTACCGGTCGCGCCTTAGATTCTCCCCTCGCGCGTCGCCGCAACGAGATCAGGCGCGGTCATCAAGGCAAGGAATGCCCCATCGAAATCCCCCAGACCCCGGCGGGCCGCTGCGGCGGGTAACATCGACGGCCGTTGTCATCATCTTTGCGCTGGTCATGACCGCCTGCGTGTTCGGCGTCATGGCCTGGAAGGCGCTCGACGCCAAGAAGGCGGCGCTGGCGAGCGGCGGTGCCGACATTCAGAATCTCGCCCATTCGCTTTCGGAGCATGCCTCGCACACCATCCAGGCGGTCGATATCGCGATGGCGGGAATGGTGGACCTGCTGAAATACCGCGACCCCGAGCCTGACAGGTTCAACAGGTACCTCGCCGAAACGGCAAAGACGCTACCCCAATTGCGCGGGATCGGCGTCTCGGACGCCAAGGGCAACTGGACCTATTCGTCGTTGGCGGAGATGCCGCGCCATACCATCTCCGACCGCGACTATTTCGCCTACCATCGCGATACGCCGGACAACGCGCTTCGGATCAGCGAGCTGCTGCAGTCCCGTGTCGACGATCAATCCTCCATGATCGTTCTGTCGAAACGTATCACCAAGCTCGACGGCAGCTTCGGAGGGGTCGTCGCCGCAGCAATCGACAAGGATTACTTCAACGGCTTTTATCGGACGTTTCAGCTTGGCCCGGACGGGGGCATCAGCCTGATACGGAGTGATGGTACGCTCCTGATACGCTGGCCGCTGTCGGACAAGAGCACGAACCTTTCCAAGACCGACCTGTTCTCAAAGCATCTCAAGCTGAGCTCTGTCGGATACTACAAGATCATCTCGCCGTTCGACGGCGTCGTGAAGCACCTCGGCTATGAGGAGACGCCGAACTATCCCATGGTGGTCACCGTCGCCATGTCGGAAGACTGGCTGCTTTCGGAATGGTGGAAGACCTTGCGCACCGACGCCATCGTCGCCGGCGTGCTCCTGTGCATGATCCTGATGCTGGCGGCGTTGCTGGCGCTGCAATTCCACTTCCGCAGCAGGAGCGAGCGGGCGCTGCGCGAACGCGAGGCGCATTATCGGCTGCTCGCCAACAACATCGCCGACATCATCATCCTGATCGATGCCCGCAGCCTGCTGCGTTACGTCTCTCAGTCCGTCGAGCCGGTGCTCGGGCTGCGCGCGAAGGACCTGGTCGGAAAATCATGCTTCGACCTGGTCCACGCCGACGATCGGGAAAGCGTCATGCAGGCGACCACGCGGCTCGGCGATATCGGTAGCGTCAGCACGGTCGTGTTCCGGCACTATCGCGGCGACGGCACGCTGGCCTGGGTCGAAAGCAAATTCAAGCTGGCGACGGAGACCAGCGACGCCACCGGCAAGGAATTCCTCTGCGTCATCCGCGACGTCACCGAGCGCAAGCGGATGGAGGACGAATTGACCCAGCTCAATCGCCGCCTCACCCAGCTTGCCGCAACCGACGGATTGACCGGGCTGACCAACCGCCGCACCCTCGACAGCTTCCTGCGACGCGAATACGAAGCCTGCGAAGCGATTTCGGTGCTGCTGCTCGATATCGACAATTTCAAGGGCTATAACGACACCTACGGTCATCAGGCCGGCGACCGTTGCCTGCAGGCGGTTGCGAAAGCCATCGGCAATGCGACCGCCAACACATCGGGACTTTCCGCGCGCTATGGCGGCGAGGAATTTGCCGTCGTATTGCCGAATGCCTCGGAAGAAGAAGCCTTGAAGGTTGCCGAATCCATCCGCCTGACGGTTCGGGCGCTGGGCATTCCCAACACGGCCTCGAGCCGCGGCTACATCACCATGAGCGCCGGTGTCGCCGCCAAGACCCGCTCGACGCTCGACGAGGCCGCCTTGGTTGGAGAAGCCGACACCGCGCTCTACGAAGCCAAGCGTCTCGGCCGCAATCGCAGCATCGTGTATTCCTCGCTCGACCTGCAATATGTCGAGAGCGCCTCCATCCAGCACGATGGCGAAACCGCACCGCGGGAACGGACGCATTAGCGCGAAACTCCCGGCAGTAACGCCCAACGTCCTCACGATCATGGTGAGCCAGCTCACATCCAGGCGAAGCTGCCCGCGCTATCAATGATGCGGGCGCTAAACGCTTGGAGGGTCATGATGACCGCTATCGCACGGGCTTTTTCGCGCGCCATTTCCACCGTCAACGACATCGAGATTCTCAAGCAGCTCGCGCTATTCTGCGCGGCCGGCCTGTTCGTTGCCCTGCTGATGCTGACTTACGGCGTCGATCTGAGCCCGGGTTTCTTCTAGGCGCTTGCTGATCCCAAATGCGCAGAAGTTCCGGTTCCGCAAGGCCAGCAACAAACATCCGTGATAACGCATCGGCGCGCACATCAAGACAGTTGTGCAGATATCGGTGATCTGGCTTGATGGCCGCGTTGGGTCCAGGTTCTTCAAGATCATGTCCAACAAGCCCAAACAATTCTTTGCCGGAAGCGGCCCGCTGATTGCGCTGGCAATCGCGGTGGGCATGTTGTTGGGTGTCGGGCCTAGCTCGGCGCAATTCTTCAATTTCGGCGGATATCAGCAGCAGCAGCGTCCGCAGCCACAGCGCAACGGCGGCTGGTTCGGTGGCGGCGGCTGGTTCGGTGGCGGCGGTTTCGAGCCGTTCCAGCAGCGAGCGCCGCCTCTGGAGAGGCGACAATCCGCACCGCCGCCGCGCGAGGATTTTTCAAGGGCGCCGCCGCCCGAGAAGCGCGCAACCGTCCCGGTACGCAATGTCCTGGTGATCGGCGACGCCATGGCCGACTGGCTGGCCTACGGACTTGAGAGCGTCTACTCTGAGCAGCCCGACTTCGGCGTGATCCGCAAGCACAAGACGACTTCGGGCCTCATCAAGTATCAGCCGAAGGGCGAGCCCGCTGACTGGGTCGCGGCCGCCAGGGTCATTCTTCCGGCTGAGAAGGCCGATGCGATCGTTGTCATGCTCGGCCTCAACGACCGCACGTCAATTCGGGAACCTGTCGACGAGAAATCTGCCGACAAGAAGGGTGACGCAAAGGGTCCACAAGCCAAGTCTGAAACCAACAAGGCTGAAAGCAAGTCCGGCAAGGCTGGCGCGCCGGATGATACGGCCAGTGCAGACGGCAAGCGCGTCGACGCCGAATTGTCGCCCGACGAGGCCGGCAAGACGGACGCACCCGAAAAGGTGGCGCGCTCGCCGAACGGCGTTTCCGAGTTCCGCGACGAACGCTGGGTCAAGCTCTACAACAAGAAGTTGGACGAGATGATCGGGGTGCTCAAAAGCAAGGGCGTACCGGTCTTGTGGGTCGGTCTGCCCGCCATCCGCGGCCAGAAGAGCACTTCCGACATGCTGTTCCTCGATGCGCTCTATCGCGATGCTGCGGCCAAGGGCGGCATCACCTATGTCGACGTCTGGGAAGGCTTTGTCGACGAGGCCGGCAACTTCATGCAAAGGGGCCCTGACTTCGAGGGGCAGATCCGTCAGTTGCGTACCAATGACGGTGTCTTCTTCACCAAGGCCGGCGCGCGCAAGCTTGCGCACTATGCGGAGCGCGAGATCACGCGCCTGCTGGCGCGTTTGCCGCCGACCGCGCTGCCGAGCGAGCCGGCAACACCCGATGCCGACGCCGTGCCCGGCCAACCCGCGCCGCGGCCGCTGGCCGGGCCGATCATCCCCTTGGTCGCCTCCTCTATCGCGCCGGATCAGTTGCTTGGCGGACCGGGTTCACGCCCGGCCGCGCTCGATTCCATCGCTTCGCGCGCGCTGGTGAAGGGCGAAGCACTTTCTCCACCCGCCGGCCGTGCCGACGATTTCGTGTGGCCGCGCCGCGAGATTGCCCGCGAGCACATCAAAGGCGATCCTCTCGCCGCATCGGCAGCCATGGCGCCGACCGCATCGCCGAAACCAAAAAAGTATCGACGCTAAGCGCGCGCTTAACGGCGCCTCGCAAAATGTGCACGAACTGCAGTGCCGCGTTGATCTAACACAAAACGAGGCAGCGCGATTGGCTCGCGCTCTTGAGCCTGCTCGCACTGCCTCTGCAGTCGAAATGTCAATCAGCTTGCAAGTGGTGGATTGATCGTTCGGCGCGCAACCAGTCCAACACTTTCGATACTATTGGCAAAGATACATGATGCCGTCGCCACCCTTGATGGTGGTGCCGGGCGTGCAGCCGATGCCGTTGCGTCCGGCGTAGTCACTCCAGCCGGTGTAGCTCCAGCCGGGACCAGACCATGGCCCACCGAAATAATAGGCCCTCACGGGATACCAGGACAGACCTTCCGCCGTGGTGTAGCCAGAGCTCGCGGCGTAACCTCGCGTGACGTATACGCGGGCTTGCGCCTCCGCCTGGCTGGTCGCCAGGGACCAGCCGCCTTGCTCGGTCCAGCCCGGCGAAAACAGCGTCGCCGATACGAGACTTGCGACAGCAATCGTCACTGTTTTGAGGCTCATCTTCATCCTCGTTCCTCCGTTGCTAGTCCCCGTTTTCAAGCGTGGGTTTTGCCGATGGGATTTCCTTGACCTGCATCAACGGATTTGCACCTGCGACGATATTTCCTCCGGAAACGGGCAGCGGCAACGGAGGCACGCATGAAGCAGATAAGTCTAGGCAAAGCTGCGATTGCGACCACGGCTTTCGCGTGCGCGGCACTGTTTTCCTTCACCTGGTCTGAGCAAGGCGGCGCCAGTCTGTCCGTCGACAGTGCCCAGGCGAGGGTCGGTCGCCCATTGACTCCCGTGAGTGTTGCGGGGGTTGCGCGCCGGCAAAACCGCCGGGCTGCCTACGGGTACGGCGCGGGCGTCGTCGGTGCCGGCATTGGCGCCGCCGCAGTCGGCACAGCCGCCGCTGTCGCAGCCACCACCCAGCCTTGGGGTTGGGGTAGTGGCCCTTACGTTGGTACTGGTTATGGCAGCTACGCCAGCTATGGCGCTGCTCCTGCCTGCACCCCCGGCGTCCTCTACATAGCTGCTGACGGTCTGGTGCAGATGTGTAAGTAGGGCTGCCGGAACGAGGACAAAAGGCGGCTCAAGGCCGCCTTATCTCATGCGCATCGATACGCCATCGTAAATTGCTTCGGCGCCGTCGACCTAAGGTACAGGTCAGCTTGTCCACGGGCGCGTCCGGAGTGCGGCTTCAATCGGTCACCTCGGGCGAGTACTGCCATATCACGGCGATCAGATCGTCGGCAGCACCGAGAAGCGCTCCCCTGCGTCCCGCAGGTTCAGCAAGTCGGAAGGACCAGCTTCGTCCTGCACCGCATCGACCCGCGCCGATGACGGTCCGCGCCGGCACGCGTCGACCATGGCTTTAACGGCCTCCACAGGGCCCGCGAATACCGCCTCGACACTGCCGTCGCGCCGGTTACGCACCCAGCCTTCGAGATCATGCGCCACTGCCCGGTGCTCGACCCAGGCGCGGTAGCCGACGCCCTGCACCCGGCCACGGATCGTGACATGACGGATCGCGTCGGTCATTGCTTCTTCAATCCGAGAAAGGCGTTCGCACGCGTTTTCATGTCGACATCGCGCATCGCCCGGCCGGTCAGTTCGGACGACGCCAGCCCTTTCAAGCTCTTCGGAGAGGCTCCCTCGCGCAATGCCTTCAACGTCTCATAGACGGCTTGCGTCGCGGCGGCGAACGGCGCGTGCCCCTGCAGCGCGATCCGCACGCGCCGGCTTTCGAGATAATCGAGCGCGGTCATTTCCTCGGGGGCGCCGCCGAGCACGATCGGCAGCTTCGTCGCAGCCGAGATGGCATCGAGCTCGGCGCGGTTCTTGATGCCGGTGAAGAACAGCGCATCGACGCCGGTGGCTTCGTACGCCTTCGCGCGTGCGATGGCGTCGTCGAGGCCGGTGATGGACACGGCGCCGGTGCGTCCCATGACGACCAGCGAGGGATCGCCGCGCCCGTCGAGCGCGGCTTTCATCTTGCCGACGCCCTCTTCCAGCGGGATCAGTTGCGTGGCGGCCTGTCCGAACGCCTGCGGCAGCAATGTATCCTCGATGGTCAGGCCGGCGGCGCCGGCAGCTTCAAGCTCCTGCACGGTGCGGCGGACGTTGAGCGCATTGCCATAGCCGTGGTCGGCATCGACCAGCACCGGCAACGCCGCGGCGCGCGACATCCGGCGCATCTGTTCGGCCAGCTCCGTCAGCGTGATCAGCGCAATGTCAGGATCGCCGAGCACGGCCAGCGAGGCCACCGAGCCGCCGAACATGCCGAGTTCAAAGCCGAGATCTTCCGCGATGCGGATCGAGGTCGCGTCGTAGACCGACCCGGGGCGGATGCAGGTGGAGCCGTTGAGGATGGAACGCAGTTTCTCTCGGCGCTGACGGAAAGCCATTCCTATTCCCCGTTCTCCGTCATTCCGGGGCGATGCGAAGCATCGAACCCGGAATCTCGAGATTCCGGGTCTGGTGCTGCGCACCATCCCGGAATGACGGCTTACGCAAACTCCAGGATCAACGCATCCACCGCCAGCGTGGCGCCAGCCGCGGCGTGAATCTTCTTCACCGTGCCGTCGCGCTCGGCGCGCAGCACGTTCTGCATCTTCATCGCTTCAACCACGGCCAGGGTCTCGCCGGACTTGACCTCCTGCCCCTCGGAGACCGCAATCGACACCACGAGCCCGGGCATCGGGCACAACAGCTTCTTGCCGGTATCGGCCGCCGAGTTCACCGGCATCAGCCGTGCCGCCGCGGCCTCGCTTTCGGTGAACACCTGGACCGCGACTTCAAAACCCTGATGCGCCAGGCGGAAGCCGTTCGGAATCGGGCGCACCTGCATCGCCACGAAATGGCCGTCGATGGTGCCCTGCCAGACCGGCTCGCCCGGCGTCCATGCCGAGACCAGATTGTGCGGATTGCCGGGCAGAGCGTCAGTGCCGATGAAGCGCACCGCGATGCCGTCGGCCTCGCGCGCGACGTCGAGCGCGATCTCGTCGCGGTCGAGCCACACCGCGCGGCGGCGCTCGCGCTGCACCAGCCGGCCGGTCAGCTGGCCGGAAATCCGCCGCTTGCGTTCGCCGAGCACGTGATCGATCGCAGCTCCCACGGCGGCGAGCCGCCGCGCGATCTCGCCTTCCGGCGGGCGCGCGGAAAAGCCCTTCGGAAATTCCTCCGCGATGAAGCCGGTGGAAAGCTTGCCCTCGCGCCAGCGCGGATGGTTCATCAGCGCGGAGAGGAACGGAATGTTGTGCCTGATGCCATCGACGTAGAACGCGTCGAGCGCGGTGGCCTGCGCCTCGATGGCGGCGGCCCGCGACGGTGCATGCGTGACGAGCTTTGCGATCATCGGATCGTAATGGATCGAGATCTCGCCGCCTTCCTGCACGCCGGTGTCGTTGCGGAT
>Ga0081455_10003113_pt1 | contig 19316 bp, 19 predicted proteins | sample TabmetS3T2R1_FD_70207 | JGI IMG/M metagenome (GOLD analysis project Ga0081455, IMG submission 70207) | Tabebuia heterophylla rhizosphere microbial communities from the University of Puerto Rico - S3T2R1 | ecosystem: Host-associated > Plants > Roots > Rhizosphere ... | reverse complement strand
CTTCGCCCTCGCGCTGCTCTGCGACCTGCGGCTCGCGGCCGAGGAAGCGAGCTTCGGGTTTCCGGAGCTGCCGCGTGGCATACCGCCGAGCTACGCCGCGGCCCGTGCCGCCCTCCCCGCTCCGGTCGCCGCCGAGCTCACCCTCACCGGCAGGCTGCTCGACGCCGCGGGCGCCGAGCGGATGGGGATCGTCGGGCGCGTCTACCCCGCCGATGAGCTGATGCCGCGGGCGGTCGAGCTGGCGGGCCGGATCGCCTCGGCCCCGCTCCAGGCGACCATTCAGACGAAGCGCCGCATCCTGCTGGATCGCGACCGCACCATCGGCCATCTCTTCGACGAGGAGGAGCGCTTGCTCCGCGAGGCCCTGCTCGGCGACGACCCCGACGAAGCGGCCTAGGTTCGAGCGATCACCCCGGACCGTCAGACTTGATCGGGTGGAGCAGCTCCGCCTGATCCGACATTCCTTCCCCGAGCAGCCCGAGCTCAACACCGAGATCTCGCGCACGATCCTGCGCCGGGTGGCAGCCGTAGAGCTGCCGCCGACGATCCGGATCCACCGCCCCGGCGCTGAGGTCGCCTTCGGCCGGCAGGACATCGCCAGCCCCGGCTACGAGGCGGCTGCCGAAGCGGCCCAGGCGGCAGGGTTCGCTGCCGTCGAGCGCCTGGCGGGTGGCCGCGCCGCGGTCTTCCACCACGGCACGATCGCGATCGCCCGGGCCTACAGCGACCCGCAGCCGCCGAAGCGAACCTACGCCCGCTTCGAGGAGATGGCCGAGCTGATCGCCGACGCCCTCCGCGGGCTCGGCGTCGACGCCCGGGTCGGCGAGGTCCCCGGCGAGTACTGCCCGGGCGCCTACAGCGTCAACGCCCGCGGCAAGGCCAAGCTCGCCGGCATCGGCCAGCGGATGATCCGTGGCGGCGCCCACATGGGCGGCGTGGTCGTTGCCTCGGGTGGAAGCGAGGTAGCGCGCGTCCTCGTGCCCGTCTACCGCGCCTTGGAGCTCGACTGGGATCCGGCAACCTCGGGCAGCGTCGCCGACGAGCTCGGCCGGGAGGTCGACGTCGGCGAGCTCGAGGAGGCCGTGATCGCCGAGCTCGCCAAGCGCTACGAGCTGGTCGACGCGGAGCTCGACGAGGAGACGGTCGGCATCGCAGAGCAGGCGCTGGCGGAGGCCCGGGCTACGCGCTGAACGCCGTCTGGGCAAGCATCGCCGCGCGATCGGCGCGGCGGCCCTGGCCGGTGCGGGAGCCGCGGCGGTGGCGGCGATCAGAAACACGACAAGAGACTGATTGTCGAATCCGCAGCAGACCGCGCCTTTTCGCGATCAGGCGTGTTCATCCCCTCCAAACGCCGAATCCCGTCCGGGGTGGACGGGAGCGGGGGAACCAAGTTCCCGGGGCGAACCACCACGCAGGTGAGCGCGCGGCTCCTTCCGCGCGAGCCCGACAGCTAACCCCGCAGGCCTTCGAAGGAGGTTTCGAGTTGCGACGTATCAAGCGTGCAGGGGTGCGACTACCGCTCGCCGGGGTCCTCGCCCTTTCCTTGCTTGGCGGTGGCACCGCCGCCGCGCAGACGGGCGGGTCGGGGCCGCCCGGCTCAACCGCCGGCGACTCGCAGACTTCGAGCGCCCCGGTGGGCAAGCCGCGCAAGGCGAAGCTGAACCGCAAGACCGGCATCGCGATCCCGCCTTCCGGCGCTCCGGCGGCGGTGGTCTCTGCGATCAACGCCGGCAACGCGATCCACGGTCGCCCCTACGTCTGGGGCGGCGGCCATGGCAGCTTCGAGTCGCGGGGCTACGACTGCTCGGGCGCGGTGAGCTACGTCCTCCACGCCGCGGGCATGCTGGCGAGCCCCCTCCCCTCGGGGCCACTGATGTCCTGGGGGCGGCCCGGCAAGGGCCGGTGGATGAGCGTGATGGCGAACCGGAGCCACACCTACGCCGTCGTCGCCGGGCTTCGCTGGGACACCTCGTCCTACGGCAGCGGTGGGAGCGGGCCGCGGTGGCGGTGGACCAAGCGGCGGCCGCGGGGATTCGCGGTCAGGCACTGGACCGGGTACTGACCAACGGCCAGCGTCAGGCGCTACAGCTCGGCGCGGGCCTCGGTGGTCGCCTCCATGCCGCGCCTGATACTCGACGTGCAGCGCGCTCAACCTGGTTTCGCCTCCAACCGCCGGGGTATCGCGGTGGCATGGACCTATCCCTGCTTCTCATCGTGATCGGGATCATCCTGGCCCTGCTGGTCAACTACGCGCTCGGCATCGTCTGCATCCTGATCGGCCTCGTCCTGCTCGTCCTGCCGCGGCTGCGGTCTTCCGTCTGACGGATCCCGGATGCTGGCGCTCGCGTCGGCGACCTGACACCATCCCCGTTGGAGAAGGAGCAACGTGCCCGAGGGAGTCAATCCCGACATCTCCGTAACGGCACCGGGGCGACTGGCCTGGATCTTCGGCTCGTCGCGGAGTGGCAGCACCTGGCTGCTGCGGATGCTCTCCGAGCTCGAGCGGGTGATCCCGATAGACGACCCGCACATCGGCCACCACCTCGGCGTCTGGCGCCCGATACCGCTGGCCTGGGCGACGGCCAAGGACCCGCCCAAGCTCGGCACGCTCGCCGACTTCAAGCGCAAGAAGCGCGACTACCTCTTCTCCGACCGCTACCGGGAGGCCTGGATGCCGCAGCTCCGCGACCTGATCGCCGCCCGCTTCGAGGCCCAGGGCGCACAGGACGTCGCCGAGGCCGGAGGGATCGAGGACCCGGTGGTCGTCGTCAAGGAGCCGGGCTCACACGCCGCCGACACGATCATGGACCTGTTCCCCAACTCGTCGCTGATCTTCCTGCTCCGAGACGGGCGGGATGTCGTCGACTCCTGGCTCGACGCCTACAGGGACGGCAGCTGGGCGACTGACGAGGGCGCCTATCCCCTCGACGACACCGGTCGGCCCGCTCTGATTCGCTGGCAGTCGAGCGTCTGGCTGCACCGCACCGAGGTCGTTCAGGAGACCTTCGCCCGCACCGACCCGGAGCGCCGCGTGCTGATCCGCTACGAGGAGATGCGGGCCGATCCCGTCGGGGCCCTCCAGCGGATCTGCGCCATGCTCGGCATCGAGGCGAGCCGTGAGCAACTCGGGGAGATCGCCGGGACCCATTCCTTCTCCAGCGTCCCGAATGCCGACAAGGGCGCCGGCCGGGAGATCCGCCGGGCGGACCCGGGCGGCTGGTCCGACCACATGTCGCGCGAGGAGATCCGTGAGATGCACGAGATCCTCGCCCGGAAGCTGGACGAGCTCGGCTACCTGCGGCCGGGCGACATCCCGTCGAAGAAGCGCGCGGCCTAGGGCGAATGCGAGACTGCGGGCCGTGAGGGTGCTCGCCTTCAGCGACCTGCATCGCGACCTCGATCAGGCGGCGAGCCTGGTGGAGCGCTCCTCGGAGGCCGATGCCGTGATCGCGGCCGGCGACTTCGCCTCGATCCACGAGGGGCTCGACGAGACGATCGCGGCGCTCCGCCCGATCTCCGTCCCGACAGTGCTCGTGCCGGGGAACAACGAGACCGAGGACGCCCTGCGCTCGGCCTGCGACGGCTGGGGGGCGGCCACCGTGCTCCACGGCCAGGCCACCGAGATCGACGGTCAGGAGTTCTTCGGCCTCGGCGCCGGCATCCCGATCACGCCGTGGGACTGGAGCTTCGACCTCGATGAGGATCAGGCGGCAGAGCGCCTCGCCGCCTGCCCCGAGGGGGCGGTGCTCGTCGTGCACTCGCCGCCCAAGGGGCACTGCGACACGTCGGGCTCGGGCGACCACCTGGGCAGCGAGTCGATCCTCGAGGCGATCGAGTCCAAGCGCCCTCCCCTAGCGGTGTGCGGGCACATCCACGAAGCCTGGGGGGCCGAGGACGAGGTCGGCCCCACCACCGTGATCAACCTGGGCCCGAGCGGCCGCGTGATCGAAATAGAGTCTGGTCCATGAACGAGTGGAACGATCCGCCTCGCAGTCGCGACGAATGGCGCGTCGAGGTCGCCCTGGACCGCGACGAGCATGCCGACACGCTCTCCGGCGCGCTGAGCGACCTGGAGCTCGACAACGAGGCCCGCAAGCGGCTCGGCGGCAGCGTCACCGTCACCCGCGACGGCAGCTTCCTCTTCATCTACGCCTGGCACGAGGAGTCTGCGCAGGAGGCCGAGCGGGTCGTGAAGGACATCATGGATCACGAGAAGCTGATCGGGCAGGTGCGGCTGATGCGCTGGCACCCGCTGGCGGAGGAATGGAAGGACGCCGAGGAGCCTCTTCCCGACGACGAGGCCGAGCGCGCCGAGGAGATCCGCGAGGCGGAGCAGGAGGGACTGCAGGAGGCACGTGAGTTCGGCGAGTTCGGCTGGCAGGTGGTCATCGAGCTGCCCCACGTCCGGGACACGCACGCACTCGCCGAGAAGCTCCGCGGCGAGGGGCTGCCCGTCAAGCGCCGCTTCAACCACCTGCTCGTCGGCGCTCCCTCCGAGGATGCGGCCGTCGAGCTCGGCACGCGGCTCGAGGGCGAGACGCCGGAGGGCAGCAAGATCGGGGTTCGCGGCAACCCGGACGAGATGCCCCTCCCGACCTTCGTGAACCTCGCCGCCCTGAAGCCCGGCTTCCTGCGCGACCTCGGGCTCTAGACGAGCGACGCCGTGCAGGAGAACCTCGCGCCGCGACGGACGTACGGGCGCGACAGCGTCGAATTCGCGCGGACCCTGACCTTCACCGACGGGCTGTTCGCCATCGCGATGACCCTGCTGGTCGTCGACCTGGCCGTCCCGACCCTCACCGACGGGGGCAGCGTCCACGAGCTCGCGGACAGTCTCGGGGACGACACCGCCAAGTTCACCAGCTTCTTCATCAGCTTCGCCGTGATCGGGCGCTACTGGCTCGCCCACCACACCTACTTCTCCTCCCTGGCGCGAATGGACCGCGCGCTGATCGCCCTCAACCTCGTCTACCTGGCGTTCATCGCCTTCCTGCCCTTCCCCACGGCGCTGCTCGGCGAGTATTTCGAGAACCCTCTGTCGATCGCGATCTACGCGGTCAACGTCGCGATCGTCAGCGGCATGGAGGTGGTCCTCTTCGGCTGGGCCCAGAACCACGACCTCCTGGAGCGGAAGCTGCCGCGCGACGTCTATCGCTACGGGGCGGCGATGTCGCTCGCCCCTGTCGTCTTCTTCCTGATCTCGATCCCGGTCGCGTTCATCTCCAGCGCGCTCGCCGTCTGCACCTGGTTCCTCGGGATTCCGCTCGCCGCGTTTGCGGGGCGCTGGAAGCCGGAGGGGGCCGACGAGCTCCTGATGGGCGGCTGACGCGCGGTCGCCCGCAGGGGCGTCTCAGTCGAGCAGGACGCGGTCCCGGCCCGCCGCCTTCGCGGCGTAGAGCAGGGTGTCGGCGCGGGCGGTGAGCTGCTCGGCGCTCTCCTCCCCGTCCCACTGGCAGACGCCCGCCGAGCAGGTCTGGTCCTCCGGCAGGCTTTCGCGCAGGCGGTCCAGCATCTCCTGGGCGTGCTCCAGGTTGGTGCCCGGGAGCGCCAGGGCGAACTCCTCGCCTCCGTACCGGGCCAGGATGTCTCCGGTGCGGAGATTCTGGCTCCAGGCGCCCGAGAGCTGCTTGAGGAAGCGATCCCCCGCCTGGTGGCCGTGAGTGTCGTTGTAGAGCTTGAAGCGATCCAGGTCGAGGATCGCCACGCAGAGCGCCGCGCCACTGCGGTCCGCCCGGGCGAGCTCCCGACTGAGCTCCTCGTCCCAGGCGCGGCGGTTGAGCAGGCCGGTGAGGTCGTCCGTCCGCGCCGCGATCTCGAGGCGGCCGAGCAGCTCCCCGCGGTCGATCGCGATCGCCGCCTCCAATGCGAGCAGGCGGACGGCTCGCTCGGTCTCGGAGCTCACCCGGTCGCGCGGGTCTCGCCAGTACACCGCCAGCACCCCGACCGCCGCCTCGTCCTTCAGCACGGGCTCCCAGAGCGCCGCCTCGGCCTCGAGGCTCGGACCGAGCTCGAGGGCAGAGTCTCCGTCGCGGAGGGGCTCGAATCGGCTCTCTGCCGAGGTGAAGACCTGGATTGCGCCCGAGGCCGGGGTGACGAACGGGAGGTGCACGCCCTCGACGTCCGCGCCGGCCGCAGCGCTTGCCTGCAGCGCATCGCCCGAGATGGTCGGCCGCCAGAGCACGGCGGCCGACGCGCCGGCGGTGCTCACGGCGGCGGAGCAGATCGCCCAGCCGACGGCCCGCGGGTCGCTCTGCGTGCCGAGCTGCCTGGCCACCTCACTGACTGCCTCGAGGTTGTCCGCCCGCCTTGCCGCGGCGCGGGTCTCGCGTCTCAGCCGGCTGGCTAGCGCGTCCACCAGGAGCCCGGCGACGAGGATGCTCCCCACTGTCACCACCCAGCGGGGTACCGGCGTCGGGCCGGAGACCTCGGTGAGGACCCAGGCGTAGGCCGCCCCGACCACCCCGACGTGGGCGGCGCCCCAGCGCGCCCCGAAGAAGAAGAACGCGTAGAAGCAGATCCAGAGGTACCAGAAGGTGTAGTAGCCGCTCGGGTCGTGCCCGTAGTAGACGGCGCGGGTGACGATGACGGTGCCGGCGAGCAGGCAGAGCTGCAGGGCCCAGACCGGCAGGCGCTCGCGGGCGAGCAGCACCGCGAGGCCGAAGACGTAGGCGATCCCGACGTTGGTCCAGAGCGCCGAGGAGTCGTACTCGCTCGGGTGCGGCAGGATCAGCGACAGCGCACCGATCGTTCCGCCGGCCAGGAAGAGGGCACCCAGGACCGTGGCCATGGCCGCCGGCCGTTCGAAGGATCGATTCACCCCGCCTATTCGAGAAGACATAACCCCCATGTGCCGCCCTAGCATCGGCCATCAGCCCTACCGCGGCATCGGTAATTTCCCCCGGTCTTTTCGCGGAGAACTCGGTAGCGCGCGGGCCCGGCGTCGGTGCCGACTATCGTCATTCGGGTGAGCGAGAACGGCTCGATCGATCCCGCCACCTCGATGGGCCCCGTCCGCCTCACGGTCGCCGATCCGGAGCGGGCCCGCGACTTCTACCGAGACGCGATCGGGCTGAGCGAGCTCGACTCGGCGAACGGCGTCAGGCGCATGGGGACCGGCGATTCCTCCGCCCCGTCCGTGGTCGAGCTGGTCGGGGATCCCGATGCGCCACCCCGCCCGCGCGGGACGAGCGGCCTCTTTCACCTGGCGATCCTGGTGCCAACCCGGGCCGATCTCGCCCGCGCGCTGCAGCGGGTCGCGGAGGCGGGCGGGCGGCTGAGCGGCGCCTCCGACCACCTGGTCAGCGAGGCCCTCTATCTCACCGACCCGGAGGGCAACGGGATCGAGCTCTACCGCGATCGCCCGCGCGAGGAGTGGCTCGTCCGCGACGGCGTCCTTCAGATGGACACCCTGCCGCTCGACCTGGACGGCGTGCTCTCCGAGCTGCGCCGCGAGGACGCGGGCGCCGGCATGCCGGCCGGCACGCGGATCGGCCACGTCCACCTGAACGTCGGCGACCTGGCCGCCGCCGAGGCCTTCTACTCCGGAGCCCTCGGCTTCGACGTCACCGTGCGCGGTTACCCGGGCGCCCTCTTCGTCTCGGCGGGCGGCTACCACCATCACCTCGGCCTCAACACCTGGGCCGGCGAGGGCGCTCCCCCGCCGCCGGAAGGCAGCCGGGGCCTGCGGGAGTTCGAGATCCTGCTGCCGAGCGGGGAGGCGCTGGCCGCGGAGGAGGATCGCCTGCGCGAAGCCGGATTCGAGCCCACGCGTGAGGAGGGCCGGCTGCGGGCCACCGACCCCTCCGGCAACCAGGTCGTGCTGGCGGCTGCGAGCTAGCCAGCGGGAGGCGAGGCCGTCGTCTGGCCCACCTCGATCAGGTGGCCGTCCGGGTCGCGCATGTAGCAGCGGATCTCCCTCTCGTGCTGCTTCGGCTCGGTCAGGAACTCGGCGCCCTTCGCGCCCCATTCCTCGTAGCAGCGGTGAATGTCGGCGACGCGGATGTTGAGGAACGCGCTCACCCGGTTCGGATCCCCAGGCGCCTCGAGGATGACCTCGGGCTTGTCGTCGGTCGGCCCGCCCCCGACGTTGATGATCACCCAGCCGTTGGCGAGCTGAACGATCGTCGGCTCGCCCTCCATCACCACCTCGCCGCCGAGCACATCCGAGTAGAAGGCGGCCGATCGGGGCACGTCCTCGCTGACGATGAAGTGGGTGAGGACGAATCCCTCGCTGGGAGCGGGCATATCGGCCATGTCAACTGGACTCTACGCACCCCGACCGGGTGTCGAAACCAGTTTGCGGATTTTTATACGCGCGGACAATGCCTGTCCTACGCGTAGCGGTCTAATCTGCGCCCCGTCGTGATCAATCTCGGCGCGCTGCGCGCGCTGAGCCTTTCTAGGAGGCCGCCCCGAAGATGCTCAAGACTCGCTCGCAGAACGTCATTTCCGCCACCTGGAGCCCGAACGGCGAGGCCCTGGGAACCGTTGACCTGACCCAGGCCGACAACAACCCGTTCGGCGCAGACGTGTTCTCGCCGGCCGTCCAGCAGGCGATGCTTCCGGGCGACGTCTACGAGAAGCTGCAGGCGACCCTCGAGCACGGCGAGGCCCTCGACGTGTCCCTCGCGGACGCCGTCGCGGAGGCCATGAAGGAGTGGGCGCTGGCGCGCGGCGCCACCCACTTCACCCACGTCTTCCAGCCGCTCACCGGGCTGACGGCCGAGAAGCATGACTCCTTCTTCGAGCCCAACCGCGAGGGCAAGTGGCTCGCCAAGTTCTCCGGCAAGGAGCTGATCCAGGGCGAGCCCGATGCCTCCTCGTTCCCCACCGGCGGCATCCGCGAGACCTTCGAGGCCCGCGGCTACACCGCCTGGGACCCCACGAGCCCCGCCTTCATCCTCGAGAACCCGAACGGCGCGCTGCTCTGCATCCCGACGGCGTTCGTCTCCTGGACCGGCGAGGCGCTCGACGCAAAGACCCCGCTCCTGCGCTCGATGGACGCTCTCTCGAAGTCTGCGGTCAGGGCGCTCAAGCTGCTCGGCGACGAGGAAACGAAGCGCGTCTTCACCACCGTCGGGCCGGAGCAGGAGTACTTCCTGATCGACGAGAACTACTTCTTCGCGCGCCCCGACCTGGTGATCACCGGCCGGACCATGTTCGGTGCGAAGCCGGCCAAGGGCCACGAGCTCGACGATCACTACTTCGGGGCTACTCCCGAGCGCGTCCTCGCCTGCATCATGGACTTCGAGAATGAGCTCGCGAAGCTCGGCGTGCCTGTCAAGACTCGCCACAACGAGGTCGCCCCGGCACAGCACGAGATCGCCCCGGTGTTCGAGAACTCGAACGTCGGCTCCGATCACCAGCAGCTGACCATGCGGATCATGCAGCAGGTCGCGCGCAGGTACGGCCTGGTCTGCCTGCTGCACGAGAAGCCCTTCGCGGGCGTCAACGGCTCGGGCAAGCACAACAACTGGTCGATGGGCACGGACTCGGGCTCGAACCTGCTCGACCCCGGCGAGACCCCCGCGGAGAACATGAACTTCCTGTTCTTCTGCGCCGCGGTGATCCAGGCGGTCAACAAGCATCAGGGCCTACTCCGCGCCTCGGTCGCAGACATCGGCCAGGATCACCGCCTCGGCGCCAACGAGGCGCCGCCGGCCATCATCTCGATCTTCCTCGGCGCCGAGCTCACCAAGGCGTTTGAGGCGATCTCGTCGGGCGAGGGCGATCCGCACACGCCGGGCTCGTTCCTCGACCTGGGGACGGAGATTCTGCCGCCGCTGCCGATGCACGGCGGCGACCGCAACCGGACCTCGCCCTTCGCCTTCACCGGCAACAAGTTCGAGTTCCGGGCCATCGGGTCGAGCGCCTCGCTCGCCTTCCCGAACACGGTGCTCAACACGATCGTCGCCGAGGCGATCGACGACCTCGCCGACAAGCTCGAGGCGAAGGGCGGCGACGTCGCCGAGGGCGTCACGGAGGTGCTCAAGGAGGTCTACACGGCCAACAAGCAGATCATCTTCGACGGCGACAACTACGACGAGGCCTGGCACCAGGAGGCCGAAGAGCGCGGCCTGAAGAACCTGCGGACCACGCCCGACGCCCTGCCCGAGGTGCTCGCCGAGTCGACCGTCTCGATGATGAGCAAGTACGCGGTACTGAACGAGCGCGAGCTCGAGTCCCGCTACGAGGTCTGGCTCGAGCAGTACATCATCCGCGCGAACATCGAGGCCGAGACCGCGGACTCGATCGCCCGGACGATGATCCTGCCCGCCGCCCTGCGCTACCTGGCGCTCGGCGACGACGCGGACATCGATGCAATCGGCGACGAGGCCAAGCCGCTGGTCGAGGAGCTGATCGCCGCGATCAAGGAGCTCGACGAGGCCAACGAGTATCCGGAGGGCGTGGAGGGCATGGACCTCGCGATCCACGCGCGTGACAAGCAGATCGCCGGGATGGAGCGCGTCCGCGAGGCGGCGGACAAGCTGGAGAAGATCGTCCCGGACGACCTCTGGCCGCTGCCCAAGTACGCGGAGATGCTCTTTATTCGGTAAGACCTGCGCATCCGGGCAGGCCGCGTAGAAATCCGAGAGGCAGCGCTCGCCGACCACGGCTGGTGCCTGGAGCGCCATGCCCACCTATTTGAGGACGACGGAGGCTGGGGCCGGCCGTTCATCGCGATGATCGCGCGCCTCGTCGCCGACTACCTCGATGACCCCGACCCCGAGATGGAGGCAGCCTGGGTGGCCGAGCTCGACGGCCGGCGCGTGGGCAGCGTCTACTGCGTGCGGCGCTCGGACGACGTTGCGCAGCTGCGGCTGCTCTTCGTCGACGCGGAGGCGCGCGGGCACGGCGCGGGAGCCGCCCTCGTCAACCACTGCATCGACTTCGCTCGCCGGCGGGGCTATGAGCGGATGATGCTCTCGACCGTCAGTCCCCTGGAGAGCGCCCGGCGGATCTATGACGCCGCGGGCTTCAAGCAGACGAGCGAGGAGCCGGACCCCGCCTTCCCGGAGGGAACCTTCGCCCAGGAGATGTGGCTCGACCTGACCTAGCCCGAGGCTGGCTTCAAGTCGTGACCTGCTCGAGCAGCTCGTCGATCGAGGCGTCCATCCCCGCCGCGAGCTCGTCGGAGTCGGGGAGCATGTCGCTGGCCGCGTAGAGGCCGAAGCAGGCCTGATCGCGGATCGTGGTCATCCCGATCGAGACGGCGTGCTTGTCGGCGATCGGTACCACGGGATAGGCCGCCTCCAGCTCGCACCCCCGCATGTACATCGGCTGGCGCGGGCCGGGGATGTTGGAGACCGTGAGGTTGAACGTCTTTGGGCTTGCGATCCGGCGGGTGATCATGTGCTGCGCCGGCCGCGGCAGGTACTTGACCGCGGCCATCACCTCGTCGCCGCCCTCCGGGAGGCGGGCCTCCTTGCGCTCGGTCATCTCGAGGCGCACGTGCTGCAGCCGCCGGATCGGGTCCGGCTCGTCGCAGGGGATGTCGACGAAGACGAACGAGATCCGGTTGCCGAGCTCCGCGGTCTCGCCCTCCCTGACGTTCACGGGAACCATCGTCTTGAGGGGGACCGGGTCTCGGTCGCGGCTGCGCATGAAGCTCCGCATCCCGCCGGCCGAGGCCGCCAGGAGGACGTCGTTGACCGAGGCGCCCATCGGGCGACCGATCCGCTTCAGGTCCTCGAGCGGGCGGCTGAACCAGGCCAGATGCCGGGCGCCGGTGATCGGCTGGTTGACCGGATCGCACGGCTCGCTGGGGCGCATCGACTCGGCGAGCGCGTCGCGGGCGCGCCGTGCGGGCTCGATCAGGTGCTCTCCGATTCGCCCGGGCGAGCGCACGAGCCGGGCCGGGAGCTTCGCGATCGAGGCCTCCTCCCTGATCAGGTCGATCAGTCCGCCGAGCAGCCGGCGGGCCGCGCCCGGCGCACTCCTCGGCAGCCAATCGTCGGATTCCGCAGGCGGGGGATCGGAGGTGGGGTCGAGTAGAAGGGAGCCGAGCTCGACGGCCGCGATGCCGTCGACCATGCAGTGATGCGCCTTGCCGACGACGCCGATCCGGCCGTCTTCGAGCCGATCGGCGATGCAGATCTGCCAGAGGGGGCGATCGCGGCGCAATTGCGTCGACATGCAACCGTCGGCGAGGTCCCGAAGCTGGGTCGCGCTCGAGTGGAGCACGTGCTTGTTGACGTCGAAGCGCTGGTCGTCGATCCAGATCGGAGCGTTCACGCCGAAGGGCACCGGGGCGATCCGCTGCCGGTAGCGCGGCGCTCGGCTCAGCCTGTCCGCGATGTGATCGCGCAACTCGTCGAATCGAGGCGCTCGCCCTTGCTCCGGCCGCTTGAACACCGCCGCCCATCCGACGTGCATGTGGGCGCTCGGGTTCTCGACTGCCAGGAAGGAATCGTCCAGCGCTGAAAGGCGTCCACTCATGTCCGACCTCCAACTTCTCTCGTTCCCCGAAAGATTTGGTTTACCGCGGGTCCCCTAAGCGCCAAACAACGACGGGCTAAATCCGGTCCGGAAAGTCCGCTCTTTGCGCGGATTACTGGTCCCTATACCAACTTTTGAGGACCTTCTTGCGTCCAACGGCCGTCCAACTGTGTCCAGGTGGCTAATAGTCAGTACCGCCGGCTCCCGATAACTGAGGAGCATGGAGGCAAGCCGCGATCGCCTGATGGCGATCATCAAGACACAGAGCGAGATCGCATCCTCGGATCTCGATACGGACCAGGTGATGCACCTGACGGCGACCCGCGCCCAGGAGATCACCGATGCCACGTCCGCCGTGATCGAGCTTCCGGAAGGCGACGAGATGGTCTACGCCGTGACCTCCGGTGAGGCCACCCCCTACCTCGGGATCCGCATGGACCGGCGCAGCACGCTCTCGGGCCTCGCCCTGGACCGTGACCAGGTCCTCTACTGCGAGGACACCGAGATCGACCCCCGGGTCGATCGCCGCGCATCGAGGAGGGTCAACCTGCGCTCGATGATCTGCGTGCCCCTCAAGCACCAGGGGCAGGCCGTGGGCGTGCTCAAGGTCTACTCGCCGAGCCCCCGCCACTTCGGCCCCGCCGACGTCGAGACCCTGAACCTGCTCAGCGAGGCGATCTCGGCTCACCTCGCGCACGCCTCGCTGTTCGAGCTGGCCGCCAAGGAGGGCAGGACGGACGCCCTCACCGGCCTCTTCAACCGCCGGGCCTACGAGGAGCGCCGGGTGGTCGAGGCCGCGCGCAGCGCGCGCTATGGCCACCCGCTCGCCCTCTGCCTCTTCGATCTGGACGGCTTCAAGGCCATCAACGACCAGTACGGGCATCCGGCCGGCGACGAGGTCCTCCGGGGCGTCGCCGAGGTGATCGACTCCTCGCGGCTCACCGACGACGCCTTCCGGATCGGCGGCGACGAGTTCGCCGTGCTGATGCCCGAGACGAAGCTCGATGGCGGGACGATCGCGGGCAAGCGGCTCGCCGAGGCGATCGCCCAGGCGAAGCTCGGGGACGGCTCCGTCACCGCCTCCTGGGGCGTCGCTGCGACCATCGGGGACGCGCTCAGCCTCCACGACGCGGCGGACCGGGCGCTGCTCGCGGCGAAGCGGAGAATGCGGGCCGCCGCCTAATAGGCTGCCCGCATCGACTTCCAGGTCCGCAAAGACGACCTCGAGGAGACCCGCTTCGTCGAGGACGAGCAGCCGGAGCTCGAGCCGGGTCAGGTCCTGCTCGGCGTCGACCTCTTCGGGCTGACCACCAACAACATCACCTACGCCCTGATGGGAGAGGCGATGAACTACTGGGACTTCTTCCCCGCCGAGGAGCCCTGGGCGCGGATGCCGGTCTGGGGATTCGCCGACGTCGTCGCCAGCGAGGCGGATGGCGTTCCCGAGGGGACCCGGGTGTTCGGCTACCTCCCACCGGCCGCCAACCTCGTCGTCAGGCCCGACCGCCCCAGCGAGACGGACTTCGTCGATGCGACGCCGCACCGCACGAAGCTCCCGGCCGCCTACAACCGCTACATCCGCACGGACGGCAACGCCGTCTACGAGGAGGAGAACGAGGACTACGAGATGCTGCTCTGGCCCCTCTACTTCACCTCGTTCCTGATCGACGACTTCCTCGACGACGAGGGGATGTTCGGCGCCAAGCTCGCCGTCCTCTCCTCGGCCTCGAGCCGCACGACCTCAGCCCTCGCCTATCTGCTCGACAAGCGCGAGGGGATCGAGGTGATCGGGCTCACCTCCCCCGGGAACGTCGAATTCACCGAGTCCCTGGGCGTCTACGACAAGGTCGTCCCCTACGACGAGCTCGACTCGATCGACCGTGATCCGGCGTACTACGTCGACGTCGCCGGCGACGCGAAGGTGCGAAGCGCGGTTCACGGCCACTGGGGCGATCAGCTCAAGCACGACGCCGCCGTCGGGATCACGCACAAGGGCGACCTCGGCGGATCGGGGGAGCTGGACGGGCCCCAGCCGACCTTCTTCTTTGCTCCGACCCGCCTGCAGAAGCGCACGGAGGACTGGGGACCGGAGGGGCTGAACCAGCGTCTCGCCGACGCCTGGGCGCCGTATGTCGAGTGGGTTCGGGGATGGCTCCAGGTCGAGCACGGCTCGGGCCCCGAGGACGTCGAGCGCATCTATCGGGAGCTCCTGGACGGCAAGTCCGATCCCGCGGTCGGGCACGTCCTGCGTCCCGGCGACTAGTCCCCCCGGCTCCTCTTCGCCCGCGAACTCCTCTGCCTGCGCCGGTAGTCCCTCGCCTTGGCGCGCGAGCCGCAGACGGACATCGAGCACCAGGTGCTCGCCTGGTTGCGGCTGTGGTCGTAGAACGCCCAGCCACAGTCCTCCCCGGGACAAGCCTTGAGACGGAGCCAGCTGCCGTCCAGCTGGGCGATGGCCGCGAGCGTTCCGATCAGCCCCAGAGCGCCATCGAGGTCGGGGCGCCAAGGGGTGAAGCTGGGAGTCGAATCGACGCGCAGGTGAACCAGTGGCCCGGGGCCTCGAAAGGCACGCTCCATTCTCTCGACCGCCTCAGTGTCCAACTCGACACCGTTGTTGGCGAACAGCAGCGCCTGCAGGCCATCCCTGGCGTCCAGCGCCCGGCGGTGATCCGCATCGCTCACCGTCGTGCCGGCGGCAATGAGATCTCGATCGACCAGCCACTTCGCCAGCCCGTCTTTGTCCTCGAACTCGTCCTCAAGCTCGCGCTCGAGATCCCAGCGCGAGTTGACGAACGACTGCACGAGCCGGAGGTTCCCCGGCGCCGGTACCCGATCGCCGGGCTGCGGTTCGTCCCGGTTTTGCATCACCGGCGTCATGGTATACGGTGGTGACGCAAGTGAAGTTGGCTGCAACAGTTCTGATGGCGGGGGTCCTGCTTGCCGGCTGTGGCTCGTCGTCCGGTGGCACTCCATCAGCAGCCACCCCAACGCAGGCTGCTGCCACCGGCGCCACCACCACGGCTGCGTCGACGAGCACTCGGTCCCACCTGGCCCGCGCCTGCTCGCCGCGAGCGCGGCGGATCCTGAGTCGGTACGGCTCGTTCAACCCCTCCCCCTATACGGCCCGGAACCTCGCCAAGAGCTGCCACTTCGAGGCGGTGGATGGCGGTCCCGACGTAGTCGTCCTGCTCGATTCCGCCCCGCAGCCCTTCGTCCGGATGGACCGTGAGCAGGTCGAGTTCTGGCAGAACGTGGAGTGGTCCGACCAGGCTGCCAAGGCCGCGCCCTACCCGATGACGAGCCTTGGGCTGGGTGGCTACTGGTTCCCGCTGCAGAGGCGTCTCCTGACCACGGACGGCGTGCGCCTCATCACGATCAAGGTGAAGTCGGCCGGCTCCGCCGGCTCGGCGGCCAGCAAGAAACTCGCCAGCCGGCTGTCCCACGTCTATCTCGGGCCGCCGGTGAAGCCTCCGGGCTACTAGACCTCGAGCCGGGACTCCTCCAGGTCGAGCTCGCGCTCGACCCGGCGCATCACCTCGACCGAGATCCGCCGCTCGTTCCGCAACCGCACCAGCTCCGACCGCTGGGCGGCGTAGATCTCGTGCATGAGCCGCTGGTAGGCGAGCGAGCGCTCCTCGATCCCGTCGGCGCCGTCGATCTTCCCCGCCTGGGCCGCGAAGCGGCGCTTGCGGAACTGGTAGAGGGCGCGAACGCGCTCGAGCGTCTCATCGCGCGTCCACTCCTCCTCCTCCAGTTCGTCCACGCGGTCGAGCGCCGCTCGCGCGATGACCAGGCGGGCCTTGAGCTCCTCGTTCTGCTCGTCGGCGCCGTCCTCGACCAGCCCGAGCCTGCGGATCAGCCAGGGCAGAGTCAGCCCCTGCCCCACCACAGTGACCAGGATCAGGGAGAAGGTGATGAACTGGATCAGGTCGCGGCCCGGGAACGGATCGCCCGAATTGGTGGTGAGCGGCAGTGACAGGGCAGCCGCCAGGGAGACCGCGCCCCTCATCCCCGACCAGGCCCCGGCGACACGCATCTGCCAGCTGCCCCGGCGGGCGAGCTGAGAGGGACGGCGGTCGAGCGTCCTGATGATCGCCGTGATCACGTTGCCGTATATGAACCGCATCGCGATGACGACGGCGATGATCAGGGCCGCGTAGCCGACCACCTGTCCGGCGGGCTCGCCGCTCAGGCCGTCGACGATCGCAGGCAGCTGCAGCCCGATCAGGATGAAGAGGGTGGCGTTGAGGAGGAAGGTGAGGATCGACCACATGGCGTAGCCCTGCATGCGGCTCTCCGGTGAGGCGATCTCCGGCGCGCGGAAGCCGAGGACCAACCCGCAGGTCACCACCGCCAGCACGCCCGAGACGCCGAGCTGGTCGGCTGGCACGAAGGCCCCGTAGGCGCTGAACAGCGAGATCGTCAGCTCGGTGTTGACGTCGTTCACCCGCTTGCGGATCTCGGCGATCGCCTGGCCGATCACGAAGCCGATCGCGATGCCGCCGGCGGCGTCGCCGGCGAACTGGAGCAGCGTGTGGGAAGTGGAGACGCCCTCCCCGATCGCCGCCGCGACCGCGACCTTGAAGGTGACCAGCGCGGCGGCGTCGTTGATCAGGCTCTCGCCCTCGAGGATGTTGACCAACCGCCGGGGGGCGCCGACGCGCCGCATGATCGCCGTGGCGGCAGCCGGGTCGGGGGGCGAGACGATGGCCCCGAGCGCGAAGGAGACGGCCCAGGGCAGGTCCATCACCTCGTGGGCGACGACGCCGACCGCCGCGGCCGTCGCCAGCGTCAGGCCGATGGAGTTCAGGGCGATCACCCGCGCGTCGTTGCGCAGGGTGCGGAGGTCGTAGAAGAAGGCCGATGAGTAGAGGAGGGGCGGCAGGAAGACGAGCAGGACGAGGTCGGGATCGAGTTCGATGTCCGGCATCCCCGGGATCAGCCCGATCGCCAGACCCCCGATCACCAGCGGGATCGGGTAGGGAACCTTCAGCCAGTTGGCGATCGAGTTCAGCAGCGCGGCCGAGATGAAGAGGGCCGCGAGGAAGATCTGCAGATCGTTCACGCCTCAATTCTGGCGATCCCCCGTCCGCTGGACGCCCGAAAAGGGCCGCCGATGGCCCCGGTAGCTTCACGACGGATGCGGCGCCTCCGCCTCAGCCTGGTGCTCGTGGCGATCGGCCTGCTCGCCGTCGGCGTTCTCGTGGGCCATGTGATCGCCCAGTCGGGCAACTCCAGCGCCAAGCGAACCGCACTCGCGGAGAGCACCAAGGTCCGGGGCGTCTCGGGAAGGACGCTCGGGCTCTCGCGGGTGACCATCCCAGTCGGGGGCAAGATCGCGCTCCACCATCACGAGGGCACGCAGGTCTCCTACATCAACTCCGGCGTGCTCACCTACACCGTGAAGTCGGGCGGGGTGACCGTCCGCAGCGGCCCGGCCGACAATCCGACCATCGTCCGCAAGATCAACGCGGGACAGACAGGCGCGATCCGCGCAGGTCAGTGGATCGTCGAGCAGCCCTCCACCATCCACCGCGCGGCGAACAAGGGCGGCACCAAGATCGTGATCTACCTGGCGACGCTGCTCAAGAAGGGCGCGCCGCCCTCCACGCCCAACGGCTAGTACCGGCCTCCTAGTCGTCGTGAGTCGAGGCGGCCAGCTTCTCACCGTGCTGGTCGCGCAGAACACGGCGGAGGATCTTGCCCGAGGCGGACTTCGGGACCTCGTCGACGAACTCGACCTCGCGCACCCGCTTGTAGGGCGCGACCCGCTCGGCGACGTAGTCCATGAGCTCCTCGGCGTCGAGGCCGTCGTCGCAGACGACGCAGGCCTTCGGTGCCTCTCCCCCGTCCGCCATCGGGACGCCGATCACGCCGGCGTCCTTGACCTTCGGGTGCGACACGAGCACCGCCTCGAGTTCGGCCGGCGCCACCTGGTAGCCCTTGTACTTGATCAGCTCCTTGAGCCGGTCGACGATGAAGAAGTAGCCGTTCCCGTCCACCCGGCCGACGTCGCCGGTGCGCAGCCAGCCGTCCCCGACGAGCGTCTCCGCGGTCGCCTCGGGATTGTTGAGATAGCCCTTCATCACCTGCGGCCCGCGCAGCCAGATCTCGCCCGCCTCACCCTCGGGCACGTCCTCCCCGGTCTCGGGATCGACCAGCCGGGCCTCCGTGTTGGGGATCAGGGGACCGATGCTGCCGGGCGGCGTCTTGTCGACATCGGCCGCCCGGCTCTTGTGGCTCACGGGGCTCACCTCGGTGAGCCCGTATCCCTGCCGGATCGGGGCTCCGATGCGCTCCTCCGCTCGCCCGACCAGGTCTGCGTCGAGCGGGGCGGCCCCCGAGACCACCATCTTGAGCGAGGAGGTGTCCCGGTCGTCGATCTGGGGGGAGGTCGCGAGCGCCAGCACGACCGGCGGGACGATGTGGAGCCACGTGACCCGGTACTTCTCGATGATCTCGAGCAGGGCATCGAGGTCGAAGCGGGCCATCGTGACGATCGTCGATCCCTTCGCCAGCGCCATGTTGAGCACCACCGTCTGGCCGTAGCTGTGGAAGAAGGGCAGCACGCCGACCACCGTGTCCTCCTCCGACAGCGGCAGCGACGTCCAGGCCTGCTCGATGTTCGCGACGAGATTGCGGTGCGTGAGCATGACCCCCTTCATCCGGCCGGTGGTGCCGCTCGAGTAGGGCAGCACCGCGAGGTCGAGCGGGGCGACCTCGACCGCGGTCGGCGTGGCGCCCGCCTCGGCCTCCCCCACGAACCCGGGCGGGTCGTCGATCAGCAGCTGCGCACCCGAGTCACCAGTCTGTCGCTCCACCTCCTCGGGGGTGAGCAGCGGACTCATGGGCGTGACGATCGCGCCGGCGCGGAGGAT